>ENA-UOJS01000294-UOJS01000294.1-human-gut-metagenome-genome-assembly--contig:-C74-NODE-294-length-54589-cov-6.294697_pt1 | contig 54589 bp, 26 predicted proteins | sample MGYA00242355_ERZ723902 | MGnify/ENA metagenome assembly ERZ723902
GCCAGAAGTTGGACAGAGAGATCTGAATTTTCCAAATGTCTGCGTATTGCTTCTGTCGCTTTGTTGATGAAGTCCTGAGACTGAATGTCGTTGGCCAATTGCTGGGGAATATGCGTTATGGTGGAGGAGGGATCGGTTAATTGTTCTTTTACTCTCATCCGGTTTTTTATTAGGTTGTTGCATCGTGAAATTAGCAACTGGATATCGAATGGCTTCACAATGTAATCGTCCGCACCGGTTTGCCATCCTTTTAATATCTGCTCTTGCTCGATGCAAGCTGTAAGAATGATGACGGGGATGTGGCAGGTTGCTTTGGTCTCTTTGATAAGGCGGCACAATTCTGTTCCTTCCATTTCAGGCATTACTACATCGCTCAGTACAATGTCGGGCAATTCTGCCTGCACTTTTTCCCATCCTTCCTTGCCGTTGACAGCCGTCTGTATGTGGTAGAAAGGTGTGAAAAGCTCTACCAACATATTCCGTAGTGTCTGTTGGTCTTCTACTATGAGCATCTTGCATTTGCTTGCGGGAGAAGTCACAGTTGTTTCTGCGTCTTTATGATCGTCGGTTAGGGGCAATGGCTCAGCTAAATTCTCTTCATTATCAGGAACTTCTTTGCTTTCCAACTCTTCTGCATTTGCTGGGGAAACAGGTTCTATTTCTTCCGGTTTGAAATGTGAATATCCTGTTAGTAAATGTACGCGGAAGGTGGTTTCGTCGCCAGGATTGCTGTAGGCCTCGATGCGTCCGTGGTGTAGTTCTACAATACCTTTAGTCAGATTCAGTCCGATACCGGTTCCGGTAGACGAATGGGTATAGTCTGCCTGATAGAAACGGTCGAATATACGGTTGATATCTTCCGGCTTGATGCCATTGCCGGTGTTGGTTACTTCAATAAGTACTTCTTCGTCGGCTTTCCGTACCGACAATACAATTCGACCTTTAGGCGATACATATTTGAATGCATTGGATAATAAGTTGTTTATAACTTTCTGCATTTGCTTGTCGTCGAACCAGAGGAGGATATGTTGATGGCTTTTTTCGAAGCGGAAATCTATGTTTTTTTGAAACGCATAATCTTCGAAGTAACGGTATTGTGAGTGGAGGAAGCCGACAATGTCTTGTTGTCGGGCATGAATCGTCATAAAACCTTGTTCCAATTTCCTGAAATCGAGCAATTCGGTAATCAGACTGTTCAGCTGCTGGCAGTTTTGATAAACCCTCTTCAATGCTATGTGCAAAGAACTGCCGGCCTGTTGCCGGGCCAGTAATATCTCCATTTGCCCTAAGATAATGCTTAAAGGAGTCCTGAATTCGTGTGAGATGTTGGTGAAGAAACTTAGTTTAGACTGATTCAGCTGTTCTATGTCTTCGGCATGTTTCTTTTCGTAAATAATTTGTTCGGACAAGCGGATGCGTGTGTTGTGCATTTTCTGCAAGTAGAGCACAATCAGTAAAGCTGCTGCCAGGTAGATTGCATAAGCCCATCCGCTTCGATACAGGGGAGGAATTATCCGGATATGGAGTTGATGGGCAGACAAAGTCTCTCCGTTTTCGTCTGTTGCCTTGACTTTTAGTGTGTAATTACCAGACGGCAAGTTGGTGTATGTAATGAGATTTTCTTCGTTGAGTGGAATCCACTTCTCAGAATAACCATCCAGTTGGTAGGATAGCCGGTCCCGTTTGACTGGTAGAAAATTGGTGGTTGTGTATTCTAAGGTAAAGACATCCTGACCGGCATGAAGAGTAATCTGATCGGCCATTGAAATATCTTGTTTCAGAATTCCGGTTCCGTCCTGCACCGAAACAACGGCACCGTTAACAGTCAGCTTGTAAGGGAAAATGGAGTAGGTATGAGGCTTTTTGTGAAGGATATCTTCCTGGAAAGAGACCATACCGTCCAAGCCGCCGACAAAGATTTCTTTGGTGGTCGTAGAATAATATAGAGAATGTTCGTTGACTGAGTTCAGGGGGAAGTCACGCCCACGTTCATAGTTGGTGAATGTTTTTGAAGCTTCGTTTAGGACGGAGAACCCTTGATCGGTCGTTACAATCATTCTGCCATCGGACAATTCGCGTATTTCATAAACGACATTACTGCCCAGTCCGTTTTTGTCGGTATCAAAGTTTTCGAAACGGTCGGTTTCGGGATGATACAGATCCAGTCCATTTCCGTTGGAACAAATCCATATTCTATGACGGCTGTCTTCGTAAATGGCGTTGAACAGGTCACCGCTGATGCTGTTGGGAGTATTTGGGTCGTGCTTGTATTCTTTCAGTGTACGGCGTCGGATATCATATTTACAGAGCCTTTGGCCTGCACCGCTTATGATCCACAAATTGTTTTGACTGTCAACATGGAGGGCGTATGTATAATTGGTAATGGCTTGTTCTTCTGTAGAAGAGAAGAAAGGTACAGATTTTCCCGTACTGGGGTCGAACAGAGCCAGTTGGCCTTGGCCTCCCAAAAGAAGTCTGTTCTGATAGGGAGTTATGCTCATAATGATGTCCGATGGGATGGTGGTTGTATCTTGCGGGTTGTGGCGGTAATGTTTAAACTGTCCGGTTGAGATATCCATTCGGTTTAATCCTCCTAAATGGGTACCAATCCACAATAAGTCACTGTCGGCATCGTAGTATAAGCATTTTGCATGGTTGTGCGACAGGCTGTTGGACGACTCATTATGTTGGTATTGTTGAAACCTGTTTTCTTTCTGTATGTAACGGCATATTCCACCACCTTCTGTGCAAAGCCATAAGTCTCCTCTGATATCGGTGGTCATTTCTCCTATAATAGGTGAGCTTAATCCGTTCTTGTCGTTAGGCACTGCATAATACTTCTGATAATATTGCGAAGTTGGAGTGAAGTAGTTAACACCTCCGTAATAGGTGCCAGCCCAGATGATTCCTTGACGGTCGCACATTAATCCCCAGACAGACGATTCTGTTAATCCATTGGCTTCTGCTGCGTAGTAAGCTGTGAATTTACCTGTTTCTCGGTTGTATTTGTCCAGTCCGTGGAATGTTGAAATCCAGATATTACCGTCATGGTCTTCACAACAACGGTGTGTCTGGTTATGACTGAGGCTTTCCGGATCGGAATTAGAATGGGAAAAATGTTCTATTTTCCCATTTTTCAGGCAATATAATCCTTTCCCGTCATAGCTGGTTATCCATATCCATCCGTGGGAGTCGCAGAATAAGTCACTGGGGCGTATGTTCTCTATCAGACAAATCGTTTTTCCTCCTTTCAGCAAATAGAGTCCATTGCTTGTGCCTGCCAATAGAGAGTCTGCTTTTTGTAACAGGCATAAGATGTTTTGTCCGGCTGCACGTTCTGTTAAATGGAAAACCTCCTCTTTTTCCCCTTTTCTTTCCATCGGTAAATTTGATCTCCCTGGCAATAATAAAGGTCTTGGTTAAAATAGATTGATTCTACAGGATGATTGGTCAAGCGGCTAAAGCGATTGGAAGGAATATTATAACGTACGAGCCCTTTGTTGCAACGGATGTAGACGTTTCCTTTGCCGTCACCAGTTATCTGATGAATCAGATTGCTGTGTAAACTTTCAGGTTGTTTTTTATTATATCTGAATATCTGTATATTTTGTCCGTTATAAAGGTTTAAACCGTTACGCGTACCAATCCAAATAAAGCCACGTTCGTCCTGATAAAATGTCATGCCTGAGTTGTGGGATAGTCCATCGGCTACGGTGAGGTGGCGAAAAAATATAGGAGTACTGTATGTTTGAAGAGTGGCCAGCAGCAGATAGAGCAATAATAAGTTTATTTTCATGGTACTTTTCCTGTTTTTTTCTTACTGTTTGTCTGATGCAAAAATAGATTGAGAAGTATTATTGAGCAATAGAATAGTGTATTTTTTAGCCTTGTTGTACGATTCTTGCTCATTTTTTGGACGAGTTGTCCAATTTGCAGATGGCTATTTATGACTGTATTCTTTAGCGGTTATCTGTTTGGAAGAGCTGTTAGGCTATTTGAAGCGTGAGGCTGAATCGTACACAAAAGAGGTTGAATCGTACAGAGTATGTTTTTAAGCAGGGTATGAACTTACATTCTCTTCTTTTGCACAATTCAGTATTCTGGTTTGTAGGAATGTGAACTACATTTGCATCATTGACAAAATATGTGTCCTTTGATTAGGAAATGACTGGTTAGCTGAAGAAAAGGTAATACTGTTTTGTTGAAAGGATAACCAAACCGGAGAGGGCATTTCGGCATTCAGCTCTTGGGGTGAAGGGATGACCTCTTCCTTATTCTGTGATAAAACGTTTGTGATATATGAAAAATAATGTATTGAATATCGGAACAAGTTTGTTTTTTGCTTTAAACTGTTTTTGTTTAGGGGAAGTTGCTGCACAGAACCGTGAAGCACAGATGGCTGAACGTTGTTATTTGCGTTATTATCAGGAAGCCCGTCAGGTGCAGGATGCCGCCAAAGAACAGGCCATTGAGAATTTCAGGCTATTTTATGCCAAACATACTTATTTGAATCTGAATAATTATTCCAAGGACTATCGCCCTTATCTGGAGACTTTGCAGGCAGATGGTACGTTTGCCGATTTGCATGACAAGGATGCGGGGAAAGTGGTTGGTGGAAATTCGGCCAACAGTGGAGGTTCGATTACGGAAGGGTACTATCGGTTGTGGGCTATCTCCGAAGCTTTCCGGCGAGGCGAACTGGATTGGCAGAAAGATGGTGAGCTTTGGAGGCGTTGCCAGAAAGCCATTGTGCATTATGGCGAACTGGAGATTTCGCGCGGTAACGAGTGGTATCGTTTTCATGCTTCGTGTTTTGCCTTGCCCGAGGCTGCCGTCAATATTTATTTTTGCCATTTGCCTCAAATGGATGCCGTGGAGAAGGGCAAAACGGATGACTTCTTGCTGAAAAAGGCATGTGACATGTTGAAGATGATAGCTTTACAGGCTTGGACGCAGCCCTATCGCAAGGATGAGACCGACCTGAATGTGGTGTCGGAAGAACGATTTCGCAAACATGTGTGGTGGGTAGGAGGTAACGGTGTGGGATATCGGGCACTGTTGCAAACGGCTTTTATGTACCGTTCTATTCCTATGATCGATGTGCTGGCCGAAGTGTGCCGTAAAGGGATTACGCCTACTTCACAGACTACTTACGACGATTCTTTTTGGAACGAAGGCTTTACGGCCGATGGTGCCGGTTGGGGACACGGACGGCAATGCTTGGTGTGGGGATATCCCATCGACGGTACTCGCGGAGCGTTGGGGATACTTACTTTACTGAAAGGCACTCCTTGGGCACAACAGCTGGATAGAAGAAATGTGGAAGCATTGATGAACTATTTCCGAGGGGCTAATTTCTATTATTACAAAGGGTATAAGCTGGCTTGCGTAGATCGCAGTTCGATGTTGTATATGGATGCTCCGGCTGCTATCCCTTACAGCAGTCTGTTGGATAATGTACTGGCTAACTGGATTGAATCGTTCACTCCTGACGAACAGGAGGAACTGAAACGTTTGCGGAGTGAAATACCCTCGATGAATATAAATATGAATGGTGATGGCCACTACAATGGTACGCGCTGGTTTTTCAATAACGATGATTTGGTGAAAAAGAACGACCGTTACCACGTGATAGCCAATATGGCGTCGGTGCGCTGCGATGGTCTGGAAAGTGCTTACACCTTTGCCGATGCGTTCAATTATTACACGAACGATGGTGCACTGATGTTTCAGCGCCGAGGAAATGAATATCGTAACGTGTATGGTGCGTACGATGTGACTGCATTTCCGGGAGTAACTGCCCGTGAAGGTATGGAACAGCTGAAACCTGTTGAAAATTGGCGTGGCTATTGCAGCAAATACAATTTTGCCGGTGCTGCTACTTCGGGAGGCGAAAACGCTGCGGCAGGTTTTGTATTCGAGAAGATGAATGCTTCTGACAAGAAAGGAGTGAATGACAAAGGCCGTGGCGGAGCCGACCGTGTGATTTATGGAGTGAAGGCATATAAAGCGGCTTTCATTTTAGGTGATTATGTAGTAGCTTTGGGAGCAGGCATTACTAATCTTACACCCGAGGTAAACGGGAATATCCGTACCACACTTGATCAGACGGAGCGTACGGGCAACGTTTTTGTTCATCATGGCAAAGGTATTGACTGGATTGTACAACAGGGTGGTTTTGCCTATTCTGCTTTCCCGGAGTATCAGAAACGGATGCACTATGTCTGTGAAACCAAACGGACGGATTGGGTGAAAATGAATCCTGCTAACCGGGGACGAAAGAATCTGCCTGCTGAGGTTGATATGCTGCGTCTATGGATAGATCACGGAACTACTCCTACGGACGACACTTACGGCTATGCTGTGTACTGTGGCGATGGTTTGCCTGCCGACCGTTATCCTTTTCGGGTATTGCGCAACGATACTACGCTGCAAGCGGTTCGTTCAACGGACGGAAGAGTGACAGGAGCTGTCTTCTATCGTGCCGATGAGGTTTTGAAAGCTAAGCATCTTCAGCTGTCTGTCTCTGCTCCTTGCGTAGTATTGATAGAAGAGACTTCCGAAGGTACATTGCTTAGTGTGACCGATGCTTGTATGGATAAAAATCTGAAAGAAATCAGAGTAAATTGGAATGGTAAGACTTATATTTGTCCGATGTCGCAGGGCGAGCTATGCGGAAAGCCTACGGTTGTAAAACTGTAAACCTCCGGAGCAGAAAAATGCCTGAAACTTTGATGAACTGGTGATGAATGCCACGTGTGCAGGACAGAACTTGTTTGGGTGCTGACTTCATTGTATTGCTGTCGGCCACTGGTTATGAATTTACTGCATACAAGTGTGCAGCAGTTCTGCAACTGGCTTGCAGTGTCACTGCATACAGGTTTGCAGCGGCTCTGCAACAGGCTTGCAGTAACTCTGCAACAAGTGTGCAACGCATGGGGCACAAGTGTTTGTCTGTTTACAGGTTTGTACGATAGATAAGAATTAGAAAAAATAGAATACCATGATTAAAATGAAAAAGATTTTTGCTTTGTGTTTGTTGGGTAGTATGTCCTTGGCCAGTTATGCAAAGGATTGGGAGAAACAGTTACCTTATCAGAATCCGAAACTTTCGGTAGAAGAGCGGGTAGAAGATTTAATCGGACGTATGACGCTGGAAGAGAAACTGTATCAGATGTCCGCCATTTATTTTGGAAAGAATGCCGAGATTTTTGATGCGACCGGTGAGTATTCCATGGACGAAGTCCGTAAACAGTTCGGTACGCACGGAGTAGGACACTTGAGCTGCCCTACAACAGACATGTCTGCCCGGCAGGCGGTTAGAACCGGTAACAAAATACAGCGAATAGCAGTGGAAGAAACCCGCCTCGGCATTCCGGTGATTATCGATGCTGAAGCTATTCACGGGCTGCGGGCGACCGGGGCCACTTCTTATCCTCAGTCTATTGCCTTGTCGTGTACTTGGAACACGGAACTGATGGGGCGCATAGCCGATGCTATCGGGCAGGAAACTTACAGTCGAGGCATTCATCAAGTGCTGTCGCCTACTTTGGATTTGGCACGCGATCCGCGTCACGGACGTCTGGATGAATGTTATGGCGAAGATCCTTATCTGGCTTCACGAATGGGAGTGGAATTTATTAAAGGTGTGCAGAAGAACCGTGTGATATGTAGTCCCAAGCATTTTCTGGCCAATTTCGTGGGCGATGGAGGACGCGATTCCGGTAATGCCGGAATGAGCGAGCGTGAATTGCGCGAAATTCATATGCCACCTTTCGAGGCAGCAGTCCGTGAGGCTCATGTAAAGTCGTTGATGGCAGCTTATAACTCTTTGGACGGCATACCCTGTTCGGCCAACCGTTGGTTGCTGACCGACGTATTGCGGAAAGAGTGGGGATTCGACGGTTATGTAGTGTCGGATTGGAGTGCTGTCAATCATGCACACGGTGCTCTTCATATCGCTCCGACCAAAGCCGAAGCTGCGGCTTTGTGTGCAAAGGCTGGAATGGATGTGGAGTTGCCACGATTGAATACTTATGTCAAATTGGGCGAGATGATCAGGCAAGGCAAAATATCCGAAGAAGATATTAATGAGAATGTCCGTCATATACTTCGGGTTAAGTTCGAAATGGGTTTGTTCGAACATCCGTATGTCGATGAGGCTTTGGCCGAAAAGTTGTGTGATGCTCCTCATTTTCGTAGCTTGGCACGCGAAGCAGCTAGGCAAAGCATCGTATTGCTGAAAAATGAGAAAAATCTTCTTCCTTTGAAGGGTGCCCGCAAAATTGCTGTGATGGGGCCTAATGCTGATGTTGTCCAGTTGGGAGGTTATTCGGCCAAAGGCGTTTCCGGTGTTAGTCCGTTACAGGGAATCCGTAATATTTTGGGCAATCGTGCGGAGATAACTTTCACGAAAGGTTGTGGAATGACGGATAACAGCAAAGATGGATTTGAACAGGCAATCAAGAACGCCCGTGAGGCTGATGCTTGCATTTTGGTGATGGGAGGGGCTAACTGGCATACTGGCGGTGAGACTCGCGACCGTAATAACCTTGACTTGATGGGAGTACAGGAAGAATTTATCGAGGAAATTGCCCAAACCGGTAAGCCGATAGTGGTGGTGTTGGTCGAAGGCCGTCCTGTGACAATGACTCGCTGGATGGACAAGGCCGATGCCATTGTCATGATGTTCTATGCCGGTGAGGAAGGAGGTAATGCGTTGGCCGAAGTTCTGGCAGGAGAGGTCAATCCGTCTGGTAAACTCTCTCTTACCTGGCCACGGAATACGGGCGATTTACCGATGTGTCTGCTCCATCGTCCTTATGGTCGTGAAGGACGCATTGTAGAGTACGATAATAACGGGAAGGATTTTCTGCCGAAGGATCGTTATGTTCCCCTTTATCCTTTTGGTTATGGTCTTTCGTATACTACCTATACTTATACGAATCTGAAACTGGAAAAAACGGCAATAAAAGAAGGAGAAGATATCCGCTTTACGGTAGACGTTACCAATACCGGTCAGATGGATGGTGATGAGATTGTACAGGTATATCTGACAGATTTGTATTGTCGGATTACCCAATCGGAAAAACGCTTGAAAGCTTTCCGTCGTGTGCATATCCCTGCTGGAGAAACTTGTACAGTCTCTTTTACTCTGCCTTATTCTTCACTTTCCTTTCTGAACGAATACCTTAAACCGGAAGTTGAAGCAGGAGAGTTTGAGTTGCGTGTGGCTCCTAATTGTATGGAAGGGCTGACTGTACGCTTGACGGCTGAAGGAAAGTAGATAGCTTCTGGTTCAAAGAGAAAGTGCTGAAAGATTTGATAGGCTATCGTTATTGAGAAATAAAGAAATGAATCAGAACTGAATAAAACATCAATGTAATGAGAAGGTATATGAACATAAAGTTGAAAACATTAATAATGGGATGTCTTGTAGCTTCGTCACTCCAAGTGGGGGCTTTTGCGCAGGAAGCAGTATCTTACCCTGGTTATCGTCTGGCATGGGCAGAAGAATTTGAAGGTGCGGGATTACCTGATTCAAACTATTGGAATACAGGTGATACGGGTGGTGTCATCAATAACGAATGGCAAGACTATCGGAAAGAGAACCTGAATTGTACCCGATTGGAGGATGGCAAACTAATACTTACTGCTTATAAAGATCCGCACAAAGGTGTTCGGGGCTGGGGAAGTAAAGAGGATTATCATTTTAAGTTCTCATCTGGAGAGGTACATTCTTGTGGCAAAAAGACTTTTAAATATGGACGTATTGATGTTTCTGCCAAAATTCCGACGGGTCGTGGCGTATGGCCTGCTATATGGCTGCTTCCAGACAAAAGTCCTTATGGGGGATGGCCCAATGGAGGCGAGATAGATATAATGGAATATGTATGGGGAGACGACGAAAAACATAGTACGACTTATTCGACCGTGCATACGTTTGACTCTGACAGGAACGGAAATAGAATAGGGTCCGGGTATGGGCATTCTTCTACTTTGGATACTGATTTTCATCTGTATTCATTGGTGTGGGAAGAGGAGCGACTGGATATTTTGTTTGACGATCAGGTCATCTTCTCATATCACAAGAAGGAAGATTCATATAAGACGTGGCCTTTCGACCAGCCGTTCTATTTGATAATGAATATCGCGGTTGGAGGTACTTGGGGAGATGACTGGGGCGTGGATGAATCTATTTTTCCGAAAACAATGGAAATAGACTATGTACGTTACTATGAGAAAGAGTCTTGTGAAGTGATAAATCCAGTTATTGACATACGCTACAGTGCCGATCCGTCGGCACGTGTGTTCAACGATACACTTTATATTTATCCCAGTCACGATCGTGACGAAGCCCGTTGGTGGGATATGGAGGATTATTATGTATACTCTACGACAGACATGTGCCATTATAAGTATGAAGGTCTGGTATTCGAACCACTGAAGCAAACGAGTTGGGCGAAGAAATATGCTTGGGCTCCCGATTGTGTAGAGAAAAACGGAAAGTATTATTTTTATTTTCCTACAGATCAGGATTATATCGGTGTAGCGGTAGGTGATTCTCCTGTCGGACCGTTCAAGGATGTGATTGGCAAACCGCTGGTAACACGTCATTCGCCGGGCATAAAGGCTCCACGTGATTTCATAGATCCGGCTGTATTTATAGATGATGATGGTACAGCCTATCTGTTGGTTGGGCAGAATGCATTGAACATCATACGTCTGAATGAGGACATGATGTCGTATGAAGGCAAGCCTGTGGTATTGGACAATGTGAATCAGTTACCTTATTTCTTTGAAGGCATCTGGATGCATAAATACAAAGGCAAGTATTATCTGTCGTACTCAACAGGTCCTAATATTCCGGGCAGGGGACCGCAAATTGCTTATGCCGTGGCCGATTCCGTATACGGACCTTACCAATATAAAGGAGTGATATTAGAGGAGGTAAGCAGTGGTACCAATCATTCGTCTATTGTAGAATATAAAGGGCAGTGGTATTTGTTTTATCATACCTCAGAGCGGGCATTATCACTTATCCCGGAAGGATCCCCAGAACGTGACTTTATCCAATGGCGTCGTTCTGTATGTGTAGCACCTCTTTATTATAATGAAGACGGAACTATCCGTCCGGTAGATGCAGAGAAAAGTTTCAAAATTGTCTGTGGAAAATAATGTGATACCGTAAGTTGTGATGTACGAATAATATTCACATAATGGTTTTACATTGTCTTTGTTGAGTATTTGCCTTGTTCGCAGGAAGTGTTTATCTTTGGCTATTGTAATGACAAACATAAATGGATTATCTTAAATTTAAAAACATGAAACAGAAACTAAGAAACAGTTTGTTGATTTTGGGGGCGCTTGTCCCGTTGTTGTCGTGGGCGCAATTAGCTCCGCAAATTATGAATATTGATGCACGACAGGTAACCTCGCTTGACGGGCTGTGGAAAACCATTGTCGATCCTTTCGAGAATGGGTATTACGATTATCGTTTGAATCCATACGATGATGGTTATGCTCAGGACAGAACATATTCGGACCGGACAAAGCTTCAGGAATATGATTTTGAAACGAACAAGACTCTTTTTGTGCCGGGCGACTGGAACACACAACGTCCACAACTTTATTATTACGAAGGAACGGTGTGGTATCGGAAACATTTTACTTACGATTTACAGCCGGGCAAGCGGCTGTTCCTGAATTTTGGAGCCGTCAACTATGAAGCTATTGTTTGGCTGAACGGTAAACGCTTGGGCAGTCACGTCGGTGGTTTTACAGCTTTCAATTTCGAGATAACCAATTTATTGAAAGAGGGGGTTAACAGTCTTGTAGTTAAGGTAGACAACAAACGCCGTCCTGAAGGAGTGCCTACCGTAAATGCAGATTGGTGGAACTTTGGTGGCATTACACGTCCGGTTACGCTGGTTGAGGTTCCATCGACTTACATTCGCGATTATTATGTGCAGTTGAAGAAGAACGATACCAATACAATTGAAGGATGGGTGCAGCTTGATGGTGATAGCAAGTCGCAGAAAGTGTTATTGGACATACCTGAACTGAAACTGAAGAAGGAAGTAGAGACTGATGCCAACGGATATGCTTCGTTTGAGGTGAAAGCCAAGCCTGTGCTTTGGACACCCGAGGAGCCGAAACTCTACACTGTTTCTTTGGCTGCCCAGTCTGATAAAGTGACCGATGAGATAGGTTTCCGAACTATCCGTACGGAAGGTACCAAGATTCTGCTCAATGGTAAGGAAATCTTTTGCCGAGGAATCAGTATTCATGAAGAAACTGCTTATTCGAGCGGTCGGGCTTATTCGAAAGACCATGCCCGTACGTTGTTGGGATGGGCCAAAGAGTTGGGCTGTAATTTTGTCCGTTTAGCACATTATCCGCATAACGAAGCAATGGTGCGTGAAGCTGAGCGTATGGGATTCCTGGTTTGGTCGGAAATTCCAGTGTATTGGACTATTCATTGGGAAAATAAGGATACGTACCGGAATGCGGAACAGCAATTGTGCGACATGATCGGACGAGACAAGAACCGTTGCAATATCATTATCTGGTCGATTGCCAACGAAACACCGGTCAGTGAACCGCGTCAGGCTTTTCTTGCTTCATTGGCCGAGAAAGCGCGTAGTCTGGACAACGTGCGTCTGATTGGTGCAGCAATGGAGAAGTCGGAAGTAGAACCGGGCGTACTGACGGTGAACGATCCGTTAGGCAAGTTGCTGGATATTATCAGTTTTAATGAATACGTGGGATGGTACGACGGTAATGCCGAAAAATGCGACCGGGTGAACTGGACATTCGACGTGCAGAAACCGGTCTTTATCAGCGAATGGGGAGGTGGTGCTCTGTATGGACATCATGGACCTAAGAACGAACGCTTTACGGAGGAATATCAGGAGGATTTGTACATTCGCCACGTGAATATGCTGAAGCGTGTTCCCGGATTGGCTGGTACGACTCCCTGGATTCTGAAAGATTTCCGTTCGCCCCGTCGTCAAGTGCCGGGTATACAGGATGACTTCAACCGCAAAGGTGTGGTTTCGGATCAGGGACAAAAGAAGAAAGCATTCTTTGTGTTGAAGAAGTGGTACGAAGAATTGAAGGAAGCGTATAAATAATCAATAAACGTATGAAACAAAAGATTTTTGCCACACTGCTATGCAGTATGGCGATTTGCTTTGCCGGATGCAAAGGACAGCCGGATGTACTTCCGTACAAAGATGCGAAACTTCCGGCCGAGGTACGTACGGATGATTTGCTGAAGCGTATGACGCTGGATGAAAAGATTAACCAGTTGCGCCATCTGCACGGTATTCCTGTTACGGCGGAAGGTGAACTGGATACTGTCGCTATCCGCCAGAAGCTGCACGACCATGGCATCGGGTTTGTTGAGAATCTGACTTTGAGCGGACGTGAAGCGCAGCATCTGATGAACGACTTACAGCGTTATATGCGGCAACATACCCGTCTGGGCATTCCGGTCTTTACGGTGGCCGAGGCATTGCATGGTTCGGTGCACGACGGTTCCACTATTTTCCCTCAGGCCATTGCTTTGGGAAGTACGTTTAATACGGATTTAGCTTACAGGATGGCTGAAGCTACAGCCGAAGAATTGCGTATGGAGGGGATGACCCAGATTCTTTCTCCTGTGATAGATGTGTGCCGCGAATTACGTTGGGGAAGGGTGGAAGAATGTTTGGGTGAAGATCCCTTTCTGGTATCGAGGATGGGAGTGGCTCAGGTCAAGGCATACTTGAATAACGGTATTTCGCCTATGCTTAAGCATTTCGGTGCGCATGGAATGCCTCAGGGTGGACTGAATCTGGCTTCTGTGGCTTGTGGACAACGCGATTTGCTGTCGGTGTTTCTGAAACCTTTCGAAACGGTGGTGAAGGAAGCCAGACCTTGGGCTGTGATGTCTTCTTATAATTCGTGGAATGGTGAGCCTAACTCTTCGTCTCGCTATCTGTTGACCGAACTGCTGCGTGACCAGTGGGGATTTAAAGGATATGTCTATTCTGACTGGGGAGCCATCGGTATGTTGAACTATTTCCACCATTCGGCAGGCAGTATGGCCGAAGCGGCAGTCCAGGCTCTGACGGCTGGACTCGATGTGGAGGCTTCGGATAATTGCTATTCGGAACTGAAGCAGCTTGTGGAATCGGGGCAGCTGGATATGGATTACATCGACTGTGCGGTAAGGAGAGTATTGCTGGCTAAGTTTTCGACCGGTCTTTTCGACTATGAGCTGAGTGAAGAAAAAGACTTTGACCAGGCGGTGCATACGGACAAACATATCAACCTGGCGCGTGAAATAGCCGAAGAATCTGTTGTCCTGTTGAAGAACGAGAAGAACTTGCTTCCATTGGACTTCGAACGCATTCGTTCGGTTGCTCTTATCGGACCGAATGCCGGACAGGTTCAGTTTGGCGATTATACGTGGAGTCGTGACAATCGCGATGGCGTTACGTTGCTTGAGGCTCTGAGGCAGACCACTGCCGGCAAGGTGAGCATCAACTATGTTCAGGGGTGTGACGGAGTATCGCCCAATAGAGACGGGTTTGCACAGGCTGTGACGGCTGCCCGCAACAGCGATGTCTGTATCGTAGTGGTAGGTACGGCCAGTGCGTCGTTGGCGCGCGACTATTCCAATGCGACATGCGGCGAAGGTTTCGACCTGAGCGAGCTCTCTCTGCCTGGCGTGCAAGAAGAACTGGTGCGCGAGGTTTATGCTACAGGCAAGCCTGTCATCGTGGTGCTGCTGGCCGGCAAGCCGTTGGCTATTCCTTGGATAAAGGAGCACATTCCGGCCATTCTGGTGCAGTGGTACCCGGGCGAACAGGGAGGAAATGCCTTGGCCGATGTCCTTTCGGGAAAGGTCAATCCGTCTGGAAGGTTGAATTATTCGTTCCCTCAAAGCACCGGTCATCTGCCTTGCTTCTATAATTATCTGCCTACCGACAAGGGATTCTATAAGCGACCGGGTAGTGCTGAGAAGCCCGGACGCGATTATGTGTTTGCTTCGCCTGCGGCATTATGGTCTTTCGGCTATGGGCTGAGTTACACGACATTCGCCTATTCCAATCTGCATACGGATAAAGAGGACTATGGCGTTTCGGATACGATCAGAGTCGAACTGGATTTGAGCAACGAAGGAGCGTGTCGGGGAAAAGAAGTGGTTCAGGTTTATGTGCGCGACGTGGTGTCGAGCATTATCACGCCTGTCCGTCAGCTGAAGGCGTTCTCGAAAATCGATCTGGAAGCGGGTGCGAAACGTACGGTTTCTCTTTGCATTCCGGTGTCCGAGTTGGGATTTTATAACCGCGACATGGAATACACGGTAGAGCCGGGCGAATTTGAATTGCAAATCGGTGCTTCGTCGGAAGATATCCGGCTGACGAAGACCATTACTGTAGACCGCCGGAACATGAAGCATACGCTTGTTCAGCCCGAAAAGCAGGAGGAGAAGAAGAAGGAAGCAGCTCCGTCTGTATCTGTTGTTGTCTCCGGAGTGGTCAGTGATGTGCAGGCCAATCCGCAGGAAGGCATCCGTGTAGCGGCCGGAGAGTTGTCCGTCTACACTGATAAGGCAGGACGATACTCCATTAAAGTTGGTTCTGCCGATACGTTGTCTTTCTCGGGCAAGTCGTTCGACGAGGTGAAGATACCGGTTGACGGTCGTGAAGTGATTGATGTCAGACTGCGGATGAAGTAGTCTGTGGAGATGATTAAGAGCGATACAAGAGGCTAATCGGGGCTCGAACGCCGGTAATTGACAATTTGACATTTTGCATCTTTAATCCCGCGAGGCTCGCGTATTTCCGTCCGATGTACTTGGAGTGCGGAAATATGCGAGTCTTTTTTTGTATATCGCTGAACAGTAATATGATAGTGAAATGTTTACATTTGAAATAGAACGGAAACCGGTCTTTTTTCTCTGCAAACTGGTTTTCGGAGGCAGAAAAAAGGTATTTTTTCTCTGTGACAAGCAATGTGGATGCGGTTCACAAGCATTGTTCGTGTTCCGTACAAGCGTTGTTCGCGTTTCGCACAAGCGTTGTTCGTACTCCGTACAAGCGTTTTGCGAGTTAAAAGGGTCCCTTTCTTGTATGTTTCCTGTATGTTTATGTAGTTTTGAACATATGTATTCTTGTTTATTTGTCTGCTTTGTGTTTTTGGCTTTCGGTGCTTGTTAGCGCATTGCTTCTTTTTACGATGTTGTGGCGGAAAGAATGCTGATTTTGTGACAAACTGTTAGGGCGGTAGGGCGATTGCTACGATACAAAGTTTCTTTCCTATTCGTTATTTTCGCGGAAATGTTTAACTTTGCGACCTTACGTGGAATTTAGTTAATTGAAAATACCGGATTATGAAGATTAGAATACTATTATTGCACCTGTTGCTGTGTATGTCGATGCTGACGGTATCGGCACAAAATATCGCGTCGGGACGCTATCCCAAACGCGAGTTCCGTGGAGCGTGGATTCAGGCCGTGAATGGTCAGTTCAAAGGCATGTCGACAGAGAAAATGAAGCAGACGCTGATAGAACAGCTGAATTCATTGCGTGGGGCGGGTTTCAACGCCATCATCTTTCAGGTACGTCCCGAGGCGGATGCCTTGTACGCATCGCGTCTGGAACCCTGGAGCCGCTATCTGACGGGAGTACAGGGACAGGCCCCCGAACCGTATTGGGACCCCATGCAGTTTATGATTGAAGAGTGCCACAAACGTGGCATGGAGTTTCATGCGTGGATCAACCCGTATCGGGTAAAGACATCTTTGAGGAACGAGCTTGTGCCCAATCATGTGTACAATCTGCATCCTGAGTGGTTTGTGACTTATGGCGACCAGATTTACTTCGACCCGGCCTTGCCCGAAAGTCGCCGTCATATCTGTCTGGTAGTGGGCGATATCGTTTCGCGCTACGATGTCGATGCCATCCACATGGACGACTATTTCTATCCTTACCCGATTAAGGGAGTCGATTTTCCTGACGATGCCAGCTTTGCCCGTTACGGAGGCGGCTTTGATAACAAGGCCGACTGGCGCCGCAGCAATGTAAATACACTTATCAAGCAGTTGCACGAGACTATCCGTGAGGTGAAACCCTGGGTGAAATTCGGTATCTCGCCTTTTGGCATCTACCGCAACGAAAGCAGCGACCCGCTGGGCAGCAAGACGAAAGGACTGCAGAACTATGACGACCTGTATGCCGACGTACTGCTGTGGGCACGCGAGGGCTGGATCGACTATAACATTCCGCAGATATACTGGCACATCGGACATCCAGCTGCCGACTACGAAACGTTGGTAAGATGGTGGGCCAAACATACCGAAAACCGTCCGCTGTTTATCGGACAGTCGGTACAGAACACCATCCAGAATGCCGATCCGCAGGATCCCGGAATAAACCAGTTGCCGCGTAAGATGGCTTTGCAGCGTGCTTACCAAACCATCGGCGGAAGTTGCCAGTGGTATGCGGCTGCCGTAGTCGAGAATCAGGGACGTTATCGCGACGCATTGGTTGCCGAATATCACAAGTATCCGGCTTTGCCGCCAGTGTTCGACTTCATGGACAATCAGGCTCCCGATAAGGTACGTAAGCTGAAACCGGTATGGACGGAAGACGGATACATTCTTTTCTGGACGGCTCCCAAGTATAAGGACGAGATGGACCGTGCCGTGCAGTTTGTAGTATATCGTTTCGATAGCAAGGAAGATGTCGATTTGGACGACCCCTCGCACATTGTAGCCATTACTCGCGACTGCTTCTACAAGCTGCCTTACGTAGATGGAAAGAAGAAATACCGTTATGTAGTAACTGCCCTCGATCGTTTGCAGAACGAATCCAAGCAGGTATCGAAGAAAATAAAACTGTAACGGAATAGATAGATGTCCCGATGGCCGATTGATTGTCGGTATCTTCGGACAGAATAAAGGCGCGGATTTCGCAGACACGACGGATCGCTTGTTGTATTTTGATCCGTACACTCTGTGAAATCCGCGCCTTTTATATAGGAAAGTGTAGACCGCTTAGTAAAGCAGCAGCCCAGCCAGGCCGCAGGCAATAATCATCCCGATAGGATTCAGCTTGTACTTCTTTGTTCCGACAAAAGCCACCAGGAATATGATGCAGCTGATGACGAACGAGTAAGTATCTTCGGTAGGCGAGCTGAAATTCTCGGTATTCATCAGAACCAGCGCTGCGGAAGCTAGCAGTCCCACCACGGCAGGACGCAAACCGCTGAATACAGCTTCTACTGCCGGATGCTTCTGGTACTTCAGGAAAAAACGGCTGATGGTGAGCATCAGGATAAAGGACGGAAGTACCACGGCAAACGTCGCAATCACCGATCCCCATATACTGCCCGTAGCCGTAAAGCCGACGTAGGTAGCCGAATTGATACCGATAGGGCCGGGAGTCATCTGACTGATGGCGACAATGTCGGTAAACTCCTGAGGTGTGAGCCATTCGTAGCGTGTGACCACTTCGCCCTGTATCATCGAAAGCATGGCATAACCTCCGCCAAATCCGAAAAGGCCTATCTTGAAAAAGGTATAAAATAGTTGCAGAAATATCATATCTTTGTTTCCTCCTTTTTAATTCTTTATTCTTCATTCTTCATTTTTCTGTATCTTCCCCATACGTATCCGCCGACTCCTGCGGCAATGATAATCCAGATGGGCGAAAAGCCAAGGAGCCAGATCAGCAGGGCAGACACGACCGGAATCCAGACGTTGTACTTGTTTATCTTAGCCGATTTTGCCATGCTGAAGGTAGGGGCTGCAATCAGGGCTACAACAGCAGGACGTATGCCTTTAAAGATACGTTCGACAACCGTGTTTTCCTTGAAGTTGTGGAAAAACAGGGCAATGGCCAATATAATAAGGAAAGAAGGCAGAATGGTACCCAATGCGGTGACGATACTGCCGCGGATGCCTCGCAGACGGTAGCCGATGAAGATGGATATGTTGACGGCCAGAATGCCCGGTGACGATTGTGCAATGGCAAGCAAGTCTATAAAATCTTCTTTGGCTATCCAGTTGCGTTTCGTTACAATCTCGTCTTCTATCAGCGGCACCATGGCATAACCTCCACCGATGGTGAAGGCACCGATTTTGAAGAAGATGGAGAAGGCTTCGAGATAAATATTCATAAAATGATAAGAGTTTATTAGTCAGTTCTTAAGATGAAATGTGTATGTTGCCCTTTCTCTTACGATGGGTTTTCGGGCGACAGACGCTTCTCTTTTTCCTGTAGCTTGTCCTTGGCATATTGGCTTGGACTGACGTTGAAGTGCTTTTTGAACACTTCGCGGAAATATTTGGCATCGTTGAAACCTGTCTTTTCGGCTATTTCCGTGATGCTGTATCTTTGTTCTTCCAGCAGTTGGGCAGCATATTTCAGTTTTATCAGGCGGATATAGTCGGCCGGCGCCTGGTCGGTCAGTGCTTTTATCTTGTTGTAGAAGCTGGTACGGCTCATATTCATCAGGCTGCAGAGGGTATCGACATTGAAGTTGGGGTTGTCCATGTTTTCATCAACGCCTTTCTTCACGGCTGCGATGAACTCTCGGTCAAGGTCGTTGCTGCAATTGCTGCAAGGTATGTCTGCGCCTTTGTCATTCAGCTCCAGGTTGGCATATTTGCGGCGCAACAGTGCACGGTTGGCCAGCAGATTGGCTATCGTAGCTCGTAGAATACCGATGTTGAACGGCTTCACTATGTATTCGTCGGCACCGCTTTGCAGGCCTTCTATGATGTTTTTGTCTGTGCTGAGTGCTGTCAGCAGAATGATGGGGATATGCGAAGTCTCGATATCTTTCTTCAATATCTGGCACAATTCGTCGCCACGCATTTCGGGCATCATAATGTCCGAGATGACCAGACTTGGCATTATTTCTTTTGCCATGCCAAGGGCTTCCTTGCCATTGTTGCACACCTGAATATGATATTCGTCGGACAAGCTGTTTTGCAGATAAGTTCTCAGTTCGTCGTTGTCTTCTACTATCAGCAGTTTAGGCAGGTCTTCCGACTGTTGGTTGGGGTTTGATTGTTTTTCTGCCGGCATACGGACCTGTGCAGTCTGGACAGTTATATTATGTCCGGCATTTCCATCGTTCTGTTCCGGATGAGCAAGTGCCTTTCGGTACTTCCTTTTGTCTTTCGGGAACGTGACTTTGATGGACGAGCCTTTGTTTTCGGTACTGCTGAAGCTGAGTTTTCCCTTGTGTATGTTGACCAGTTTCCATACCAGTAGCAATCCGATGCCGCTTCCTGTTATTTTTGAGTTGACGGCATTGCTTCCACGGAAGTGCATTTTAAACAGTTTCTTCTGTTCGGATGCCGGTATGCCGATTCCGGTGTCTTTTACTTCGATGCTCCACGAGTCGTTGTTGTCGGTGGCGCAGATTTGTACGCTGCCTCCTTCTGGTGTGTATTTAAGGGCATTCGATATGATATTTTTCAGGATGGAATCCATTTTGTCCTTATCCAACCAGACGTTGAGGTACTGGAAGTTCTTTTCATAAGTCAGGGCAATCCGTTTGACATCGGCATATGCCTTGAACACATGAATGGTTTCTTCAATATAAGTATTCAGCTCATATTCGGCTACGTGCAGGTTGCTGGAGTATGTATCTGCCCGTTCAAAATTGAGCAGGTTGGTAGTCAGACGCAATAAGGCATTCACATTCCGCAAAGCGGTGTTCAGGTTGCTTTTTCCTTTTTCGCTCAGTTGTTCGCGTTCTTCCACTTCTTCCAATGGGGCTTTTATCAGAGTTAACGGGGTACGGATGTCGTGTGCTGTATTGATGAAGAAACGAATTTTCTCGTCCGAAACTTTCCTTTGCTTTTTCATCATTAAAATACGCATGCCGGTAGCGACAATGCTTAACAGCAGGATGATGTAAAAGGCGATAGCCCATCCGCTCAGCCATATTGGTTTTTCTATGATGATCTGCATGCTGCGTTCTTCCAGAATTACATTGCGGTTTTCGTTCGAGATGGCTCGTATGCGCAAGGTGTATTCTCCCGGATTCAGGTTGGTGAAGCGGATGGTACTTTCCCGGCCGGGGCGGCTCCAGGCATCGTAAAAGCCTTCCAGTTTCCAGGAATAAAGAATCAGCGAAGGGTAGTCATAATTGATGGACGATACCTGCATGGAGAATGTATTCTGATCGTACTTCAGCCTGAGGGTTTCTGTTTCGTTGATGTCGGTCTTCAGAGGAGAGTCCTCGTCGTTGGGATAAACCGTCTGGTATAGCACACGCAGGTCGCTTAGTACCATTTTAAACTTGTAATCACTGGGAAGCACAATGTCTTTGCTGAATTCGATGGCACCGTCCGTGCTTCCGAAAATGAAATTTCCGTTTTTGCGCAACGTTCCCGAGGATGCGTTGAAGTGGTCAGACTTCAGACCATGTTCCTTGGTCCAGTTGTGGAAAGTTTTATCGACGGTGCTGAAGTTACTTAATCCGCTTTCCGTACTAAGAAATATGTTATCCTGTCCGTCGGACAGAATATCGTAAATGTTGTTGGATATCAGTGCGCTGTTTTCTGTATAGTAGCGTTCGAACTTGCTTGTCCGGATGTCGTAGATCAACAGACCGGCATTGTTTGTTCCGATATACAGCAGGCTGTCGCCGGCCTGATAAAGAGAATAAATGTAATAAGACTCAATAGGCATGGAGATGGATTGCGGCTTTCCACTTTCTTTGTCAAGCAAGTAAAGTCCGTTTGTCGTTCCTATCCACATGTGTTTTTTGTCTTTTTCAAGAATGGTAGTGACTCCTGTCAGATCGTCGAAATAGCGTATCTCCTTCTTCTTATAATCTATCTCTTTCAGGTTGTAATGACCACCCGACCACACTTTACCTTCCGAATCCAGTGTAATGGAACGGATGTATTTGTCGGGGCGGATATTCAGGTTGCCGAACAAAGAAGGAGTAAAGAAGTTTACGCTGTTGTTGTGCTTGTTGATTTCGTAGATACCGGAACTGTATCCGCCTGCCCAGATGATGCCGGGAGCTACCTCGCACAAAGAGAGGAAAGCATGGTTCTTGCTATGGAGTTCCTGGTCGAACATACTGAGATATGAAGTCCATTTTCCGTTCTTCACTTCATAAAGGCTGATACCGTTGTTGGTAGCAAACCACAAGTCGCCATCATGATCTTCGATGATGGCATTTACCTGATCGTTGACGAGCGACTGACGGTTGCCGATGGAGTGTTTGATCCATTGATAGGAAGCATAGCGGTTGTTGCGTACGGTGATTCCTATGGGATAATTGGCCATCCAGATGCGTTGTTCGTTATCGATGTAGATATCGCTGATGTTGTTGCCATTCATTCCATTGTTACTGTTGTAGTCGGCTACGATATATGGTTCCGATTCGTAGGTATGGACGTTGCTTTTGTAAATTCCGGCTCCGTCGGTAGCTATCAGTATTTCGTTATCGTTCAGAGCTTGGATGCAGTTGATGGTGATGTCCATCAGGCCGGCCTGAAGAGGGCGCATCCGGTGGTTGTCCAGTTCGTAGACATAGACTCCGCGCTGAAAGGTACCGATGAAGACCTTGTGTGAAGGACGGTGGTAGTATAACTCGTTGATTTGGAGTGTGAGGTTGTCTAGCTGTTCGCAAGGCGACACCTTTAGGGTATTGTTCTGAAGTTGGGCATAATGAATGCCTATGTCTGTTCCTATAAAGTAATGTGTCGAATCTATTTGTTCGATTCCTGTGATGTTTCCGTTTATTTCGTTTTGAATGGTGGTAACCTTGCTTGTATCCGAATGGAACAGGTAGATGAGGTCGGAAGTGCAAAGCCAGACAACACAGTTGTCATCTACAAAGCCATAACTGACAGGGGAATGGATTTCTTTGACAAAAGCACTTTTAGGAAGTTTGTAGACCAGTTGAAATGTGTCGTGTACGTCGTCGTAACGGAAGACACGCCCTTGTTTGCCTATTTCCCACAATGTTCCTTTCTTGTCGATACAAAGCCAGTTCAAGTTCAGGATAGAGCTTACCTCTTCTTCTCCGTCCATCAGTTTGTAGGGCTTGAAGTCTTTTCCGTTGAAGCGGTCTATTCCGTCGTGTGTAAGAAACCACATGTATCCCTTTTTATCCTTTTGGATAGCATATACTTGTCTGTTGCTTAGTCCGTTTTCTACTCCAATGTATTTGTAAGTCTGAGCTATGCAAAGCAGTGGAAACAGGAGGAATATGAAAGAAAGAACCTTTTTCAACATGATTGTCGGTTTTTATTAGCACTAACAGAGAATGTGCCCTTGTATTAAGATTACAAAAATAGGATTTTTATTTGAGATAAGCAAAAAGGAGGTGGCATATCTTACGGATAAAATAAATACGGATTGTACGTGAAGTCACTGAATAATTGAGGAATATCCTCGTGACACTGCGTACAATCCGTATAGTGTCCTCTAGAAAGAGGGAGGTAAAATGATTTTATTTATTATTCATCTTTTCTTCTACCCACTTGCGTGCGTTGACGAAGGCTTCTATCCACGGCGTTACCTGGTCGCTGCCCAAACGGTCGGCTGGGTAGTAAGCGTTCTGCCATGGGAAGATGGCACGCTCCAGGTGAGGCATGATAGCCAAGTGGCGGCCATCGGGGCTGGCAATACCTGCTACCGAGTAGTCGGAACCGTTAGGATTGCCGGGATACTCATCGTAGGTGTACTTGGCCACGATATTGTAGTGGTCTTCGTCGTAAGGCAGGGAGCACTTGCCTTCGCCGTGAGCCACCCAGATGCCCAGCTTGCTGCCACTCAACGAACCGAACATCACGCTGCGGTTGGTCGGGATAGTCACACCCAGGAAGCGGCTTTCGAACTTATGCGAGTCGTTGTGGAGCATGCGTCCGCGCTTCTCGTCGGTGGGGTTGATGAGGTTCAGTTCCATCATCAGCTGGCAACCGTTACATACACCCAGTGAGAGGGTATCTTCGCGGGCATAGAACTTGTCAAGCGCTTCTTTGGCCTTGGGATTGAAGAGGAAGGCGCCCGCCCAACCTTTGGCTGAACCAAGTACGTCGGAGTTGGAGAATCCGCCGCAGAAGACAATCATATTGACATCTTCCAGCGTTTCGCGTCCGCTTACAAGGTCGGTCATGGTTACGTCCTTCACGTCGAAGCCGGCCAGATAGAGTGAGTAGGCCATTTCGCGTTCGCCGTTCGTACCCTTTTCGCGGATGATGGCTGCGCGGATGCCGCTCGGTGTGCGACGGTCGGGGCTGATGCCGTATTGCGAGAGCTTGCCTGTGAATTCGGGCATGAAGGCCAGATCCATAGGCTGCATCTTGTAGTTCTCGAAACGCTTCTTGGCGCAACCGTTCATTGATTGACGACGGTCGAGCAGGTAAGAAGTGGAGTACCATACGTCGCGCATGTAGTCGATGCCGAACTGATAAGTGGCACCGTCTTTCTCGATGAGGATGTGACGCTCGTCGGTCGGCTTACCAATCTTCACGAAGCCTACACCTGCGTCTTCGAGTATCTTCTTCACTTCGTCCTTGTGCTTGTCGGCTACCTGAATAACGATACCCGGGTTTTCGGCAAACAATATCTTGATGAGGTCGTTTTCCTTAATCTTGTCGAGGCTGATTTCCATACCACCTTCTACGTTGGAGAAGCACATTTCGAGCAGCGTGGTGATGAGACCGCCTGCCGAGATGTCGTGTCCGGCCAGGATGAGGCCTTTGTTCACCAATTCCTGAACGGCGAGGAAGGCGTCGCGGAAGTATTCGGGATTCTGTACGGTAGGTACGTCGTCGCCGACTTTGCCCAGTGACTGTGCGAAAGCCGAACCACCCAGTTTCAGGGTGTCGAAGCTGAAGTCGATGTGGTAGAGTGTGGTCTTATGGTCGTTCACCAATACGGGCGAAACCACTTTCTTCACGTCGCTCACTTCACCGCCAGCCGATACGATGACCGTACCCGGAGCAATGACTTTGCTTCCGTCGGGGTATTTCTGTGTCATGGACAAAGAGTCCTTACCGGTAGGCACATTGATTTGCAGGGCGCAGCAGAAGTCGCTCAATGCTTTGACTGCCGTGTAGAGGCGTGCGTCTTCACCTTCTTGTGAGCGGCAAGGCCACATCCAGTTGGCGGAGAGCGATACGCTATCCAGACCTTCGGCCAGCGGTGCCCATACGAGGTTGGTCAATGCCTCGCTGACAGAGAGTACAGAGCCGGCAGCCGGGTTGGCCAATGCGGCTTGCGGAGCATGACCCAGCGAAGTGGCGATACCTGCCTGACCACGATAGTCGAGGGCTACCACACCACAGTTGCTCAGCGGCAGCTGAAGTTCGCCTACGCATTGCTGGCGGGCAATCTTACCTGTTACGGAACGGTCCACCTTGTTGGTCAACCAGTCTTTGCAGGCTACAGCCTCCAGCTGGAGTACGTTGGCCAGGTATTCATGCAGTTTGGGCAGTTCGTAAGTCGGCATTTCGTAATGACGCTCTACGGTTTTGTCTACCATGTATGTTTTGGGTGAAGAACCGAACATTTGGTCAACGGCCAGGTCGAAGGGGCGCACGCCGTCGGCCTGCTCGAAGCAGAAGCGGTGGTCGCCGGTTGTTTCGCCTACGACGTACATCGGGGCGCGTTCGCGTTCGGCAATCTTACGTACGTGTTCGATGGCTTCTTCCTTGATAAGCAATCCCATACGCTCCTGACTCTCGTTGGCAATGATCTCCTTGGCCGAGAGGGTCTTGTCGCCGATGGGAAGTTTGCTCATGTCGATGTGTCCACCACATTCTTCTACCAACTCGGAGAGACAGTTAACGTGTCCGGCCGAACCGTGGTCGTGGATGGAGACAACGGGGTTGACATCTTCTTCGCAAAGGGCGCGTACTACGTTGTAGGCACGTTTCTGCATTTCGGCGTTGGCGCGCTGTACGGCGTTCAACTCAATGCCGCTGCTGTATCGGCCTGTGTCTACAGACGATACGGAGCCGCCGCCTAAACCGATGCGGTAGTTGTCGCCACCCATCACTACGACCTTGTTGCCTGCTTCGGGTTTGCCCTTCAGGCAGTCGCGTTGCGTGCCGTAGCCTACGCCGCCGGCCAGCATGATCACTTTGTCGTAGCCGTAGACTTCTTCTTTTTCTTTATGTTCGAAGGTCAGCACCGAACCGCAGATAAGCGGCTGACCGAACTTGTTACCGAAGTCGCTGGCACCGTTGGATGCCTTGATCAGAATCTGCTCGGGTGTCTGATACAACCATTTGCGCACGGGCAGGATTTCTTCCCACTCGCGTCCTTCTTCCGAACGGGGGTAGGAGGTCATGTAGACAGCTGTACCTGCGATGGGCCAAGAGCCTTTACCGCCACCCATACGGTCGCGGATTTCACCACCCGTACCGGTTGATGCACCGTTGAAGGGCTCTACAGTGGTGGGGAAGTTGTGTGTTTCGGCTTTCAGCGAAATGACACTCTTGATATCCTTCACCTGGAAGTAGTCGGGTTTCGAGTGGTCGGCGGGTGCGAACTGCTCGATAACGGGACCTTCGGCAAAGGCTACGTTGTCTTTGTAAGCCGATATGATTTTGTTGGGATTTTCCTGTGTTGTCTTCTTAATCATCTGGAAGAGCGAGGATTCCTGCTCTACGCCGTCGATGATGAACGTACCGCCGAAGATTTTGTGACGGCAGTGTTCGGAGTTGATTTGGGCGAAGCCGAATACTTCGGAGTCGGTCAGCGGACGTCCGAGGTCTTTCTCCACTTTTTTCAGATAGTCCATCTCTTCTTTCGAGAGGGCCAGACCTTCCTGCTCGTTGTAGGCTTCGAGGTCTTCGATGTGGACGATAGGTTCGGGCTTGCGGTTAGTGGTGAATACTTGTTGGTCGAGTCCTTTGTACATGCGTTGCAGCATAGGGTCGTGGTCGGCGTTTTCGTCGGCTACGGGGAAGTACTCTTCTATGCGCAGAATGCCGTTGAGGCCCATGTTCTGAGTGATCTCTACGGCATTTGTACTCCAGGGAGTAATCATTTCGCGGCGCGGGCCTACGAAATATCCTTTCAGGTTTTCTTCACTTTCGGGGGTGGCTTCTCCAAAAAGCCAGCAGAGCTTTTCGCTTTCTGCCTGCGAAATGGCGTGTTCGCATTCTACGGCAATCACGCTTTTTTGAGGAGTTCTGTAGAAAGAAATCATAATTATTATAGCGCTATATTGATGATAAAATTCTTTATTATCAAGTTGTTTCGGGGATTATGGCTCCCTTTGTCCTTTTTCGTATGCAAAGATAGTGCAAACCGAGTGAAGTACAAAGCAAAAACATGGTTTTTAGCTTTTACTTCCGAGGTGCCGCCTTTCTTCTGGAAAGATAGTGCAAACCGAGTGAAGTACAAAGCAAAAACCTTGTTTTTAGCTTTTACTTCGGAGGTGTGACATGTTTCACTTCGGTTTTAGAGTAGCGCAAAAGCTGCTTCACTTGCACGTACGTTACATTGGCATTTGCACGTACGTTACATCTTTCACCGCATTCGTTTGTATATCAAGTGATTAAGGATGTGGTTTTTCATAGAGTGAAGCCAAGGAAAATGGGAAGATTCGGAAGAAGTGAAACCAAAAGGTGAATCTTCCGTGAAACCATATGTCTCACCGTATTGCACTGAAAACCAGTATGCTGAAAGCCGGGTGAAAGCGTGAAGGAAAATTGGAGAATTTGAGGTTTAAAGTTGGAGTTGGAGGGCTGAAGTTTCATCGTAATATCCTGTAGGTAACCTGTTTGTGGTGGAAGATGGATACGCGGACGACGCGGAGGGAGCGGACGAACGCGGAGTTTGATTTTTAAATACAGGCGGAGCGGATTTCCCCGAAAGTGGGGGGAGCAGATATCGGTCTTGCAATGCTTTTTTCCCAGTTAGGAAAAAATCATTGCCCAGTTAGCAAAAAATATTTTCCTAACTGGGAAAAAAACGAAGGGCTTTCCGCCCCATTCCGCGTATCCATTCTTCACCCGCATGATTCATTATTTCATTTTCAAAGTGCCACTTGACGTTCGTAACTACTTACTTTAGCCCTGCAACATCGGTAGTTGGCTGACGAAACAAGCAAGCCCTCCGCATATTATGAGCAATGCCGTGGGGGCGGACGAATAATTCCCGCGACTTCTATTTGTAATTCCGCCAAGCATAGCCCGCGACTTCCACGTGTATTGCTGGCATGGCCTGCAAACCGTGCTTGTGTTGCTTTTGTTATGGGGCATGCCTGTGAAAACGCAAGAGTCAAAAACTCGTTTTTCGCTTTGTACTTACCTTGGTTTGCACTATCTTTGCACCCATGATTCAGATTGAAACCATATTGGGCATATTGTGGAAGGGCTTTATTATAGGTGTCATCGTATCGGCACCGTTGGGTCCTGTAGGGGTGCTTTGCATACAGCGTACGCTGAACAAGGGACGCTGGTATGGTTTCGTGACAGGTATAGGCGCGTCGCTTAGCGATATATTCTATGCGTTGCTGACGGGATACGGAATGAGTTTCGTATTCGACTATGTGAATAAAAACATCTTTTATCTGCAACTCTTTGGCAGCATTCTGCTGCTGGCATTCGGTGTCTATACTTTCCGGAGCAATCCGGTGCAGTCCATCCGTCCGGTTTCGGGCAGCAAAGGCACTTATTTTCACAACTTTATTACGGCTTTTTTCGTTACACTCTCCAATCCGCTCATCATATTGCTGTTTGTCGGACTTTTCGCCCGTTTTGCTTTCATTAGCCCCGGCGTGCTGCTGTTCGAGGCTGTTACGGGCTATCTGGCCATTGCATTGGGTGCCCTTTCGTGGTGGTTCGGTATCACCTATTTTGTCAATAAAGTACGGACTCGTTTCAACTTGCGAGGCATCTGGATGCTGAACCGTATCATTGGAAGCATAGTGGTGATAGTATCGGTCGTGGGACTGGTATTTACGTTGATGGGAGAATCTTTGTATTGACGAAAGAAGCAGATTTGGAAGATTAATCAGGAAGAGTGGTATGAAGGTAGCACAGAAACTGAAAGAAGAAAACATTGCCGAATACCTTATTTATATGTGGCAAGTGGAAGATCTGATACGTGCCAACGGGTGCGACATCGACCGTATGTGCAGCAACATCGTTTCGCGTTATCCCGAAGAAGAACGTGCCGCGCTGAAGGAATGGTATGGCAACCTTATTGAGATGATGCGTGCCGAAGGAGTGACGGAGAAGGGGCATCTGCAGATCAACCGCAATGTGATACTGAACCTGACCGACCTGCATGCCGCCCTGTTGTCGTCTACCAAATATCCGTTCTACAACGCAGCTTACTTCAAGGCGTTGCCTTTCATCGTGGAGTTGCGCCAGAAAAACGGAAAGACCGACGAACCCGAATTGGAAACCTGTTTCGAAGCCTTGTACGGCGTATTGCTGCTTAAACTTCAGAAGCGGGAAATCAGTCAGGGAACAGCACGTGCCATCGAAGCCATCAGCAGTTTTCTTTCCATGCTGGCTGCCTATTATGCCAAGGAACGGAAAGGTGAACTGGAAGACCTGTGACAGGATTTCCTGAGAAGGCTTCTGCTCAAAGACGAAAATTGTTCATCGTAACATTATATTTTTAAGTATCAATTTTTTAAATGAATATTTTAATAACCGGTGCCAACGGTCAGCTTGGCAATGAGATGCGGGTTTTGTCCGCCGAAAACCAACAATATACCTATTTCTTTACCGACGTGCAGGAACTGGACATCTGCGACGAGCAGGCTGTGCGTGCCTTTGTAAGCGATCATGCAATCGACGTGATTGTGAATTGTGCCGCTTATACGGCCGTGGATAAGGCTGAAGACAACCGCGAACTGTGCGATAAACTCAATCATCTGGCTTCCGGCTACCTGGCCGAAGCTGCCGAAGCTCGTGGAGCAGCACTGATACAGGTGTCGACCGACTATGTGTTCGACGGTACGGGACACATTCCCTATACGGAAGAAATGCAGCCTTGCCCCAATTCGGTATATGGTATAACGAAGTTGGCAGGCGAGGAGGAAGCCATGCGGAAATGCAGCCGTACCATGATTATCCGTACGGCATGGCTGTACTCCATCTATGGCAACAATTTCGTAAAGACTATGATCCGTCTGGGTCGTGAACGTGAGTCGCTCGGAGTTGTGTTCGACCAGATCGGTACTCCGACCTATGCCCGCGATTTGGCTCGTGCCATCTTCGCCGCTATTCGTCAGGGAATCGTTCCCGGCATCTATCATTTCAGCAACGAAGGTGTTTGCTCATGGTACGATTTTACCGTAGCCATTCATCGCCTGGCAGGCATCACCACTTGCAAGGTCGGTCCTTTGCATACCGATGAATATCCGGCCAAGGCACCCCGTCCGGCGTATTCGGTGCTCGACAAGACGAAGATCAAGAAAACATTCGGCATTGAGATTCCCCATTGGGAAGCGTCGCTTGCCGAGTGCATCGGAAAATTGTTAGAAGAATCAGAAAAGTAATTCAGATATATGGCAAGTAATCAGGAAATAGAAAGACGACGTACATTTGCAATCATTGCACACCCCGATGCCGGTAAGACATCGTTGACCGAGAAGTTGCTGCTTTTCGGCGGACAGATACAAGTGGCAGGAGCCGTGAAGAGTAACAAAATCAAGAAAACGGCTACTTCCGACTGGATGGATATTGAGAAACAGCGTGGTATCTCTGTGACTACTTCGGTGATGGAGTTCGACTATCACGACTATAAAATCAACATCCTCGATACACCGGGTCACCAGGACTTTGCCGAAGACACTTACCGCACGCTGACGGCGGTAGACAGCGTTATCATCGTGGTGGACGGTGCCAAAGGTGTGGAAACGCAGACACGCAAGCTGATGGAAGTGTGCCGTATGAGGAACACGCCGGTCATCATCTTCGTCAACAAGATGGACCGCGAAGCCAAAGATCCTTTCGACCTTCTTGACGAACTGGAGGAAGAACTCCATATTCACGTGCGTCCGCTGACGTGGCCCATCGAGAGTGGTCCCCGCTTCAAGGGCGTTTACAACATTTACGAACAGAAGCTCAACCTCTTCCAACCCAGTAAGCAGGTCGTAACCGAAAAGGTGGAGGTTGACATCCATACCGAAGAATTGGACAACCGGATCGGACAGAACCTTGCCGACAAGTTGCGCAGCGAACTGGAGCTGATAGACGGCGTTTATCCCGAGTTTCAGGTAGAAGACTATCTGAAGGGCGAACTGGCTCCTGTATTCTTTGGTTCGGCTCTGAACAACTTTGGTGTGGAAGAGTTGCTCGATACGTTTGTGGAGATAGCTCCCAGTCCTCGTCCTGTGAAGGCCGAAGAACGCATCGTGATGCCCGAAGAACCCAAGTTCACCGGTTTCATCTTTAAGATTACGGCCAATATCGACCCGAACCACCGTTCGTGTGTGGCTTTCTGTAAGATCTGTTCGGGCAAGTTTGTCCGTAACGCTCCTTACTATCACGTGCGTCATGGCAAGACAATGCGTTTTTCCAGTCCTACACAGTTTATGGCACAGCGTAAAACGACCATAGACGAGGCTTGGGCAGGTGATATCATCGGTTTGCCCGATAACGGAACCTTCAAGATTGGTGATACGCTGACCGAAGGCGAATTGCTCCACTTCCGCGGTTTGCCCAGCTTCTCGCCCGAAATGTTCAAATACATCGAGAATGCTGACCCCATGAAGCAGAAACAGCTGGCCAAGGGTATCGACCAACTGATGGACGAAGGTGTGGCACAGTTGTTTGTCAATCAGTTCAACGGCCGCAAGATTATCGGTACGGTAGGACAGTTGCAGTTCGAGGTGATCCAATACCGTTTGGAGAACGAATACAATGCCAAGTGCCGTTGGGAGCCCGTCAGTCTGTACAAAGCCTGCTGGATTGAAAGCGACGATCCGGCCGAATTGGATGCCTTTAAGAAACGCAAATACCAGTACATGGCCAAGGACCGCGAAGGCCGCGACGTTTTCTTGGCCGATTCGGGTTACGTATTGCAGATGGCTCAAATGGACTTCAAGCACATCAAGTTCCATTTTACGAGCGAATTCTGATATGAAAGAATAACGCAGTGAGGCGGAAGTACAGATGAGTTGCTTCCGGCTTCATGAAAAAAATAGGCGAAGCATTGACGAATATGGGCAAATATCCCAATTAATAAAGAAGGATATTTGCCCATTTCTTTTTTATGCAGTTAGCTTTTAAGGCTTTCTGCAAGTAGTATGAAATGTTATTTTATAACGAATTTATAACTGCCGTTCAGTTTCTGTTGTGTGTCGGTCAGCACAATGCGGTAAATCTGTTCTCCCCATACTTTCGAAAGACGTGGGTCGGGCAATTCAATGGTTTCGAGTGTAGCCTTGAAGTTTGATGGATATTCGAGTGTAACCTTTTGCCCTTTTACTTCGATGGTCACTTTTCCTGCCTTGCTTATATCAATCTTGCCCCAGGACAGGAAGTTGACCTGATTGGCCGCTTTCGCCTCTTTCAGGGAGAATTTATCTGTAATGGTAAGTTCATTGTTACCAAGTTTGTACGAGCGAATCCAGTTCTTTACGGCTGCTTCTTCAGGGTAAGCTGTTGAGATATCGGCCGAAAAGTAGCGTTGCTTTTCACGGCATACTACGTTGGTGGCTTTATATTCCTGTCCGTAGCGTTGCGGAACTCCGTTTATGACAGGCAAGTTATGATAGTTGCTCTGCATGGTCCAGATGGAATAGCGTTCGCTGCTGAAAGTCTGGCGTGTATATGTTCCTACGCCGGCGTCTATCAGCATAGGCAATGTATTTATGTATAACGAAAAGGTTCCCACATCGTTGTGGTTATGGCTTTCGTTGTTGAAACCTCCTTTCGTGGCAAGAAACCATCCGTTGTTGTTGGTAAAGTAGCAGAATTCGGTTTCAGGATACCATGTGCAAGCCGGAATATAGTGCTCGGGGGCAGTCTGCTCAAGCTCCTTATTAAATAATGCACATTCCAGTGTTCGGAAAATGTCGCTGCCCAATTGGATGGTAGGACGTTTCCCTTGCAGGAGATATGCTGCAAAGTGTATCATCTCTTCGCTGCCGACAGCCTTTCCGTAGCGGTATATCAACGGTGCGTCGCCACCACCTTTTGCAGAAGCATCGGCAAAGTTGACAACCCATCCATTTCCTACATACGAGCGGCTGATATACTCGCCCATGCGGTGTATCATCGGATTATTGAATAGTGATAGTTTCCCATTGGTTCCGTTTGAAAGGATTTGCAGATAATCGTACATCTTTCCGGCTGCATGTCCCCAGTATGAAGGTCCTTCCTCGCAGGCGCCGTCCGATTTTACGAAATTGATAAATTTGTCAACAGACTGCATGGTGCGCCATACGGCTTCCGTAAGTTTGTTACGGTCGTTTTCGAGCAAGAGGAAACATTGCAATACGTTGGAGTTACACCAGGGGTTCCAGTTGTTGATGATTTCTCCCGGTTTCCAGTGGAAAGCCATCCACCATTCGCGGTCGTTCTGCATAAAAGGATCCATTATTCTTTCCCGAATGCTATGGCGTATGCGTAGAGAAATTGCCGGATCGACTTTGTCGAATGTATCATGGAAGAAGTAATGCACCCATGCCAACAGAGAACCGTAGTTTCCTGAGCCCAGATCGATGACCTGTTCGCGCCAGTCAGGCAACGATCGCTTCGTACTTTGACGTGTCAGGTGGGCTGACAGTACCCAAGAAGTCATTTCACAACTGAAGAACACTCCATTGATAAGTTGGTCTACAAAGCGGCCTTTTCCTTCAGCCAGTTCGGCCATCATCAGTGTGCTGATGGCTTTTCTGTTAGCTTCGTATGGGTTTTGCATGATGTTTCTTTCCCCACTGCGTTCATATTCCAGATAGTCTGTAGCTCGTACTACCTGCCATCGGTAGTTCAGCATTTTTTCTCCAGCTCGGATCAATGCCTGTTTGTCTTTATCAGAAAGCATGGTGTTCCATCCTTCACGGTCGGCATAGGCAGGGTAGGGCACCCATGCAGCGTTCATGACAAGTATTTCTTTCAGCTGTTCTTTGCTTACTGCGTTTTGAAGGAGGTTTCTTTCGGTGTACGCATGCGATGCTGTTGTAATAAGTAAGAGCAGAAACAGTGTGCTCCATGTACGTAATACCATGTTTTTTTTCATGATTGATGCAATTATTAGGTTAGTGAATATGTCTAAATGAGAGGTTAGAACTATTGCTGTTCGGATGGTTGTGGTTTGAATTCTACCGGATATAGTGTCTTACCGTCTTTGTCAACTGGATATAATGCATCCTCAAGCTGCAATCTTTCTATCATCAAACGACTCATTTCTTTAAGTTTCTGGGGATTGACAGGCGCCAAGTCGGTCGTTTCGTATGGATCTTCTTTCAGATTGAACAGTTTATAAGAAGGAATACCATCCTTTTCAGGGTTGTAATAATAGATAATCTTCCAGTCTCCTTTGCGATAGGTTGTGAAATAACTGCCACGGTGCTGGTGTGGAAAGTGGGTCAGTACATCATCTCTCCTGCTTCTGTCTTTTTTTCCTGCCATTAGCTTCTTCATATTGCTTCCGTCCAAAGTCAGATTTTGTGGAGTGTCAACTCCTGCTATTGAAAGTACGGTAGGATATATGTCCATTACTGTGCCAAACTGTGTCTGCACATAATTTTGTGCTATTGGAAACTGTTTCTGAAACTTGTTGGACGGATCGGGTTTGGCCCAGGCTGCAATAAAGGGAACTCGGACACCTCCTTCGTATTCCGATCCTTTTTTCCCTTTTAGAGGTGCGGAAGATCCATAATCAGCAGCATCGCCAAGAGGTGCGTCGCCTCCGTTGTCCCCAAGAAATATGATAAATGTATTTTCGGCTATTCCCATTTCATCCAGTTTGTTCATTAAGTCCCCTAAAGACTTGTCCATTCCCTCGATGAGAGTAGCGAACGCACGGGCTTTGTCATTTTTCTCTCCTTGGGGATAATGGTTAATGAAACGCTCATCGGTTTCAAAGGGGGAGTGAACCGCATAATGGGCAAGATTTAAGTAGAATGGTTTGCCTTCGTCCACAGCCTTTTTTATTTCTTTCAAAGCTTCAAGGGTAAGCGCATCGGAAAGGAAGGTATTGGTTCCGTGATACTGTTTCAGGTCGGGAACCGCTCTGGCTCTTTGTCCTTTAATCCAGCCATAGCCATTCTCTCCGTGATAACTGCCTGGGTGTCCTATTGCAGAACCGGCTATGTTTACATCAAAACCGATATGACACGGGTCAACAGCAAAACTGTCGTTGCATCCGAAATGTGCCTTGCCTACGTGAATCGTTTTGTATCCTGCGGCTTTAAGTACAGAAGGATAGGTTACGTCTGTAGATTTTAGTCCTTTCCAGTTCCATTCGTACGGGCCGAACTGGTCTCTGTTGTTACTTTCTGCATTTATCCAGTTTGTGGTTCTGTGGCGGGCTGCATTTTGTCCGGTCATAATGGAGGTACGCGAGGGAGAACTTACACTTTGTGCATAGAAGGTAGAAAAACGTACTCCCTGATTGGCGAGACGCTCCATATTGGGAGTATGGTACCATTCATTCAAAGGTTGTGGAAGAACATTCCCTTTGGAATCTGTTATAAAAGGAACGGAAGTATCCATAACTCCCATGTCGTCAACCAGAAAGACTATTATATTGGGCTTTTCCTGTGCTTGAACAAGTGATATCGCTGATAAGGATGCGATAATGGCCGAATGAATTTTTTTCATAGATATTTGTTCTTTTGATTTATGTTTCATTTATTACTCTTCATCATTTTCTTCATCCTCTTTTGCATCTTCGGGTGAAGAAGCGTCTGTCCCTTTTCGATAAGCGGTCGGGTTGATATGGTATTTCTCCTTGAAACATTTGCTGAAGTATTTGGGAATGTTGAAACCTGTACGATCAGCAATCTCCGAGATGTTCAGTTCCGGATTGTTTTTCAGCATGTAGGCTGCTCGTTTCAGACGGATGGTGATAATCAGGTCGTTAGGAGTCTGTCCGGTGACGGCTTTCAATTTAGTAAACAGCTTGGTACGTGCAATGCCCATTCGGGTAGCCAGTTGGTCTACGTTGAAGTCGGCATTGTCTATCTCTTCTTCAATGATGGCCATTGCCTGGTCCAGGAATTTCTTGTCGAGGGTATTGGTTGCCAGTATCTGCATGTCGGTCTGGGGTTGTTTGCTGAACTTCTCTTGCAGCATGATATGGCTGTTTACCAGATTGTTACAACGCGATAAAAGCAGGTTGATGTTGAATGGTTTGGTTACGTAGTCGTCGGCTCCCATTTTCAGCCCCTCCATATTATATTCGATAGCTGTTTTAGCTGTGAGCAGCACTACCGGAATGTGACAGAGGTCGAAGTCTTTTTTGATGGCATGGCATAGTTCTGTTCCGGACATTTCGGGCATAACAATGTCGCTTAGTACGATATTGGGTTGCTCGGTCCGTACTTTTTCCAGCCCTTCCTTTCCGTTGGTGGCAGTGATTACCGTATAGAACGATTCGAAGATTCCTACCAGCATTTCGCGTAACGAGTCATTGTCTTCTACGATCAGGATTTTGTATTTTTCTTTCGGGTTTTCATTGTCCTGCATGGCTATCTCCTGTTTGTCCAAGTAGGCTTTGTACTGGTTGTATTCTTTCAGGTCGATACCTGTCGAGGCATCCTGACAGTTTTGCTGAGTACAAATTTGTTCGGGAGTGAAGTGTTCGTTTCCTGTTTTCAGATGAATGCAGAAAGTAGAGCCTTCTCCTTCTTTACTGAAAACTTCAATAGTGCCATGATGCAGTTCGACAATACCTTTGGTCAGTGACAGCCCGATACCGCTTCCTGCCTGTGACATAGAGTTGATATGATCGGCCTGATAAAAACGGTCGAATATTCTTTCGATGTCTTTGGGAGCGATTCCCTGTCCGTTGTCAGTTACTTCGATAATGACCTCATTGCCTCTTTTCCGGATAGAGATAGAAATGCGTCCGCCATCTGGTGTGTACTTGAAGGCATTGGATATCAGATTATTCATTACCTTCTGCATCTGCTTTGCGTCATACCACATCGGTATGTCATCATGGCTCTTTTCAAACGTGAAGGTGATGTTGCGCAGTTTGGCATAGTCGGCAAAGAGCAGATAATGCTCGTATACGAAGTCTACAATGTTGTACTCGCTTACTTTGATGTTCATGTAGCCTTGTTCCTGCTTGCGGAAGTCAAGTAGCTCGGTTACCAAACCTTTCAGTTGCAGGCAGCTTTTGTAGGTACCTAACAGTTTGTTATAAATTTCGGGCGAAAGCTGGCGTGAGAGCAACATTTCCATTTGCCCGATGATGAGCGATAAAGGAGTTCGGAATTCATGCGAAATATTGGTGAAGAAACGCAGCTTAAACTGGTTCATCTGTTCGATATCGTCAGCATGTTTCTTTTCATATTTCAGCATTTCCTGCATTCTGATACGGCTTTTGTAGACTCGGTTCAGGTACCATACCGCCAAAACCAGAATGATAAAGTAAAGCACATAAGCCCAAACCGTTAGATAAAACGGAGGAAGTACTCGGATAGTCAGCCGACTGGGGGGAACCAATGTCTCGTCGGTATTTTCTGCTTTTACAATCAGAGTATACTTGCCGGGTGACAGATTGGAATAAGTAATAGTATTCTGCTTCAGGTCGTTCCAGCTTCGCGAGAATCCTTCCAAACGGTAGATGATGTTGGCTTTGTTGAAAGGCAGAAAGTCGGTAGTAGTATATTCTATACTGAAAATGTTTTGTCCGGCTCTGAGTGTAATTTCTTTGGTGAAGCTGATATCCTGTTTTAGTATTTTACTTTTGTCTCCTACTTTTACTTCTCTACCATTAACAAATAGCCGGTAGGGCAGAATATTGTACGAACGCGATTCTTGTTTCAGATCCTGTTTGTGGAATGAGATGGCTCCTTGAATTCCACCGATGATGATTTCTCCTTCTCGGGTTTTGTAGAGGGCATTCTCGTTGAGGCAGCTCAAAGGTAACTGGTTGTAGTTTTTGAATGTTTTTTCCTTATAGTTTAGGATGGACAAACCTTTGTCTGTAGTAACCAACAGTCTGTTGCTATCGAGTTCACAAATGTTATAGACAATGTTACTGGAGAGTCCGTTATGGCTAGCATCGAGATTCTCAAAATTATCTGTTTCTGCATGATATAAGTCTAATCCGTTCTCGTTGGTACAGAACCAAAGCCTATGCTGGCTGTCTTCATAGATTGAGTTGACACTGTTACTACTAAGGCTATGCTCAATGGCGTGGCTGGCTCTGTAGCTAGTAAATTTTAGAGTAGAAAGATTATAAGAACAAACTCCATTGTTGTTTCCAATAATCCATAGAACATTTCGACTATCTAACAGTAAGCCTTTGCTGTTATATGTCCTGTTAAACATATTCTCTTCTTTGAAGAAATAGTTACAGTGTCCTTTAAGAGGATCAAATATTACTATTCCATTATCTGTGGCTAGCATGAGTTTATTTTGATAGGGAAGTATGGCTTCAACATTGTTCGATGGAAGGTTGCAGGTATTTTCTTGATAACTTGTGCCTTGATTCGTCTTAATATCAAGTTTGTAAAGTCCTCCCATATGTATCCCCATCCATAAAACTTCTTGTTGTGGATCGTAATAGAGGGCTTTTATGTTATTTTTTGTATTTTCTTTTGGGGAATTTTTTAGAGTATACCATTTATATTTTTGTGTCTCTTTATTATAGTAGTTCACACCGCCTCCTTCTGTTCCTATCCAAAGGTTACCTCGATTGTCTTCGGTAATACGGCTAACTATACTAGAACTTAACCCTTCTTCTTCAATAGGAGAGGGTTGATATTCGCGAAATACTTGTTGCTTAGGATTGAAGTAGTTCACACCTCCAAAATAGGTTCCTACCCAAATATTGCCTTGACGGTCGCAATACAAACTCCAGATAGATGAATAGGACAGACTTTTCGGAGTCTGTTGTTTCTCATAATGTCGGAACTGTTCGTTTACTGGGTTATATTTGTTCAAACCGTTAAAGGTGCCTATCCAGATATTTCCTTGCGGGTCTTCGCAAAAACGGTGAACGAAGTTGGAACTAATGCTGGTGGGATTATTGGGGTCGTGTACGAAATGGGTTATTTGTTTCCCTTGTATGCGAAATGTACCCTCACCTGAACGTGCTGCCACCCAATAACAGCCTTTACTGTCTTTGAAGATGTCACTAATGTGTCCGTTGGGTATGAGTGTTTGCAATTCTTTGGAGGGGGTAAGCAGATAAAGTCCGCGATTAGTTCCGATGAAGATGGAATCATTGGATACAAGTAACCGACGTATGTTCCGTTGATTGTTTAACTTATATACGAGGCGAAGTTTGCTTCCATTGTATTTGAATATTTCGTAAGTAGTAGCTATGTATAAAGAGTCGGTAAAGAATCCTGCAGCTACGTCTTGAGTTGTCAGGTGGGTGAACTTATCTTCAGATATGTCATATTCTGAGGCTCCTCTATTTGTTAGGATATACAAGTGTCCTTTCCGGTCACCCAATATCTGATAAATGTCGTTGTACTGGATACTGTTAGGATTGTCCTTCTCTTTTTGATAGATTTTGAAGTCTTTTCCATTATATAGGCTGAGTCCATTAGCTGTTGCGAACCACATAAAATCGCGTTCGTCCTGATAGATGGATACTACAGAATTGTGTGATAGCCCATTGTCGGTTGTCAGGTGGTGAAAAGGTATGCTTTGTGAAAAGCACTGAAAAAAGTATAGAAATAAAAGATAAAAGGTCAGCAGAAATTCTTTTTTCATTGTATTTCGGTTTTATAAGAAGCAAAGATAGTTTTTTTAATTAAAGAGGAGATGTTTTTTCTAGGTAAAAATGGTCTTCTTTTATACGTTTTGCCTGTCATTTTTGTACATTCTCCGATTTTATCAGATAACGTATGCTTTTTCCCTTATCATGAATATTAGGCTACATCATATAATGTGTTTTGGGTTACATTTGTAATGTCTTTGTTGACCGTTTGAAAAATATAAAGTTATGTGTCTATGAAAAAGTCAATAAAAATAGGATTATGTACCGGAATACTGTGCTGGATTATTCTAAGTTGTATCGCGGATAATCATCCTGTTGGATTTGTTGCAGAAAATGTGATATTTGCAACCGAACAGTATGCCACGCAACTAAATGAACTGACGGATAGAGGAGAGAATCACATTCCTCGTACGATAAAGTCTGACGGGACGATGGTGTATGCTTCAACTGCCGGATGGGATTGGACAGCAGGGTTTTATGCTGGCAGTCTGTGGTATCTTTATGGATTGACGGGTGACGAACATTGGAAAAGTCTGGCAGAGAGATACACTGCGTTATTGGAAAAAGTGCAATATAACAAGTCGACTCACGATGTAGGGTTTATCATTGGTTGCAGTTATTTGAATGGTATCCGGTTAGGAGGGGAAGAACAATATAAATCGATTATTGTCTCAGCTGCACAGTCCTTGTCGACTCGTTTTCGCCCTGCAGCAGGAGTTATCCAGTCGTGGAATGTGCATTCGGGCTGGCAAGCGAAAAGGGGATGGAAATGTCCTGTTATCATTGACAATTTGATGAATCTGGAATTGTTGTTCGAAGCTACTCGCATGTCTGGCGATTCGACATATTATCGTATAGCGGTATCTCATGCAGACAAAACGTTGCAAAATCATTTTCGCAGCGATGGAAGCTCATTTCATGTAGTCGATTACGATGGAGAGACAGGAGAAGTACGCAGCCGATGTACAGCTCAAGGATACTCTGATGAGTCGGCATGGGCTCGTGGACAGGCATGGGCCATATACGGTTATACAATGTGTTATCGTTATACACAGAATCTTGCTTATTTGAAACAAGCCGAGAAAGTGTGTGATTTCATTTTTACTCATTCCAATATGCCGGATGATCTGGTTCCTTATTGGGATTATGATGCAATAAACATCCCTCATGAACCACGTGATGTTTCTGCTGCGGCTATCACTGCTTCGGCTCTTTATGAGCTGAGCGGTTATACTCGTAAAGAGCAATATCGGAAAACGGCCGATTTGATACTGAAATCTTTATCATCTCCGGCATATCGCTCGCCTTTGGGTATGAATGGAGGATTTTTACTGATGCATTCGGTCGGCAGTATTCCGCATGGAAGTGAAGTGGATGTTCCGTTGGTTTATGCAGATTATTATTTTCTGGAAGCCTTGAAGCGGAAACGGGATATGGAAAAATAATTCGGATCATTTAAAATCAAGATACTATGATAATACGTAGATTGTGCTTATGTTTTTTGTTGTTATTCTCAGTCGCTCGTTATCTGTCGGCACAAGTGATGGGATTTGAGGATGGAATACCTGCTGGTTTCCGGTGTGACGGGAATGGCAATTTGGCGTTGACTTCTCTTTATTATAAAGAAGGAACAAAGTGCCTGGAGTGGAATTATAAACCCGGTTCGGCATTGTATATACCGTTAGAGTCTCCTTTGGAACTGACGTCAAAAGTAAAACAACGATATGGCATTACGTTGTGGATGTACAATGAAGTTCCTCAACAGGATTCTATCCGTTTCGAATTTCTTTCTTCGGATAATAAGATTGTTTATCAGTTCGGGTTCCGTCTGGCTTCCTCCGGCTGGCGTGCCTGCTGGATTGGTTTTCAGCATATGGCAGGCAGTCAAGAAGGAAAGGATATTGCAGGCTGCAGGTTAGTTGCTCCTCTGCGGAAAGGGCGTGTCTTTTTAGACCGCCTTCTCTTCCCTGAAACTGAAACCAATGACCGGACTACTCCGGATATGCAGATGCCTTACAACAATTCTTTTGATTTTAGGGACTTATGGCATTGGTGTCGTGTCTGGCAATGGGAACAATATGAATATGATATTCCTTTATCTTCTGCATTGACTTTGCAGGAGCAAACAGAGCTTAAGACGATAGAATCCAGATTGACGGAAATGCTTTGTTCTTCAAAAGGTGATATGGATAAAGCTGTTTCTGACGCATATTCTGTATTTCGGCAGGTTGCTATCCGTCCTTCGGGTTCGGGGTTTGTGGGGGCTCCGCTTGTTGCACCCGACGAGTTGAATCGGGAAAAAGGCGAGATTTCGTGGAATGACTTGGAAACCATGTTGTCTGGCTTTGCTTATGATGCGTATTATAATGGTTCTTCTCAGGCTGCTGAGTATTATTTTCTGGTTTGGAAATATGCTATTGATCAGGGCTTTGCTTTTGGAAGCGGCATGGGGACTAACCATCATTATGGATATCAGGTTCGCGATATTTATAAAACAGCATGGCTGATGCGGGAGGCTATTTGGAAGAATCGGGACAGGGACCAGATTCTTTCAGCTTTAGTGTTTTGGTCTGCATTACAGGAAACGCGTAAACCTTGTCAGTACGGACGGGATGAACTGCTGGACAGCTGGCATACCTTGCTGATGCCTAAAATCGTGTCAGCTTTGATGTTTGTAGATGAAAGAGAGCGGGTACGGGCATTGAAAGGACTCTCGCGTTGGCTGTCTACATCGTTGCAATATACGCCGGGAACCATAGGCGGTATCAAGGTAGATGGAACGACTTTTCATCATGGTGGTTTCTATCCGGCCTATACAACGGGGGTACTGGCGACGGTTGGACAGTTTGTTTCGCTCACCACTCATACGGACTACGAACTGACGGTTGATGCCCGGCAGGTTTTAAAGTCGGCTTTTATTGCCATGCGTAATTATAGTAACAAATATGAATGGGGGATAGGCCTCAGCGGGCGTCATCCTTTCGGTTTTTCAATGGGGGAGGAAGATGTTGCGGCTTTTGTTTATCTGGCTCTTTCAGGCGTTTTGTCCGGCGAAGGCCGTGAGTTCGATCATCATTTGGCTGCCGATTATCTTCGGCTTTGTGAAAAAGATACACCTGAAGCACGCTATTTCAAAGAGCAGGGCATCAGGCCGGCCAAAGCTCCCGAAGGTTTTTGGGTGTATAATTACGGTTCGGCCGGCATTTTCAGGCGTAAGGACTGGATGGTCACTTTGAAGGGATATAATACGGATGTATGGGGATCGGAAATATATAAGAACGATAACAGATACGGACGGTATCAGAGTTACGGATCGGTTCAGATTATGGGCCAACCTTCGCGGCGGTTGAGCGGATATGAGGAGAATGGCTGGGATTGGAACCGTTTACCGGGAACCACTACGATTCATTTGCCATTCGACTTGTTGGAAAACCCCTTGACGGGAACAATGATGGCGCATTCTAAAGAGAATTTTTCAGGAAGTTCTTCATTGGAAGGTACGAACGGCATGTTTGCCATGAAGCTGATGGAAAGGAACTATCGGAATTTTACACCCGATTTCGTAGCCCGTAAGTCTGTCTTTTGTTTTAACGACAGGTTGATATGCCTCGGAACAGGCATTCGTAACAGCAATGAGAATTATCCGACAGAAACGACACTGTTTCAAAGTGTATTCCGAAACGGTATGAGCATCCGGTTAGGAAATAATGAGATGACAGAAGTCGGGAGTTCATTGGAAATGATGGGGGATACCTTGAATCCGCTTTGCCTGCAGGATGCTTACGGAAACTATTATTTTGTGAAACATGGAAAAGTCAGAGCACAGATAGCCAGACAGGAGTCGCGCCATGAAAAAACGAAAGAGGTAACCTATGGAGAGTTTGCTTCGGCCTGGATTGATCATGGTAAATCTCCTCAGGGTGAAAGTTATGAGTATATGATTTGGATACAGCCGAATGAGCAGGATTTGAAGAATATATCTGCGCAGAATACTTATACCGTACTTTTGTGTAATGATACGGTTCATGCTGTGCGCGATGCGCAGACTGGAATTACCGCCTACGCAGCGTTCGATTCCGTCAGCTTGTCGGATGACGAGTTGCTTTTACGTTTACCGGCAGAGACGATGACAATGTATAGGCGTGTAAATGAAGGTATCCGAATCAGTGTGTGTGATCCTAACCTGAATATAAGTACTAAGACTTATACAACGAAGGAACCAAGTCGGGTTATAGTTAAACAGATTCTGTTGAAGGGTGTTTGGAACTTGAGTTGCAAGGACGAAAAACTCTCTGTGAAACATCAGGAAGGAAATACCCTACTTACTGTCTTTTGCCAACATGGTCAGCCCGTGGAATGTGAGCTGCATTTAATCTCTGATAACTCCATAAATTAGGATTCAGAATCGGGCTAATTGAGTTTCTGCACGCATTCTTTTATTCCGTTAGTTTCTCATAGGTATGAGAAGACCATTCTCATGCTTATGAGAAAACTATTCTCATAGTTATGAGAATGTTATTCTCATACTTGGAGAACCGAAACGGACCTTAATAAGGCGAGGAAAAGATTGCAAGCCAAAGTAAAATCCGAAAATCAGGTAGCGTGTCTATGGGGTAAAATTGTACTTAAAAGGGTGCTTTTTGTACGTCTTTTACGTGATTGGGTATTTGTATGTTTTTTACCGTTTTTTAGAATATTTGTGGGAGGAGGGATCGGCAGGAATACTCTACATTTGTCGTACTCATCATTGCGAATAGAGTTTAAATTAACATTGTTACTAACTTAAATTTAATTGAGATGAAAAACTTCTTCACTCCAATGAAGATACCTCAAAAGCAGGTATGGCTGTTGACTGCCTCCTTACTGTTCGGGCAGACAGCTTTTTCTTCAGAGAATTTTGTGTCGGAAGGAACAGCAGTTGCTATCACGCAACAGAATCGCAAAACGGTGACAGGTACAGTGACGGATAATTTTGGTCCGGTAATTGGAGCCAGTGTGTTGGTGAAAGGCACCACGAATGGTGTTATTACGGATGTAGATGGTCACTTTACGTTAGAAGTTCCTGTTGGAGCTACTCTTGTGATTTCTTATGTGGGCTACGAAGACAAAACCATTGTTTACAAAGGTGAGGCTAAACTGGACATCAAACTGAATGAAGGTATCCAGGAACTCCAGGAAGTGCAGATCATTGCTTATGGTGCCCAAAAGAAAGTTACGGTTACTGGTGCTATGGCATCTGTTAATTCTAAAGAACTGTTGAAAACTCCTGTTTCCAGTCTTTCCAATGCCTTGACCGGTAAAATGCCTGGTCTTTCATCGATTCAGAGCACAGGTCAGCCGGGAGCTGATGATCCTACTATCTTTATACGTGGTGTAGGTTCTCTTTCTACCGATTTGTCTGCTCCGTTGGTATTGGTGGATGGTGTGGAACGTTCTTTTAACCAGATCGACCCCAATGAAGTAGAAGATATCACTATCTTGAAAGATGCATCGTCTACTGCAGTGTTTGGTGTACGTGGTGCGAATGGTGTAGTATTGGTGACTACAAAACGTGGAACAGAAGGTAAGCCGAGAATGAATTTTTCTACTTCCTTTGCAGTTCAGATGCCTACCCGTTTGCCTGAATTTGCAAACAGTTACGAGTATGCGACAACGTATGTCAATGCACAACGCCGTGACGGAGTAGCAGAAGATCAATTGGCATTTACTGATGAAGCTATTGAGGCTTATCGCACTCATAGCAATCCGTTGGCTTACCCCGATACTGATTGGACAGACTTGTTGATTAAAAAGGCTGCCTTGCAGACTCAGCATAACTTTTCTATTTCCGGTGGTTCGGAGAGAGTGCGTTATTTTGCATCTATCGGTGTATTTACTCAGGATGGTCTTTTCAAATCGTTTGAAGACGATTATGACGGTAATTTCAAATATACCCGTTATAACTATCGTATGAATTTGGATTTTGATTTGACCAAAACTACTTTGATGCGTATTAACTTGGGTGGCCGGGTGAACAATAAGAATCAACCTAATTATGATGGTAGTGATATCGGTTATCTGTTCCGTGATATTTATTGGGCACCGCCTATGTCGGGTGCTGGTGTAGTAGATGGAAAATGGTTATGGATTGATTCTAAGACTCATAATCTGCCGGGTACTGTACGCGATGCTTTGTATCCTTATTATGGTAAAGGATATAACACTCGTAATGGCAATACACTGAACTTTGACTTCCAGTTGGAACAGAAATTGGATTTCCTGACCAAAGGACTGAAAGCACATGTGAAAGCTTCTTATAATAATACTATGAATTTGACGAAAGTCTTTTCGTGTTCGTATCCCCATTATGAGGTTATAGCCAATGAAGATGGAACCAATAATTTCCGTCGGGTGGGCGATAAGTCGAATTTAAGTTATTCGGAAAGCCCAGGAAAGGCAAGAGACTGGTATGTTGAAGCTGCCTTGAACTATAAACGTGATTTTGATAAACATCATGTGTCTGCTTTGGCTATGTATAACCAGAGTATGACTTATTATGTAAGCGGTCCATCGCAGTTTGCTTCTATTCCCCGAAGCTATATTGGTTTTGTGGGACGTGTTGCCTATGACTGGAACAACCGTTATATGGCAGATGTGAATATAGGTTATAATGGTTCGGAGAATTTTGCTCCAGGAAATCGCTTTGGCTTGTTCCCGGCTTTTTCACTTGGTTGGATTTTGACTGAGGAGAATTTTATGAAACCTTTGAAACCGGTTCTTGATTATCTTAAGATACGTGCTTCTTACGGTATTGTAGGTAATGACCGTACCAGCGATAATTCCCGTTTCTTGTATTTGCCTGATTCATATTCAACAGGACAGGGTAGTTTCTACTTTGGAAATACTTCCCAGATCTTGTTGCAAGGAGCAAAAGAGGCCAAATTGGGAAATCCTTATGTAACGTGGGAAACTGCAGCTAAGCAGAATTACGGTTTGGATGCTTACTTTGTTGACAGTAAATTGAAACTGAATTTTGATTATTTCATTGAACACCGTAAGGATATTCTGATTACCCGCCAGGTACTTCCGACCTATTTGGCAGTAACATTACCTACGGCCAATTTGGGTAAGGTAGATAACAAAGGTTTTGAAGTTGCTTTGAATTGGAGAGACCAAATCAATGATTTTGGGTACAATATTGGTTTTAATGTGTCTTACGCAAAGAATAAGGTTGTATTTATGGACGAAGTGAACTATCCTTATGAATATATGCGTCAGACAGGACGTCCGGTAGGTCAGAATTTCGGTTATAAATATGATGGCTTCTTCTCAGAAGAAGATGTTGCTAATTACGAAAATCTAAAGGGTAAGGAAGGCGGAATTCCTGATCATGGTTCCGGTTACACTCCGCTGCCCGGTGATGTGAAATATAAAGATTTGAATGGTGATGGCAAAATTGATCAGAATGATAAAGCAGCCATCGGATATCCTATTTATCCGTTGTTGACTGGAGGTCTTAATCTGGGTTTCTCTTATAAAGGTTTTGATTTTAGCATGACGTGGGCTGGAGCAACAAAAACTTCACGTCTGTTGAAAGACGTGTATCGCGAACCGTTTGGTTCAACCAATTCACGCTCCTTGTTGAAATATCAGGTAACGGATGCCTGGACCCCAGAAAAAGGAAACTCGGCTAAGGCACCGGCTATCACGTTTGTAAATAAGACCAATAATTATTTGGATTCAGACTTGTGGTTGCGTGATGCTTCTTATATCCGTCTGAAGAACGTGGAAATTGGATATAACTTCTCGGAGAAAGTCCTGAAGAAATTACATGTAGGTAACTTACGTGTTTATGCTACAGGTTATAACTTGTTGACTTTTGATAAACTTAAGATTGTAGATCCGGAATCGGATGCAAATGGTAACATCATGTATCCGCTGGTAATGGTAGTGAATCTGGGTTTGAAAGTTGGTTTCTAAATACTAAAAACGAATAATCATGAAAAGGATAAGAAAACATATTCATCTATTGGTGTTGTCTTTATTGGTATCCTTGTCTTCATGCGAAGACTTCGCTTTGGGCGAGAAGTTTCTTCAGAAGGCACCAGGAGGAGACATCACGGCCGATACCATTTTCTCTACTGCAGAATATGCAAAGCAGGTATTATGGTATAGTTATTATACGATGCCTTACGGATTTCCGACCGGGTGGAATACAACGACAGCCATGTGGGTCGGTGTACTTGAAAATTTGACAGACCTTGGCCAGTCTTGTATTGGTTATGGTGGTCCGGAAGAACTTTATTATAGCGGTGTGTACAATGCGGCATCCGAGGATAAGACTGGTGCAGCGAAAGGTGCGACTAAATATAAGTTTCAGGGCCGCTATTCCTGGCAAGGTATTCGTAATGCGTGGATCTTGATAAAGAATGTAGATCGGGTTCCTGACATGTCGGAAAGTGAGAAACTGCGTCTGAAGGCTGAAGCCAAGATTATTATAGCTTTGCAGTATTCGGAAATGTTGCGTCATTTTGGTGCTTTGCCTATTGTCGATCATGCCATCGATGTCGAAGAAACCAATTTGCCGGCTCGTGCCACCCTACAGGAAACAGTTGATTTTATTGTAAAATTGTTGGATGAGGCTATTGCTTGTAAGGAATTGCCTTGGGCACTGACCGGTGATGACTTGAGCAACTGGAGTGGCCGTCTGACGCGTGCATCGGCTATGGGTTTGAAACTTCGCACGTTGTTGTTTGTTGCCAGTCCGTTATTTAATTCCGATTCTCCTTATTATCAGGGAGAAGCTTCTACGCAACTGATGACTTGGTTTGGCGGATATGACCAGAAACGCTGGGAAGCAGCCGCTGCAGCCGGTAAGGAGTTTTTTGATGCAATGGCTAGTGAAGGATTCTATCGTTTAGTCGATAAGAATACATCGGGTACGTACCGTCAGGCATTCCAGGATGCTTACTATACACGTGGTACTACCGAATCTCTGGTTTCGGTCCGCAGACATTATAAGACTAGCAATCTTTCTTTTTTATTACAGTCCATGCGTTGGGGTGGCTGGTGCCCGACCAAGGAAAGTTTTGATATGTTCCCTATGGCCGATGGTACTGATTTTGATTGGGATAACCCGGAACACCGTAAGAATCCTTTCATAAATCGTGATCCTCGTTTGAGTGAGACTATTCTGCTGGATGGTGATGACTTCCAGGGTACAAAAGCTGAAGTTTTCCAGAAGAAAGGCGATGATCCCAATAATTATCCTGCCGGCAAACATTGGAACAGTAGCGCCGCTTCTTTGGATGCCAAGTCTTTGGCTACTGGTATAGCTGGTCGTAAATTTGCTCTTGACCGTAAAAACGAGTATAGTGGTCGTATTTTCCAATGGCCGTATTTGCGTCTGGCAGAGGTCTATTTGTCGTATGCCGAAGCTTTGAACGAGTGCGGACGTACAAGTGAGGCTTATCAGTATGTCAATGCAGTACGAGCTCGTGTCGGATTGCCGGGATTGGTCCTGAAAGGTGAGCAAGACGAAAAGACAGAATTCCGTGAAGCTGTACTTCGTGAACGCGCTTGTGAGTTTGCTTGGGAAGAAGTACGTTTCTTCGACCTGATTCGCTGGAAACGTGAAGCTGACTTTACAAAGCATTTGCATGGTATCAATGTCTATCGTAATAAGAATACTTTAGAATACGATTTCTCTTTCCCGCAATTGGCAGAAAGAGCTTGGCAGAAACCCGGTGGTTTCTCTCCTAAATGGTATTTGAGTGCTTTCCCCAGTAATGAGGTGAACAAAGGGTATGGCCTTGTACAGAACCCAGGATGGGAATAACAAAAGATGATTCAATGAACAAAGTAACAAGAATGTACTTATGAAAAGAAGTATGAAATTTATCGCTGCTTTTTTACTGTTGCCATGCGTAGCAACGGCACAAGTAACAGACAGCATTCAACAATATGGACGAGGTATTTCTTTCGATATGAAGGAATCGACTGTCGCAGGGGCAATGGCTACATCCGAACAGATTTCGCATAAGACCAGTATTGACCCGTCGAATTCATTGTATGGACTAATTCCTGGATTGCAAGTTCTTCAAAACGGAGGATATGCCTGGGACGATGGCGCTACCTTATATATACGTGGAGTAGGAACCAGCAACAGCAGTACGCCGTTGATTCTGGTAGATGGATTTGAGCGGGAAATATCTTCTTTGACCGTTCAAGAGATCGAATCGGTTACAGTTCTGAAAGATGCTGCATCGTTGGCACTTTACGGTATTCGTGGAGCCAATGGAGTAGTATATATTAAGACCAAACGCGGTGCGGTTCATGCTCCGGTAATTAATTTTGGATATGAGTTTAATTTCTCTACTCCTAATCGTTTGCCCGATTTTGTAGATGGATATACGTATGCGCAAGCGCTGAACGAAGGCATGAAGAATGATGGACTGTCTCCTCGTTACAGCCAGCGTGAACTGGATGCCTTCCGTGACCAGACATATCCGGAATTCTATCCCAATGTGGATTGGTGGGATGAAGCATTACGCGATCATGCTTATGGCAACAATGTGAATTTCTCGATTAGTGGAGGTGGTGAAAGGGTGCAGTATTATGCACAGTTGAATTACCTGAACAATTTGGGTATTTATCAGCCTACTGAGGAGAACGACGGATACTCTACACAGTTGAAATACTCTAAAATGAATATTCGTACCAATCTGGATATCAAGGTGAGCAATACGACGAAAGTGAAGTTGAACTTGCTGGGAGTTTTCTCTGAGAACAATCGTCCTCAAAGTGACATATCAACTGTTTTCGGTGCTTTGTATCAGGTTCCTTCCGGTGCTTTCCCCATTAAAACTTCACAGAATATTTGGGGTGGAACAACCGTCTACTCCAATAACCCGATTGCGAATATTGCAGGTTCCGGATATCTGCGTACACAAGGACGCACATTGTATGCAGACATGAGTATCAATCAGGACTTGAGTTCTCTTCTGCCTGGCTTGTCGGCCACTGTGAATGTCGGTTATGATAGTTATGGATTCTATCAGGAAGGAAATGTGCGTACGTTTGCATATCAGTCGGCTGTGAAAGGTTGGGATGGCGCAGAAGATACTTATACAAAGTTGCGTGAAGAAAGTGACTATACTTTTGATACATCTTTAAAGACTATGAATAGTCATTTTAATTTCAGTGCGCAGACCAATTATGACCGTAGTTGGGGAGAACATAAACTGAATGCCACTTTACTTTATTCTATGGATAAAAAGATTGGACAGGGACAAAACAACAAATATGCGTTTATGGATGTAGTAGCCCAAGGTCACTATACTTATAAGAACCGTTATATTTTAGATTTTGCCTTGTCTGGTTCTGCATCAAGTGTTTTGGAACCGGGTAACCGTTGGGGAATATTTCCTTCGATCGGAGCAGGATGGATACTTTCAGAAGAAGATTGGTTGAAATCGGATAATCTGAATTTGTTGAAGCTGAGAGCGTCTTATGGTATAGCAGGACGTGCTGACTTTGATGCTAATCTGTATAAATATTATTTTGGCAGTGGAAACAGCTATTACTTTAAAGATACCCCAACCAGTCAGTCAGGTATGAAAGAATATCGCATTGCGGTGGACGGACTGACTTATGAAAAGTCTCACAAACTGAACGTGGGTGTTGATTTGATGGCATGGAATAAATTGTCTTTGACCGTTGACGGATATTACGACCATCGTACCGATATTTTAGTGGATGGTAGTGGAGCGATTTCATCGGTATTTGGTATGACTGTTCCTATGCGTAATGACGGTATTATCAACAGTTACGGAGTGGATGTAGCTGCTAACTGGACCGATCATATCGGAGATTTTACTTATCAAATCGGTGGACAGTTCTCATTTGCCCGTAATGAAATTATTGAGATGAATGAAGAATACCGTCCGTATGATTATTTAAAACGTACCGGTCATTCAGTTGGACAGATTTTCGGTTATGAAGTGGAAGGTATTTATCAAAGTCAGGAAGAAATCGATCAGCGTGATGTTAAGCAATATTTGTCAGATGTTCGTCCCGGTGATTTGAAATTTAAAGATCAGAATGGTGACAAGCGTATTGACCAATATGACCAAGTGGCTTTAGGATATAATGAAACTTGTCCGGAAATCTATTACGGATTTAATGTGGGTGCGGAGTATAAGGGATTAGGTTTTACTGCTTATTTCCAAGGAGCTGCCAATTATAGTAAAATATTGGATACGAAGAGTGTATATCGTCCGTTGGTATCGAACAATACCATATCTCAATATTATTGGGACAACCGCTGGAGCGAGAGCAATCCGAATGGAACATTGCCCCGTCTGACTACGCAAGGATCTGATAATAACTATAATACCAATTCTTTGTGGGTAGCCGATGCTTCGTTCTTGAAATTGAGAACGTTGGAAGTATATTATCAGTTGCCGGAAAAATGGCTGAAGAACATTGCTTTTGTAAAAGGTATAAAGATCTTTGGTCGTGGACACGATCTGTTCTGTGTGGATGGAATTGACATTGCCGATCCAGAGTCTATTGGTGTTGCTCATCCTACAATGAGACAATATGCGTTTGGTTTTAATTTGAAGTTTTAATAAAACGTGATTAAGATGAAGAATATTAAAATAAAAGGACTTGCATTGCTTCTGTCGTTGTTTACGCTTACTGGATGCGACTTTATGGATTGTGATGAGTCCGATAACTATACCAAAGAAGATGTTCTGGATAGTTATACTCGTGTAAAACAGTTGGTGACGAACATTTATGGATATTTGAAAGCCGATTTCTGTTCGATAGACGGAGCTATGCTCGATGCTGCGACAGATGATGCTATTCATATATACGATTCTTCCAACATCCAACGGTTTGTGAACGGCACTTGGTCTGCGAACAATACGGTTGATGATCAGTGGAGCAATTATTACACAGGCATTCGGGCTGCCAATTTGTATCTGGCAGAGACAGCTAATCTGACTTTCGATGACTGGAAATATTCCGATGAATATGAGAATATGATGAAGTGCTTTAACAATTACAAGTACGAAGTACGGTTTCTGCGTGCTTATTTCTACTTTGAGTTGATCAGACGCTATCATAATGTTCCTTTTGTTACAGAAGTATTGACACAGGAAGAAGCTAATCAGGTTACTCCCGCTACCTTTGAGACGATTGCACAGTTCATTGTGGACGAATGTTCTGATTTAGCTAACTATTTGCCGGTGGATTACAAGAGTTTTCCGGATGCAGAGACTGGTCGCGTTACCAAAGGTACGGCATTGGCTTTAAAAGCACGTATGTTGCTCTATATGGCAAGTCCGTTGTATAGCAGTGACAATGCGGAGAACTGGAAAAAAGCAGCCAAGGCTGCTTATGAAATCATTGGCTCTTCTTCCGAACTGGGCTATAAACTGGTGAATTATTCCGATTTGTTCAATGATACCAATAATAAAGTTGCCGAAGTTATTTTAGCTCGTGCCACTGGTGAGAACGGAGATTTTGAGAAGGCTAACTTCCCGATGGGAGTAGAAGGCGGTAGCACTTCCACTTGTCCTACTCAGAATTTGGTGGATGCTTATGAAATGACAGACGGTTCAGCTTTTGATTGGAGCAATCCTGATATGAAAGCCAATCCTTATGCGAACCGTGACCCTCGTATGGGAATGACTATCGTTTATAATAATATGAAGTGGCCGGTTAACAATGTAGAAATCTGGGAAGGAGGAGCTAACGGACTTCCGATTGAAAATGCTACAACAACAGGTTATTATTTGCAGAAGTACGTCAATAATTCCATCAGTTTTGAGTCTGGTAGCAAAGTGACTGCTAAAAACCATAACTGGATTCTGTTCCGTTATGCTGAAGTATTGCTGAACTATGCAGAAGCAATGGTGAATGCTTTCCATAATCCTGATTATAAGGATGGTGAACTTCCTTTAAGTGCGCGTGAAGCTGTCAATCAGGTGCGTGCCCGTGCAGATGTAAATATGCCCGAACTGCCGAGCGGAATGAGTGAAGCAGATTTCGTGAAGCGTCTGAAGAATGAACGTCGTGTAGAGTTGGCTTTCGAAGGTCATCGCTTCTGGGATGTTCGTCGTTGGAAGGACTTGGACGATACAGCTGATATTTATGGCGTTAAGGTTGTGAAGAATGGTGATGACTTTGAATATACCAAATTCTTATTGGAATCACGTACCATAACAGACAATTTATATTTCTATCCGATTGCTAATACAGAACGGTTCAAGAATCCCAATTTGGGACAGAATCCGGGTTGGTAATAATCGTCTGGACAGGTAATAAGATTGTTTAAAGTAGGTTACACAGATGGACATGAATTGAAAAATGGTGTGGAAGTCTGTGTAACCTTATTTTTTATCAGATTTGCAAATTTGTAGTGAGGATTGATGCCATGAAAACTTTGAGATTTATTTTAGTTGTCTGCTTTAGTCTGTTTTCTGCCCTGATCCAGGCGCAAACATTGCGGACGGAAGTTTTTGATTTGCTGAATTTGGATTATCCCGGATTGGAGAAAGTGAAAGATGCCTGTGGAAGACAACAAAGGAAAGAGGCCGCTGAGCTTTTGCTGGATTATTACAGAAACCGTTCCGGAATAGTTTATCCTGATTTGGACTTAGAACATATCAAAGCTTCGAAAAGAGACTGGCAATGGGCCGATGATGCATTGGAGCATACCTTTTTTGTAC
>ENA-UOJS01000300-UOJS01000300.1-human-gut-metagenome-genome-assembly--contig:-C74-NODE-300-length-54389-cov-9.395903_pt1 | contig 54389 bp, 49 predicted proteins | sample MGYA00242355_ERZ723902 | MGnify/ENA metagenome assembly ERZ723902
AAAAAAATTTCCGTCCGTGAGATGTTTTTATTGAAAAAGCGCCGATTTTTGCCCTTCTTTTGCCCTTTTTCCGTCCTTTTCTTTCCAATCATTCACTCGCCGCCGCCCGATTTTATACGTTGCGCGGTATTTTGGCGGCAAGTTCACGCAATGTTCTTGACTTATCCGATTTTTGAGGTTATAATATACACAGATTACCGTGACCGGAGGATTGAAATGCAGCTTTACCATAAAATGAAGATAGCGGGGCTTGATCGCGCCCTGCCGCTCTGCCCGCTGAACGAGCACGTCTACATAGGCGCGTTCATCATATTCGGCGATCCCGAGCTTACCACCGCATGCGCCAGGGAGCTTCTTGACCGCGCACCGGAGTACGATTACATCATCACCGCCGAGGCAAAGGGCATACCGCTCGCACACGAAATGGCTCGCCTTGCCGGAAATCAGAGATATTTTGTCGCGCGCAAGGGTCCCAAGCTCTATATGACCGGCGTGCTTGAGGTCGAGGACCGCTCGATCTCCACCGCGCACGTGCAGAAGCTCTGCCTTGATACCGCAGACGCGGAAATAATGAAGGGCAAACGCATTCTTGTGGTCGATGACGTTATTTCGACAGGCGGCTCGCTCCACGCGCTTGAAAAGCTCGTGACCGAAGCGGGAGGCATCATCTGCGGCAGAATGGCGATACTCGCCGAGGGCGACGCACAGCAGCGCGACGACCTCATTTACCTTGAAAAGCTCCCCCTCTTCAACGAAAAGGGGGAAATAATAGGCTGAAACATGGGGCGTTAAAAAACTCATTTTGAGTTTTTTAACGCCCCATTTTTGTACACCCTCGGTTTCGGCGCAATATCCGCGAATCAAATGCGGCGGTAGGGGTCCATATGGGATTCCTTTTCAAACGGTGCGGCAATGAAGACAAGCGCCACGCTGAGCGCAAGCCCGATGATCAGCATTACAAATGACGGAATGCCGTGATATCCGAGCGTAACATCGTAAAGGTAGTATTTACGGTAGAGATGCGCAATGAACTCCGCCATGAACGCATACGGCGCGCAAAGCAGCGGCACGAGCGCCATGCACCCTCTGCTTGGCAGGACGATGCGCAAAAGGAACTTACTGTTGAGCGCCGCCTCGCTGCCCGCGGGGGCGCTGATGCCGGCAACGGCAAATCCCGCCGACCATACGCCGAGGAAAAGCGCGACCCCAAGCCCCACGCGCGATATGACGACCCACGCGATAGCCCACCGCGCAAAGCCGAGGTCGGTCGGGTCCGGCTCCTCCTCGCCCGAGAGCTTATCAAGCCGCTCGGCGGCGGTGCTGTACGTCGCCGCGGCGACGGTACGCGGCGACTGGCGGCGTTTTACCTCGCCGTCAGCCACAAAAAAGACCGACTGCGCCGTGAGATAAAACGCAAATATTACTACCGCGATCAGCGGCATGAGATTTTTAAGGTAAATTACGGCTTTCTTCATTCTGGCTCCGGATATGCTTTTCAACGCGCCCGAATATCATTTCAAGCGCAACAAGATTTTCGCCGCCCTCGGGTACTATGAGGTGCGCGTATTTTTTGGATGGCTCGACGTACGCCTCGTGCATCGGCTTTACCGTATCGACATACTGGCAGAAGACCGAATCGATGCTTCGTCCGCGCTCCTTCACGTCGCGCGAAAGGCGGCGCAGGATGCGTATGTCGGCATCGGTATCCACAAAAATGCGGATATCGAACATATCGCGCAGCGCGGGGTCGGCAAATATGAGTATTCCCTCGACCACGACAACACTTGCGGGAGACACCCGCACGGTCGCCTCCGAGCGGTTGTGAACGGTATAGTCGTACTGCGGGCAGTCGATAGCCTGCCCGTCGCGCAGACGCGCAAGGTCGCGCACGAGAAGATCTGTCTCGAACGCCTCGGGACAGTCGTAATTCTGCCGGGCGCGCTCCTCAAGGGACAGCCCGTTCTGCGCACGGTAGTACCAGTCGTGGCAGACAACGCTCACGCTGTCGCCGAAACGCAAGCCCAGCTTGCGTACAAGTGTCGTTTTGCCGCTTCCCGTACCGCCGGCAATGCCTATCATAAGTGTTTTGTGATCCATCGGTATACTTTCCTTTGTTTTTTGCCTTGGCTTTGCCGCCTTATCTTGCGCCCTTGTCGTAGGGGATGCCCTCCGCCTTCGGCGCGCGTGACTTCCCTGCCGTGAACGCAAGCACGATAAGCACCGCCACGTAAGGGATCAGATTGTAAAAATACATCGGCATATTAAGATTTTTAAGGAAATACACCTTCTCGCCGCCTATGGTGAGGAAGACCTGATCGTATATAACGCCGAGGCATTTGAGGAAGCCGAATAGGAGCGCCCCAAGCGCGATGCCGAGCGGCTTCCAGTTGCCGAATATCATAATGGCGAGCGCGAGAAAGCCCATTCCCGCGACCGCGCCGGACGCGGTGCCGTTGGCTACCGTGGCAATATAGACATAACCGCCAAAGCCCGCAAGAGCGCCGGAGACCGTTGTTCCGATATAGCGCATGCGGTAAACGTTGATGCCAACGCTGTCCGCCGCCTGCGGATGCTCGCCGCACGCGCGCAGACGCAGACCGTATTTGGTCTTGTAAATGAATATCGAAAGAATGATAAACAGCGCGGCTGCAATGTAGGTGGAGATATACACGCGGTCAAACAGCACTCCCGCAAGACCCGTAGCCTTGTCGTTGAGTATAACATACCCGAAATCGTGCAGCTTGCCGTCGCCGCCCATGTTGCGCGCCATTTCAAGCTCGTCCTTTCTGAATATCAGCTTGATAAGGAAGAGCGACAGCGCGGGCGCCAGCATATTGAGCGCCGTGCCGCCTATGGTCTGATCCGCCTTCAGCTTTATGGCGGAGAAGGACAAAAGCAGTGAGAACAGCGCGCCGCCGACAGCCGCCACGAACATGGCGATGATGAAGGTGATCTGGCTGTGGTCCACAAAGAACGGAGCCTTGCGCAGAAGCGTGGTGCAAAGCGCGCCGACAAACGCGCCGAAGATCATGATACCGTCAAGCGCGATATTGATGATACCGCTGCGCTCGGCGTACATTCCCGCAAGCGCCACAATAAGAAGCGGGATCGCATATACAAGCGTTTTCTGAAGCAGGAATACCATCAGATCCCACCTCCTTCCGTATCCTCGCCGTCATCGTCGGCGGAAGAATCGCCGGCATCGGCGATATCAAGCCCCGCGGGGCTGTTTTTCGATCTGCCCGCACGCGCGGCAGCAAAGTCCTTGATGAATTTTGAAAAGCCCGAGAAATAGATTATCATTGCCACGATAAGCTCGGAAACATACTCGTTGAACGGCGTTTGCGCCGACAGGTTGGAGCCACCCATGCTTATGTAGCGCAGGAATATCGAGCTGAATATAACGCCTATCGGATTGTTTGACGCAAGCAGTGCGACCGGAATGCCGTTGAAGCCGTCTGCCGGGAGCGAAAGGTAGGTGTTCCAACCGAAGTCCTGATAACCGTTGAGGCACCACAGCGCCGCGCCGCCGGCGGCAAGACCGCCCGCTATCGCCATTGAAAGCACTATGTTGCGCCGCTCGTTCATGCCCGCATATTTTGCCGCGCTGCGGTTGAAGCCGCACGCGCGAAGCTCAAAGCCGAAGGTCGTCCGGTTTATCATGATGTAGGTCCCGACGGCAAAAAGCGCGGCGATGAATATTCCGATATCCATATACGACTTTATCGTGCCGTTTGAAAACAGCTTGTCAAGTCCCAAAGTCGGCGTGCTGACGCCGTTCGTTACCGTTTTGCGGATGAAGTTCATCTTTGTTTCGGCAACATTGATGTATCTCTCGCCGGTCGAATAGAACACCCAGCTGACGACGTTTGCGGCGATCCAGTTTGACATTATGCAGACTATGACCTCGTTCACGCCGAGGAATGCCTTGAAAAGTCCCGGTATGCAGCCCCATATCACGCCCGCGGCAATGCCTGCGATAAAGGCGAGCAGCCATACTATCCCCATCGGTACCTTATCGGTCGGGATCGACAGCGCAACCAGCAGCGTGGACATGGCTCCCATGAGATACTGCCCCGGCGCGCCTATGTTGAAAAGTCCGGTCTTGAAGGCTATCGCGACCGAAAGCCCCGTCATTATGAGCGGAGTTGACTGGAAAAGCATATTGCCGAACTGGAACATAGAACTACCGAGCGATCCGCTTGAAAATGGTCCGCCAAGCACCGTGACAAGTCCGGTAAACGCGTCGCCCACCGAAAGACCGTCCATAAACACCGAAAGGAGCAGCAACACGACAAATCCAACAAGCACGCCGCCGAGTATGCACACGACCGACGCGATGACAGAGCGCGGTCCCTCGCGCCCGAGAAGCGGCAGTTTTGCGGCTCCCGCAGCCTTGATCTTTCTGTCCTTACTCATTTTCCTTTTCCTCCCCGGCGCCGCGGCGCTTTGCGCCCGCCATGTAAAGTCCCAGCTCGCGGACATCGGTCTTGTGCGGGTCAAGCTCGCCAACGATCTCTCCCTCGTACATGACCAGTATACGGTCGGAGACGTTCATCACCTCATCAAGCTCAAGCGAGACGAGAAGCACCGCTGCGCCCTCGTCGCGCGAGCGGACTATCTGCTTATGAACGAACTCTATCGCGCCGACGTCAAGCCCGCGCGTAGGCTGAACGGCGATAAGCAGGCGGTGGTCGCGGTCAAGCTCACGCGCGATTATAGCCTTTTGCTGGTTGCCGCCCGACATCGAGCGCGCCACCGTAGCGGCACCCTGACCGGAACGGACATCGTACTCGCCTATCAGTCTGTCGGCATATCTGCGCACGCTGTCGCGCAGAATGAAGCCCCGCTTTTGAAATTCGGGCTCGAAATAGCGCTGAAGCACCAGATTCTGCTCAAGCGTGTAGTCAAGCACAAGGCCGTGCTTGTGGCGGTCCTCCGGGATGTGGCTCATACCGTGCGTGTTTTTATATCTTATGCTTTTGTGCGTCACATCCGCGCCGCAAAGGGTTATCCTGCCCGCGTGCGGCTTTTGAAGTCCCGTAAGCGCATGAACGAGCTCGGTCTGACCGTTGCCGTCGATACCCGCGATGCAGACTATCTCGCCCGCGCGGACCGTAAACGAAACATCCTTTACCGCATCCTTTTTGTGTATCGGACTGTGTACCGACAGCCCGTTTACCTCAAGCACCGTCTCGCCGGGCTTTGCCTCGTCCTTATCCACAACGAACTTGACGTCCCTGCCCACCATCATGTTGGACAGCTCCTCCTTGTTCGTTTCGGAAATATTGACCGTGCCTATGTATTTGCCCTTGCGCAGCACGGTGCAGCGGTCGGCGACCGCCATTATTTCGTTTAACTTGTGCGTGATGAAAAGGATCGACTTTCCCTCCGCCGCAAGCCCGCGCATGATGCCCATCAGCTCGTCTATCTCCTGCGGCGTCAGCACCGCCGTAGGCTCGTCGAATATAAGTATCTCGTTGTCGCGGTAAAGCATTTTAAGTATCTCGGTACGCTGCTGCATACCGACGGTGATATCCTCGACCTTTGCGTCGGGATCGACGCCGAGACCGTATGCCTCGGAAAGCTCGGTCACTTTTTTTCTCGCCTCGCTGCGGGAAAGAAAGCCCGCGCGGCAAGGCTCGACGCCGAGGATTATGTTGTCAAGCACCGTAAAGACATCGACCAGCTTGAAATGCTGATGGACCATGCCGATACCGAGCGCGTTCGCGTCGTTGGGGTCGTTTATCTTCACCTCAACGCCGTTTTTGAATATTTTCCCCTCCTCGGGCTGATAAAGACCGAAAAGCACGCTCATAAGCGTGGATTTTCCGGCTCCGTTTTCGCCAAGCAGCGCGTGTATCTCGCCACGCCGCAGGCAAAGGTCTATCTTGTCGTTTGCAATAATGCCGGGAAAGACCTTGGTTATCCCCCGCATTTCGATGATAGCATCGTTTTTTTCCATAGCTTTACCGTTACCGTTCCTTGCAAGACTTTGTTTTTGTATCCTGAAGCCGTCTCCCATACCGCGCGGCGGCTTCAGCGTGCAAAAACGAAAAAGAAAGGGACGCTTGCCCTTTCGTTCATCAAATGCGGGGCGGCGGGCAAGCCGCCGCCCCGTTGAGGTCAATATGTATCGGAATTATTCAAATTCCACAGTCGTGTTGGTGAAGCCCGCCTTGTTGAGCCAATCTGCGTTGTTGGCGTTCTCGGGGGTCTCGGAGTTGGGTACGATCTCGCCCTTCTTGATCTTCTCAAAGAGAGCCTTGTACTGCTCGATGGTGAAGTTCTTCATCGACCATGTGTCGGTAGGCAGACCGGTGGAATCCTCGGCGGCGCCGAGCTTCTGGGTCTTGGCGGCAAGCTCGGAATCCCACTTACCGGAGTAGAACTGGTCGAGAACGATCTGAACGGATGCGGAAAGTCCCTTTACGGCGCTGGTGATGACTCTGTCGGACTCGACGGACTGGTCGTTGTCAACGCCTATGATCTTTGCGCCTTCATGCTCGGCAGCAGCGCTCTTTACGGACTGGAACATGGAGCCGCCGCAGGAGAATACGACCTCGGTTCCGCTTCCGTACCAGCCGGAGATCTGTGTCTGAAGCTCGGAGGATGCGTTGAAGTTGGTGCCGTACTTGTAGGAGTACTTGACGGTTATGTTGACGCCCTTTTCCTTGGCGGCAGCATCAGCGCCCTGTACAAAGCCGAAGCCGAAGCGGTTGCAGGCGGGGTTTGCTCCGCCGCCGCCACCGGTGTAGCCGAGTTTTGTGAAGCCTTCCATAACGGCGGCATAGCCGGCAAGGTAGCCGGATTCTTCTTCCTTATAAACGATAGCGGTAACGTTCTTGAGCGGCTCGCCGACATCGGCGCCGTTCTCGTCAACCTTATCGGTGAGGGACCAACCGTCAACAAAGATGAACTTTACACCGGGGTTGGCAGTAGCAACGGTACGCATTGCCGTCGCCTGAAGAAAGCCGGGAGCAACGATGATCTCGGCGCCGTTGGTGATGGCAGCCTGCATTGCTGCTATACGGTCGTTGTCGGTAGCGTCGGAGCCGTTACCGGGCTGGTAATACTTGTAGGAGATGTTGTGGTCTTTGCCGTATTTCTCTGCGCCCTCCCAGGTACCCTGGTTGAAGCCCTTGTCATTAAGGGTCCCGACGTCGGTGACTACGGCGATCTTATAGGTCTTCTTGGTGCAGGATGCAAGTGTCAGTACAGACAGAAGCATGGCAAGGCAGATGGCGATGCTGAAAAGTTTTTCATTTCCTTTTCTCCTTAATTAAAATCTTTTACGGGAATTTCCCGAATTTCGGCGTTCGCACACGCGCACGCTCTGCCACTATTATATAATAAAAACGCACAAAAATCAATACCGAACGGCGAGTTTTTTTACATTTACGTCTGTTTTTTTGTTTGAAATGTGAAGTTTGCCGCACCACTTGACAAACTGCCCGCCGCGTGGTATCATTAGATTGAAAATTTTTTTGCTGAAAGGCAGGGCTTTATAATGATCCGTCATATCGTTATGTGGAAATTCGCCGACAACGCTCTCGGCAAGACCAAAGAAGAAAACATGGCTCACATCCGTTTCTCGCTCATGGCGCTCCTCGGCGTCGTTCCGGGACTCACCCGCATGGAGATCGGCTGTGACATTTCACACACCGACATGTCCTACGACATGGTGCTTATAACGGAATTCGAAAGCGCAGAGGCGCTTGAGGGCTACCGCGTATTCCCGGCTCACAAGGAAGTCCAGGCATATGTCAAGCAGGTACGCACCGCACGCGTGACCGTTGACTGCGAGATATAAGGCGGTCGGAATGGATTTCAAGGTCGAAATACTCAAGCACCCCACCGACGCCGACTGGCTCTGGTGCAAGACCTGCACGCTCAACACGGTCGGAAAATCCTCCGCAAAGCTGCCGACCGACGAGTGGAAGCGCCGTCTTCTTGCCGCCGAGCACAGCCCGCTGCGCGAGCTTTGGTTCGGCATCAAAATGGAGATCCCCTACTGGGTCTCGGTCCATTTTGTGCGCCACCACATAGGCGTGAATCACTATGTGCAGTCACAGCGCAACGACCGCCAGGACAAATACGACCGCAACTCGGCTCCGCAGGACGCCCCCGTGTCGCACATCATGTCGATAAACGCGCAGGAACTCGTGTTCATGTCGCACCGCCGGCTCTGCAATCAGGCGTCGCCCGAAACACGCGCCGTCATGCAGGAGATCGTGCGCCAGGTGAACGAACTGAACCCCGAATTTGCGGAATTTCTCGTTCCCATGTGCGTTTACCGCAACGGCAAATGCACCGAGTTCACCCCGTGCTATCTGAACCGGGAAAACAAGGAAAACAGCTAAATACAATAAATAACGCATACAGCCGCACGGCTGTATGCGTTATTATTTTTATGATATGCGCCGGATCACGCGAAGATCAGTCTTGCGACGATGCCCGCCACGACGCCCGCCGCCCACAGAAAGGCGGTAAAGGCTGCATTACGGCGGCGGTCGCCGCTCATGCGCCAAAGCACTATAAGTCCCACGCCGCCGTTGGCGCACAGTCCCGCCAGCATAGGCGCGATGTCTATGATGCCGTCGGTGTACAGCTTAGTCATCAGCACCGAGACCGAGCAGTTGGGTATCAGTCCGAACAGCGCGGCGAGCGCCTCGCCGAGCACGGGAACGTTTATCGGCAAAGCCGAAAGCTCCTCCTCCCCGACAAAGCAGAAAAGCACACCGAGAGCCGCCGATGCGGCGAGTATTATAAGTCCGATCTTTACCGTGTGCCGCAGCGCGGGCAGGAATATCCCACCGTGCTCCTCCTCGTCGCAATAACATCCGTCGCGCGCGCAGACGGCTCCGACGTCAACTTCGGCGGGCTTTTTGCGGCAAAGGCGAAGCGCGATATCAAGCCCCCAGCCTATCACGACGGCGGCGACGAATTTATAAAGCAGTATCTTCCATATCACCGACGAAGCGCCCTCGGATATGAGCACCGGCAGCATTTCGTCGGACGTTGCGATAAACACCGCCGCAAGCGTGCCTGCGCTGACCGCTCCCGCGGCATAAAGGCTCGCCGCGCCGCCGGCAAAGCCGCACTGCGGGATTATCCCGATAAGACCTCCGAGAAGCGGTCCCGCTCCCCGCGCCTTTTTTATCCATGCGTATGTGCGCTCGCCCGCGTAATGCTCGATCGCCTCCATCGCAAGATATGTCAGAAAAAGTATCGGCAACAGCTTGGCGGTGTCGATAAGCGCCTCAAGCAGTGCGCCGGGTATCTCACTCAATTTGAATTACCTCTTTTTGTTTTTACTTATCTCAGAATATCTGCCCCGTGCCGGTAAAGAAATCACGCACGCGGTCAAATCCGTTCTGTATCTCGCTGAGCGTGGCAATGGCACGGTCCAGCTTTGCGCGGCGCGGCTCAAGCTCGCCACGGTTCTTCATTTCTATCAGCTCGTGGTAGCGTCCGACCGCGGTGTCGATCTGATCCTCCCACGACACGTAAAGGTCGTGCATCGCGGCGTCGCCCAGACGCACCGCCAGCCCCGGCTCGGTGCATATACGCAAAAGCGCTGCCGCCATAGAATCGGCATCCTCGCCTATGAGCAGTCCGTTTTTGCCGTCGCTTACGCCATCGGCGGAGCTTGACCCCGCCACAAGCACGCTTGCCGTGCCGCACGCCGACGCCTCCTTGACCACAATCGGGTTGTTGTCAAAGACCGACGGGAGCAGGAACATATCGCTTTGCGAATATATGGCGCGCAACCTTTCGCGGTCGCGCACCGCGCCGGTGAATATGCAGTCGGCGGCAAGACCGGAATCGGCTGCGTATTTTTTTATGTCGTCAAGGTCGGAACCGTCGCCCACAAAAAGCATCGTAAAGGCGTATCCCGCGGACTTTATCCTTTTAAGACCGTCAATGATTATCCTCTGCCCCTTGTACCACATCATGCGCCCGACAAAAAGGAAGACCGGGCGGTCGGCGGGAATGCCGTAGTCGCGGCGCACCGCGGCGGTCTCCTCCTCCGGAGCCGCGCCCTGCGGAAATTCCACTCCGTTCGGCATTATGCGTATCTCGCCCTCAAAGCCGAGGCTTTTCAGGTTCTCGCCCGCGCCCTCGTTGACCGCCCACACTTCATCTGCGGCGGCGATGTTCTCGACCACCGCGCGTATGGCGGCGTCCGAGATAGAGCCTATCTTAAGCGCGCGCTTGATATCGATATCGAATTTGGTGTGGTAGGTGAGGATTATCGGCGCGCCGGTAAGGTTGCGCAGCTCACGCGCCATGAACAGCGACGCCATTGGGCAATGCGAATGCAGGATGTCCGGCGCAAAATCCGACATACGGCGCATGGCAACGGCATCAAAGGGATTGCCTGTGCGGTAACCGACCATGCGCACCGTGTTTATACTCGGATAGCGCAGAACGGCAAAGGGATATTCATCCTTTACGCCGGGGTATTTCGGCGTCGCTACGAGCACGTCGCCGTATTTTTTCTGGATCACCGTGGCATAGTTCACCACGGTATTCACCACGCCGTCGATAAGCGGCGGGAAGGAATCGTTGAAAAGGCAGACCTTCATTTTATCACCATGCCTCCTGCCGGCAGACGGGATGCTCATCCCACCATGTCGGCATCATCTTTTTTTCTGTATTTAATATATTCGTAGCTTCCGTTCGAATTCACCGTATCGGTCATAAATCCGTGTATGCGGTCGCGCAGCTCGTCGCGCGTGGCGCACTCGTCGGGATAGACCGGCTTTCCCACCGTAACGTCGATAAGCGGCGGACGGCGGCGGAATATCATACGGCGGCGGTAGGTAACGGTAAAGCCGACCGCCGGTACGTCAAGCCTTTTCGGGTACATGAACGAACCGGATGGATAATCGCGTATGAAATTGCAGTAGGGCCATATGTGCGCCTCGGGATAAATGGTCACGGCGTGACCGGAGAGTATGCTCTCCTCAAGCGCGCCGTAAAAATTGCGGCAGCCGCCAACGGTCGAACCGAGCGGTATGCCGCCCACCATCGGCACTATGTGCTTTACTATCGGGATGGACACCGCCTCACGCCCACAAACGATATCACATCGGCGCGGAAAGCTGATGAGCGAGGGGATAAAGGCATCCGCCGCGCCCTGCGTGTGGTTGCCGTATAGAAAATACCCGCCGCGTATGGCGCGCAGATTCTTTTTGCCGCGTATCCTTACGCCGAAGCGCAGACGGCAAAAGCAATAGGCGACCGGTGTGGCTATCATGCGGTAAAGCACGAAGGACGAGAGCTGCCACGCCGCGCCGTGAGTATAGCGGTAGCTGCCGTCAACGGCTGCGGCATTGCGCTGCCGCGCGGCAAAATCGTTGTTTTTTTCGTCGGTGAATTCGACAGTCCTGACAGACGGGGCGGATTTCTTTTCTTTTGTGAAAAGAGCCATGAAAAAGACCTTTCTTGTACTGTGGCGTGATCGGCAGATACGTGTAAACGGTAAACGTATTGCGATATGATATATTTGCTGACGCCGTATGATATATTTTGCTTTGCAAAATATTTATTTTGTTGCCGCGGCGTCGCGGAGCATGCCCTCCATACGGTCCATGCATACATCGCGGTCGAACTGCGCCGAGTAGCCCTCGTAGGCGCGGCGGCAGCGCTCCATCGCCTCCGGGTCGTCGAGCCAGTAATCTATGCGGGAGGCAAGCTCCTCGGGAGAATCGTATTTGAACAGGTTCTTCTCACCAAGCGCAAAATAGCGCGTTGCCGAGCGCGGCGAGTCGGCGATGACGGGCACAAGACCGCACTTTATCGCCTCAAGGCAGGCAATCGCCTCGATCTCTATCTCGGCAGGGTGAACGTAAAGATCGGCATAATTCAGCACGCGGAGCATGTCCGGACGCGAGAAAAAGCCGAAAAGCGGCTGGTCATCCGCCGGAAGCACCTCGCGCGCATATTCGTGCAGCTTTTCGTCAAGCGGACCGCACCCCGCAAACACGAGCTTTATCCGCCCGGGATCGCGCGTGAGCGCAACCGCGTCTATCAACACCTTGTGGCACTTCTCGCGCGAATAGCGCCCGGTGAAAAGCACGACCTTTTTGTCGGCGAATTCCGCGGGCTTCGGCTCCGGGTGGCGCACGAATTCCTTGCCGACGCCGTTTGAGATCACATAATGGTTGGTGGTGTGCCCGCATTCGCGCTCAAACACATCGCAGATGAACTGCGTGGGGTAATGAACCGCTGTGCAGTATCTGTAAATATAGCTGTAAAGGGTCTTGTATATCTTGGTGTTGAAACGGGTGGAATTCATGAGGAACAGGTGACTTGAGATATTCTCAGCCTGACAGTGGAAGGACGCCGTTATCGGCACGCCGTACTCGCGTGCGATCTCCATTCCCTTGTGTGCCAGAAAGAACGGCGTGACAAGGTGGCACACATCGGCGCCCTGTATGACGGTGCGCAGCATATCCTCATCAGGGCGTGATATCACCACGCCGTTTTCCTCAACGTAATCGTTGAATATACCGAAATATATCTTCTTGACAATGTAAAAACCCTCGTCGCCGCGGCGGTCCTCATCGGGACAGACCACGCGCACCTCGTGTCCCTTTGCCTTGAGCGAGCGGATGAGATTCATTGCCGCCACAGTGGTGCCGTTGTTTTCCTTGCCAAGTACATCACATATTATTGCGATCTTCATCTGAAATGATCCTCCGTATCGGTAAAGGTCATACTCCCGCGGCATAAAGGCGCATCACCGATGAGCCGAAAAGCGCTCCTATCGTTTCGCGGGCATTTATTTTTGCACAGTCGGAGCTGTTTATTTTTTCGTCAAGTATGCCCGAGAGCCGGGTGAAAAACTCGTTTATACTGTCGCGGAACGCAGGGACCCAGCTCGCCTGCCCCACAAAGTCAAGCACCACGCGCCACAGCTCGCTCCCCTCGCCGCCGCATGAAATGCGGGCAAAGTAATCGCGCGCAGCCGCAAGGGGATCGTCCCCCGGCGCGTCAAGCGCACAGTCAAAGCCTTCAACAAAGCGGTCAACCGCTTCGCTGGCGACCGCGGAAATGAGGGCGTCCTTTGAATGATAATAGTAGGCTATCTGACTCAGCGCCACACCAGCCTCCGTCGCAATATCACGCATGGATATGTTGGCGTATCCGTGCTCGGCAAGCAAACGGAAGGTGGATGTTTTTATGTTGTCCTTAGTGCTTTCCTGCTTGCGGCGCATGCCGGACAGAAGCTTTGAACCCGATATCTTCATCCCGCTACCTCCTTGCGTCCGTTATCAAACGACCGTTCTAATTTGTGCTTTTATTTTACCACACGGAATGAAAATTGTCAATATGAAAGCACAAATAAAGGGGAGAGAAACTGCACGGCTTGAGCCGTGCTAAAAGTGATATACGGCGGGGAATTTAGTTTAGATAAAATTTTGAGGTTCGGTTACCCCGCCTCGTCAAGCGGTGCGGAATATAGCCTGCAATATTTTTCAGTTCATATTACCGCACCACACCAAGCCGCCTACGGCGTCTTGGTCAAAGTTCTGTTTTAGAATTTTGCGCGCCTTGACCAAAGCATTCCAAAGCCGTAACGCGCTACCTTCCCGGACATGGGGAACTAATGAAGATTTTGCGATAGCAAAATCTTCATTAGTCTCCGTATAAATAAAAAACAGAGAGCAAATATAAATCTGCTCTCTGTTCGCCGGATAGTTACTTCATGTTCTGAAGAAACTTAAGACGTGAAATATGATATAAAGCTGTACTCCCTTCGCCGGTAAGCTACTTCATGTTCAGATGTAACTAAAGACGCGTAGTAGATAAGACTCTGATCTCATTTCACCCTCGGGGTATGAAGATCAGACTCTGAAGCCACTTCACCCGATTTTAGAAATAAGGTAGCGGCCGGTCTGGACCATGAAGGCGGCGGCACACTCAAGATAGTCGTTCGGGAAATTGCGCAGGAAGGTGTCCGCCTCAAAGGTGAACTCGCCCTTGTAGTTTATATCGTGCAGAGCGGCACAAATGCCGTTCCAGTCCATAAGACCGATGCCGGGAAGGGTGTGAGTGTCCTCGCGATAGTTGTTGTCGTGAACATGAAGCGCACCGAGACGGTCGTGGCCGAGTACCCGTATGGAAGCGGCTGCATCCTCGCCGACAAGACCGCAGTGGCCGAGATCGAGACAAGCCGTTACCCACTCGCTGTCAAGCTCGTCGATAAACGCGGCAAGCTCCTCGGGATGCGCGGCAACATCGTATGAGATTATACGGCGGCGGCGCTCGTTCTGCCACATATTTTCAACGGCTACCTGAATGCCGTACTCGCGGCAGTAGGGGATCATAGAGCGGTAGTATTCAAGGTTCAGCTCGTGCATCTCCTTTTCGTGACCCAGATACTCGCAGTAGTGCAGCGGATGGACCACTATCGCCTTGACACCCATCATGGCGGCTATCTCAAGAGAACGCAGCACACGCGGCTGGGCTATCTCCTCACGCACAGTGGCATCGTCCCAGCGGAAGGAGAAGGGAGCGTGCGACTGGTTGAAAACTATGCCGTTGGCATCGGCAAACCTGCGCTGCGCCTCAACATATTCGCGCCACCCCTCGGTGACATAGGGGGAATCGTTGCGGGTCATTGAAAAAAGCGAGAAGTCAAGTGCATCGTAGCCCGCGCGCTTCAGTGCGAGCACGCCCTCCTCGTAGCCGAGACGGGATGTCATAAGAGATGTCTGTGTTGATAAAAGCATGATCGTTTTCCTTTCCCGTTTGTTTATTCGACGACCTCAAAAAGGACGTCGCCCTCGCCCGTGTAGCGGCAAAGCTTTACATCGGACGAAAAATACTTTTCACCGTCGCGGTCGGTGCGCTTTTCGTAGGAGAAGTAGTAGTACCCTCCGCCTATCGAATACACGCCGGTCTGTCCCTTGGGAAAGGTGCAGTACCAAAGACCGTTGGCATCGTCATGCCCGCCGAGCGGCTTGAGAGAGAGCATTTTGCCCCTGATGCCAAGCCCCGGAACGTCGCGCTCGACAGGCGCCGCCGCGCCGTCGATGAGGAACATGGGCGGATTTTTGTACTGCGGCTTTTTGCCGAGATAAACGGTAACTATCCATGCGTCAAGATATGAGTCGTACTCGAGATTCTGCACGCCCCAGGTCGTGTTGCCGGTGTAAAGGAAGAACCTATCCGCCGACCTGACGCCGGAATGGTGGGGCGCAGCCTGAGAGAGCGGCTTGGCGGCGTCGCCGAAACCGCGCCAGTCAAACATAAGGATGACCTGGTTGTCGTTGTCGGTGCGCGCATTGTCGCCGTAAACGCCGTATGCCACAAAAAGCATGCGCGGCGAGCCGGCGGGAGAGCCGGGCACGGGACCGAAGCCGGTGCCGTCGATGCCGGAGCAGGCAAAGCGGTGGTCGGTGCCGTCTTCGTTCTTTGCGGAATAATCGTCAACGACCTCGGGCAGATAGACAGCCTTCATAACGCCGTCGCGCTCGGCGTCCATACCGACGCGGTCGATCTTGTCAACATCGAATATCGCAATATAGAACGCATCCTCGTCGGCAAGCGTGATGCCGGTGCGCTCCATGATGCCCTTACCTATCGAATCGTGCTTGTATTCGATGGAGCCGTATACCTTGCCGTCGTCGCTGTTGTAGGAAATGCACCCAAGGTGCCCGGTAAGCCCGGTAACGGTGCCTACGACATTGCCGTAAAGATCGGCTTTTACAAAAACGGTAGTGAAGGAATAGTATATGTATTTGTGTTCATCGTCCACGGCTATGCCCTGAACATGCCCTGCCGGGATCTCGGCGCTCTTTATGAGGCGGGGAAGCTCCGGCACGGGACCTTTTATCATTTTTGTCATGAAAGTACCCCTTTTTTTCGGTGATTTTGTTCGGTTAGATTATAACCCCAAAGCGCGGAAAAGTCAATAGGAAACCACTCACTTGCATTCGCCGCAAAAAAATTGTATAATATGATCATTAAGATCACCCAAAAAGGAGGCGGCAGAATGAACATACTCATGCTTTCGATGTCGATGGGCGCCGGCGGAGCGGAGACGCACGTGCTGACGCTCGCGCGCGCACTCGTGCGCGCAGGACATCGCGTCACCGTCGCCTCGGCGGGCGGGATGCTCACCGCGGGACTTGCGGAAGGCGGCGTAGCGCACGTCACTCTCCCGCTCGCCAGCCGCTCGCCGATCGCGCTCACACGCGCCGTAGGCGGGATAGTCCGGCTTTGCCGGCGCGAAAGCTTTGACGTCATACACGCGCACGGACGTATACCCGCGCTTACGGCGCACGCGGCGCGGCGGCTTTCGCCGCGCGTGCCGCCGTGCGCAGTAACGGTGCACGGAGTGTACAGTCCGCACGCGCCGGGCGCGCGGCTCTCAAAATGGGGCGAGCGCACGATGGCGGTCAGCGAAGACATAGCCGACTACACCGCCGCGACCTACGGGATCGACCGCGGGCGGATCGCCGTTATACCGAACGGGGTGGATATTCCGGGAAAAGCGGCAGACGTCCGCCGCGCGGGACTTGACATAGTGACCTCGGGTCGGCTGGACGGCGACTCGTCAGCCGCCGCGCTGATGCTGACAGAGGTATTCCCCACCGTCTGCCGCGAATTCGAAAGTGAGCGCCCCACCCTCACCATAATAGGCGGCGGAACGCTGGAAGGCGAGATACGCGCCCGCGCCGAGCGAGTGAACCGCGCGGTGGGACGTGCCGCCGTAATCTGCACCGGAGCCGTCCCCTACGCCGCGGCAGAGGCGGCAAGGCACAGCATTTTCGTTGGCTCGTCGCGCGCGGCTATCGAAGCTATGGCGGCGGGAATGCCGGTGCTGCTTTGCGGCAATGCGGGCGTGCGCGGCATCCTGACCGAAAAAAATTTCCACGACGCCGCTGCCGACAACCTGACCTGTCGGTGTGCGCCGCGGACCAACAATCCCGCCGCCGCTCTGCTTGACGGCATACGCCGTCTCGCGCGGATGAGCGCGGAGGAGCGCGCCGCGCTCGGAGAATTTTGCCGGCGCACGGCAAGGGAGCATTACGATATAGACCGCACGGCGGCAAATACAGCCGCAGTGCTTTCCGACACGGCGCGCGAAGCGCGCCCGGATATACTGATATGCGGCTACTACGGCGCCGGAAATGCCGGAGACGACGCCTCGCTCGCCGCAGTTGCCGGGCGGCTTGCGGCGCACGACCCGACTGCGCGCCTTACGGCGACCGTGCGCGGCAAGTGCGCCGGCGGCATCCCTGCCGGGGTGTGGACGGTCCGGACGCTCCGCGAAATAAAAAACGAACTGAAAAAAAGCCGCCTGCTCGTTTTCGGCGGCGGAAGTCTATTGCAGGATGCAACGAGCCTGCGCTCGCTGATATTTTACGCATGGGTGTTGCGCAAGGCGGAGCGCACCGGCTGCCCCTCGGTGATATGGGGCGGCGTGGGACCGCTCACAACGCGCACGGCGCGGCGCATAGCGGCGCGCGCCGTGCGGCGTACAGACGCGGTGTATGCGCGCGACAGCGCGGCGGCGGCAGAATTTTTGTCTCTCGGCGCGCGGCGCGTCATACCCGCGCGCGACCCCGCGGCGGACACAAAGCCCGAGGATATACCGCCGGAGCTTGAAAAATCGCTGCCCCATGGACGGTCCGCAGGACGGTATATCGCCTTTTTCCCGCGCAGCATTGCCGCGCTGAGGCGTCCCGGCGGGAAAAGAACAGGCAAAAAAGCCGACGACGCGCTTTTTTCGGCGCTGACCGGAGCGGCACAGCGGCTCGCGGACGGACTTGGGGCGGTCCCCGTGTTTGCGGCAATGTCGCCGGAGGACAATGCGGTTTGCCGCCGCATGGCTGACGAAACGGGCGGGCGGGCGATCCCCGCCGGAACGCTCACGCCGGGCGGACTCGTCACCCTTGCGGCGGGAGCCGACGCCGTGATAGCGGTGCGCCTGCACGCCGCAATATTTGCGTGTTCGGCGGGCGTCCCGACCGTGATAGTGGATCACGACCCCAAGACCGCCGGATTTGCCGCCGATGCGCACATCCCCGCACTGCCCGTGGGCGGACTTACCGCCGACATGATCGCAGACGCGGTAATGAAGGCGAGAAAATAACGGCATCAGCCCGTCCCGCACCTCCCGTCAAGCGGGGCTTCGGCTCATTCATAAAAAACACCCGGACCCTCTCCTTTCGGATCAGGTCCGGGTATTCTTTTTTCTTGACAACACGCGGTTTTTGATCAATATTGTCCTATTTTTATTATCAGCACGCCGTTGCGGAGGCGCATCGAGTCCTTGGCGGGCCACACGCCCATATCGGCAACGTCGGGCTGCTCCGCCAGCTCCGCGCATTCTTCGTTCGAGGCGAATCTGAAATCCACTCCGAGGACGCCCTCAAGGAAATGATAGATATGTTCGCGGTCATACATAAGATCGGACCTCAGTCTGCCCGTGAGAATGTGCGCGTGCGAGCTTGGCTCGTCATATCCGAGGATCACTGCGTCCGACTTATCCCCGGCGCCCACTATGGCGATGCGTTCTATCTCGTCGTCGTCGGCTATCATGTGCATACGCGTCGTCATTTCAAGCGCCGTAGCGTATGATCTTTCATAGCTGCTGTGCATATAAAAGTAGCTTATATTGGCAAGAACGCCGTTGTTGAGTATGATAAGCGCCAGCACCACGGCAAATATGTTCCCAATCCACGGGCGCAGCCAGCGGGCGTAAAGCGCCGCCGCAAAGACCGGAACAAGGCAGTAGCAGACGAGCATCATCGGTCGGTGTACCATATCCGGCGAGACTATGAGCCATATGCAGGCAAAGAGCGGGATCGCCACTGCGGCGGCGATCGAAAGGACGAGCTGCATGCGCCTGCGGAAGAGTCCGCTTTTTACCGCGGCGATGACCGCGCCGACCGCCGCAGCCGCAAGGAACACGATATTCAGCACGCCGTAAAGATTCATTCCGTATGCGGAAGCGGTGCATTCGACCGCCATGAACCCGGCGTATCTGCGGCTCCCGGTGAGCCACCCGACAATATTCGCCGGCGAGAATTCAAGCCGCGCCGCCGCATCTATACCGAGATACGTGACCGCCTTTGCGTCCTCAGCCGCAAGGCAGATGCGCCATACGACGTAGTAAAGTATCATTCCGACGGCGTATATCGCCGCCTGTCTGCCGATATAGAGCCACGCCTCGCCGTTCGTGCGGCGGCCCTCAAGCATTTCGCCGATGAAGTATACAACGGTCAGGACCAGTGCGAACGAAACATATGCCTGATATATCCCGCACGCCAGGCACAAAAGCACCGCCGAGACAGCCCACTGCCACGGTTTTTTGCATTCGAACGCCGAGAACAGCACTGCGAGCGCCGAAAGCAGCATGGCAAGGAAATATCCGTCCGCGGTAAAGCCGTAAAAGAAAGTCTCGGTCATTCCGGGATATGACGCGATGAGCGCGCCGCCGAGCACCACGGCGACAGGATCCTTTATTCCGAGCAGACGCACGACCCCCGCGGCGGGAAGCGATATGTAAACGAGGGAGAAAAGTCCCGTCACCCACGGCAGATCGAAAAAGCTGCTCGGCGCGCAGGCGAAGGAAAGGAACCACCGCCCCGACGCCACTATGTTTTGCGGGTCATGGAAGTTATAAAGCGAATCGCTGTTCGGCAGCGTGTTTGAGAACTTGTAGATATGAACGAGCAGTCCGGCTATAAAAGCCGAAAGGAACGCCCGCTTTTCCTCGCGGCTCACGCGGCTGCGGAAAAATTCAATGAATGTATTGCCCTTGCGTAGCTTCTTTTATTTTTTGTGATGTTTACCTAAGGACGCCCCCGCCTTCTCGCAAAGCGCGAACGTTCCCCACAACGTCAGCATATACACGCCGAGTATAAGAAGCCCCGGTATCAGATAAAGCAGCGGGCAGGGTATCCAGTGCCAGAAAAGCTGCAGGATGCTAATATCCGCAGGGTATGTGTAGAAATAATTCGCAAACGGACACACCGTGCGGCGCAGGATGAGATTCACCGCATGCGCGCCGCCGGCAAGACAGCAAAGCGTAAGGTATATTCCGGGGAAGTCCCCAAGGCGCGGGCGGTAAATTCCGAGCGTGGCAAGGCTTATGCCGCAGATGAATATGACGATATGCGTTCCGTAAAATCCGAGCATGCGGGGCAGAAAAAGCGAGTACCCGCAAAACGCCGACTCCGGAAACACGAGCGCCATGACCGCTCCGAGCGGAGCGACAAAAAACGAGAATCCCGTTATCGAGCGGCGCCCGGTGAGAAGTCCTATCGGGATGAGGAACATATTTATGTTGCAGAGCTGGAGGGGCAATTCGTTCCACCAGTTAAAGCGCACGATGCCGCTTATGCGGAGGAAATCCGCATCGTGCGATAGCGCGACTTTGTAAATTAAAAAGCCCACTATGTTTGCGATGCATATCGCCACGATCACCCATCGGCGGGTCTTCTCCTCCGTGCGGGAAAGGCAGAAATACAGCAGCATAATAACAGCCGCCGCAAATACGAAAAGTCCGATGTGCACGGCGTTAAACGGTTTTATTATCATTCTTCGGTCTCCTTCTGTTGAGCACCATCACCGGCAGTGCGGCAATAAGCGCGGCGGCACATCCGGCTGCAAGATCGAGAGCCGAGTGCTGTTTTATAAAAACGGTGGAAAGGCAGATAAGGATGGTCATGGCGGCGCTCGCAACACGAAATGCCGTCATTTTTTTGAGGCGCGGGCAGGAAAACGCTGTAAGATGCACGCACAGCGCCTCATAGCAATGAAGGCTCGGGAAGACGTTCACCGGGCGGTCGGCGGCAAAGATGAAGCGGCAAAGCCAGAGAAAAGCGCCGTCTCCCGCCGCATCGGGGCGAAAATCCACCGCCGTGGGGAACGCTATGAGCACGGCGATGCACGCCCACGCGCCGCCGAAAAAGGCGGCGCACTGGCGCGGGAAATATTTTTTATCAAGGAAACATACCGCCGCAAGCATGATCGGCACGTATGCGTACCACATAAGATACGGAATTATAAATGCCGGGACGAACGGTATCGCATCGTCAAGCGCGCAATGCATCATCACGCGCTCGCGCTCCTGCCATGAGCTGAGAAAATATCCGAGCCAGACGGTCAGAAAAAGCGCAAAAAGATATATCTGACGGTTTTCGCGCAGAAATGCGCATATACGTTTTGATTTTTTCTTCATTTTCACTCAATACAGCGGAAGCACGGTCATGGAAAGCACGACCTCATCCACCGGTTTTGCGTTGTAGGTCCCCACGGCGATGGTGTCCTTTATAATGCGCCGGTCGCCGGAGAGACGTGTGGCAAGCGTCATGCCGAAGTAGACATACCCCTGTCCCGCCGTGGTGGAAAGCTCATATGTGGGGTCAAAGAAATAATTACTGCCGTTTATGCTCGCTATGACCCATGCGTGCCCCACAATCTCGCCGCGCATATCGGTCGCGCACAGCTCGGCGGTAACGCCGACCTGCGTGAGCATCTGCGCATATGTGCGGGCAAAGGCAGAGCATATCCCGGTATGCTCGTGATACGCGCGGTATGACGGATGATATGCCGGCACATACCCCGCGCGCAGGATATCGTAATCGTATTTCACGCGCGTGGTGATGTTGTGGTATACCGTCATGGCAAGCTCCTTTTCGCCAATTCCGGTCGCGGCTCCGCCGAGAAATTCGTTCGCCTCGGCATAAAATGACTCGACCAGCGCGTCATGCTCTGCGCGGGAGCCGGTGCTGTAACTCCACCGGATGCTCCCGCTCGCGGGATCGTAGAAGGTGAGAGTGTCAAACACGAGCTCGGCGCCGTAGAGCGGGAACTCATACTCAAGTATTCTCGGAAGCATATCCGCGTACCGCCTTGACGGACACGGAACGCTTGTATCGTAATTCAGATATGCATCGATAAAGGAAATGTAAAAATCGGCAAAGTCGCTGCCCATATAGCGCAGGGCGGCGGTCGAAAGCGCATAAGGGTTGTAAACGTAGGCTCCGCCCTTTACCGTAGGACGCATTTTTTCGGGCAGCGGACGCCACGGCTCGTACACGTCGGACTCCCCCGAGGACGGCTCAAGGTCGTGAGCGGCGCAGCTTGCGGCGGCGCGTTTGCCGTAATCGATCTTATAAGGGTAAATATAAAGCTCCGACCCGCCGTTATCTGCCTGAAGTCTGCCGGACACGGTCACTATGCTGCCGAGATATTCGATGTCCTGCAGGGAGGAGGAGAGGCGCACGGCGGTGACTTCGGTAAAGGCGTAAGCGTTACCGGAGGGATCGTTGCATTTTATGTTCAGAGAAGTCTCCGGAGTAAGATAAAGTCCTGAATCATCCTTTTGTATACTGCCGACGAGCACTGCGCCGCCGGTCGTTTCTATGTCAAAGCCGCTGTCCCCGGTGGAGTCCGGCGAGGTCGTGACGGCACTACCGGTCACGGTGCCGGTAACTGTGGGCGTGGAGGGACCATCGCAGCCGGCAGACGTGGGGGCGCATCCCGAAAAAAGGCATATGAGCAGGATTATCGGTATGGCTTTTGAGATCACTTTACACATTGGCGTTCCTCGCGGAATAATCGTAGAATGGAGCGTTTTTTCTCCGACTTTTCTTTTATTATATCACAATTTACTTTGTATGTAAAGGCATCAGGGGGAATGATATATCGCTATCGCGATGTGATATCCCGCTTTGCGGGATTGCGGTAGATTTCCGCGAGCGGAAATCTTCATTAGTTCCTATGTTCAGATATAACGAAATACGGGGAGTCGGATATAAATCTGTACTTGCTTCACCGACAAGCTACTTTATGTTCAGATATAACGAAATAGGGGGAGTCGGATATAAATCTGTACTTGCTTCGCCGACAAGCTACTTTATGTTCAGATGTAACTAAAGACGTGCAGTAGATAAGAATCTGTACTCGCTTCACCCACAAGCTACTTCATGTTCAGATGTAACTAAAGACGTGCAGTAGATAAGAGTCTGTACTCGCTTCACCATCGGGGTATAAAGCTCAAAATCTGAAGCAACTTCCCCCGAGTATAAAAAAACACTTGACAGGGAGAGGGGGAATGGTGTATTATTATAATGTAGAAATATATATAGAGGCTTAGGTCTATGGAATACAGATTTTCGGACAAGCTGGCGGGATTGCGCCCGTCGGCGATACGTGAAATATTCAAATCCCTCTCCGACCCGGAGATAATCTCGTTTGCCGCAGGCAACCCCGCGGCGGAATCCTTCCCGATAGAGGAAATTCGCACACTATCGGCAGATATACTTGAAAAGACACCCGTCGCGGCACTCCAGTACAGCCGCACCGAGGGATACCCGCCGCTGTGCCGGACGGTCGCCGAGCGCCAGCGGAAAAAGTTCGGCATCGGCTCGGACGGCGACGAAACGATAATCGTTTCGGGCGGTAACCAGGGAATTGAGCTTGCGGCAAAGGTGCTTTGCAACGAGGGCGACGCCGTGGTGTGCGAGGAGCCTTCGTTTATCGGCGCACTGAACGCCTTCCGCTCAAACGGCGCACGCCCGGTCGGCGTGCCGCTCGGAGAGGACGGCATAGACCCCGACGCGCTTGACCGCGTGCTTGCCGAAGAGCCGAGAGCGAGATTCATTTACCTGATCCCGACATTTCAGAATCCCTCGGGCATAACAACGAGCCTTGAGAAGAGGAAGAAAATATACGAGGTCGCAAGACGGCACGATACGCTGATACTTGAGGATAACCCCTACGGCGAGCTTCGCTTTGCCGGCGAGGACGTGCCGACAATAAAAAGCATGGACACCGACGGCAGAGTGATATACTGCTCGTCATTCTCAAAGATACTTTCGGCGGGCATGCGCGTGGGATACGTCACCGCGCCCGCACCGATAATAAGCAAAATGGTCGTGGCAAAGCAGGTCGAGGACGTTCACACAAATATATTCTTCCAGATGCTCTGCTACCGATACATGACGGAATATGACCTTGACGGTCATATACGCGATATACGCGCAATATACCGCCGCAAATGCGGACTGATGCTTGAATGCCTTGAGCGCGAGCTGCCCGCCACGATCGGCTTCACACGCCCCGAGGGCGGCTTGTTCGTGTGGTGCACACTGCCGCAGGACTGCGACATGGACGTGTTCGTAAAGCGGGCGCTTGAAGAGCGCGTGGCGGTCGTGCCCGGCACGGCGTTCCTTTGCGACCCGGACGGCAAGTCACAGTCGTTCAGAATAAACTACTCAACCCCCTCGGACGAGGAGATACGCGAGGGCTGCCGCCGCCTCGGTGAGACTGCGCGGTCCCTTGGGATAAAATAAGAAATAAAGTATTCAAAACACGAAAGGCAGATATATTTTATTATGTTTGACGAAAAGAAAGTTTGTTTTTCCGGCGTTCAGCCAAGCGGAAACCTGACTATCGGTAACTACCTCGGCGCCATCAAGAATTTTTCGGAATTCTCCGAGAAGTACAAATGCTTTTACTGCGTGGTCGATCAGCACGCAATAACGGTGAGACAGGTCCCCGCCGACCTGCGCCGCCGCACATATGAAACACTGGCGCTTTATATGGCGTGCGGTCTTGACCCGGAGAAGAACACCCTTTACGTGCAGTCGCACGTTCCCGCACACACCGAAATGGCGTGGATGCTTGACTGCTTTACCATGTTCGGCGAGCTTTCGCGCATGACGCAGTTCAAGGACAAAAGCGCAAAGCATGCCGACAACATAAACGCAGGGCTTTTCACATACCCCGTGCTCATGGCTGCGGACATCCTGCTTTATCAGACCGACGTCGTGCCGGTAGGCGTAGACCAGAAGCAGCATGTTGAGCTTGCGCGCAACATCGCCGACCGCTTTAATCAGCTCTACCCCAACACGTTCACATCTCCCGAGCCGCTCATCCCCACCTCCGGCGCAAAGATAATGTCTCTTGCCGACCCGACAAAGAAGATGAGCAAATCGGACGAAAACGAAAACGCCGTGGTGCGTATTCTTGACGACCGCGACACCGTTATACGTAAGTTCCGCCGTGCAGTGACCGACTCGGACAGCGAGGTGCGCCGTGGCGAGGGCAAGGAGGGCGTGGGAAACCTCATGACCATTTATTCCTGCGTGACCGGCAAGAGCGACGCCGAAATCGAACGCGAATTCGACGGACGCGGATATGCGGAATTCAAGCTCGCTGTCGGAGAGGCAGTCGCCGACAGGCTGGCTCCCGTGCGTGAGGAATATGCCCGCCTGCTCGCCGACAAGGGCTACCTTGAGGAAGTCATGAAGAAGGGCGCGTCCGAGGCGGCGTATTACGCAAGAAAAACGCTTTCAAAGGTAAGACGCAAACTCGGATTCGTTACGCTTTGAGCGACCGGCGGCTGAGGGCTGCGGCGCGGGCATAGACCCGGCACGGCTTTGCCATCAGCCTTAAAATACTTAAAATAAATTTAAGGATATAAGGATCACAATGAAAATAGGCTTTATTTCACTCGGATGCCCCAAAAATCAGCTTGACACAGAGGTGATGCTCAACGAGCTGAGACTCGCCGGCTACGAGATAACCCCCGACGAGACCGAGGCGGACATAATAGTGGTAAACACCTGCGCCTTCATAGAGGCTGCAAAGCGCGAATCGATAGACAATATACTTGATGCCGCATGGCTCAAGAAAAACCATACCCTGCACGGTCTTATAGTTACCGGATGCATGGCGGAGCGCTACCGCGACGAGGTGCTGAAGGAATTCCCCGAGGTCGATGCCGTGCTGGGAGTCGGATCGATACACGACATAGTTGACGCAGTGCGCGAGGTCGGCAAGGGCAAACGCGGCTATTCCTCATTCCGTCCCAAGGACGAGGTGGAGCTTGGCGGCGACCGCGTGCTGACGACGCCGCAGTTCTGGACATACCTCAAGATAGCGGAGGGCTGCGACAACCGCTGCACCTACTGCGCCATTCCCTCGATACGCGGAAAATTCCGCAGTCGCCCGATAGAGGAGCTTGTCGCCGAGGCGCGCGACCTTGAAGCGCTCGGCGCACGCGAGATAAATGTGATAGCACAGGATATCACCCGCTACGGAGTCGATCTTTACGGCGAATATTCGCTGGCGCGGCTGCTGCGCGAGCTTACCGCGGCAACCAAGACGGCATACTTCCGCCTGCTTTACTGCTACCCCGACAAGGTGACGGACGAGCTGGTTGCCGAAATACGGGACAATCCGCGCGTACTTAAATATGTTGACATTCCTCTTCAGCACATCTCCGACAGCGTGCTGCGCCGCATGAACCGCCACGGCGACTCGGCAATGATACGCGATGTGGTAAAGCGCCTGCGCGAAAACATCCCCGGCATCGTGCTGCGCACGACCTTTATCAGCGGCTTCCCCGGCGAGACCGAGGAGGACTTTCTTGAGCTGTGCCGCTTTGTCACCGAGACAAAATTCGAACGCCTCGGCGTTTTCCCCTACTCGCAGGAGGAGGGCACGCCCGCCGCGGACTTCCCGGATCAGATAGACGAGCAGGTAAAGCAGGACCGCGCCGACATAATAATGCGCGAGCAGCTTGCCATAAGCGAGGAATACAACCGCGCGCAGATAGGCACCGTCCGCCGCGTGCTTTGCGAGGACTTTGACCCCGTTTCCGATATGCATTACGGCAGGAGCTACGCCGACGCGCCCGAGATCGACGGCAAAATATACTTCAGCGCGCCCGCAAGGATCGCTCCCGGCTCATTTGTTGACGTCAAGATAGAAAGTGTGCTCGACTACGACCTTTGCGGCACGGCTCTCACCGCAAAAAAGGATACTGCGAAATGAGCGGGGGAAGCGGAAAACCGCAAAAGCTGAACCTGCCCAACCGGCTGACTCTCGCCCGGCTGATCATGGTGCCGTTCTGCATCGCCGCGGTGATAATGCCGGAGTCGGTCATGCCCGAGACGGTATCGCGGCTCATTGCATTTGCCCTGTTTGTCGCCGCGTCTGTTACCGACTGCCTTGACGGTAAGATCGCGCGCAAGCGCGGGCTTGTCACCGATTTCGGCAAGCTCGTTGACCCGCTGGCGGACAAATTTATGGTCATAGGCACAATGATGGCGGTGTTTTACCGCTATGAGAACGTAAAAGCATGGCTTTTTTGGGTGCTCATCGCGGTGATATTCCGCGAGCTGGGCGTGACCTCGCTCCGCCTCGTTACCGCGGGACGCGGCGTTGTGGTAGCCGCCAGTATGCTGGGCAAGGTAAAGACCGTGCTGCAGATCGTCACCGTTTCCGCGCTGCTTGCCGAGCCGCTGATTTGGAGGCTCATTCCCGGATGTGAGAGCATGGCGGCGCTCCAGCCGATATCGCTGACAGCGGGGATACTCTCCGCCGTTATGACCGTATGGTCCGGCGCGGACTACTTCCGCAAGCTATGGAAATACGTTGACCCGCAGAACTGAAAAATAATATCCGCCGTGCGCCGGCTAACCAACTCTTCAATTTCAATTACACAAGGAGAGCAAGATCAATGCCCGAAATGACAGATAAGGAACGTTTTGTTTCCATTTTCCGCGAAAAAATAAAGCGCGAAGGCTCGGAGGACCTGCTTAACTTCCTTCTTTCCGAATCGAGCGACTTTTTTACCGCACCGGCATCGACGCGCTATCACGGCGCGGAGGCGGGCGGACTTTGCCGCCACAGCCTTAATGTTTACGACTGCCTTTGCGATCAGCTTGCGCGTCCGCGCATGAAAAATCTTTACGGCATACATTACAGCGAGGAGAGCATAGCCATATCCGCGCTCCTGCACGACCTGTGCAAGATCAACTTTTACCGCGTTGAAAGCCGCAATGTAAAAAAGAACGGCGTGTGGCAGGCTGTCCCCTACTACACGATCGACGACCGCCTGCCCTACGGGCACGGCGAAAAATCGGTCTACATCATATCCGGCTTCATGAGGCTCACGCGCGATGAAGCGTTTGCGATACGCTATCACATGGGATTTTCCGGTCCCGAGGACAACGGGACGATAGGAAAGGCGCTTGAAATGTTCCCTCTCGCCTTTGCCCTTTGCGTTGCCGATATGGAAGCGGCATATTTCATGGAAGGAAAGGACGAGGAGGAGAGTTAAACTCCCGCGACCGGAAATGGCAAAATTATATTTCAAATACGGCGCAATGGGGTCATCCAAGACCGCACAGGCGCTGATAACAAAATTCAACTATGAGGAACGCGGAATGAGCGTGTGGCTCATCAAGCCCTCCACCGACACCCGCGACGGCGCGGCAACCGTGCGCTCGCGCATCGGACTTTCCGCCGAGGGCGACATAATAACCCCCACGGACGACCTTTTTGCGCGCTTTTGCGACGGTCACGACCGCGATGACGTGGTAATAGCGGACGAGGCACAGTTCTTTACCCCCGAGCAGGTGGACGGCATGCGCCGCATCGCCGACGAGTTTGACCGCCCGGTGCTCTGCTTTGGTCTGCGCACCGACTTCCGCACCCACCTTTTCCCCGGCAGCCGCCGCCTTTTTGAGATAGCGGATTCCATAACCGAGATCAAGACCGTATGCGAATGCGGCATGAAGGCGACAGTAAACGCCCGCATGGACGAAAACGGACGCATCCTCACCGAGGGCGAACAGGTGCTCCTCGGCGGCAACGACTCATACGTTGCAATGTGCTACAAATGCTGGAGCCGCGCGATAGCAAGACAGCGCGCCGACGAAAGCAAAAAAATAAATCTTATATGATATTTTAAGGAGGAAACCACGATGTCAGCTTATCCAACCCCTCATATCAACGCCCGCCCGGAGGATTTTGCACGGACGGTGCTGATGCCCGGAGACCCCCTGCGCTCAAAATTCATTGCCGAGAATTATCTTGAGGACGCGCGCCTTATCAACAATGTGCGCGGCATTCAGGGATATACCGGAAAATATCACGGCGTGCGCGTCAGCGTTATGGCATCCGGCATGGGAATGCCCTCTATCGGCATTTACAGCTACGAGCTTTACAACTTCTTCGGAGTTGAAAATATAATGCGCATAGGCTCCGCGGGAGCCATGCAGAAGGATATCCGCGTGCGCGATATAGTTATCGGTCAGGGCGCGTGCACCAACTCAAATTTTGCCGCGCAGTACTGCCTTGAGGGGACCTTTGCCCCCATTGCGAGCTTCGGCATGATGCGCGAGGCAGTTGCCGCCTGCGAGCGCCTCGGCGCACGCTACCACGTGGGCAATCTGCTCTCGTCCGATACCTTTTACGGCGACAACGCCGAGGCGTCCGCGCACTGGCAGAAGCTCGGCGTTATGGCGGTCGAGATGGAGGCGGCGGCGCTTTACATGAACGCCGCGCGCGCCGGAAAGAACGCGCTTGCCATATGCACGATATCCGACCATCTGCTCACGCACGAGGCGACCACCGCCGAGGAAAGACAGACGTCCTTCACCCAGATGATGGAGGTCGCCCTTGAAACGGCTGTGGCTCTTGACTCAAAAAGCTGAACCGGAGCATAACGGTCACTGTATTTATAACATTTTTCATCATTCGGAGGTTCGATATGAAGAAAGCAAAAAGAGTATTTCTAATTGTTCTTGACAGCTTCGGGATCGGTGAAGCTCCCGACGCCGCAGAGTTCGGCGTTGTGGAGGAAGGCGGAGACGTCGGAGGCGACACGCTCGGCAGCGTTGCGTCAAGTCCGCGCTTCAATGCCCCGTGCCTGACAGACCTCGGACTTTTCAACATCGACGGCCAGGCAAAAAAGATACCCGGCGGCGTGCTGCCCGCTCACCCGCGCGGCGCAGTTGCGCGCCTTTCCGAGCTTTCGCGCGGCAAGGATACCACCATCGGTCACTGGGAGATAGCGGGTATAATCTCGCCCACCCCGATGCCGACCTTCCCGGACGGCTTCCCCGATGAGGTCATACGTGAATTCGAAAAAGAGACCGGGCGCGGCGTGCTTTGCAACAAGCCGTACTCCGGCACGGCGGTGATACACGACTACGGAGAGGAGCATCTCCGCACCGGCGACCTTATCGTTTACACCTCGGCGGACAGCGTGTTCCAGATAGCCGCGCACGAGGATATAGTGCCGCCCGAAAAATTATACGAATACTGCCGCACGGCGCGGCGCATCCTTACCGGCAAATACGCGGTAGGCAGAGTTATCGCGCGTCCGTTTGAGGGCAAATACCCCGATTTTGTGCGCACCTCGCGCCGCCACGACTTTTCGCTTGAGCCGCCTGCCGATACCGTTATCGACGCGGTATCAGGGGCGGGACTTGACGCGCTCGGAGTCGGAAAGATACACGATATTTTTGCGGGGCGCGGTCTTACCGATTTTGTTTACGCCGAGGACAATGCCGACGGCATGAGAAAGACTACTGCATATGCCGTGCGCGATTTTCACGGACTTTGCTTTGTGAATCTTGTTGATACCGACTCAAAATTCGGTCACCGGCGCGATCCGGACGGCTATGCGAACGCGATATCCGAGTTTGACAGCTGGCTTGGCGGCTTTCTGCCGACGCTCGGCGAGGACGACGTTGTAATGATAACCGCCGATCACGGCTGTGACCCGCGCTTTATGAAGACCACCGACCACACGCGCGAGTATATCCCGCTCATCATCACGGGAAAGGGCATCGCGCCGCAGAACCTCGGCACGCGCGCGGGCTTTGACAACATCGCCGCTACCGTATGCGACCTTCTCGGCGTTGACTTTCCCACCCGTTCGGAGGGCTTTGCAGCCGATCTTTCGATGCCGCCCGAGGAGCTGATAAAAACCGCGCGCGCGGCTATGGCAAACGCCTATGTGCCGTACTCGCACTACACCGTGGGCGCCGCGCTGCTTGCGGCGGACGGCAAGGTGTATTCCGGTTGCAACATTGAATCCGCATCCTACTCACCCACAAACTGCGCCGAGAGGACGGCGTTCTTCAAGGCGGTCAGCGAGGGCGAACGCCGCTTTTCCGCCATTGCGGTGTGCGGCGGCTACGAGGGCAACATTTCCGGCGTCTTTCCGCCCTGCGGCGTATGCCGCCAGGTGATGGCGGAGTTCTGCCGCCCGGATGAGTTCCGCATCCTGCTTGACACGGGGCGCGACGGCGAATACGAGCAGTACACGCTCTCCGAGCTTCTGCCGCGCACGTTCACACCCGACAATCTTAAATAACGGCCCGAAAAACCCGGAAAAACGGATGGGAGCGCCCCGCTGCGGCGGCACGCTCCCACCCGTAAATTTGCCAAAGAGGAATATCAATGAGAAAATACAGACTCCGTGTCGGTCTTGACGTAGATGACACGGTTTATGACTGCAACGCCTACGCGCTTTCGATAATAAACGCCCGCCACCCGGACGAGGAGCCGGTCAGCATAAACGAGATCACCGGCTGGGGGCATTACGGCAGGCACTCCGACGAGCGCATGGCGCTTTACGGCGAGCCGGAATTTGTGCGCACACAGCCGCTATTGCCCGGCGCGCAGAAATTCGTACACGAGCTTTCCCGCCTTGCGGATATATTTTTCATCACTGCCGTGCCGCCCGCCTGCATGACCGCGCGCGCCGAGCGGCTGCGCCGGGATTTTCCCGAGGTCCCGTCCGAAAACATAATAATAGGCACGCGCAAGGACGTTATGGCGGTGGATATCCTGCTTGACGACGCCGCGCACAACATATCTAGCTCGCGCGCCGCTTACCCGGTGCTTTTCCGCAAGCCTTGGAACACCGATATGTCCGGACTTCTGGCGGTCAACAGCTATGACGACTTTCTGCACCTTTGCAAAATGGTGCGCAATTCCTTTACCGAGCGCGCGCCCGACCTCTCGCACGGTGGAGTCGTCTGCCTTGTGGGACCCTCCGGATCTCTTAAAAACGACATTGCGCATGAGCTGATGCGCAAGCCGCGGTTTGAAAAGCCGCTGACCTCGACCACGCGCCCGCGGCGCGAGGGAGAGAGCGACGGCGCATACCGCTTTATCGACGAGGCGGAATTCCTGCGCGAAAAGGACGCCGGGCGCTTTATCGAAACCACGGTATACAGCAAATATTATTTCGGAACATCTGACGACGAGATAGCCCCCATCGTTGAGCGCGGGCATCTTGCCGTGATCCCCATAGATATATGCGGCGCGCTGACCGTGAAGAATCTTTACCGCAGCCGCGCCATGCTGGTGTTTACGAACCGCGAAAAAAGCGCGGTCCTGCTTGACATCATCTGCCGCGATACCTCGCCCGAGGACAAAATGCGGCGCATAATGTCGCTTGAGTTTGAATACCGCAACGCAGAGGTGTGCGATGTAGAGCTTCCCGTTGGCAACGACGCCGCGGCAGCGGCGGCGGAGCTTGAACGCATTATAGGTCCCGCCGCACACAAAAATCACAAGGCGAAAAGCGGCAAAAAAGCGCAAAAATGAAGCGTTTTTTGCTTGTTGACGGTTCAAATCTGCTGTTTCAGATGTTTTTCGGCATGCCATCCCGCATTGTGAACGGCGATGGCAGGGCTATTCACGGAACGCTCGGCTTTGCCGGCGCCCTGCTGCGCATGGCGCGCATGACGGCTCCCGCACATATTGCCGTGCTTTTTGACGGCGAGCATGAAAACGACCGCAAGGAGCTGCTGCCCGATTACAAGGCGGGAAGGCGCGACTTTACCGACGCGGCGGACGGTGACGATCCGTTCTCACAGCTTCCCGACATATACCGCGTACTTGACACGCTCGGCAGCTTTCACACCGAGATAACGGACTATGAGGCGGACGACGCGATAGCCTCGTGCGCCATGCGGTTCGGCGGCATGTATGAGGTGATCGTCGCCTCGCAGGACAGCGATCTTTTTCAGCTCGTTACAGAGGACGGGAGCGTAAAAATACTGCGCTACCGTGGGGAACACAGCGTTTTGTGCGATGCCGGCTTTGTGCGCGGGCGCTTTGGCGTGCCACCGGAGCGGTATGCGGACTACAAAGCCCTTGTCGGAGACGCCTCGGACAACATTCCGGGCGTGCGCGGCATCGGCCCCAAGACAGCCGCCGCGCTTATCGGACAGTACGGAACGCTCGATGAGATCATAAAGCACGCCGCGGATATCCCGCGTGCCGCGGTTGCCGCGGCAGTGGCGGAAAGCGCCGAAAGGCTGCGGCTGAACTACCGTCTGATACATCTGACGGACAGAGCCGCACTGCCATTTGACTCCCCGCCGCCATGCCTGTTCGATCCGGCAACGGAAAAGACCCACGACGTCCTTCGCCGCGCGGGGGTGCTATGCACGACAACACACGACAATAAGCCACTTGCGTTCAGGCGTCGTCCGAGGCTATAAATTCTTCGAGGTCGCTTTTTATAACGGAGACCTGCGGTCCGTATACGACCTGCACGCCGGTGCCGCGGCGTATCACTCCCGCCGCGCCGCTTTTTTTGAGGAGCGCATCGGTCACAAGCTCTGAATTTTTGACCGTTACGCGCAGGCGCGTGGCACAGGCATCGATATTTTCAATATTTCCGCGCCCACCGAGTCCGCGAAGGATGAGCGACGACGTGCTTTCAAGTCCCACATCGGCATCCGAAAGCTCCGGCTCCGCCGGCGGGACCGTCTCGTCTCCGCCGCGGCGCTTTTTATCCTCGTAATCGGCGCGGGTATAGAGCTTCACGTCCCCGCCGTCAAGCTCGCGCCCCGGCGTGATAAAGTTGAATTTCTTTATCATGAACCCGAAAAGGAAATAATAGACCGCAAAATAGATCACTCCGACCAACGGTATCATCAGCCAGTTGGTCTTTTTTTGCCCCTGAAGCACGCCGAAAAGCAAAAAGTCGATAATGCCGCCCGAGAAGGTCATGCCCACGCCGACGCGCAGAACGTGCATGAGCATATACGACACGCCCGCAAGAAGCGAGTGGATAACATACATCGACGGCGCAACAAAAAGGAAGGTGAATTCAAGCGGCTCGGTAATGCCCGTTATCATTGCCGTGAGCGCCGCCGAAAGGAGCAGTCCGCCCGCAGCCTTTTTCTTTTCCGGTCGGGCAAGACGGTACATAGCAAGCGCCATGCCGGGCAGTCCGAATATCATGAGCGGGAACTTTCCCGCCATAAAGCGGGTCGCATTGACCGAGAACAGCGTGGTATCGGGCGATGCAAGCTCGGCAAAAAAGATGTTCTGCGCGCCCGAAACGAGCACGCCGTCTATCATTTCGGTGCCGCCAAGCCCTGTCTGCCAGAAGGGCAGATAAAACACATGGTGCAGTCCGAAGGGGATCAGTATGCGTTCGATAAATCCGTACACAAGCGTTCCCACATACCCCGAGTTGCGCACAAGGTTGCCGAGCGCGTAGATCGCGGTCTGGATATACGGCCAGATGAAAAACATAAGCACGCCGACGGCGGTGTAGGTGACGGTGGAGATTATAGGAACGAACCGCGTTCCGCCGAAAAAGGATATGACGCCCGGCAGACGGATCTTGTAGAAACGATTGTGCAGCGCCGCAACGCCAAGCCCTACTACGATACCGCCGAAAACGCCCATTTCAAGCGAGGTTATACCGACGACATCCGCCACCGAGCCCTCGGGAAGCGAGCCGTCGCTGATCCTTCCGGTCAGCTCAAGCAGAGAATGGATAGTCTCATGCATTACGAAAAAGGATATTGCCGCCGCAAGCGTTGCGGTGGCTTTTTCGTTTTCCGCCATCCCGAGCGCAACGCCCATTGCAAAAAGAATGGGCAGGTTGTCAAAAATGATAGAACCGACCGAGGAAAGCACCGAAAGCACAGACCCGAGCACCGTGCCGGGTCCAAGTACAGACTCAAGGTGATATGCCGCTATCATAGCGGGATTGGTCAGCGACGAGCCTATGCCGAGCAGAAGCCCCGCGATCGGTAAAAGCGCTATCGGGAGCATAAACGAGCGCCCGACGCGCTGAAGAACTCCGAAAAGGCGCGAGTCGCGCCCGCGCGCGGCGGCAGCCGAAACACTCATGATCCGCTCCCCCTTTTTGCATCCTTCATTTTGTAGGTCATAACGGCGCTCCTGCCGCCGTTTACATTGCCGAGCTTCAGCCTTACGCCGTCAAGCGCCTCGCTGTTGGCAACCAGCACCGACGTTACGGCGGTACATCCCGCCGCACGGATAATGCTGAGATCGGCTCGCGCTATCGCATCGCCCGCGTTTACGCGGTCGCCCGCGCCGACAAGCGGCAAAAAGCCCGCGCCGCCGAGCTTTACCGTATCCACACCTATGTGAACGAGCACGTCAAGACCGTCCTCCGAGCGTATGCTGTACGCGTGCCGCGACTCGGCAACGCCCTCAACAACGCCGTCCACCGGACTGTATATAGTCCCGCCGCTCGGCTCGACGGCAAAGCCGGCGCCGAGCATGCCGGAGGCAAACGCCTCGTCCGGTACGTCGGCAAGCGGAATGGCGCGTCCGTCGGCGACCGCCAGCATCGCGCCGCGTTTTTCCCTGAATATAGACATTTTATCTACCCCTTTTTATACTGATGAGCGGATTTTTTCCTTTATCTCCGCAATATAAGGCGGCGAGACGGAAAGCTCGTCCGCGCCCGCCGCAAGAAATTTTGCCGTAAGCGAGGCGTCGGCGGCAAGCTCGCCGCAAACACCTATCCATTTTCCGCCTCCCGCGCGGTGAACGGCGTCCGCCGCCGCGCCGATAAGACGAAAAACCGGCTCGGTGTTGTCCTCGATGAGCGCCGCAAGCCCGCCATTCTGACGGTCGGCGGCAAGAGTGTACTGACAAAGATCGTTCGTACCGACCGAGAAAAAGTCGCACACCTCGCAAAGCGTGTCGCACATGAGCGCGGCGGCAGGCGTTTCAAGCATTATGCCGAGCGGCATGGCGGGATCGAACGGGTATTCCTCATAGCGCAGCTCGTTTTGCACCTCGCGCAAAAGCGCGCGGACACGCCGGACCTCGTCGGCGCACACGACCATGGGGATCATTACCGCAAGCTCGCCGAGCGCCGACGCGCGGCAAAGCGCGCGGAGCTGTGTGCGGAAGATCGTAGGATTGCGAAAACAAAAGCGCACGCCGCGCACGCCGAGCGCGGGGTTTTCCTCATGCGCCGCGGGAACCGACGCCAGCGTTTTGTCGGCGCCGATATCAAGCGTGCGCACGATGACCTGCCCGCGCGGAAATGCCGAAAGCACGCGGCGGTAAGCGGCAAGCTGCTCCTCCTCGCCCGGCAGGTCGCCGCGTCCGAGGTAAAGGAATTCACTGCGGAAGAGCCCAATGCCGTCCGCGCCCGCCTCGGCTGCAGCCGCCGCCTCGTCGGGGGAGCCGATATTCGCCATCATTGCGATGCGCCTGCCCGAAAGCGTGACGGCGGGCAGGTGAGCCGTTGCCGCAAGGCGCTCGCGGCGCTCGCGCGCGGCGTTTTCCCTATCGGCAAATTCCTCAAGCTCGGCAAGCGTCGGATCGACCGTAAGCACGCCCGCCGCGCCGTCAAGCAGCGCGTCGCAGCCGTTGTACTCCGCCGGTATCTCGCCGGTCATGACTATGGCGGGAATGCCCATCTGCCGCGCGAGTATCGCGGTGTGAGAGGTGCGGGAGCCGCCGAAGGTAACGAATCCCAGCACACCGGCAGGGTCGAGCGTTACCGTTTCGGCGGGGGAAAGATCGGGGGCGACGATTATGCACGCGCCGCCGGGCTCCGAGCCGCTGTCCGGCGCAGTGCCCGCGAAGCAGTCAAGAACGCGGCGCGCCACATCGCGCATATCGGCGGCACGGGCGCGAAGATATTCGTCCTCCATGCCGTCAAAAACGGCGGCAAGACGCTCGCCGGCGGCGAGAGCCGCCGATTCGGCGGTAAGTCCGCGCGATATCCCATCCTCCACCGCCGCGCCGAAGTCCTCGTCATCAAGCAGCATACCGTGGATCTCAAATATCGCGGCGGCATCCTCGCCCGCGCGGCGGGCGGCTGTGGCGGCAAGCTCCTCGATATCGGCGCGCGCACGGTCGCGCGCCGCGGCAAAGCGGGCGCGCTCCTCTGCCGGAGTGCGCCGGCTCTGCTCGTCACAGCGCGCCTCGGCGCGGCGGCGGAAGGAAAGCCTGCCGTGCGCCATTCCCGGCGCGGCGCCTATGCCGCGGCACACCGTGCCGCCCGCGCGTTTTTCGTTTATATTACGGCTCATTGCGGTCGCCATCCCCTTTTTTGATCCCCTGCCCGATGTCAGAGCTTTTCATCGGCGGCAAACGCGCGGTCAAGCGCATTGGCAACGGCTTTGGCTGCGGCTTCCTCGTCGCCGCCGCTTATGCGGAAGGTCAACTCGTCGCCACAGCGCGCGCCGAGACTCATTACCGAAAAAAGGCGCTTTGCGTCGGCATCGCGGTCGCCTTTTGTGACCATAATATCTGATGAAAATTCCTTTGCGGCGTTGACGAGCGCTCCCGCAGGGCGCGCGTGCATCCCGTTTTTTGAATTGATGGTGTAACTAAAGGTCTTCATGTATTTTTTTTGCATCCTTTCGCGGATCACGCCGCCGGCTTTCCCGACGGCTGACATTATTATTTGCCGCCGCGCGTATTTTATGCAAAATAAGATTCATAGAGGTAGATTTCCGCTGGCGCGGAAATCTTTAAACATCCTCCTCATCCGTAGGCAGGGAATTTAATATAAGGTAGATTTTGCGTGAGCAAAATCTTCATTATTCCCATAGAAAATAAAAAACAGAGAGCAGAAATAAATCTGCTCTCTTTTCATTGGCTAGTTACTTCATGTTCAGATGTAACTAAAGACGTGTAGTAGATATGAATTTGTACCGTATGATAAATGTTGTCTTGGCGTTAAGACGCGTAGCGGCTTAACTCGGCAGGGTAACCGAACGTTGAAATCTGATTTATACTTTATTCCCTGCCTACCATCGGGGTATGAAGCTCAGACTCTGAAGTAAGTCACCCGAGCCCAAAATTAAACGCGGGCGAGTTTTTTGCGGTATTCGGGCTCGGCTTCTTCGGCGATGCCCATGCGCTTGATCTTGCGGGAGGAGTTTTTGGGGAACTCGGTAGGACGTACAATGTACATCGTAATGCGCTTGTAGTGCTGAACGGTGTTGTTGACCTCATCCACCGCACGGGTGAATTCGGCATCGATCTGCCCCTGCGTGTAACCCTTGCCGTAGGTCTCGACAAACGCCGCATCGTCGGGATGAAGAATAGCAACTATGTCCCACGCATTGCGTGACTCGTTGAAATATCCCACAACGACCGCCTCGGAAATGTAGGGATTGCGGCAAAGATAAGTCTCAAGCTCCTCGGGAAAGATGTTTTTCCCGCCGGGGGTGACGATAACATTCTTTTTTCTGCCCGTGATGTGAAGGAACCCGTCGGAGTCGATATACCCAAGATCGCCGGTGTAGAACCAGCCGTCGCGAATGACCTCGGCGGTAAGCTCGGGCGCACGGTAGTAGCCAAGCATAACATTGTCGCCCTTGTAGCGGATCTCGCCGGTGCCGTCGTCCTGCACATCGTAGATGTCAAGCACACCGTTGGGAGTGGCAAGACCGGCAGAATCGTCACGGTAGTAGTCGTCCTTGTTGACCGCGGCGAGCGGTGAGCATTCGGTAAGACCGTAGCCCTGTATGGCAAGCAAGCCGAAATCGCGCAGACCGCGCATGACCTCGGGGTCGGCGGCGGCTCCGCCGCTGATGAACATTCTTATCCTGCCGCCGAGAGAGTCGTGTATCTCGGCAAAAACACGCCGCTTCAGCCCAAGACCCGCATGACGGGTCAGCTTTATGGCGTTCCTGACCTTCTTTTCGATACCCTTGCGGCGAATGTTCATCCATATCTTGCGGTAAATAGTCTCAAGCAGAATGGGAACACAGCATACAATGGTCGGACGCACCTCCTGCATATTGCGCGTAATGTAGCGAAGTCCCTCGGAGAACGCCACACAGCAGCCGCGCGTGAGCGGGAAAAGGAAGCCGCAGGTGCATTCGTATACATGGTGCATCGGCAGGATGGAAAGGAAGACCTCCTCCGGTCCGATGTACGCCATGTGCGCGACCTCGCTTATGCAGAAGCATATGTTGCGGTGCGAAAGCATAACGCCCTTTGAGGTGCCGGTCGTACCGGAGGTGAAAATAAGAGCGGTCATTACATCGGGATCGATGTAGGAGCGCAGATATTCGCGCTCGCCGTTGAGCAGACGCTCCTTGCCGGACTCGATGAGCGCGGGTATATCGTCAAAGGAATATTTCTGAATGTCGTCGGGGAGCGCGGCTACCTTGGCGGCAAGACGCGGCGAGTAGAATATCGCCCCCGCCTCGCTTATAGAGGCAATGTTGCAAAGCTCCTCGGCGGGCAGTTCCTTGTCAACCGGGACGATTACACCCAAACCCGCTACGGTGGCAATGTAGACGGTAGCCCAGTCAAGACAGTTGTCGCCCGTAACGATTATGCGCCTGCCCGAAAGCCCGCGCGCCCAAAGCTCGGTGCCGAGCGCCTCGTACATGTCGCGGAAGCGCGAATAGGTCACGGTTTTGTATTCGCCGTCGATCTTCTGCATAAATGCAGGGCGCTCGCCGTAAAGACGCTCGCTGGCGCGAAGCGCGGAGCGGATGTTTTCTATTTTTCTGCTTTCATGATACTTGATTTTTGGCATGACGTACCTCTGAGATCAGGCAAACTTAACGTTCACCGTTATATCTATCGTTATATTACGCCCGCATCGGGCGGACCGGATCGTTTTTTACAGCGCCTCGACAGCGCGGAGCAGCAGCTTTGCCGCGGTGTCGGCGCTTTCCTCGGCAAATTTTTCAAAGCTCTCGGGCGCCGAGCCGTCAGCAAGATCGGAAACCGAGCGGAGCACCGCAAACGGTACGCCGAAGGCATACGCAACCTGAGCCATTGCCGCGCCCTCCATTTCGCACACATCGGCGCCAAAGGCGCCGCGTATGTCGGCGCGCGCCTCACTGCTCGACACAAACTTGTCGCCCGAGGCGATTATCCCGCGCCGGCAGGCGATCCCGAGAGAGGCGGCGGTGCTGACGAGCAGATCGGTCACCGATCTGTCTGTCGGCAGCATGATCAGTTCCTCATCATCGGGGTAAAATACCGTCCCGCGCGCATCGCCGATAACTCCGTAATCAAGGTCGTGTGTGCAAAGCGCCGTTGCCGCTATCATCTCGCCCACCGAAAGGTCGGGGGCAAGCCCGCCGCCGACGCCGATGTTGATGATAACCGAGGGGCGGTACTTTTCAATTATCACCGTTGCGGCGGTCGCGGCGTTGACCTTTCCCACGCCGCACCGGACAAGAACACAGTCGTGCCCCGCTATTTTGCCCGTATAGTATGTATGTTTTCCCGTTTTTTCGCTCTCAACTCCGGTCATTGCCGAAAGAAGAAGCGATATTTCGCAATCCATTGCGCCGATGATCGCTATCATGATATATCTCCGTTCAAATACCTTTTTCCTGTTTTTCGTATTCAAAGCTCTGCGGGCGCGAGTCAAGCACCTCAAGATACCGCGCAGCCTCTTCCTTTGCGGCGGCAAGCGAAAGGCAGCGGTAGTTCCCGCATTCGCGGCGGTGCGCGCCGGGGACCTTCCCCGTGTGCGCCGCGATGCCGGCAAGCGCCTCGCGCAGTGCCGCAAGCACCGCACGGTTCAGCTCGTCGGCGCTCTCGTCCGGCTCCTGCCGCACGATAAGATAAAATCCGGTGCGGCAGCCCATGGGACCGACGTATATCACACGCGCGCCGAGCGTGCCGGAGCGCATGTATGTCGCCAGCATATGCTCAAGCGAATGCATGGCGAGCGGAGTCATATAATCACCGGCGTTGGGACGGCGCATACGAAGATCGTATGTCACTGCGTCGCCGTCCGCGCGGCTGACGTATATGCCGGGTATGAGGCAGTCGTGATCGACCGCAAAGCTGCGTATGCGAGGCATTTCCCTGCTCATATCAGTACCTCACCTTTGACATCACGGTCGCGCCGGGATTGTAAAAGCGGCATATTTTGAGCATCTGGGCGGTCGCCTCAAAGTAGAAAACGCATTTTTCCTTCTCCGCATTGCGGAAAAGCATGAAATATCCGTCCTCGGCACCCTCGGCGGAAAGTGCGCTGTATGTTTTTTCCGGTTCAAAATATTTGACCTTACCTATGTTGACATCGTCGGTCGGGGCGATCAGCTCGGCATCCTTTATCATGAATTCAAGCATCTTTTTGCGCGAACGCCCGCCGTATATCTTGCAGAAGGTCACGCGGCCGGAAACGACGGTGTATTCGTATTCGACAGATACATACCGCCAGGTGAAGAAAACAAGCATCCATGTTGCAATGGCAAGAAACGTACACATTGCCGCAAGGAGCGGTCCCACCTTTGACATTGCCGTAATGACGAGCGCCACGATGGGAAACAGAATGTAAAGCGCGATAAGTCCGGCGCGGCGCGCACGGAGCTTGGGTGTCTTTTTTTCCGCTACAACGTATTCATAGGGTGCTGTGATGTCCTGCATTGTTACTACCCGTCCTTTACGCTTTTTCTACAAGATAAACTCCGACATAGCTTGCCGGAAGCACGGCGCGGAAGGTCCCGACCTCGCCGGCTGTGCCTGCGGCTATCACCTTGCCGCTCATAAGATCGGTCACAGTGTATTTTTCCGCTTTGCCAAGACCGCATTCGGCAAACGGGATAGTCACGCTGCCCGCGGAAAGCGCCTCGTTGTTGTTTGCTACAACGAGAACGGCTTTGCCCCCGGCGTAGCGTGCATATGCGCCGAGCGTGCCGAAGCCCTCGGTCGTGACCGCGACGATGTTGGAATCGCGGTGGTCCTCAGCCCAGTATTCAAAAATATCGGAGTACGTGCGTCTTATCTTCACGTACCGTTTTACATCCTCAAGGAAGAAGGACTTTTCCGGGTTGTTTGCCTCGGAGTAGTTGACCGGCAGATCGTAGATCACCGCCGGCTTCCACGACGCGTTGAACTCGTCGCCCATATACCAAAGCGGAATGAACGGGGCAAGTATGGCGGCGTAGCCTATCTTTGTGCGGTCGCCCTTGACAGAGCGCTTTTGAAAATCGTGGTTTGTGATGCAGTTGGTATAATATTTGCCGCGTCCCACGGTCTCGGCATTCTTCTGCCCTGCCTCATAGCCCAGACCCTCGCCGGTCTTTACCGACGTTACAAGGTCAAGGTAGCCGTCGGTGAAAAAGTTCACCGGGTTCTGATAGTACCCGCCGCGCGTCATGGCTGAGTATTTCAGCACGCCGTCCTGCTCAAAATCGTATGTGCGCGAGCGGTCGCTGCCGTCCTCGGAAATGATTATGATGTATTTCCCCTTTGCGGCAAGGCGGGAACGTATCTCGCCGTAGATATCATATCCGGTAATGCCCGGCTCGCAATCGCAGCGGTAGCCGTCGGCGCCCGATTTCATTATGTTTTCAACGCAGGTGGAGATGAACCACTCGCGCAGCTCGGCGTTTTGCCAGTTGAAGGCGGCGTTGTTCCAAAGCGAACCGGAGAACCAGTCGGGATGCTCGACCGTGAGGCGGGTATCGTACATGACGCCCCATGTGATTATATCAAGGAAGATGTAAACTCCCTTTGAGTGTGCGTAATCGACAAAATCGCGCACGGCGTCCCAGCCGTCGCCGTCGGTGCCGGAAAAGACCGGATCGACCCTGTCGGGTCCGGTGTTGCCGTAGCCGTTGCCGCCGACGCTGCGCTCGTATATAGGCACGAGCCATATGCCGTTCACACCGATATTCGCATAAAAGTCAATGAGCGCGCGCGATTTTTCAAGCGTGCCGCCTATCGACGCGGTGTCCGGTCTCAGTTCGACCATAACAAGGGACTCCACCCATTCGGGCGTCATGATGCTGCCCGAGGCGTTGCCCTGGACGAGCTTAACCTTGTCGGTGGGGATGTAGGAAAGCATGGATGAGTTGTCGGTGGCGTCCTTCTCATGGTCGAACGACATATCCACGGTCTCGTCCACCGCGATGGTGGAGCTGTCCCCCGCAATGCCGCTGCACGCCGAAGCGCAGAAGGCGTATATCGCCCGGCGCAGGGCTTCGTCAAGTCCTCCGGTAAGCGTTATATTGCCGCTTTCGGGGTCAAAATCGACCGAATAATCACGGCGGTCGCCGTCGAATTTCAGCTCGATGTACGGCTCCGCGGTGTCGGAATATTCAAGTCTCGCTCCGGTAAGGGAGAAAAACAGATCGTTCATCATATCGATCTCGCCCGAGGAGGCTGTCATCACCAGTCTGTCGGCACGCAGATGATAGTTCGCCTTGCCGTCGGCGATTATCACGCCGCGCGTATCGGCAGGCTCGGGAACCGTGGTTTCCGGCGCGTCCGTACCGCCGCCGGCGCCTCCGCCGCACGCGGCAAAGCAAGGCAGACCCATGCAGAGCGCCAGTGCCAGAGAAACGGGTCGCAGGCAGAGCTTCTTTTTTATCCTCATGACTGTCGTGTTCCTTTGCTACATTTAATTATAATAATTATACCTGACATTAGTGTCCGTTTCAACGGCTATTTATGTACAAACCAAAAAAGGGGATGTAAAAAACTCAATTTGAGTTTTTTACATCTCCGACGACATTGGTCTCGGCGGCTGAACACCGCCGTTTTGCTGCTGAAAAAGTTTTTCCGTCAGATATCCCGACAGCTCAGGAAACGATGATGTACATAACTATTACCACAAGTGCAAAAACTCCGGCAACGATAGGTGTAAGAACGTTGAGCAGCTTGTCAAGACGGCTTCCTCTTTCCTTGCCGAGGAAGGTATCGGCTCCGCCGGCGATGGCGCCGGAAAGCCGCTTGTCACTGCCGGACTGCAAAAGAACGGCGACAACAAGAAAGAGAGCCATGACCAGAAGAACAATGCCCATAACGATTTCAAAAACTGTCATTTATGTGTCCTCCGATTTTATGATGTCCGCCCCGTCACGTCCGTTTTTCTGCGCTGAAATCTCAGACGGCGGAGCGATCCGATGCGTGGTTTTAATTATACCATACCGCACCCTGCGTGTCAATACTTTCTTGCTGTTTTTTTGCGGAAAAGCGTAAAATGAAAGCAAAAAACGTTACCCCCGAAATGCACACACGGGGTCATTTCAGAATTTTTCCGTGTTTTATTTTCGGCTTTCTGTCGTAGGTGAGCAAGCCGTTCGTTTCGTCCTCAACGTCCGAGAGCTGCGTGTATATCGCAGCCGAAAGCCCGCGTCCGCGCGCCGGCAGTATCTCGTCGTCAAACAGCCGTCTTAGCGCCGCCTCGAATTTTTCCGGATCGTCAAAAAAGCGGTATCCGTAGGTCTTTTCGGTATTGAAAGCGTGCCCCGGCAGCTTGTACGAATACCCGCCGAACTCGGAAAGCACGATAGGGCGTTGGCTCTTCGGCATTTTTACCGGCTTGAAGTAGACGTGCAGGCTCTCGACATCGCTCTCGCGGCACCGGAACCACCCTGACGCCGTGTCAATGAACCGCGTGTCGTCCAGCGCGCGCAGGCGGCGGTAGGCGTCGTCCCCGCAGAACTGCCCCCACCCTTCGTTGAATATCGTATATAGACAGACGGACGGATGCCGCCGCACGGCGCCGACGGTCTCCTCCATGCCACGCATGAACGCTTCGCGTGTGCGCCTGTCGCGGTGCATCCTGCGGTCGGGAAGCCCCTTTATGCCTATGGTCGGCAGTGCGGTGTCGCGCAAAAACGAATAGCGCCCGTTGTTGACCATATCCTGAAACACCACCATGCCGAGGCGGTCGCAGGCGTAGTAAAACAGCTCCGGCTCCACCTTTATATGCTTGCGCAGGGTGTTGAAGCCGAGCGCCTTCATCGCCGTTATATCGTCCTCAAATAGCGATGGCGAAGCGGGCGTGAATATGCCGTCGGGGTAATAGCCCTGGTCGAGCACGCCGCAGAAAAAGTATTCCTTACCGTTGAGGCAGAGCCGCGGGAAGCCGCCGACCGTTTTTATCTCAAGCGAGCGGACAGCAAAATATGTCCGGATCTTATCCTCTCCCGCCGTCACCTCGGCGCGGTAAAGATACGGGTCCTCCGGCGACCAGCGGCGCGGCGAGTCAAGTGTGAATTCCGCCCTGCCGTCCGAAAACGGGACCGAAAGTTCCCCACCGGGCGTAAAAACGCGTATTTCCCCGGCTGACGCGCCGTCGATACGCGCCAAAACACGGTCCCCGCGCGTTTCAAAAAGAATATCCCTTATGTATTCCGCCGGAACGCTTTCCGCCCACACCGTCTGCCATATGCCCGAGACCGGCGTGTACCACATACCGCCGCGCTTGTGCTTTTGCTTGCCGTACGGCAATATATGACTATCCAGCTCATCGGTAACGCAAACGGTGAGAAGGTTCTCCCCCGCCGTCAGCGCGTCGGTCACGTCGAACGAAAAATGCGAATATCCACCCTCGTGCGAGCCGAGCGGCTTGCCGTTCAGCCACACGCGCGCGGTCTGATCCGCCGCGCCGAAATGAAGTATGACGCGCCCGCGGCAAAAGCCCTCCGGCAGTGTGAAGCGCCGGCGGTACCAAAGCCCGGTGCCGTCGGGGAAGACGGTCGCTATCCCGGAAAGGCGCGACTCGGGCGGGAACGGCACCGTTATGCGGCGGTCGAACGCCGCCGGCTCGCGTGACGCGTCGGTTGCGGCAAATTCCCACTCCCCGTTAAGGCAAAGATACGACTCGCGCCGCAGGGATGGGCGCGGGTACTCCTGCCACGGCCCTTCGCCGCTGTCGCGCAGCGCAAGACCCGCGTCGGTCCACAGCTCGGCAAATTCATGCTTTTCCATTTTCCGTCACCTCCGCGGCAGAACCCTTCTTCACGAGCGCCGAGACCCATGCTATGAGCGGGAGTATCAGCACTGCGGCGACGAGCGCCGCAAGAAATATATTGCGGTTCGGCACGAATGACGCCGTGCCGTCGTCGCCCACCACCTTTTCGGCTCCGCGCAACACCGCGGCACCTATGGCGGGACCTATCATGCCCGGTATCAGCACCTGCCCGACTATGCGCAGTCCCTGGAACATTCCCGCGCGGCGCGGCGGCGTGTTATCGCGCAGCATGGCGCCGAAAACGCCTGCGCCCGCAAGGTAGCCGCTCATCATAAGGAGCGAGCCTACAAACACCGGGACCACCGCACGGCAGAAATAAAGCACCGTGTAGCCTGCCGCGAGCGCGGCAAGCGCCGGTATCACCGTTGCGCGGAAGCCGAATCGGTCATAGCACTTGCCGGCGGCAAGCGTCACGGCGGCGGCGATAATAATAGCCGGCGCCATTACGAGCACATAATTGTTCATTCCGAGCGTCACGCTGTAATAAAGTATGAGGTAGGGCATGAATATCTGTATCGATATCCCGAAAACGGCAAACGCCGCAAGCGTTGCGTAAAGCACGGGCGTGCGGCGCACGACCGACGGGCGAAAGCCGTAAAAAATATTTGCGAAGTAGTTCCCTTCCGCTCCCTCGGCGGGACCCTTTACGTTATCGCGGATAAGGAAAAATCCCGCAATGCCGGCGGCGATGACCGCCGCGCCGATGATAGCGTATATCGTGACCCAGCTTGACGGCAGGTCAAGATCGAACGGCATAAAGCCGCCGAACACGGCAAGAATGGCGATAAGGGGCATCATGGCGTTCACGCCCTCGGCGGAGCCGCGGTTCGTTTGGTCGGTGGAATCGGTGAGCCATGCATTGAAGCAGGCATCGTTTGCCGACGAGCCGAAAAACGTCATAACGCAGTCCATTATTATGACGAGCGACACGCCGACCGACGCCGCGGACGCCGTGGCGGGAACGATCTTTTCAATGATATCGGTGCGTATGAGGGCAAACGACAGTATCGAAATGCCCCACAGAATGTATCCGCCCGCTATGAATATGCGGCGCTTGCCCAGTTTATCCGACAGCGCGCCGATGATAAGCGTTGTCACCGTTGCGGCGACGGCGCTTGCCGCGACCATAAGCGAGATATCTCCGGCGTCGGCGCGGAACATCTTGTATATGAACACGTTGAAATACATATTTTCAACGACCCACGCGACCTGTCCTATAAAGCTGAACAGCGTGAGCGCCACCCAGAAGCGAGCCGGTAATTTCGTTTTTTTCATATTCCCTCCGATAATAAAAACAGGGAGGCTGCCGTGCAAACGCGCGGCATGCCTCCCCAAGCTCCGAAATTATACTTCGGGAACGTTGATCTCGACCTCATGGCCGCACTCCGCGGAGCGGGCGATGCCGTCGATGATAGCCTGGTTATAAATGATCTGGCTCGTGGGAACAGGCGCAGGAGTGCCGTTCTTGCATGCGTCAAGGAAGGTGCGGATCTTAAGATCGAACAGACCCTTCTTCATGGTGATAACCGGGATCTCGGTCTCTACCTGCTGACCGCATACCTCGTGGTAGATCTTCATGGGTCCGCCGACGGTGCCGTTCCAGCACTCGGTGGAGGGGATGCGCAGACCGCCCTTTGTGCCGAGGATGATGGTGTCACCGGGGGTGTCCATGTTCATTGCCCACGCAATACGGAAGTCAAGAATGATATCGCCCTCAAGACGGATGAACGCGGCGGCAAAATCATCGACCTTGAACGCCTTGGCATATTCCGCCTTCTTGTCGGCGCGGTAGCCGGAGTAGTTCGGATCCTGTCCGAAGAATGCGGACTTGTAGCCGGTAACGGTCAGGGGCTTCGGGTATCCGATGGCATTGAGCACCATGTCGAGCGAGTAGCATCCGATATCGCCGAGTGCGCCGATGCCGGCTGTCTCGTCGGTGATAAAGGAGGTTCCGTAGGGGGTGGGGATGCCGCGACGGCGGCCGCCGCCGGTCTGGATGTAATAGATCTTGCCAAGCTCGCCGGACTGTACGATCTTCTTTATCATCTTCATGTTCTCGTCAAGTCTGGGCTGGAAGCCGATGGAGAGTACCTTACCGCTGCGCTTTTCCGCTTTCATGACCTCAACCGCCTCGTCAAGAGTTACGGTGAAGGGCTTTTCAAGCAGAACGTTGATGCCGTGATCCAGCGCATAAATGGCGGGCGCGGCGTGCTGGCGGTTGTAGGTGCAGATGGATACCGCGTCAAGGTGAAGCGACTCGTCGTCGATCATTTCCTTGTGCGAGGCATAGTCCGTCTTTACGCCCTCAACGCCGTATTTCCTGAAGAAAGCCTCGGCTTTGCCGGGGATGAGGTCGGCGCCAGCAACAACCTCAACATCGGGCTGAGCAAGGTACGCCTTGATGTGCGAGGCGGCTATCCAGCCGCATCCGATAATACCCACGCGCATTTTGCGGGTGGTGTCCACCGTCTCGGTGGTCTGGGCGGTAAAGGTGTTGAGACCGTCCATTGATTTGTCTGCCATTGTTTTTTCCTCCGGTATGATTTTTTGATCAAATAAGTTTACTGATAATTTTTATTCCACACGCGGACCTTATAAAAGCCGCCGTCTGCGGAATCTGCCTTAATGTACGAATATGTGCCGTCGGCAAGGACGTAAAAGTCAACGGACTTGCCCGTCCACGACCTGAAGCCGCCGTCGGGGGTGATAAGCACCACACTGCCGTCGTCAAAATTGCCGATTCCCTTTACGCTCTTGCGCATTATCTTGTCGCTTCCGGGGTAATCCCTAAGGAACTGCCCCGCGGACTTTGAATACACATAGACCGCCGAGACGGTAGTTATCCACATACGGTCGCTGTCTCCGTAATACGGTTGCAGGTCGTGCGCTCCGCCGCTCGGAATGACCGTGCGGAGGTCTGTGCGCTCATTGACCGTTATCCTTCCGCCCTCAAGCGTAATCTCATAAGCCGTAAGCACATTGTCGCCCACAGCCCACAGCACGCCTGCGGTAGGATCCCACAAAAGACCGTGCGAATCCGTGAGCTTTGCCGAAACATAGCTTGTTCCGTCTCCCGCCGCGTCAAAAAAGCGGACCTCACCGCCGTTTGAAGCGGCAACGGCTATAACGCCGCAGGGGATCAGCTCGCATGCATGCGGGTTCGAGGCGGTTGAATCGGTGCGCCAGAGCACCTCTTTTTTGTCGTCAAACGAGACCATACTTGCCGAATTACCGCCGTAGGCGGCAAGAACGACCTCGCGCCCGTTATATTCGCGCAGGCGCGTATCGGCGATATTGTAATATTCGTATTTATAGCTCCATATCGAATCAGCCACCGAGATGCTGCCGCCCGTGAGGTCGCACACGCGCACGGTGGAATTCTTCTGGTCGGCAAGTCCGACAAGATACTGTGTGTTCACGGCGCCGGAAAGCTCCGCGGGTGCAAACAGCAGCTTACCGCCGTCTGTCTTCTCCGCGCCGGCAAGCGCCTCAAAGAAGGCGTTCATTGCCGCTCCGAGCGCAAACTCGGAGCCGCCGGAGATAACTATCTTCGCGCCTGCTCTGCTTATCCGCCATTCGTTTTTGTCGATGCCCTCGGCGGCTTTTTTTGCCTCCGGACGGTTGACATCCCCGATAAGCACCTCGGGCAGCGCCGCAACGCGCTCCGAGTCATAATCGCCCTCAAGCAGCCAGTCGTCGGATACCGTCATATCGATGCCAAAACGTTCGCGTATATTATTTCTCAGTCCGCGGAATGCATCTGTCAGGTAGCCCGACGAGCGGTCGGGGCGTATGAGCGAATACACGGCAAGGTCAAGTCTTTCGTCCGGCTGTTCCGTGACGACCGTATCGCCCGATCCGCTGTTACCGCCTTCGTTCCCGGTGGAGCAACCCACAAGCAATGCGGCTGCCGTCAGGATCGCCAGCAGCATGGCGCCGAGCCTTAGCCGGAGTTTCATACGCCTATCGACTTAAGGTATGAGCGGCTCTTTTCGGCGCACTCCATAGGTGTAAGTCCCATGGACGGCTGATCCTGCTCAACGATGAGCCATTCGCTTCCGGCATCCTCTGCCGCTTTGATTATCTCGGGGAAGTTCTGAAGTCCTGCGCCGACGGGGCGGAACTCAAAACCGGAGGGACGCTTGGGAGCTTTACGGTCGATGCCGATAAGCTCGTACATATCGTCGCTCTTTTCGCCGAAGAAGTCCTTCAGATGCACAACGGGAGCACGTCCCGCATATTTGCGCAGGTATGCGGCAGGCTCTTCGCCGCCGACATTGACCCAGCAGACGTCAAGCTCTGTCTTGAGCAGGTCGGCGGGGACTGTCTCGTAAAGGATATCGAGAGCGTACTTGCCGTCCAGCTTCATGAATTCAAAATCGTGGTTGTGGTAGAGCATCTGCATACCGAGCTTCTTTGCCGCCTTTGCGATTATCTCGATAAACGCGACAACGTACTCAAAGTTGGGTGTGCCGGGACGATGCTCCGGAATAAGATAGGGCACGGCAACGTATTTGCAGCCGATCTCCGCGTACTGCGAGAGAACACCCCACGGGTCCTTGAGCATATCCACAAAGGGAACATGGGCGGAAATGGGGGTAAGTCCGACCTCGGCGCACATTGCCTTTACCTCTGCGGCGGTATGACCGTAAAGTCCGGCAAACTCAACGCCGTCATAGCCCATATCGCGGATCTTACGGAGGGTACCGGGAAGATCTGCCTCTGCGTCCTTACGGACAGAATACACCTGAATAGCAACGGGAAGTGACATGATTTTTTCACCTATCCTTTCACCTCGGCGCGCATATTTTGCGGAAGCATTTTCGCCCGCCGCGCCAAGCTATAATTGTTCAATTAATATTATAAGACAATTAGTGCGGAATTTCAAGTCATATTTAGTGAAACACCGGACTTTTTTTGTTCTCGGGTGACGTCTGTGCAGATTCGTATCTTCATACCCCGACCGTGAAGTTAGTACAGAGTCTTATCTACTACATGTCTTCAGTTACTTCAGAATATGAAGTAACTTCCCGGCGAGGTAAGTACCGGTTTATATCATATTTCACGTCTTAAGTTTCTTCAGAAAATGAAGTAACGCACCCATAAAATGAGAGCAGGTTTATACCTGCTCCCTGTTTTTTGTTTCTACGAAGAATGAATGAGGATTTCCGCTTGCGGAAATCTACCACTCACCCGCGCAGCGGATATCATAAAATGTCGCGATAATTCGCGACATTTATATATATATCATACGGCGTAAGCCGTATATCATATCGCGATAGCGATATATCACTCATACCGCGTCAGCGGAAATCCACCTCACTCTCTCAAGTTCCGCATATTTTCTTTTTTCTCCGCAAAAAATATAAAAAAACTCTTGACAAGCAGCGTCCGGCGTGCTATAATATCAATAGTGATAATCATTATTGTTATTAATTCAATTCAAAATCAGAACACAGGAGCAAAACAATGAAAATTTCGGACAGCATTCTCTATGTAGGCGTAAACGACCGCGTGACAGATCTTTTTGAGGGTCAGTACCGTGTACCCGAGGGCATATCCTACAATTCATATATAATAATCGACGAAAAAATCGCGGTGATGGACACGGTTGACGCGCACTTCGGCGCGGAGTGGCTGGCAAACATCCGCGCCTCTCTCGGCGGCCGCCGCCCCGACTATCTTGTCGTTCACCACATGGAGCCGGACCACTCCGCAAATATCGCATCGTTCATGTCCGTTTACCCGGAAGCCACCGTGGTAGCCACAGATGCGGCGTTCCGCATGATGCGCCAGTTTTTCGGAGTCGATTTTGCGGACTCCCGCCTTGCCGTGCGCGACGGCGACACCCTCTCCCTCGGCGCCCACACGCTCACCTTCGTCACTGCGCCGATGGTCCACTGGCCCGAGGTCGCCGTGAGCTACGAGTCCTCGGAGGGCGTGCTCTTCTCCGCCGATGCCTTTGGCAGATTCGGCACTCCCGACGCCGCCTCCGACTGGCGCGACGAGGCGCGCCGCTACTACATCGGCATTGTCGGCAAGTACGGCAAGCAGGTAAACGCCCTGCTCGACAAGGCGGCGGGGCTTGACATCCGCACGATATGCCCCCTGCACGGTCCGGTGCTTAACAGCGGGATCGACTACTACGTCGGACTTTACCGCACGTGGGCTTCCTACGAGCCGGAGGAAGAGGGCGCGGTGATCGCCTACACCTCGGTCTACGGAAACACCGAGCGCACCGCGCGGCTCGTTGCCGAAAAAATGCGCGAATACGGCTGCCCCGCCGTGGTGCTTTACGACCTTGCGCGGTCGGATATGTCCGCCGCCGTTGCCGACGCATTCAGATACAGCACTCTCGTGCTTGCCTCCACCACCTACAACGCCGGTGTTTTTCCGCAGATGCGTGAATTCATCAGCCACCTGACCGAGCGCGGCTTTTGCCGCCGCAAAATAGGTCTGATAGAAAACGGCTCATGGGCGCCGCGCGCCGCAAAGGTCATGCGAGATATGCTTGCGGAAGCCGCCGATCTTGAATTTGCCGGCAACACCGTCCGCATCCTCTCGGCGCTGAACGACGAAAGCACCGCAGCGGCGGATGCGCTGGCGCGCGAGCTGTGCGAGGAATGGCTCGTCCGCCGCGCCTCGGCGGAGGTCGGAACCGACCCGGCGGCGTTCCGCAGCATAGGCTACGGACTGTATGTCGTAACGTCGAACGACGGCGTGCGCGACAACGGGCTTGTGGTCAACACCGTCTCACAGCTCACAAGCACCCCCTGCCGCCTCTCGGTCGTTATAAATAAAGGAAACTACTCTCACGACGTGATAAAGCGCACCGGACTCATGAACGTGAATTGCCTTACCGTTGACGCGCCGTTTGCGCTGTTTGAGCGTTTCGGCTTCCACAGCGGCAGGGACACCGACAAATTTGCCGGGTCCGCGCCGGAAAGAAGCAAAAACGGACTTGCCGTTCTCGATAAATATATCAACTCGTATATTTCGCTCCGCGTCGTGCAGTACGTCGATCTCGGCACGCACGGAATGTTCATCTGCGATGTCACCGAGGCGCACGTCATATCCGACCGTGAGAGCATGACCTACGCCCACTACCACAAAAACGTCAAGCCCAAGCCCGCCGCCGAGGGCAAAAAGGGATTTGTGTGCAAGGTGTGCGGGTATATTTACGAGGGCGAGCGGCTGCCCGACGACTTTATCTGTCCCCTTTGCAAGCACGGCGCCGAGGACTTTGAGCCGATAGCATAAATATAGAATAAATTTCATCAAAAAAATTCGCCCGAAGGGGTTGACAAATGCATTTCTATCTGCTATAATAATAATGATAACAGTAGTCATTATCAATTTGGAAATAAAAATGAATCAGGTCCTTAAGCATTCAAAGCAGCGCGACGCGCTTCTGGCGCTTTTGCGCAGCGTCACCAGCCACCCGAGCGCCGAATGGCTCTGGAGCGAGCTGAAAAAGGATTTCCCGCAGATGAGCCTTGCCACCGTTTACCGCAACCTCGGCGTACTTTGCGAGTGCGGGGAGGCGATACGGCTTGACATCGGCGACGGAACGGTCCGCTACGACGCGCAAACGCGCGCGCACAATCACTTCTTCTGCACCTCCTGCCACCGCCTTTCCGACATCGGAGAGGACGAGACGGACGGCATCGACCGCGTGCTTGAAGAAAAATACGGCGTAAGCATCGCGTCACATTCATTCGTTTTCTACGGCAAATGCCGTGAATGCAACAATAAATAAATCAATTACAGAAAAAATATCAGAAACACAAGGAGAAAAAATCATGAAAAAGTTTGTATGTCCCGTTTGCGGTTATGTTCACGAAGGTGATACCCCTCCCGAGAAGTGCCCTCAGTGCGGCGTTCCCGGCTCCAAGTTCAAAGAGATGAAGGAAGACTCCCTCAATTACGCCTGCGAGCACGTTATCGGCGTCGGCGCCAAGGGCAAGGTAGACGACGAGGTATACGCCGGACTCAAGGCGAACTTTGAAGGCGAGTGCACCGAGGTAGGTATGTATATCGCAATGAGCCGCCAGGCTATACGCGAGGGCTACCCGGAGATCGGCGCATTTTACCTCCAGGCGGCATATGAGGAAGCCGAACACGCGGCAAAATTTGCCGAGCTTCTGGGCGAGGTCGTAACTTCATCCACCGAGAAAAACCTTAAGCTCCGCAGCGAAGCAGAGTGCGGCGCCACCGCCGGCAAGCTTGAGCTCGCAAAGCGCGCCAAGGAGCTTGGCTACGATGCCATCCACGATACCGTTCACGAAATGGCAAAGGACGAGGCCCGCCACGGAAGAGGCTTCGAGGGAATGCTCAAGAGATACTTCGGTAAATAAGCTTGAGCATAAAACAATAAAGAAAATAAAGGGCTGTAAAAAACTCGGAATGAGTTTTTTACAGCCCGGTTTTATCTCGCAACGTTTGAGATATGTAGGTTCTATAATAAAAGTTGGGGTTCACGCAGATAGGTGCGAAAAAAAGAATGAGCATATCTGAAAAGATCTGATATAATGTAAGTTACCACACCAACAAGATCAGAGGTATCAGATATGCCCAATGCTTATTATACAGAAAAGTT
>ENA-UOJS01000308-UOJS01000308.1-human-gut-metagenome-genome-assembly--contig:-C74-NODE-308-length-53556-cov-11.089849_pt1 | contig 53556 bp, 47 predicted proteins | sample MGYA00242355_ERZ723902 | MGnify/ENA metagenome assembly ERZ723902
GGGAGAAGTACCCGGGAATACATCTTGCCTCTCCCCTTGGGAGAGGTGGCCGAGCATAGCGAGGACGGAGAGGGTAACCAATGACTATACCAAAAGACAACGCCCAATTAGAAAATGCCCGGCGACTTCGCAGGGAGATGACACCCCATGAGCGTAAGCTCTGGTACCTTTTTCTCCGCAAATATCCAGTAAAAATTTATAAACAGCGGATTATCGGCAGATTCATCGTGGACTTTTACTGTGCTTCGGCCAGACTGGTCATTGAATTGGATGGCTCTCAGCATTATGAACCTCAGGGGCTTGCTTATGATGCTGAACGTTCTCAATTCCTGATGTCTCTTGGGTTGGAGATTCTGCGATTCTCCAACCGGGATATCAACAGGGATTTTCGTGGTGTGTGCACACAAATTGATCTTATCATTCGAAAAAGGCTGCAAGACCCTCTCAGTCACCTGCGGTGACAGCTCTCCCAAAGGGAGAGCCAAGGGGCTGTACCCCATTACATAGTATGTTGGCAAATGGAGCGTATCTGCATCGATACGCTCCATTGACTGTTTTATGAACACCCATCTAACGCACAAGCGTTTTTGTGACAGTCTGTTTAAAGTTATTTTAAAAGATTATCAACGATTGAATTCCGCTGCCGGTGTCCGCAACGTCTGTATGCGCAGTTTTTATTTCGGCAGCATGAAATGAACCGTTTTGTTTTTCAGTGAAATGCGGAGAACCTCTGCTCCGCGCTCCGCAAGCTCTTTCTTGTATTTCAGAAAAGAATGATCGATTTGAAAGCCGAGCACATCCTCGATTTCATCGAAGGTTAGGCTGAATTGCCCCGGTTCATGCTGCATAACGTAATTCCACAGCGGTTCGTATTTGCTCATTGCCGCACCTCCTTATGTATACATCAGATCGGCTTTGAATCGCCCGAAGTTTGCCGAGCATTATTGAATTATACCACAAAGTAAGCCTTTTTTACAGGTTTTGACAGATGCTGTATTTCATGTTTTTTTGACATGATTTTAATAGTTTTCAGCAATATATTGTCACAAATTGTTGACATACACCGCCAAAAGTGTTATCTTATTCAAGATGGATCTTTAAGAGCGGTACGGAGATGCCGGCAAGATTTACGGACTTATGAATAAATTGGAGCCGTGTCCCGGGCATTATGCCCGAATCGGCTGTTGCTTTTTGTTTTTCTGTATGCTTTGCTGTGCGGCAAAGCTTTTATTTTGCCCTTCTGCACTCTTCCGTTTCGAATTTACCCTTCCGTCCGAAATACTTTCAGGGAGAAAACGACGATGAAACTTATCTATGACGTCAACGACAAACCCAAGTTCCGTGCGAATCTTGTTTTCGCATTCCAGCAGCTGCTTGCTATCATAGCGGCAACACTGCTTGTTCCGACCCTTGTAAACAGCGCATTCGGTGAAGCAATCCTTGACCAAGGCGCAGCATTGTTCGGCGCAGGCGCAGGCACCCTTGTCTACATTCTTTTCACAAAGAAAAAGAGCCCTGTTTTCCTGGGCAGCTCCTTTGCATTCATCAGCCCGTTGATCGGCGCATGTTCATTCGGCTATTTCGGAATTCTTATCGGCGCATTCATTGCAGGTATTGTTTACGTCATCATTGCTCTTATCGTTCATTTTGCCGGCACCAACTGGGTTGACAAGCTCCTTCCCCCCGTTGTCATCGGCCCGGTAGTTGCGCTTATCGGTCTCAGCCTTTGCGGTTCCGCAATCAACAATGTCAACAACACCGCCGCCTCTCCCGACGGTTATAACCTTGTGTGCATTCTTATCGGCATCATCACATTCTTTGCAACGGTGCTTGCATCCGTTAAGGGCACAAAAACGATGAAGCTGATTCCCTTTATCATCGGCATTGCCGCAGGGTATGCCGCTGCATCCGTATTCACCGTTATCGGCAACAAATGCGGCATTGATTACCTTAAAATCGTTGATTATTCCCCCTTGGCAAACAATTTTGAAACCGTAACTTTCGGCAGCTTCATTTCCCTGCCCAAGTTCACCTTCCTCGGCGCGCTCAACGAAGGTGCGGGCAAAATCGATGTTGCCGCCGTTGTCAAGCTCTTTGCACTGTTTGCGCCCGTTGCGTTCGTTGTTTTTGCCGAGCATATTGCAGATCACAAGAACCTCGGTTCAATCATTGACCGCGATCTTATTAAGGACCCCGGTCTGCCCCGCACTCTTCTCGGCGACGGCGTCGGCTCCATTGTCGGTGCGATTTTCGGCGGCTGCCCCAATACAACCTACGGCGAAAGCGTCGGCTGCGTTGCCATCACGGGCAATGCTTCCGTTTCCACCATCGGTCTTACTGCAATCATGGCGATTCTGCTTTCATTCTTTACGCCGTTTGTTGCATTCGTCAACACGATTCCCAGCTGCGTCGTCGGCGGTATCTGCATTGCACTCTACGGCTTCATTGCTGTCAGCGGCCTTAAGATGCTTCATGAAGTTGATCTCGGCGAATCCGAGAACCTGTTCGTTGTAAGTGCGATTCTCGTCACGGGCATCGGCGGGCTCTCCCTCAACTTCGGAGGCGTGGTTGAAATTCCGAACATTGCCACCGCACTCATTATCGGTGTTTTGACCAAGCTCATTGTCGGCAAAGTTAAGTCAAACAAATCTGCCGATAAAAACTGAGCGGTTATATAAACATCGAAACCTCGCATAAATTGCGATAAAAGGAAAAGCACGGCGCAGTCCGTGCTTTTCTGCTGTGTTCGTTTTAATCCGAAGCACAAACCGGCTTTCAGGGTTTTATATGCTTTATGAGTTCTTATCTTTTTCGCTGTCGCGAAGCCTCGTCAGTTTTTCAACATATACATCGCAAAGTTCTTTTGCGTACTCACTGTCCCTGCTGCCGGCAACGATGCGGAAAGAAGCATCCGCAGTTCCGGCGGGACGAACACACACCCAGCCCGTGTCACGCTTTAGGCGCAAACCGTCAACAAGTTCTCCGTTTTTTTCGCCCTCTGCAAGCATCCGAAGCATTCTGCCGATATCTTTCCATGCCGTGCGTATGCTCTTTTCCGAAGTATAGACTTTTGGCAGAGCTTCCGCATAATCTTTCAACTCTCCCGAAACAAACATCTCACAAAGCTTCACGACCGCCGCTTCCGGCTCATACAGTGCGGGGTAATATGCGTTTCTTGCAAAGGAAAGCCGTCGCTGCTCGGCCAAGCTTTCCTTTGAGTATATAAGCTGAACACCCTGCTTCTTTATCTCATCACGATAGGGCTCCGGCAATGAAACGGGCACGACCAACAGTTCGGCACCCCCTTCCTTTTCCGGCAGTCCGAATGCTCCGCCGCCGCAGTTAACGGCAAGTGACTTTGCGATAACCGTCTGCACCTCGCTGTTGCCCAGTATGGTATCCCCGCTTATTGACAAGCTGATTTTGCCGTCATTATCAATTTGAACCGCAATCGTGTTTTCGTCAAACACGGGGGAAAGTCCGTTTTCCGCGCAGCTTCTTTCAACATTCCAGCCGAGCCGCAGCAAAACCCTGCTTATCACCCTGCCGGACTGTTCGGGCGCACCGATACGCAGCGTGCGCTTGTTATTCAGCATCAGTTCACGCCGAATGCCGCAGAGAAGACGCTGCTCATAGGCTTCTTCAAGCCCGTTCAGATTTCCTATTATGCCGAGTTCGGCATCAAGAGTGGGCTTCTGTTCTCCGAAAAGGAAACCTGCGCGCACAGAGCGCATTGCATCGGGCGAAAGCTCAATGCCGTTCTCATCAAACAACACAAGTTCGGCGTTTCTGCCGTTGTTATTGACATAGATTCCTCCCGCGCAGCCTGTTTTGCGCACGGTATACGAGAATGCGGATATGCTTGCGGCATTCACGGCCTCGGCATCAACGCCCTGTGACGCAATGCCCGCAAGCGCCGCATACTTCAGCACGACCGAAATCGGCTCACCCGATGCACAGACAGCCGCCTTTGCAGGCAGAGCAAATCTTGAAGCAAAAGCCGCTCCGACACGCAGCGCCGCCTCCGGAGTCATCTGTTCATCCGCATACCCGTGAACAATGCAGCCGTCAAATTCAACACGGCGCGCGGTGCTGCCCCAAACGATATTGTCCTTGCAGCTGCTTCCGTTTTCAATCTGTTTATGCGGCCAAATGCAAACATTCGGAAGAACAGTCACGCCCGCACCGACATGAGTTCCTGCTCCGATCGCGCTCCCCTCAAAAAGCGAAACACGTTCATCGATTTTTGCATCCTCACACACAACCGCTCCGCGCAGCTCGGAATCAAATCTTATGTGTGAACGCTCAAACAAAACCGACCGTTTTACGCTTGCACCATCTTCAATTGACGATGCGCTCCCGACAACCGAATACGGTTCAATGCAAACTCCGTCCGCAATTCTTGCGCCGCTGCCGATATAACAGGGCGGAATCAGCTTTGCACGCCCGGAAATGTTTGCATTCGGTTCAATCAGCACGCCGCCGCAATCCTTTGCTATGGTTGAAAACGCACATTTTCCGTTCAGCATATCCTGCTGTGCTTGTCTATATTGGGCAATATCGCCGATGTCGCACCAGTACGCGTCAGTTACATGACCGCGGATTTTCATTCCGCGACGCAGCATTTCAGGAAACAAATCCTTTGAAAAATCAAAATCCGTATCCTTCGGGATAAGTTCCAGTGCATCGCTGTTCAGGATATATATTCCTGTGTTCGCATAATCGCTGAACACTTCGCTCCGCTCCGGCTTCTCCAAAAAACCTTTTATCGTGCCGTTTTCGTCCAGCAATGCAACGCCGTATTCCGTGGGTTCCGCAACACGTTTCAGAACTATCGTTGCAGCAGCATCGCTTTGCTCATGCGCGCGAATCACAGCTGAAAGGTCAATATCCGTAATTCCGTCACCGCTCAGAACAAGGACGCTCTCCCCCGCCCCTTTTTGAGCAATTTGACCGCCGGAAGATTCTCCGTCGGAGGTACTCCCATGAGAAATCCCTCCCAAAGCCGCACGGACGCTCCCTGCGGTGCCGAGTTTTCTGCCAGGCTCCGAATAGCTTGCGGAAATTCCCCATGCTCCGCCGCTTCCGATATGTTTTTTAATCATATCACCAAGGTAATGCAGCGTAAATACCGCCTCGTTGATATTGTGCTTTGCAAGAAGATCCATTGTGTAATCAAGAATGGGTCTGTTGAGCAAAGGAATGAGGGGTTTCGGTTTCGTGCAGGTCAACGGCCGCAGACGCCTGCCGTCCCCGCCTGCCATTATAACAGCTTTCATAAAAATAATACCGCCTTTCGATTGAAATTGCGGTATTATTGTATGAATCTTTAATAAATTGAATCAGCGGTAATTATTTCCTGTCCTTGCGGCGCAGCGACTTCGCTCGATTTGCAAATTTGCATGAAACAGGCGCAGCCGAACCCGCTTAAGTATTAAAAATACTTAATGCCGTAGAAATAGCAGTTACCTTCAATCGTTGCGTAATATTTTGTGTAATCCGTCCATTCCGTGCCGAGATATGCGGCGCGATAAAACAGAACTTTTTTCGGCAGAGTGCTGCCGTGCTGCAAAAACACGTATTTTGCGGCAGCCATCGCCTTTGAATTCGGCGTTATTGAATTCAGATACGCACGCGAATAACCAAACTGACCGGATTGGAAGATGACCCCGGGAACACTGTTCGGGAATTTTCCCGATTTGTTCTTTACACGGTTATAAACTATGCTTGCAAGTGCCCTGTATCCGATGTAGGAACTGCCCGGGCCTTCTGCGTGAATAAGTGCGGCAACAAGGCGAATATCGCTGTCCGAAAACTCACTCGGATTCGGGTCATACATCGGCGGCTGAGTCACAACAGGTTTCGGTGTTGCATATGTGCCGACGGTAACAAACTGACGGAAAATGTAACCCGTCTGCCCGTCAAGATCCACTTGGAACCACTCGCTCGTTTTTCCTGTTATGTAGAACTCCGTTCCAAGCGTGCAGATTCTGAGAATTGCAGCGGATGTTGACGGCTCCTGCCGCATATTCACAAATGTTTCGTTCGCGTAACCCGGAACATAGTTAACTTCCTGCATAGGTTCCGGGGTCGGTGTGGGTTCCGGAGTCGGTGCAGGCGTCGGCGTCGGCGCTGCCGTCGGTGCAGGCGTTGCGGTTGGTTCCGGCGTGTCTGTCGGAATCGGCGTGCTGCTCGGCGAATCCGTGCTGCCGAAATCCGTTCCATGCGGCGTTTCATCCGCTCCGCTTATAGTTACAACATAATCGTCGTTACCCTTGTTCTCCGCACCGGATGCCTTTCCCGTGCATCCTGCCGCAATTGCGGCAAGCGCAATGAACAAAGCCAAGACAATCAGCAGGTGTTTGTTTTTTTTCAAAAACTTCACAACTTGCTTCCTCCTTCGGGTAGAATTTATACCTTTTGGGATAGTGTTCCTTTCAGATGATATACCTATTCATATCATCGGCATTATTTCGGGAAATACGTTCGGAAACGTATTTTTCATCGATCACAACATCGATCATTGGGTGATCTCCCGTTGCATTAAAGGAAATATCCTCAAGAAGATTCTCAATTATTGTGTGCAAACGCCGCGCACCGATATTCTCACCGGTTTCGTTTGCGTGGAAAGCCGCTTCCGCAACGGCGCGGAGAGCCTCCTGTTTGAACTCGATTCGGATATTATCCGTTTCAAGCAATGCGGCATACTGTTTTGTTATTGCGTTCTGCGGAGCGGTCAGTATCCGCTCGTAATCATCCGTTGTGAGCGCATTGAGCTTCACAACGATCGGAAAACGCCCCTGAAGCTCCGGAATCAGGTCGTTTATCTTCGAAACATGGAACGCACCCGCTGCGATAAACAGCATATAGTTCGTGCGCACGGGGCCGTATTTGGTTGAAACGACAGAGCCCTCGACTATCGGCAGGATGTCCCTTTGTACGCCCTCTCGGGAAACATCGGGGCCGCTGCCCGCGCCCTTTGCGGCAATCTTGTCTATTTCATCGATGAAAACAATGCCGTCCTGCTCCGCTTTGTCTATTGCATCGCGCACGACCGCATCCATGTCAACAAGTTTTTCCGATTCTTCATTTGAAAGAATGCGCCTTGCATCGCGAACCGTTACTTTGCGTGCTTTTGTCTTTTTGGGAAGAACCCCGCCGAACATTTCATTCAGATTCAGATCTATTCCCATTGCAAGCATGGTATCGTTACCTGTTGCGGTTTCCGCAACCTCGATTTCGATCATTTCATCCTCAAGCCGACCGGCCTGCAAATCGCTGATTATTTTGTTTCGTTTGGAGATATGCTCCGCCGTCTGCTCCTCTGTCGGCTCATTCTTTTTAACCGCAACTCCTGTCTCGCCGCCGGGAGTCAGCGAACCGAACAGCTTTGCAAGCCCGTCGGAAAAGCTGTCCGCAGGGTTCGGAGTCTGCTTTGCGGGCTTTCCGCAAAGGATATCCACAATGCGTTTCTCGGCAGCAGCATCGGCTGCAAGCCTGACTTCCTCTGTGCGTTTTGCTTTCACAAGTCGAATGGAAGCCTCCACAAGGTCGCGAATCATGGAATCAACATCGCGCCCGACATAGCCGACTTCGGTGAACTTTGTTGCTTCAACCTTCACAAACGGGGCATCCACAAGCTTTGCAAGCCTACGGGCAATTTCTGTTTTTCCAACGCCCGTCGGGCCGACCATAATGATATTTTTCGGGATGATTTCCTCGCGCATTTCCTCGGGAAGGCGGCTGCGGCGATACCTGTTGCGCAATGCGATCGCAACGGTGCGCTTTGCTTCGTCCTGTCCGATAATGTACTTATCAAGCTGTTCAACTGTTTGTTTCGGAGTCAATACGTTCATCTTTACACCTCTTCCGTGACAATGTTGGAATTTGTGTACACGCAGATGCCGGAGGCAATTCTGAGAGCCTTTTCCGCAATTTCAACCGCGGGAAGCTCGGTATTTTCCTTCAGTGCGCGCGCCGCTGCAAGCGCATACATGCCGCCGCTGCCGATTGCGGCAATGCCGTCATCGGGTTCAATAACCTCGCCCGTGCCGGACACAATGAGCAGGTCGGAAGCATTTGCACAGATAAGCAGCGCTTCAAGCTTGCGCATGACCTTATCGCTGCGCCAATCCTGAGCAAGCGCAACAGCCGCACGGCGCAAACTTCCGCCATACATGGTCAGTTTGGCTTCAAATCTTTCGCAAAGCGTGAATGCATCCGCAACGCCGCCCGCAAAACCGACAACAACGCTGTCGTTATATATGCGGCGAACCTTTCGCGCCGTGTGTTTCATTATTGTTGCTTCGCCGAGAGTGACCTGTCCGTCACCCGCAAGAGCGCATTTGCCGTCTTTTTGCACGGCAACAATGGTTGTTCCTTTTATGTCCATTTTGTTTCCTCTTTAATTTTCCGATTCAAAACATATTATTGCAGCTTTTCATGTTCGATGCCGGCCTTTTGGCGCATCAACTCAAGCCTTTATCATTTTTCCTGTTGTTTCAGTTCGGCCGCAATGCTGTCAACCGTTTGCAGCGCACGCTGCGAAAGTGCCTCGAAACGGCGGCGTTTGTCGCGCGGCGCATTCGGCAAGGTTTCCATAATGCCGAAATTCGCATTCATCGGCTGGAAGCTGCTGCCGTTATATTCGCTTACATAATGTGCAAGTGCTCCGATTGCCGTTCGTCTTGTAAAATCGATTTGCGGTCGATTGTTTACAAGCCGTGCCAGATTGATTCCCGCAGCAAGCCCGGATGAAGCACTTTCAACATAGCCCTCTACACCGGTGAGCTGCCCCGCAAAGAACAAATCCTCACGCTCACGCAGGGAGTAAAAAGGAGTCAGATGTTTCGGGGATTGAAGGAAGGAATTTCTGTGCATAACGCCGTAACGCACATATTCCGCATTCGCAAGCCCGGGAATCATTCCGAAAACGCGCTTCTGCTCACCGAACCTGAGATTGGTTTGAAATCCCACGATGTTAAAAAGCGTGCCCTCGGAGTTATCCTGTCTGAGCTGCACAACGGCAAACGGTTTTTTGCCGTCGCTTGCGGTGCATTCTGCAAGACCGACGGGCTTCAGCGGTCCGTATGCAAGGGTCAGGTCGCCACGTTTTGCCATGACCTCAACCGGCATACACCCTTCAAAAACGTTGACGGTTTCAAACTCGTGCAGCGGAGCGGTTTCCGCCGAAACCAGCGCGCGCACAAAATCATAATACTCACGCATTGTCATAGGGCAATTCAGATAATCACTGCCGCGTCCATAACGCGAGGCCCTGCTTATCCGATTCGTATCAAGCGATTCGAGCGTTACGATCGGAGCCGCCGCATCAAAGAAATGCAGGCTGTCGCCGAGAAGGCTTTCAATGTTTCTCATCAAATCACCGTCTGTAAGCGGTCCTGTGGCGATTACCGCAGGTTCAGCCGGTATTTCCGTTATTTCCCGGGAAATGAGCTCAATATTCGGATGTTTTTTTAGCTCTTCCGTGATTCGTTTTGAAAAAACAGTCCGATCCACCGCGAGCGCACCGCCCGCCGGAACGCGCGTTTCGTCCGCAATTCTCATTACAAGAGAATCCATTCGGCGAAGTTCTTCTTTCAAGAGACCCACGGCATTATCCAGCTTGTCTGAGCGAAGCGAGTTCGAGCAAACCAATTCGCATAGGCCATCAGTTTTGTGTGCAGGCGAATGCTTGCCCGGCTTCATTTCAAAAAGGTTGACGTGTATGCCGCTTTCGGCAATCACATACGCCGCCTCACAGCCGGCCAATCCTCCGCCGATAACAGAAACCGATTTCATTGCTTTCCTCCTCCTTGTTCGCATTTGATGCTTTTATGCCTGTCGGCATCATGCTGCATTAAGAATAATTCATCTCCCCTTCTTGCTCTTGCGAAATCACCGGGAAATGAAATATCTCCCTTTTCAGTCCCGTGCCTCCGCTTTATCCGCAAGGTCGGGATAAGCGTTTTTAATCTCTCCGCTCGGAACAACAAAGCCGCATTCCTTTTCGGAACAGACGATATAGCGTCCGTTCGGGCCCATTTTCCACACGGTCATCCTACCGCAGCGCGGGCACGGTTTGCCTGTCGGCAGATACCACGATACGTAATCACACTCCGGATAATTCTCGCAGCCGTAAAACGCTCTGCCTTTTTTTCCTTTGCGTTTGATTATTTCCCCGCCGCATTTGGGGCATTTCACGCCGACTTTTTCAACAATGGGCTTTGTGTTTTTGCACTCCGGATAATTCGGGCAGGCAAGGAACCTTCCGAATCTGCCTGTTTTATATACCATCATTGCGCCGCATTTATCGCATGGAATGTCCGAAACCTCATCCGGAATTTCAATACGCTCAACGGTCTTGAATGCCTCTTCAAGAGCTTCCTCAAACGGAGGATAGAAATCTTCAATCAGGTTCTGCCAGCGTTCCTTGCCTTCTTCCACTGAGTCCAATCGCGACTCCATATCCGCCGTGAACTTGACGTCAACAATATTGCGGAAATTATCCTCCATAACTTTGTTCACAACGAACCCGAGATCGGTGGGCACAAGCTGTTTCTTTTCTTTTTCTACGTACCCTCTGTCGATAATTGTCGAAATTGTCGGGGAATACGTGCTCGGCCTGCCGATTCCCAGCTCTTCAAGAGTTTTCACAAGGGATGCTTCGGTGTATCTTGAAGGCGGTTCGGTAAAGTTCTGCTTCGGGTTCAGAGAAACAAACTTAGGTTCACTGCCGACTTCCATAGCGGGAAGGGTCGTGTCCTTTTCGCCTATGCCGTCATCCTGCGACGGGTTCGAAACGGAATAAACCGCCGTGAATCCGTCAAAGAGTTTTTTTGAACTGTTGGTTCGATATGTGCATTTCGGCTGAGTCTGCGTTTCAAGCGTAACAGTTGAAGTTTCGTAAAGCGCATCACTCATCTGGCTTGCAAGGAAACGTTCGTAAATCAGTTTGTAGAGTTTATACTGCCCCGGCTCGAGATATTGTTTCACCGATGCGGGCGTGTTTTTTACATCGGTCGGACGAATTGCCTCGTGCGCATCCTGGGAACCCGCTCTGCCCTTAAAAACATTGGGCTTTTCCGGCACGTAAGCTGCGCCGAACGCTGTCGCAATGTATTCTCTCGCACTCTGCTGCGCTTCGGCGGAAATTCGAACCGAATCCGTACGCATATACGTAATCAAACCAACGCTGCCCTTGGTGCCGATATCAACGCCCTCATAGAGCTGCTGAGCGCAAAGCATGGTTCGCTTCGGCGGCATTGAAGCGCGGTTCGATGCATCCTGAAGCATGCTGCTCGTTGTGTACGGTGCGGGCGCATGACGCGTTTTTTTTGCTGTTTTGATGTCCGCAACGCAATAAACCGCTCCTGTGGACAAATCCGCAACGCGCATTGCATCGGCTTCCGTCTGAAGCTCCGTCTTTTTGCCGTCAAAACCATAGAATTTGGCTTCGAATGTACGCTTGGCAAGATGAAGTTTTACTGTGACGGTCCAATACTCTTTCGGCACGAAATCAAGTATCTCGCGCTCTCTGTCGCAGATGAGTTTTGTCGTAACCGACTGCACACGGCCCGCCGAAAGTCCTCTTCGAACCTTTGCCCAAAGCAGCGGGCTGATTTTGTAGCCGAGCAAACGGTCAAGCACGCGCCGCGCCTGCTGCGCATCAACAAGGTTTCTGTCAATGCAGCGCGGATTTTTGACCGCCTTTTGAATGACTGTCTTTGTGATTTCGTTAAACACAACACGACAGGGCTCGTTTTCATCCAGCTTCAGCATTTTTGCAAGATGCCACGAAATCGCTTCTCCCTCGCGATCAGGGTCGGTTGCAAGCACGATATGCTTTGCGTGCTTTGCTTCTTTGCGTATTTTTTCGATAACTTCGCCTCTTCCGCGAAGGGTAATATATTTGGGTTCAAAGTCGTGTTCAACATCAACACCGAGCTGGCTTTTCGGCAAATCGCGAACATGCCCGTTCGATGCAATGACCCTGTATTTTGAGCCGAGATACTTTTCAATCGTCTTCGCTTTGGACGGCGATTCCACGATAACCAATGTCTCTGCCATAATCCTCCTTCGACCGTTTGGTCGTTTACAGTTAATTTACAGTAAAATCCGATTCTGCCGCACCGCGGCGGCAGTTCAGCAACAGCTTTTTTTCACAAGAAGCGCATTGTTCAAACTCTTCCTGATCGGGTTTGCGATTCTGCCGGTGATACGACTTACGGATCAGCTCAATGTATAGATTCTGCCCGGCAATTGTTTTATTAAACCCGAAAATTCCAATTCTGTCAAGTGCAAGTTTAAAACTTCGACCGGGAGCTGCGTAAGCTCGCAGATTTCGTCAAAGTTTTTTTCGCCCAATTCAATCAAATCAAATAATATCTTTTGATTACCCGTCAATTTCAACTCACTGCTGCCCCTGCCGCGCAGCTCTGATTTTTTGCTGCACTCAGGATCGATTCCGAGATGAAACAGCAAATCCTCTGCACTGAATACAGGTTCCGCCATGCCTTTTCGTATCAGTTCGTTCGTTCCGAAGCTCATCCTGTCCGTGATTCTTCCGGGCACGGCATACACGGTTCTGCCCTGTTCCAACGCGCAATTTGCAGTTATCATCGTTCCGCTCTTTTCACCCGCTTCAACAACAAGCACGCCGCAGCTCATTCCGCTGATTATTCTGTTTCTCATTGGGAAAAAATACGTTGCAGCACGCGTGAAAGGCAGGAATTCGCTCATCACGCAGCCGTTCTCGATTATTGCTTCCATAATCTCCGCGGTGCCGTCGGTTTTTGCCGTGCAAACACCCTGTCCGAGTATCGCCGCCGTTGGATATTTTTGTTCGGCGGCACTCAACGCTCCCTGCGCCGCAAGGCTGTCGCAGCCGTAGGCAAGCCCGGAAACTATGGTAACGCCGTTTTTTGCCAACTCACAGCCCATATGAGCGGACACTTTTTTTCCGTAATCCGAACACCTCCTTGCGCCGATTATTGCAAACGGCGTTTCGGCCTGCAATCGTGCGCATTTGCCTCTTGCATAAAGCACAAACGGCGGATCCGCAATATATTTCAATTCGGTCGGATAAGCTTCACTGTTCGGAGTCAATGCTGAAACACCGTTTTTTTCAAGGTCCGAAATGAAATCATCAATATAGGCATCCGATGCCGTGAGCCGCAGTTTTTCGGCCTGCTCCCGTTTTATCATGGTTAAAATATCGAAATCAACGTTTTTTATCGCTTCAAACAACTCCGAAATCGAATCAAAATTTCGCAGCAGTTCGTTTGCCTGCTTCGCCCTGCCTTCAAAAGCAATGCTCAATCGGATATAATCCCTGTCCGCCTGTTGATACTCCATTTGCCCTCCGTTCGGCTGCCGCAGTGCCGATTACGTCACAGTTTGCTCCAATACTTGCTGTCCAAAGAGCGATATTGAAGGGCTTCCGCAACGCATGCCCCTGTAATTTTTTCCTCGCCCGCAAGGTCGGCAATGGTTTTGCTAACCTTAATCAATCTATCGTATGCCCTTGCAGACAGCCGCAGCCTGTCGAACGAAAGCCTTATAAGCTTTTCCGCATCGGGCTCCAGTGCGCAATACTTTTTGATATGTTTCGAACTCATCTGCGCGTTGAACATTATGCCGTCGTTTTTAAAGCGTTCACGCTGAATGCATCGCGCTTTCGAAACCCTTTCACGAATTGCCGCCGAGCTTTCGCCCGCCTGTTTGGACGCAAGATCCTCATACGCAACCTCCGTCATCTCAACATGAATATCTATCCTATCCAGCATGGGGCCGCTGATTCGGTTTCGATAACGCTCAATCTGGGACGGATTGCATCTGCATGGGTTGATTCTTGAACCGAAATTTCCGCACGGGCAGGGGTTCATCGCTGCAACGAGCATAAAGTCCGCCGGATATTCCGCTTTTGCCGCTGCACGGGTGATGGACACAAAGCCGTCTTCAAGCGGCTGCCGCAATGCTTCCAACACCGACTTTTGAAACTCCGGGAATTCATCCAAAAACAGCACACCGTAATGTGCAAGGCTGATTTCACCCGGAAGTGCTTTTGTTCCGCCGCCGACAAGCGCGGGAATGGAGGCCGAATGATGCGGCGCACGAAACGGACGCTCCCGCACAATTCCGCCGCGTCCGCGCAATATGCCCGCAACGGAATGAATCTTTGTTATTTCAAGTGCCTCTTCGTTTGACAAAGTCGGCAATATTGAAGGAATGCTTCTTGCAAGCATCGTTTTACCCGAACCGGGCGTTCCGATAAGCAAAATATTGTGGTTGCCCGCTGCTGCAACTTCGGCTGCACGTTTCGCCGCCTGCTGACCCTTTATTAACGAAAAATCACTGTCAAAACTCGGATGGTCGTCTATATTTGTTTGACTGCACGGCTGCGGATTGATGATCTTCATTCCGCGCAGGAAAAGCACAGCCTCTGTAAGACTCGTTACAGGAATCACGACTGCATCGTGTATGAAAGCAGCTTCCTCCGCGTTTTCCTTTGGGAGAATGATATGGTTGTATCCGCGTGAGCATGCATCGATTACCATCGGCAGCACGCCGTTAACACCGCGAACGCTGCCGTCCAAAGCAAGCTCACCGATTATAAGCCATTTTTCCGCCGCAGTGCGATCGATATCCCCGCTTGCCGCAAGTATGCCTATCGCTATCGGCAAATCATAAACCGTACCCTCCTTGCGGACATCCGCCGGCGCAAGATTTACAACAAGCCGCACATTTGGGAAAGGAAAGCCCGAGTTGCATATTGCAGAGCGGACGCGCTCCTTGGATTCCTTAACGGCATTATCCGGAAGGCCGACGGTTTCGTAACCCGCAAAGCCGAAGCTTATATCCGTTTCAACCGTCACGGGATAGCCGAGCAGCCCCGTCAACCCATAACTTGTGATTCTTGCCAGCATATTTCCCCCTTTGTCCGAATAAAGCCATACCGAGTGATTTCTTCACTCGGTAAGCCGTTAAACGAGTATTAACATTTAATCTTTAGTGTTCAGATTGACTTTTTTCTCTTTTCCGTCGTTTTTCACGGAAGGAGCCTCAGCAGGTTTGAACACAAAAAGCTTGTTGCCGACGAAGTTTACGATTATGCAAATGCAGGTTGAAAGCAGCATGCACGCTCTTTCGCCGTTAATTATCTTTGTGAGCCACTGCGGAAGCCCAAGACTCATCCACCAATCATCAATATGCAAAGCATCGGTAAACAGCCAGATAAGACCGAGCGAAACAAGCAATACACCCAGATTAACTGCAATAAAGCTTATGATTTCGCGCGCATCCTGTCTGCGCTCTTCTTTAAAGGTCCAACGGCTGTTCAGAATATAGCTGTTCAGAATGCCGGCACAATAGCCGACAACTTTTGAAACATAAACCGTCCAACCGCCCGTAAACGGTATTGCAAGCACGATGCTCAGCACCGTGCTGATGACCATGTCTATAAGCGTGTTGCCGATTCCCACCAAGCCGAATTTAATCAGCTGGAAAAAGCTTTTTTTTGCGGCTGTGCCGCCGTTTTTTTCGTTTGAACTCATTATTGAAACTTACTCCTTTACGCGGCAGCGAACAATATGCCCGCTCAAAAGCCGGCTGCGACAGGTTTTCTGTCGAATTGTCCGCCGCACGTATTATCTTCTTCACCCCGTCCGCACCGAAAGCACGGGCAGCGGGCTTGTGTTCGGTATTTTTATTACCAAGTGCCGAAGAATGTCCATGTGGGCAGCCATTCAAGTGCACGTATATATTCCCTGCTGACCTGAATGCCGCTGATTACGGGATAGAAAACCGCAAACAGCACGATCGCAGCAGCAAGCCAAATGAACTTGATCTTCGGAACGAATTTTGCTCCGCCGGAAATCATGTCGCCGCGTTCGAGCGGTATGTAGTAGAACTTATCCTCATAGTGCTTGAGCACATATACAGAGGCAAGTATTATCATCGGCACGGTCGCAAAGTAATGATATACGAACACGCAGCGGGAAATCAGCATCCAGGGCAGCATTGACGATGCCATGCAGGCAAAGATGAAGAATATCTCCGCATTGAGCCTGAACCTGTTGCGCAGGAACATGATGAACAGCGTCAACGTGCCTGCAAAGCAGATCCACCATACTGCGGGGTTGCCGAAAGTTGAAATGGTTCCGAACTTTGTTGTGTCCGGATTCTGTCCTCCGGAATAGAACCACACCGGGCGGTTTCCGAGAGGCCATTCATACCATGCGGACTGATACGGATGCGTTGAATTGAGCCCGCTGTGGTAGCTGAACATATATTTTTGATTGTCAATAACGCCGTCCACATAAGTCTTGACCTTTTCGGAGAAGGTCAAAACTTCGCCCTCGGGCTCCTCATTGTACCCGAGCTGTCCGGCGGCACGAAGGCGTGCAATCTTTGTTTGCTCCGCATTAGGCTTCCATTGCGCCGTGTAATACGGTCTGTATGCTGCCGAGTAAATCGCAGCGGGAATGATGATGAAGAACAGGAGACAGAACAGGCAGGTTTTTATGAACCGTGCCGGGAACTTTCTCGCGTTCGCAACCGCAGGATCGGTCTCTTCCGCTTTTGTGAGCTTGGCATTTTTAATCTTGTTTGCCTTTACCCAAAGGGTTATCATCTTAACAAAGAACATAACCGCAAGCGCAGCACCGGTATATATGCAGATCCATTTGCTTGCGCAGCCCAAACCGAAGAACAAACCCGAAAGCCCGAGCGGTATAAGAGTGTCCTTAAGGCTGTCGCCGAGATCCATCTTTATGAATTTGTACATGTAGTACGTCATGCACATATTGAAGAACACGCCGTATACGTCAATGGTCGAAATTCGAGTCTGCGAAAAATGCATGAAATCGAATGCAAACAACCCCGCCGCAAGCAGCGCAAGCTCGGGACGCTTGAACATGCGCTTGCCGAACGCATACATCAGGGGAATCATTGCAACGCCGAACAGCGCACCCATGATTCGCCAGCCGAAGGGATTCATGCCGAATATCGCAACGCCGACGGAAATGATTATTTTTCCGAGCGGAGGATGCGAAACCTCGTAGACACTAAGATTATGCAGATGTTCATATGCGGTTCGTGCGTGGTAGAGCTCATCGAAATACATGCCGGTCATGTAACTCGGGTATTCCGGCACGCAGTCCTGTTCATCGACAAGAGCCGCTGCGGATGCATCGTTCACCGTTACATGAAGCAGGTTGCCTGCCGTGTCAAAGAACGCAAGCTCGTTTATCCATGCTTCGCCGCTCACAACTGTCAGCGTGATGTTTTTTGTTGTGCTGTGCAGGCTGCTGTTGCGAACCCACCTGTACATTGTTCCGAAACGCTGGTCGATTTCGACTGATTTGCCGTCGTCTCCGGTGAGCTTGAATACAGTCGTTCCTTTTGAGCCGCTGCCGCCCGTAATTCCGCCGTCATGCCAAACACTGCCGATGGTAACCGTATCATCAAATGTCAGCGTTACGGTTGTGTCCGGCGTTCCCTTCCATTCGCTGTCCGGTGCTTTTGTGGAGCCGAGATTCGTGACGGCAAGAATGCCGTAAACAAGAGTCAATGCAATAACGAATATCCAGTCTTTTTTTGTATAGTGAAGCTTTGTATCCGTTTTTTGGGGGATAACAGGCTTCGTGTCAAAAATGCTCGGAGCAAGCTGCGCAGGGGTTTTGATGGGATCGCCTTTGCGCGCCTTGTCCATTGATTTTTCAAGCTTGAGCAGGAAATAGATCGCAATGGGCAAAAGGATGTAGATGCAGAGCATGATAACGATCATTTTTGTTCTTGCGGCGTATTCCGCATCACTCATACCCGTTGTGTTATCCGAGGATTGCGATGATGGAGTCTTTGTTTCAAAGCTCTGAATTTCGCCGTTGTAGCTTGTGAGCTTTTCGATTTTAAAATCGTCAAAGTAGGCAATGCCCATGCTCGTGCTGCTGAAATTGCCGAGTCTGCATCCGATTTTAAGTTTGGACTGTCCGCTTCCGGTTTTGCCGACAAGCTCAACCATTGTCCAATCAGTTGTGCCGAGAACAGGCGTTGAATAACAGGTTCGGTCCTCAAGAGCAATATTTGCACCCGCTCCGCCGCTGACATTTTCGGTTTTGATGTAGCAGCTGAGTTTGTAAATCGTGTTTGCCTGAACGGAAACTGTCTGCGTGAAGTGTGCATCATCAAGCTCCGCATTCGTGAGCTTCACGACATTGCCGCGCGCAGCATCCTTCACGACAACCGCGTTTGACACGGAAGTATCGTTTAAATAGGATGTGTATTCCCACCCCTTCGGCATAAAGCCGCTTGAGTCGAGGCTTTCGAAGCTGCCGTTTGCAATGTTTGCGCTTCCTCCGCTTTTCGGGGAAGCAAGCAGCAGAACGATGCCGAAAATAACACATACTGCCGCAATAATTGCAAGGCTGACAGTGAGTGTCTTTTTGTTTATCTTTTTCATTTCGTTTCCTCTCATTTCTCTGCTTTTCGTGCAGGAACAGTTTTTTGTGCTTTCGCCGAAACATCATCATCCGCGAAAACATCGGCTTTTACTCTTCCGCGGAGCATAATATCCGTGCAAATGCCGCAGAATATTATAAACAATATGACGTTTGCAAGTGAGCACCAGAACACAAGGCGTTCATCCCAATAGAGGTGGTACTCATGCAGTTTGCTGTAATAAAATGCTGCAATGCAGTTCACAAGCGTTGTTGCGCTCCAGCACATGAACATGCTGATAAGTCGCCTGTCGCCGTAGCTGATGTAAGCAACAAGCAGCAGAAGCAGCACGGGGAACAGGTAGCGTTCGTGCATGTAGTGGCCGAGAGTGAAAAGCGAGGCGAATGTGAATGCGGTTGCAAGACTCAACGCGCCGGAATGCTTTTTCCTGCCGAAGAAATACAGAACACCGCCGAAACCGACTGAAAGAACCATCAGAACGGTGCCGAGCTGGCCGTAAGTCAGCCCGAGAATTGCCTTCTCGGTTATCGGGGTCCAATTCTTTCCGAACAATGTGTAAATATTGTATGCATTTACGCTTGCGTATTTATAAGAAGTAGCGGTTCCCATATATTTTTGAAGGATAATGGAATACCACGGCATGGTATCATCGGCAAACGGAATTACGGATACAATGAGAAGCGCGCAGGCGCAGGCGACCGCAGCAACGGTTTTCATGATTCGCGTTCCGACTCCGTCCGTACATTTTCTGCCTGTCGGACTGAAAAAATCCGGATCGAAAATATAGCAGAAGTATGCAATCGCAAGAAGCGGACCTGCCATCAAAGCCTGCGGTTTAAGCAGGATTGATAATCCGTAAACAAATCCCGCAAGAATCGGTTTGTTCGAATTGAGCAGAATAATGCTTATTACAAGCAGGATCGAAAGAATCTGATCGATCTGTCCCCATCCTCCGGAAACATAGATGAAAACGGGGCAGAATGCTGCAAGGCACATAAGAAGGTACGCGGCCTCAAAGCGAAGTTTTTTGCGCGCAAGCCTGTAAACAAGATACGCCGAGCCTATATCGGCAATTATCGACGGAAGTTTTATCATTGTGACATAGAATATGTCGTACGAGCCGTCCGCCGCATAAACGCCGTGACCGAAAAGATCCGCTATGCGCGCCATCAACCCCAAAACATACATATATCCCGGCGGATAATCCGGAAAATTGGTTTGAGGATTATAGAAGTTTTGAAAGCCGTTTCTGAATATTTTGTTTCCCCACGATGTGAAACAGCCTATATCGGTTTTGTGTCCGACAATATAGTAGGAAAAAAGAATATGCAGCAGCAGCGAAGCAAGCAGCGTCCACACAACAAGAAAATTGTCTGATTTATCGCGTACACCGTTCACAAGAACGGCTCTGCTTTTTTTGATGCTTACATAGACCATGTAGATCAGCAAAAAGGCAATCGTTGCCAAAATGGAAGCGATCAGTATTTGCTCGGTCGGAAATTTGGTCGGCGTCATATTGAATGCCATCCTCCTTATGAAAGCCTGCTGTAAGATGCCGAATGCGTCCGGCTGACCTCTGTCACACCGCTCACGTTCGCGCATCATACACCGATTTTATTTATTTTACCATATTATGTTCAAAATTTGAAGTGCCGAACGCAAAAAAAAGCAGCAAACAACAAAATTGAAAGCTGCGGGAAAAGTCGATAATGGATTTTTTATTTTGTTTAAATCGTAAATGCATTTTCTATATGTCTGATTTTGTGTTCCGAAAGTATCACTTCAATTATATCGAAGCGATAGTAAACCGCCTTTTGCCTGTAATTTGCCGCAAAATACTTTGCAGCGTAAGCCATGTTTGCTCTTTTTGCAGAACCGACACGCAGCATCGGCGGCAGCTCCTTTGAATCGAGAGCGGTCTTGACCTCAACAAAGGCAACGGTGCTTCCTTTTTTTGCGATTATATCAATCTCCTTGTGTGCAACACGGTAATTGCGCTGAAGGATTCGGTACCCGTGCAAACGAAGGTAAAGCCTTGCCAAACGCTCCCCTCTTGCACCGATGCGCTGCTGTTTGCTTCCGTTTTCAATATTCAGCCGTTCCAATTGCACCTCCGATCGGGTGTATGCAGCAACGCGGTCAGCATTCACCGCGTTCCGCAAGAATTTTTTTGATGAAGCTGCGCCTGTGAAGTTCGCACGGACCGAATTCACGAAGCGCATCCATATGCTGCTTTGTTCCGTAACCGACGTTTTTTTCGAAACCGTACTGCGGAAATTTCTCCGCTGCGGCGATCATGTATCTGTCTCTTTCCACTTTTGCAACTATGCTTGCCGCCGCAATGGAATAACACAATGCATCGCCGTGAATCAGGCTGTGCTGCACGGCGGGAATATCAAGTTCTTTAACGGCATCAACAAAAACGTCGCTGCACATGTAATCGCCCGGGAAATGCGCCAAAGCATTCCTGTAAGCTTCGGCAAACGCCTTTTTTGTTGCCTGAAGAATATTTATCTCATCAATTTCCTTTTGAAAAACCCATCCTGTGCCGAAAGCTGCCGCTCCGCCTGTAATCAGCGGGTAAAGCTTTTCCATGCGCTTCTTTGTAAGCTTTTTGGAATCATTTACGCCCTCGATCATAAGCCCCGGAGGAAGAATCACGCATGCGGCAACAACGGGGCCCGCAAGCGGTCCGCGCCCGACTTCATCCATTCCCGCAACGGCGATACCGCGTTCCCAGAACGGGCGTTCGTATTGAGTCATTTGTTCAAGCCGTTCGGCCTCGTTAATCTTTTTCATTGTTTATATCGGTTTGCTCCGCTTGCTGGGGTTCGAAATTATCCGTGGGGTTTTCAAGAGCAACGGCGGCAATTTTGCCCGCACGATACTCATCAAGAACTATTCTTGCGCCGCGTTCCGTATCAAAAACTCCGCCCGAAAGAATGAACCCGCGGCTGCGGCACACGCCTTCCAGCAGAAGCTCGGGAATATTCTGTTCCGGATCAAGCTTTTTGTATCTTGCCGTCAAAGCCTCCGGGCATATGCGCATAAGGTCAAAAAGCAGCAGGGCCGAAATTTCCTCGATATCAAGCACATCATCCCGAATCGAACCAATATATGCAAGATGCTTTGCAAGTATCTCGTTATCCAACTTGCCCCAAAGCAAACCCGGAGTGTCAAGAAGCTCGAGATAGTCCGAAACTTTGACCCATTGCTTTGACCGCGTAACGCCCGGACGATCGCCGACCTGCGCTCTTGCCGCGCCCGCAATACGATTGATGAAAGTGGATTTTCCGACATTCGGAACGCCGACGACCATTGCGCGCAAAGTTTTTTTAATGCCTTTTTCGCGATACCGCCGAACGGTCTCCTCCCCCGTTTTTTCAATAAGCTCAATTGCACGTTTGCGTGTTGAGGGCTGAGTTGAGATAAACTCCGCAGCTGTGATTCCCTGCTTTGCAAAATAACTTATCCATGCGCGATTCTGAGTTTTTGATGAAAGGTCACTTTTATTAAGAACAACAACACGCAGCTTGTTTTTGAAAAGAGCTTCGAAATCGGGATTGCGGCAAGCCATCGGTGCGCGTGCATCGACAATTTCGATTATCATGTCAACAAGCTTTAAGTTGTCCTCCAGCATACGTCTGGCTTTTGCCATGTGCCCGGGATACCAATTTATCGTGTGCATGGGTTTTACCTCCGAAACGGGTTGATAATTCTTTTTTTGCAGCAGACATCGGCGCGAAACGGAATTCGGCAGTTTTTTGCAGCGGCGGCAAAGCCCCGCAATGCCTGCGCAAAATCGATATAAAATCAGCCTCCTTCCCCGTTTGGGTCGGGAGGCCTTTTCAGAAAAAGGAAAATCTTGATTACTTGGTAACGATGCGTTCTTTGATCTTTGCAGCCTTACCGGTCCTCTCACGGAGGTAATAGAGCTTCGCCCTGCGGACAACGCCGTGGCGAACAACTTCGATCCTGCCGATGCGCGGGCTGTGATAGGGGAAAGTCCTCTCAACACCTACACCGTAGCTGATACGGCGAACGGTGAAAGTCTTGCGGATGCCGCCGCCCTGCATTTTGATGACGACGCCTTCAAAATTCTGGAGCCTTTCGCGGTTTCCTTCAACGACCTTAACGTATACGCGAACGGTGTCACCGATTTCAAGCTTGGGAAGATCGGAACGAAGCTGCTCTTTTTCGAGTTCTCTGATGATGTCTGACATAGTAATCTCCTTATTTACAGATGTTCTTAGCCGACCTGCGACCAGCGGACCATCCAATTAACCATAGAATTATAGCATTTTTCTGCATAGAATGCAAGAGCAATTTTTCAAAAAATGAGCAGAGACGCAATATATATTACTCATTTTCCAACGATTGCAGGTATTTTTTATCCGCCGCAGTCAGATTCGCCCTTTCAAGAAGGTCCGGACGCATCTGTTTTGTTTTTTTGAGAGCTTCCTGCCTCCGCCAACGCAGAATTTCGGCATGGTTGCCGTTCAGCAGCACGGGCGGAACCTCTCTGCCCCTGAAATTCGCGGGACGCGTGTACTGAGGGTATTCCAGCAGTCCCCAGTCGGAAAAGCTTTCCTCCTCGGTTGATTCGGAGCTTCCGAGCACACCGGGAATGAACCTTGAAACACAGTCGATAACGACCATTGCGGGCAATTCGCCGCCCGTCAGAACATAGTCGCCGATTGAAATTTCATCATCGATAAGTTCCGATACGCGTTCGTCAATGCCTTCATAATGCCCCGCAAGGAAAAGAAGACGTTTTTCAGAAGCGAGTTCTTTTGCAAGTGCCGGTGTCAGCACTCTGCCGCGCGGACTCATCACAATGCAGCGCGGCTTTTCCGGAGCTTCGGCTGCGACGCTTTCGATGCAGTCAAAAATCGGCTGCGCAAGCATGACCATGCCCGCCCCGCCTCCGAACGGATAATCATCGGTGTTACGGTGCTTGTTCTGCGAAAAATCACGTATATTATGCGTTTTGAATTCCAAAATGCCCTTTGATGCCGCCCTGCCGAGAATGCTTGATGACAGGATATTGCTGAACATTTCGGGAAAAATTGTAAGAATATCAATCCTCAAACAGTCCAACCTCCGCAAGAATTTCGGAATCAAAAACAATTCGCTTGTTTTCGATGTCGACGCTTGAAAGCAGTTTTTTCAGTGCAGGAACGGAAAGCCTTTTTGCGCCTTTAATAACATAAACGTCCGTTGACGGTGTTTCGTACACATCGACCACTCTGCCGAGCGCATCACCCAATGTCGAAAAAACCTCGCAGCCTATGATGTCCTTCACAAAATATGCACCTGCGGGAAGCTTTACGGCGTGTTCTCTGTCCACGCAAAGGTATTTGTCGCGAAGTTTTTCGGCGGCTTCAACGGTGTCAATTCCCTTGAGTTTAATTATCACGGAATTCTCAGCGGCAACCCTTGCGCTTTCCGCAGTGACTGTTTGATAAACGCCCTCGGGTGCCTCGATAAAGGCATCCGAAAGGCGTGCAAATCGTTTTAAATCATCGGTCAAGGGGAGCAATTTCAGCTCACCCTTGATGCCGTGCGGGCGCAGAAACAGCCCGATACGAAAATAATCCATAGACAAAACTTGTGAGTTCCGGTACGGTTACAGAATGTCAACTCTGTATTTCTTTTCGCTTTTTACCGAAGCGGCGCGAACAACGGTGCGGATTGCTTTTGCGATACGCCCCTGTTTGCCAATAACTTTGCCCATATCGTCCTTGGCAACGGAAAGCTCAATTGTGGTTTCCTCGCCTGCTTCGTCAGCCTTGACGGCAACCTTTACCTCGCTCGGTTCGTCAACAAGACTCTTTGCAATGAATTCAACAAGAGCCGCAATATCGGGAGCCTGAGTTTCGGTAATGATTTCTTCGCTCATCAGTCGATAACGCCGTGCTTTTTGAACAGACCGCGAACGGTTTCCGTGGGCTGCGCACCGTTCTTGATCCACTGCTTTGCCTTGTCGCCGTCAACAACGACCTGTTCGGGATCGGTGAGGGGGTTGTAATAGCCGATTTCCTCTACGAAAGCACCGTCACGGGGTGCGCGGGAATCCGCAACAACGATACGATAGAAAGGAGCCTTCTTTGCGCCCATTCTGCGAAGCCTGATTTTAAGCATGATAGTTCCTCCAAATTAAATAGAAAGTCTTTGTTAAATATCCAATCGGGCATAAGCCCGCTGTTGGTGATTTTGGTGTTTGATGCAGATCGGAAAACATTTTCCTGCATCAGAAGCCGAAGAAGCCTTTGCGCCTGCCTGATTTTTTGCGGCCCATTCCCGCAAATCTCTTCATCAGCTGGCGTGACTGTTCAAATTGTTTGAGCAGTCGGTTAACTTCCTGAACGGTCGTTCCGCTGCCCGCCGCAATGCGTTTTTTGCGGCTTGCGTTCAAAAGTTCCGGATTGCGTCGTTCACGCGGAGTCATCGAACGAATGATCGCCTCGACTCTTGCGGTTGCCTTTTGGTCAATTTTTGCATCCTTGAGCTTGCTTGCATCGACCCCGGGCATCATGCCGAGAATCTCTTCCATTGAGCCGAGTTTTTTGACCTGTTGGAACTGCTCGAGGAAGTCCTCAAGGGTGAATTTGTCATTTTTAATCTTTTTGGTGAGCTCTTCCGCCTGTTTTTCGTCGAAAGCCTGTTCCGCCTTTTCAATCAAAGTGAGAACATCGCCCATGCCCAGAATTCTTGAAGCCATTCTGTCGGGATAGAACGGTTCGATATCGGTAAGCTTTTCGCCTATGCCGGAGAATTTGATTGGTTTGCCCGTAACACTGCGAACGCTCAGCGCCGCACCGCCTCTTGTGTCACCGTCAAGCTTTGTGAGTATAACGCCGGTTATGCCGAGTTTTTCGTTAAAGGAGCTTGCAACGTTGACAGCGTCCTGACCTGTCATTGCATCAACAACAAGCAGCGTTTCCGCCGGGTTAACGGCTTGTTTGACGGCGGCGATCTCGTCCATCATGTTCTCGTCAATGTGCAGGCGGCCTGCCGTGTCGATTATAACAAGATCGTAGAAGTTGCGGGAAGCATATTCAATCGCTTCCTTTGCGGTTTTAACGGGATCCTGCGTCCCGCGTTCGAAAACGGGAACATTGACTTTTTCACCCACGACCTGAAGCTGGGTGATCGCGGCAGGGCGATATATGTCGCATGCAACAAGCAGCGGTTTTTTGCCCTGAGTCTTTGCAAGGTAGGCAGCAAGTTTGCCCGCCATTGTGGTTTTGCCCGCACCCTGAAGACCCGCAAGCAGGAAAACAGAGGGTTTACGCGGCCCGAATTCAACCTTTACAACGCTGCCGCCGATGAGCTGAGTCAGCTCCTCATTGACAATTTTGATTATTTGCTGGGACGGAGTGAGGCTTTGGAGAACATCCGAACCCACTGCCCGCGCCGAAACAGTGTTTATAAAGGATTTCACAACCGAAAAGTTAACATCCGCCTCGAGCAGCGCAAGCTTTATCTCGCGCATTGCCTCTTTGACTTCTTTTTCGGTCAACTTGCCCTTTCCGCCCAGTTTTCTGAATATGTTCTGAAGTTTTGAAGAAAGTCCTTCAAATGCCATCTTTGCCCTCCGTGATTTCAGTCAGTTGTGATAACAGAGTGTTGATTCTTTCCCGAGCGGTTTCATTGAAGGTGCACCTGCGAACCTCTGCCGAAAGCTCCGCAATTAAAACTTTCAGCCGCCTGTCCCTTGCGGCAAGACCGAGTTTTTCTTCCATTTCGAAAAGGATTTTTTCACCGCGCTGCAATGCATCGCGCACACCCTGCCGCGAAATGCCCTTCTGCTCTGCAATTTCCGCAAGGGAAAAATCCTCCTCGCAGTTGAGCTTAAGCATCTCGCACTGGTTATCGGTTAAAAACGCGCCGTAGTAATCAATGAGAAGGCTTAATTCGAGTTTGTTCTGCATATATGCCTCCTTAATGTTCTATGCGGCACTGTTGTAAAGGCGCAAAGCTTTACAAGCATGATTATAACGCCGCCAAGGTGGAAAGTCAATCCCCTTTACAGTGTCTTTCTAAATATACTTCGTTCAATAATTGTCCGCAGCAGCAAAACTCAACACTCAGCCAGGCTTTCAATGTATCTTTTCAGCGCGGGGCGATTGGGCGGCGTCAGCTCGTTTTCGGGCGGCATTTCGGAGGCGGAAAAGAAACGCAGCTCCGACACTTCACTTGCCTGCGGCGTAAGCTCTCCTGAATAACTGCGGCAAAGGTAAACAATGTCAATATTTGAGACCTCGTCGCCGTTCGGATAGGTGTAATGCAGGATTTTTCCCGAAAAAACACCGAAAAGTTCAAGCTCGTTCGCAAAAAGTCCCGTCTCTTCAAAAAGTTCGCGCATTGCCGCTTTTTCAACTTCCTCATCAAGCTCCACGGAACCGCCCGCATAGCCCCAAAGTCCGTTATCGCGCCGCTTCTGCAAGAGTATGCGGCCCTCGGAATCGACAACAATAACGCTCGCACCGACCTGAAGCAGCGGACGATGCCCGACAGTTTTTCTCAAATCAATTATATATTCCGACATGATCAATCCAAGTACCCCTCTTCCCTCAGCATTTCAAGAACGCGCGCTTCGCGTTCAAGCATTGTTTGATTTTTTGGCCCGTGAGCTCTGTTTCTGTTAACATCAACTGCATGTTCTGCCTCAACAAATTCCAAAGTAAAACGTTCCCGCGCCTCATAGTCATCGAGTTTCTGCGCTCCCGGCTCCGGTTCCGCTTCGCAAAAATAGTAGAAATTATTCTGAACAAAAACCGAAATCCCCGGTTTGTCGCTCTTTTCGATTCTGCGAACGCAGCCGTACGCCTGAATCGAATCAGGGACAACACACAAACCGGATTCTTCGGCAGTTTCGCGGATCAGTGCCTGATGCCGAGTTTCACCGCTCTCGATGCCGCCCCCGGGGAACTTATAGTAATCATACATCAGGCTGTGAACCATTGCAACCCTGCCGCCGCGAATGATAATGCTCCGAACGGACGGACGGTAAAAAACTTTTCCGCTCGAGTCGTAGTTCTTTTTATCCATTTCGAACAATGTTCTCATCATATCCTCCCGAATAAACCTGCGGCAAAAAACCGAAGCCGCAATTTGTGCCGAATATGTTAGGCATTGGCAATGAAGCCGCAGGATTCATGTATATCAAATTGCAAAGAAAAAGCTCCATCGTAAATTCGATGGAGCTGATTTGGAGGCACCATCCGGAATCGAACCGGAGATGGCGATTTTGCAGACCGCTGCCTTACCGCTTGGCTATGGTGCCGTTTGGCCGCGTAAAAGGAGGAAACGCAGCCGTTAAAAAAATGGAGCGGGAAACGGGGCTCGAACCCGCCACCTCCGCCTTGGCAAGGCGGCGCTCTACCAAATGAGCTATTCCCGCAGCATGGTGCCTCAGAGTGGAGTCGAACCACCGACACAGGGATTTTCAGTCCCTTGCTCTACCAGCTGAGCTACCGAGGCAAAATGGCGATCCGAAGGGGGCTCGAACCCCTGACCTCCAGCGTGACAGGCTGGCATTCTAACCAACTGAACTACCGGACCGCGTGGTGGGAACAACAGGGCTCGAACCTGTGACCCTCTGCTTGTAAGGCAGATGCTCTCCCAGCTGAGCTATGCTCCCATCCATTGTGCCGCTCTTCAAGCGACTTCCATATTATACTCAATTGGGTCTCGTTTGTCAACCCCTTTTTTAAATTATTTTTAACTATATATAACACTCTGTTTTTTCAGCATATACATGCAAATTCGAACGGTTTCATCCGATTATTACGCGTACGGTGTTGAAAAATTTTCCGTTCGGCATTATCATATATCCGTATTCGCTCCGTTCAAAGCATATTCGGAGTGGGTCCGATACCGCACCGGATGAAGGCTGCCTGCGAGCGAAGTTTTTTGCGTAAATGCCTTTTGGCCTGACCTTTTTCCGAACAAGGAGGCAAATCATATTGAAACATGCTGATTTTAGAATCTTAAGGCGCATTGCGGCGTTTTTGCTTGTGGTTTTGAGCATTGCGGGCATTGCAGCCTGCACCGTACCCGAAGAGGTTTTCCCGTCCGATACCCCGACAGCTGCAATATCGGATGTATTGCACACAATCGAACCCACGGAAATCGGAACAGCCGCCGAAATTGAGCTCTCCGCAAAGCCGACTGCACCTCCGCAGGAACCGACTTCATCGCCGGTGAAAGAAAGCGGCGAATACAGTTCCCGTGATGAAGTTGCTCTGTACATCCACCTTTTCGGACATCTCCCCGCAAATTTCATAACAAAGAAACAGGCGCGGGAACTCGGCTGGCAGGGCGGCGGGCTTCAGGATTTTGCGCCCGGCTGCTCCATCGGAGGGGACAGGTTCGGCAACTACGAGGGGCTTTTGCCGCAAGCGGAAGGAAGGTTTTATACCGAATGCGATATCGACACCTGCGGAGCACCCTCACGCGGGGCAAAACGCATAGTTTTTTCGAACGACGGATTGATTTTTTATACCGATGACCATTATCAAAGCTTTATTAAGCTTTACGACGCGGACAATTAAACCGCGGGTTTTTGAGAATTTTTAGGGATAATTGAGGATAATTGACCATGACCGTATCGGATAACAATTTCACACACAACTCCGGTTCCGAACAAAGCGGCGGCATTAAGAATATCCGCATTGACTTTACGGCGATTGCGGGAATTACCGATGCGCATCTGCGTATTGCCGAGGCATTGCAGTTTCCGGATCATTACGGAAAAAACCTTGATGCACTCTTTGACTGCCTTGCGGAAATATGCAAACCCGTTGCAGTGACTCTCTTCGGAACGAGCGCGCTGACTGCCGCCCTCGGCAGCTACGGGAGCATGATGCTGCGCGTGTTTTCGGACGCGGCAGCCGAAAACCCGAATCTTTCCGTTGAAATTGCCGATTAGTTTTATCGCATTCGATTTGTTAAAGTTTCAATGTTTTGGTTTTAAAACGGAAGCGGCAGACAGGATTTTTCCCGTCTGCCTTTTGCCGAATATACGAAACTGAGTATTGTTTAATTGCTTTTTATGCCGTTCCGAGTGCTGCTTTGCCGCTTGTTTTCAAAGACCGGAACCAATCCTCAGCCTTTGTAAATTATTCGGCTGCCTGCTTCGGCACTGCCCTTAATTGTTTTGCATTCAATACTGCCGCGAGCCTCCGCATGTCCCGCGATATCGCCGCAGCTTATATTGCCTCCGCAGTCAACGTTTCCGTCAACATTTCCGCAATTCATGCTCCCGCTTGTCTTCGCATGTCCGAGTATATCACCGCAGTTCACATCTTTGCCCGCATTGACATCGCCGCTGACTTTGCCGCATTCAACACTTCCGCCGGTTTCAACATCGCCGCCGACATCCGCACAGCTGACATTGCCGCCCGCATTGACATCGCCGCCGATACTGCCGCATTCAATGCTTCCGCCCGCTGAAATGTCTCCTCCGATATCACCGCAGTTGACATTGCCGCCCGCGCCGACATCACCGCCGATTTCACCGCAGTTCACCTTTCCGCCCGCATATACATCACCGTTAACACTGCCGTTGATGTCGGCATTGCCCCAAATTTCAACATTTATCGAGCAATCTGTACGTCCGCCGTTCCTGCCGAACATACCCGCCGTTCCGTTCCCTTTTTCATATTTCAGTTCAACGGGAATGCAAACCGCAGGATCGTATTCCTGACTTGACACGATCTGTTTTCCGCGCATCAGCACAACGCGCAGGGTGTTGTCATCCGGCATTTCGTCAATCATGATATTGCTCCATTCGAAACGATTTCCGTAATTACGGGTCGAAGAACGCGAATGTTTTTTTGCTTTTTTTTCAAATGCGCAGCCCGCTTTTTCAGCTTTTTTCTTTGCCATTCTCTCGATTTTTCTGCCGAATTCCTCTATGGCATCCGTGCTGACGCTTACAATGCCGTTTCTGCCCTTTTTCACAAAGATGCAGCTGCCGTCATCATCTTCATCATCATCATCGTCATTTTCATCGTCATCGTCATTTTCATCGTCATCGTCTTCTTCATCGTCCTCGGCATTTTCATCGTCGTTTTCGTCCTCGTATTCGACTTCAACCGATTCCGGGTTGCAGGCAGCATCGCATTGCTGTTCGGCATCGGTATGAATTTCTTCACCCGCATCAATGTTTTTCTCGTTCTTGACATCGCGCAGCAGCTCATCCAGCGAAACGCCGAAAAGATCCGCAATTCGCGGCATCAACTCAATATCGGGATAGGAAGCCGCCGTTTCCCATTTGCTGACGGCCTGAACGGACACTCCGAATTCGGCAGCAAGCTGTTCCTGTGTCATTCCGCTTGCCTTACGCAGCTCGCGCAGTTTGATTGCAAAGTTTTCTTTCATGGTATTTTCCCTCTTTCTGATTTTCGTGAGTCGCCGCACCGCATATCTGTTACGTTTGGAAAACGTTTTTGTGTTGCGCCAACTCTTAATTTCGCGCTCATTTTAGCAACGCAAGCTTTTCATGACAATAAAGCGGTGGTTGAAAACCCCAAAAAATCTGCTCAACCGTTGGTTGAATCCCGTGCCGCCGCAAATTATTTATTCCTTTCGGTTTGTTTTGCGTGTTTCTTTAAAATTATTTCTGACCGAAATCTTTTTTTCACGGATATATCTGCGTTTATCAGCAAATCAACCAAAGGTTGAATCGCATATCATTGCGAAACTCTGTTTGGTATTTGCGCAAGAAGCTGTTTTATCGCCGCATTCCGCGCCCGCTGCGCTGCGAATTCACGGAAAAAGAACTTGCGATGCAGCGGAACATTCGTTCCGAAGCAAGGCGCAGACGCGTCTCAGCATCACAGTCTCCGTCCGCATTCGGCTGTTCATCCGTAACAATTGTTGAAAAAACTCCCGCATTCGCAAGCTTGTAAATATGTTCATAACCCATTCCGAGCCTTCCCGCAACAATAAAGACGGGCACGGCGCCGCCGGAATTTGCGGCGCAGCGTTTCACAACCTCGCCGACGGCCTTCCCGTTGTCCGCACTTGATGCATCAAGCTGCCCTTCTCCGGTTATGACAAGATCGGTGTCCCCAAGCAATGCATCAAAGCCGACCGCATTGAGCACCGCCGCCGAGCCGTGAGTCAATTCCGCGCCCAAAAGAGCCGACAGCATTGCACCCATGCCTCCCGCCGCGCCTGCACCGCATTCAGCGGACACTTTTCTCCCTGCCGCAGCGTCATACAAGGCCGCAATGTTTTTCATCCCGTCTTCAAGAGTGTTTAATGCTTCGGCGTCCGCGCCTTTTTGCGGCCCGTAGGTGTACGTCGCACCGTTTTTGCCTGTAAGAGGATTATCAACATCACACATAACGGTTATCTTTGCCTCGAAAACATCGCTGCGCAAGCCCGACAAATCAATTTTACGCACCAAGGCAAGCTCTCGGCCGCAGCCCGAAAGCTCACTGCCGTCCGCATCCAGAAACTTAACGCCGAGAGCCGCTGCCGCGCCCATTCCGCCGTCGTTGGTTGCGGAACCGCCTATACCGATCAAAACATTCCTTATCCCCTCGTTCAATGCTGAAGCGATAAGTTCGCCCGTCCCCCTGCTCGTTGCAGAAAGCGGATCCAATGCATTTTCATCCATCAATGCAAGCCCCGATGCCTTTGCCATTTCAATAACCGCTGTGGCACCCGCAGTTTTTTCACCGAATGAGGTCAGAACACCGTATTCGGCAGCAATTTTCCTGCCGTCCGGCGCAGTCACATTCACCGAACGCATATTCCCGTTAAAGGCACGAGTAAGCGTTTCGGCCGTGCCGTCCCCTCCGTCCGCAATCGGAAGCGTTCTCACACTGCATCCGGGAAGGTATTGCCGCGCTGCATTTTTGATAATCGTGCAAACTCTCTGTGCACCCATGCTGCCCTTGAACTTGTCCGGAGCAATAAGCATTCGAATACCTGCGCCGACAGGGTCAATACGCCTTCCGCCGTATTCTTCAAAAGGGTTCACGGCAGGCTTTTCTGTTTTTTTGCAGCCGCACTCCGTCAAGTCCTTTTCATTAAAGACAAGGGTCCCGTTTTCGTCAAATCTGCCGTAAAAAGCCAGCTTCTCCGCCCGTCTGAGCGCATTCGTCTGAACGACGGGCCTGTATTCCGCAAGCGCACCCGAAACGAGCGGATTGTCGTTCAGTTTTTGAAACAGACTGCGCGTTTGTTTTATGCCGCCGCCTGCAAATGCAACCGTGAATATGTTTTTATCGTCGCTTTCATCAACCGGAAAATGACCCGCAAACAATTGAAGTCCACGAACGTCCGCCCTTTCAATTGCCGAAAAAACAAGGTTGAACGCATGTTCGCGTTCATCTCCGTTCTCAATCGAATCGAATCTGAATCCGATGCCGAAGCGTGAAATATTCATAGTTCTGTGACCTCAACTTTCTTTTGTATTGTGGGGAACAATGCAAAGCCCCGTCCCGCCGTCTTCAACCTCTACCGTGCAGTCGTTGCAGCAGTATGCATCCTCAAGCAGCTTTTCGCTGATAAAATCCTCGCATTCGTTCGAAACGCAGCGTGCAACAGCCCATGCACCGTTTTTTTCAAGTTCGACTTCATCGATTTTGCTTGCAATGTAATTTGCGGCGGAAGCACCGAAACGAACCGTTCGACCCGTTTTTTTGAGTTTATCGGACAGATCATCCAGCATCAGTTTTGCAATCTCGGGAACAGCGGCTTGAGCCGCAGGCAGAAGCGCGGCAACGCAATCCGCATCGGAAGCGATTTCCGGCGGAAGTATCTGCCTTGCGTCCCGTTCGTCGCGGCTGCCGTTCAGCGCATTTGCCTCATCCGAAAAGCCCGCCCTGCGCTGTTTAAAGCTGTCGCCTTCACCGCAGGTGACGAATACAATCGCATTGCGGAAGCTTACGTTTTTACCTTTTGCATCGGTCAAAACGCCGCACCGCATGATGCTTTGAACAAGCGAACGCACGGCAGCGTTTGCGTATTGAATGTCATCAAACAGCACCACTGCAAAAGGCTTCCGCCGCACGGCTTCGGTCAGTCTTCCGCCGGAGACAGAACCCGCAGGTGAACCCGTCAACGTGTTAACCGCCGAATAGTCGGAATACTCGCGCATGTCAAACCGCAAAAGTGCATTTTCGCCCGGATACAATGTCTCTGCAAGCACTGCTGCAAGCTTGGTTTTTCCCGAACCTGCCGCTCCGGTTACGGCAATTGCAGCGCGGGGACGGTCGGGATCGTTCCGCCATGTGAAAGCGGAACGAAGAGCTTTGCACACGGAAGCAACCGCAGTCTCCTGCCCGATTATGTGCGCATTGATCAACGAATCCAGTTTCGAGAGCCGCGAACGGACGGTGCCGTCAAGACTGCTTACGGGAATCCCCGTCAATTCGTGAACAGTCTGTGCAACATCGCCGGCAGTGACGATCGGACGGCAGCTCTTTTTTAAAGAAGCCGCAGGGAATTCCGAATTCTCCGCTCCCGTATGAAGTGCATCCGCTGTTCTCGGCCCGCCGAGCTGCTTTTCCTGTTTTCTTAATTCAGCCGCAAGTGTAAAATCCCGCTCATTCAATGCATCCTCAATACGCATTCGGAGGCTGGCCCTTTCCTGCCGCAGTTCCGCTGTATTCTGCGGAGCAAGCCGTCGGCGGGAAGCTGTTTCATCCATTATATCTATCGCCTTATCCGGAAGAAATCGCTCCGGAATGCAGCGAACGGACATATCAACACAGGCTTCCGCTGCCTCGTCCGTAATCGAAACGCCGTGATGCGCCTCGTATTTCGGACGCAAACCGCGAAGGATTGCGATCGCTTCCTCCCGCGTGGGTTCTTTTACGACTATCGGTGAAAAACGCCGTTCCAGCGCGGCATCTTTTTCGATATAGAGCCTGTATTCATCAAACGTTGTTGCGCCGATCAGCTTCAACCCGCCGCGAGCAAGCGCGGGTTTCAGTATATTGGCAGCATCGAGACTGCCCTCGCCCGCACCTGCGCCGATTATCGTATGTATTTCGTCAATAAAAAGAATTGTTTCGGGAGTTGTTTCGTCAAGAAGTGCTTTCAGTCTCTCCTCAAATTCGCCCCTGTATTTCGTTCCCGCAACGAGTGCGCCCAAGTCAAGCCGCAGCACCCGCGACGAACGCAGCTCGACAGGAACATCACCCGAAACTATCCTTTGAGCAAATCCCTCAACGACAGCCGATTTTCCGACGCCGGGACTTCCCGTAAGCACAGGGTTATTCTTGCTCCGCCTAAGCAGTGTCTGAATCAACCTGTTCAGCTGCGCTTCACAGCCTGTCAACGGATCAAGCTCCCCCCGCGCCGCCCTTGCGGTAAGGTCATCGGTATAGCTTTCCAACATCGGCGAACTCTGTCCGCCCCGAGGTTTATTTTTCCCGCGGGATACGTTTTCATCATGCGGCTGTCTTTCGACCGAATCACTTTTTAAAGAATCATTCGCATTGCCTTTTGTTTTTTCGGCTGCGCTTTCATCATGGAGCAGCTCCGACTTTCGGCTTTCGCGCCCGTTCGAACCGAGTTCCCGCGATTCATCGTTCAAAAGCTTTTTCAGCATCTGCCTGTCCAGCCCGATGGAATCGAGAATGCGTGATGCAAAACAGTCTGTCTCGCGCAAAACGGCAAGAAGGATATGTTTCGTGCAGATTGTGCGGCTTGCATATGCTTTTGCTTCATACAGCGCAAGCTCCAATACGCGTTTTGCAGGCGGTGCGAACCCCCTGCTGTCCGTGAAAATATGTCTTCCGCCGCCGACAAGGGTGTCCGCATACGGAAACACCATGCTTTCATCCGCACCGCATTTGCGAAGGCACTCCCCCGCCGTGCCCGGCGCACGGAGCAGACCTATCAAAATGTGCTCCGTGCCGATGAAGCCGTGATGCAGCTCCTCCGCCGCAGCCTGTGCCGCATCAAGAGCTGCGGATGCATTTTCGCTGTAACCTTCCCAATTCATTTTTTCACCGTTAATTCGTATGGCCGTTAATTCATATGGATTCAAATCCGATTAATCTCTCAATCAAATCGAGCGATTGAGCGGACACTTCGAATACCGCCCTGCAAAATATGCTTTTCTGTTTTTAAACAACGACCGTCTTGCCGTTTTCGCGTATTTTGTCATGCTTCCGTTTTCGTTTCATCGGACGACGCATATAGACGTTCAGAACAATACCCACACCTATCATGTTTGTGAGCATATTCGACCCGCCGTAGCTTATAAACGGCAGCGGAATTCCCGTAACGGGCATTATTCCCATCGTCATGCCGATATTTTCGAAAATATGTGCCGCAAACATTGCGCTGACACCCGTAACAAGGCAGGTGCCGAAATTATCCCGCGCTTTTATTGCAATATACATCCAGCGGAAAAGCAGTGCAAAGAAAACAATAATCAGTATCGTACTGCCGATGAATCCGACCGCCTCCGTTATGCCGCTGAATATGAAATCCGTGTGCCTTGCCGGAACATAGCGAAGCTGTGCCAGCGTCTGCTCACCGAAAAAGCCCTTGCCCGTGAGCCGTCCGGAACCTATTGCCATCTGCGACTGGCCGACATGGTACTTTGCATCGTCGCTTGCGGCGGACGGATTCAGAAAAACATCGATTCTGTCGCGCTGCTTCGGGGTCAAAACAAAAAAGTACATCAGCGGAAGCCCTACCCCGGCTCCGACAGCGGCAAAGATTATATAAATCCACTTTATCTGCGCAACGAAGAATGTCACAACCATGATAACAAGCAATACAATCGCCGTTCCGTAATCAGGTTGGAGAACTATCAGCATGAACGGAACGAATGTTATGCCGAGAGCAATCATAACGTCCTTGAATTTCAGCAATCGCCCGTCCCTGTCCATTGCGGCAGAGACGTATTTTGAAAGCATCACGATCAATGCGATCTTGCTCAGCTCGCCCGGCTGTATTGCCCTTTCAAGCGTGTCGAAAACAAACCAGCCCTGCGCACCGCCGCGCACCTTGCCGAAAATGAAAAGCAGCATCAGCAAGCCTATTATGCCGATGTATGCCCACATTGCAAAAGTTTTGAATATGCTGTAATCAAAAACAAGAAATATTATCATTGCAGCAAGTCCGACAAGGAAGTTTGTTATATGCTTCTGCAGGTATTCCATGTTGAGCTTGTCCATATAATCCGCAATGCCGTGTTCCGTGCCGTCAAAAGGCTTTGCCTGAACGGAGGCAAGTGCGATCGTGCCGAACACAACGAGCGCAAGCACGATTCCGACCGTTACCCAGTCTATTCTTTTCAGGTATTTCTTATCAAAAAGGCTCATTCAAAAGCCGCGCCGCGCCCGCAAGTGGCTTCGGCAATCCTTTCGTGTTTATGTGTTTACAAGATCTGCGGTGCGATACGAAAAGCCGTTTCCCCGCACCGCACTTTTTGTCCGCCGCATCAAACGATGAGTTTTTTCTTTGCCTTTTCGGCATTTTTCAATTCGTCGAGTTTGGCTTCGTATCCGGGTTTTCCGAGCAGGGCATAAGTTGCATTCTTTCCCTCCTCGACTCCGGGCTGATCGAATGCATCGATGCCCAGCAGTTCTCCTGCAAATGCCGTCTGCATTTCAAACAGCATTATAAGCTGCCCGAGAGTGAATTCGTTGACTTCGGGCATGATGATGTTTTTGTTCATATGTCCGCTGACGGTTACGGCGTGTTCGGTTGCACGGAATTCGGCGGAAATCAGCTCACCCAAGCTGTGTCCGGATAGAAACGCAATCCCCGGAATGTCGTCAAAAACATGCGGAACAGCAACATCACTGCGGTATTTTTCAACAGAGATGAAAGTTATTGTTTTGTCAAAAGGTCCGTCGGTGTAAAGCTGAACCTGCGAATGCTGATCCGTAACGCCGAGAGATTTTACCGGAGTCTGTCCGAATCGCATAACCTTTCCGTCCTTCACGAGCTTTTTGCCCAGCGATTCCGCCCAAAGCTGCGCATACCAATCCGCCATGAATTTCAGCGAATCCGCATAGGGCATCAGCACGCCGATGTTTGCGCCGTGCTTTTCCGCCGCAATGATTTCAAGCAGGGCAAGCATCAATCCGGGGTTCCTTTTCACATCGGCGTTTGAGCAAAGCTCATCCATGTATCCCGCGCCCGCAAGCAGTGCGCGAACATCCGCTCCGCCGATGGCAGCCGCAACAAGCCCGACAGGACAGAGTTCGGAAAATCTTCCCCCTACGCCGTCCGGAATAATAAAAGTGCGCAGGTTGTATTTTTTTGCAATGCCTATCAGGTTGCCCTTTTGTTTGTCGGTTGTTGCAATCAAGTGATCGCGCAGCCCTTCTTCGCCGTAACGGTCAATAAGCATTCGCGTTATAATAAGCAGCTGCGCCATGGTTTCGCTTGTGCTGCCCGATTTTGTGATAACGTTGAACACGGTTCGGTCAGTATCAATCACATCGAGCAATGCAGCCATGCGCTCGGGATCAACATTGTCTTCCACAAAAAGGCGCGGAGATTTTCGTTTTTCGGAAGGAAGATCGTTATGATAGAGATGATTCAGCGCACGATGCACCGCAATCGGACCCAGTGCGCTTCCGCCGATGCCCAGAATCACGAAATTATCCGCTTTTGACCTGACGAATTCCGCTGCCTCTTCAACGGCGGGAAGGATTTCAAGCTGAGTTTCGGGCAGAAGCCGCCAGCGCATTTCGCCGCGCTTTTTTTCAACACCCGCAAATGCACCCTCTGCACGCGGCAGCATTTCCGATATTTCCTCCGCCGTGATGCCGTGTTTGCCGACAGCCTCGGCGAGCATATTGCCGCAATCGATGCGAACACGCATTTTTTCACAGTATTCTTTTGAAAACACGCTCATTTATTTTTCCGTTCCTTTCTGTCCCGCAGAGGGATTTGTTCGGCCGAATTCCGCCGCCGCAAAGTCGTGTTCAATTCACTGACAGCGGTATATTCAGCCAATCATATTATACCACATGTTCACGCCGTTTGCTCATGTTTTTTTCGGAACGAAATTGCGGAAATCCGTGCATATCCGAATGCCGTCCGCTCCGTTTGAAACATATTATATCCGTTAAATCAAATCAAAATATTCTTTGATAACGTTCACAAGCACATCGGCTCCCGCAGGGGAATAACGCGGCGAAACGGCAAGCGAAGCAAAATCATATTCGGCCGATGCCGAAAACTCGGTGTAGTCATCAAAAACTTTGAAGTCCACTCTCGGTTCAATGCCGTTTTTTGCTTCAAAAAGTTTCGAAACAAAGCTTGAAAGCCGAATGAATTCATATTCTCCGCAGCCGCGCTGATTTTCCTGTTCACATCGGAATGCAAATTGCGGAATGTCCGGACGAGACTTCGGGTTTCGGACATTTTCAAGGCGTGAAATCCACCGAAATGCAAGTGCAAACAAAAGATAATTTGCTTCATCGAGCTGTTTCATTTCATAGTAGCGTTTGATGTCCGCTCTTTCCGCAGGGCTGAGGGGCAGCACGGAATTCAGCACAAAGCCGGGTCCGGGTCTGCCTATGCCGAGATCGCTGTGTGCATCGATATGCGCAACCTCAAACGGCACGGAAAGCTGCCCGGCCGCAATCAATTCCTGCCAGAATTGCAGCGCACCGTCATGCGTTTCAAAAACCCTTCCCGGAATCTTTCTTTCCGTATTCAGTCCGCAGTTTTTTTCCAAAAACTCCCTTACTTTCTCCGCCTGCCACGGTTCATGACCGGCAGCATCGGGCCGCGCGCCGGCCGGTGCCGGTTCGCAGCAGTCCGCAAGGAAAAAATCAAGATCAATGTCAAGCACTCTCATTCGTTTATCTCCCGGTTTCGTTATCGCTCAAAGCTGTATGTTTTTGCGCATTCGGTCTCGGCACCGTGCTGCGTTCAATGCGCAAACCCCGCCGTTAACGCATACAGGCAGGGTTTACGCATACTTATTTACTCAGTTGACTGCTGCGTCGTTCGCCTCAGCTTCCTTCATTTGCCTTGGTTTACCCCTATTTTCCTTTCACAACGGCCTCGGCAAACGAGTTGTCAACGAGTTCACCGAACTCAACTCTCGCCTTCAATTCACCGTTGATGTCAATAATATCCTGCAAACGTGTGAATGCCTCCTCCGTCATGATCGGGTCAGCCATCCATGAATCCGTCTTTCGATAACTGTTTGCAACGATTTTCAGCGTTTCAACATCCGCATCGGGGAAAAATTCCAGCATCGCTTCCGCCGCTTCGGCATCGGTCGCGTCCTTAAGCCAAAGCTGAGCCTTATAAACAGCGCGAATGAAGGATTCAACGAGTTTCGGTTCCTTTTTAATTGTATCCGGCATGGTCATGAAAGTTGTGTACGGCACCTCGCCCGATTCGAGTCCGACATTTGCAACGATGTGCCCGCTTCCGCTGCGTTCAAAAAGCGTTGCTGTCGGTTCAAAAAGCGTAACATAGTCGCCCGTGCCGCCTTCGAATGCTCCGCCCATCAGGTTGAACTGAATGTTGTTGATAACCTCAACATCCTCCCCGGGCTTCAATCCGTTTTTCAGCAGAACATAGATAAAAGTCATATACGGCATTCCGCCCGCACGCCCCGCAATGACGGATTTTCCGCGCAAATCCTCCCACGAGAAATCATCCGTTTTTTCCCTTGAAAGAAGGAACGAACCGTCGCGCTTTGTGAGCTGCCCGATAATCATCGGGTGGTTTGCGCTGCCCTCGTTCACAACATAAACACCCGTTTCCGGCCCCATCAATGCAAAATCCGCATCGCCCGATATAAGCGCGGTCATGCTTTTGTCGCTTCCCCCGCCGGTCACAATTTCAAGATCAATGCCCTCCTCCGCAAAATAACCGCGGCTGACCGCGATATAAAGCGGCGCATAGAACACGGAGCGAGTGACCTCGTTCAGCGTGATATGCCGCAGTTCGCCCGAACCGCCGCATGCCGCCGCAATCGGAACAAGCAGCAAAAGAACAAGAAAAAGAGCAAGAAATTTCTTCATTTCAATACCTCCAAAGAAAAGCCTTGCTCCATTGATATGCCGCAAACGGGTATGCGGTGCCTTTCGGCGATTATTTTTTCTTTCTGTTTCTTATAAAGGTATTTATCCCGTAATGGAAGAAAGAGATCAACGCTGCCGCTATGGCTGCAAAATATGCATAAAGATAAAACGGACATATGCCGAATTCAAGCTGCAAAAATGTGAGCGTTATTGCGCCGACAAACAGCCCCGTTGCAATCTTTCCGAACCAATCGGCATAAACAACAACATGTTTTGAATAAAGGATTCCGCCGACAATTATCATTATCGCATCCTTAGCAAGGATTATCAGCATTATATAAAGCGGAATGACCCCTTTGAACCAGAAACAGGCGAGAACGGCAATCAGCATCAGCTTGTCCGCCAGTGGATCGAGAACTTTGCCGACGTTTGTGATCCAATTGTTGCGCCGCGCAAGCCAACCGTCCAGAATATCCGTTCCGAACGCGAAAATATAAACAAAAAAGCTCAAAAGATAACGTTCGTTTTTAAACAGCGCGATAAAAACCCCGATTAAAATCAACCGAAAAACCGAGAGCATGTTCGGAATCTGTTTTTTAAATTTCATATTCGTATCACCTTTCTGCCGCCCTGCCGCTGACCGAGCCGCCTGTTCTGTCGGCAGGCTGAATTAAAGAACCGCCGCTTCGGCTGTCGGCCTGATTGAACCCGAACCGAACGATGCAGGTTTGGCATTCCAACCGTATGCAAACAGTATAGCACATGTTTCAAATCAACTCAATAGCAATATCCCGTCATTGCGGCGGCAAAAGACAGGCTGTTTTCTGCTTCGAATACGCTTTTTTATCCGGCGTGCGCGGATTCGACCTTTTTTTCGAAAAAAAATGCGTTTAACCGGTTGCAATAAACGCCGAAATGGGGTACAATGCATGGGGTACAATTAAATTAAGCCCAAAGGAGATATTACCATGAACGAAGAGAGAGATTTTGTAGTATTCACCGATGACGACGGCAACGATTTCGAGCTTGACGTTATCGACTATTTCGATTATAACGACAAAGAGTACGCTGTCCTCGTTGACACCAACGATGAATGTGGCTGCGAAGACGAAGAGTGCGACTGCGAAACCAACGTCTACATCATGCAGGTTGTTGTGAATGAAGCAGAGGACACCGAAGAATTCGTCTCCCCCGCCGAAGAGGATATGGACGCACTGATCCAGATCGTTCAGTCAAGGCTTGAAGAAGGCGACTGCTGCTGTGATGACGACTGCTGCTGTGACGAGTGCACCGATGACTGCACCTGCGATGACAGCTGCGCGGGCGACAACGCTTCCGCAAAATGCGGCACCTGCTGCAAAACCGAGGAATAAAATCCCCGCAGCGTAAATCAACAAACGCAAACAAAAGGCCTCCGTCGAACATCATAATATTCGGCGGAGGTTTTGATTTTGCTGTTAACACGAAAAGCAAACATCGACTTTCACCCTTGAACTGTCTATCACCGAATGAGGAGGAATTTTAATTGTGAATATTGAACTTGTTCGGCTCACGCCGCAGTACCGCGAACAATTGTTTGAAATGCTGCCCGAATGGAAAGCGGATATTGAAAACAACCGCACAAATCCTTCCCCCTATGCAATATTCCGCAATGATTTTCACGATTTTGATTATTATCTTCAAAACCTTGAAACAAAGGAAGGGAATGCGGACGGATACGTTCCGGACACAACGCTGTTTTGCCTTGACAAAGACCGAAATATCTTTGTCGGCGCTGTCAATATTCGACATTATCTGAATGAAACGCTGCTGAAAACAGGCGGCCATATCGGCGACGGTATCCGCCCGAGTGAGCGCCGCAAAGGTTATGCAACGGCAATGATCTCACTTGCGCTGCAGGAATGCAGAAAGCTCGGCATAAACAGGGTTTTGATGTGCTGCGACAGGAACAATATCGGCTCGGCAAAATCCATCATCCGCAACGGCGGCGTGCTTGAAAACGAAGTTGTCGAGGATGGGGTTCCCGTGCAAAGGTATTGGATTCGGGTTTGAGGTTTTGAAGTGAATTAGGTCCGAAAAGTACCGAAGCAATGCCGGCATCATCTGCCTCTTAGTGAAACAGCCGTATGCCCGAGCTTAAACTCAGCCGGTGAGCTTGATATTTCGACCCTCGGCTTTTTGCCGCCGCTGCAATGCGGCAGCATGCTTCGCCGCATTAAATTTCAGCCTTCCGCTTCATTTCCCGTTTATATGAGCTGCGGAAACGAAACGGAAAGCTCTGTATTTTTTCTTATCGGTTTCAGTCCTTCCAGCCGATATAGTTTTTATAAATAACATGGTGCGGAATGTAGTCGCCAAGCTGCGAGCTGCATATGCTGAGAAAAATTTCGTCCCAAGTTACCGTCGGATCGTTGACAAGAACATAGTTGTCATATTGTGTATACCTTGCTGCTTCCGACGGCGCATCACCCGTGAAATGTAGCAGATATTTATAGGTATCCCTGTTGCCTATGTATTCCGCCGTGCTTTCATGCCACCTCAGCACAAAAGTCTCGCCGTCGTATTCCAGCAAATTGAAAACCAGCTGCGGGTACTTATCCTTCTGCTGCTCGTACAGTTCGTCGCTTATACCTTCTCTGCTCAGTGTGTAGTAATTTGCACACAGAACGATTGCGGGAGCGCCCTTGCTGACCTTTTCATAGAACGCATCCCATGTTTCTTTTCCGAAAACACAACCCTTGGTTTCGAAAACAACGGCATTCGATTTTTTCGCAAGTTCCAGAGCTTCATCCGCGGAGCAGACCGTTTCCAAAACCTGTTGGAGCCGCTGCTTTTCGCCGCTGTCAACGGCGGGAGCTTCCGTATGGCTTTCCGCTTGCTTTTCCGTCTGTTCCGGCTTGCCGGTGCACGCCGCAAACATTACAACCGACAAAACGACCAGCAACAAACACACGATTTTTTTCATTTTATTCTCCTTTCATTAACCTGCATTTGTGAGCAGGGTATAGATGATGATAATTATCAGCAGCCCGAACCCGACTGCGGAAAACGCTGTCATTTTCTTATACGAAAGAATGCTTTCAATTCTCGTTCGCACTTTTGCTCCTCCAAATGCCGAAACAAACAGGCTTTTGCTTTGAACGCAGTTCAAAAGGTCAAGTGCGTACTCCCTGCGCTCATCTTCACTGTACTTTGCTGTTGCGGCCTCATCGCACGCAAGTTCAAGATCCGAGAGGAACGCTTTTAAAAAAATCCATGAAAGAGGGTTGAACCAATGAACTGCCGCCGTCAGAAAGCCTGCCAATCGCCAGAGATTATCCAGTCTGCGAATATGTGTTTTTTCATGTTGCAGGATATGTTTGAGTTCCGCTGACGCAAACGACGTCGGCAAAACGATGCGCGGCCTGATAATGCCGTATACTGCGGGACTTTCCACTTTCGGAGACAGGAAAACATTCCCCTTGAGATGAACGGCATCCCGAATTTCATGCTTTGTTGTTGAATAAAGTATTGTCAACGCAAGAATCAAAGCCAATGCCGAAATTATCCAAACCAATGATGAAATTTCAAACACCTTGCTCAGAATATTGACCTTATACGCAATGGGGAAATAGCTGTCTGCAAGCATAAGTGTGTTTGTTACGGAAAAGGCGATATCATCCGCGGGCTGATAAATCGTTACGGTTTTTGTTGTCAGTTGCGAAATCAGCGTCATCAGGCTGTATCGGCTGTTCAGGCCGAAAGGCACCCACATGCGCACAAACGGAATTATCCACAGAAATACGGAAAATCTGCGCGGAACTGCTTTAATCTTTCTTGCAGCCATAACGATAAGCCCCGTAACGGAAGCCGTTATGCTCATATTAACTATCCAATAGCAAAACTCTCCGAGCATGGTCGTCACCTTTTTTCAATCAATCGTCGAAGTTCGTCTGTTTCGCTCTCCGTAAGCTTTTCATCCTCCAACAAAGCTGAAAACAGTGCTTTGCGCGAACCGCCGAAAACCTTGTTGAGCAGTGATACGGCCTCCCTTTTTTGCATTTCCGCCCGAGTAACCGTCGGAGTGCAGATGAATCCGGGTTCGTCACGACGAATAAAACCTTTCGTTTCAAGTTTTTTTATTACAGTATAGGTTGTGTTCTTGTTCCACCCGATGGTGTCGGCAGCAATCAAACTGATCTCCTTTGCGGAAATCGCACCCCTTGCCCAAATTATTTCCATAACCTTCGCTTCACTGTCAAACAATTTTTCTCTCATTCTTTCGCCTCCGGACTATCTCTGTAGTCTATACTATCGCAATAGTCTGCAATTGTCAAGTTCTTTTTTCAAAAAGGCCGAGCGCTTCCGACACCTTTTTGAATTTTTCATCAATTTCGGCTTCACCGTCCAAATGCAGAACCCTGCACGAAAGCTTTTTCTGCCACTGATCATGTCTTGCCTTGCTTCTGATTTCCGCACCGCCGTTGAAAACGAAGTTGCCGACAACCGCTTCCAGCGGTCAGAGCTGGATTATCTGATCTACAATGACCCGCTTGCTTATGCAGACTTGGTTCTGAATGGCGATCCCGAAGTCTACTTGAAGGCTGTGACGGAATGCAAACCGCTCGATAGCTGACGGGAAGAATATAGCTCATTTGACGGACAAGCACCGACCGTGCTTGTCCGTCAAGATTCAGTTAGTGGTTGCAGATATATCCTTCTGTATTAAATCTTGTTTTTCATATCTCACTGAGGTTCCCACCCATTCTATAACCTTGTGAACAGAGATTTTATATGATTTATTGTGAGATAATATCTCGCCGTACTTCAAGAAATCTTCATCCGAAGCGCTTTTGCTTATCAAAGTCGAAACTTCGTTTCCGACCTCCGTAAACGGGTATTGCCTTATATTGGCTTCTTCGGGTTTTCCGGAGGATGAGGCCATCACCATAATCAAGCTGTGACTGTTAACCAGAATGCGAGGCTCACTACTAATGCTCATGCTTAATGAGATTAGTCCATCATTAAACATCAAGCCAATCTCACTCAATTTCATAATATCTGCATATGTGATGCCAACAGTTTCTAAGTACTCATCCTCATTTGGCAAGAAGCAATTTGTTCCACTCGACACAAACGAATGCGAACATATTTTAATGAAAAGTTCAGCATCTTTCTTGCTTAAATTTCTCACAACATCTATCGTCTTTAGCGAGAAAGTGGATGGCTGCGCAATTTCTCCTGCAAGGATTTTAGCCCACAAATTCTGCATTGTGTCATCACTTACGTTTCCTGCGGCTTCAAAAAAGCGTACAAACCAATCGAAATCATAGGTTCCTTGTTCATCGCTCCTTGGTTGTTCTTGATAATATTGGTCAGCTTTTTGTGCAACAGTTAGAAAGTTGCTTGCCTTATAATACTCCGTATAAGTCATCTTTCCTGAAGCCAGTAAATCGTCTGCAACTTCTTTGAACTTGCCTGCCTTTATCTTCTCAAATTCATCTGTTTTAGTGTTATGCCTTAAAAAGATTGCAGTAAAAAGCGCGCCTGCAACAGGGCCGACGGCCGAAGACATGGTTTTAAGGCCACTTGACAAAAAAGCAATTATTTCTGTTCCATTCACTATCTATTTCACCTCATTTCAGCCGCTCGCACAGCGGCAAGATTTCTTCCAGTTTGGCAACGATGCGTATCTGTTCTGCAAGAGGAGGGAGAGGAATAAGCACCTTCACGATATTCGCAACAGCCAAGCCTGGTTGCGCTGTGGCTGTTGCATATTGATTTAGGTTTAATGCTTTAAGAAACCATGCACTCCATACAACGTCAGTTTGATTGAAGTGATCAACAACAACAGCATGTTCAGTAGCATAAAATTGACCTTCAGCTACATTAATATTTCCACAGAGAGCACCTTGGCGTCCTATCAATGCATAGTGTCCTTCACGGTTAAAATTAGAAACATATCCTCTTACGCCATTCCCACCATAACACAGATATCTATGTTCACAGGATACTTCTTCATAAATATCAGAGGCTGTTATGTTTTTTCCTGCTTGGAGATTGAATATTTGGCCTATTCTGACCCACTTCCAACTATCTGGAATGTCAAACGGAATCTCGTTCTCTGCAATTTCAGGCAGAGGTTTTTCTTTTTTTATCTTGCCTTCTTTGATCAGCCGCTGTTTTTCATACTGAATCTGTCGGTATAGTTCTTCGCCTGTTCCTTCTTCCGGTCTTTGCTCAACGAGCTTGCCTTGGATGGCATATTGAAGAATTGACTTCTTCATATCCTCCGGGAACTTGGCGTTAAACTGCTCCAGCTTCTCATAGGAAGCAGCATAGCGGTCAACCAGAGGGAGGAGTTCTTCAATCTTGGCAACGATGCGCTTTTGTTCGACGAGAGGGGGAAGAACAACCATAGTGCTTGCTATAGCATCTAATACCCAATTTTTATTTCCCACTCCTCTTGTATTCTCGGTGGCTTGTGCTTGTACCAGGGGGCTCATAAGCATATAATACAAAAATTTTATATCTATACATTTGCAATCGAATTTGAGCAATGCCACACTTACAAACAGGCTAAATGGTTCGGTAGTATCTACGATTGCGGGAACGCCTGTTGTACCTACCTTTGAAAGTATTAAGTCCCCCTTTTCTGGATTGCATCGTGCATACAATTCTTTATGTTCTTCTTCTGAAATATATTTAGTGTTTTCTAACGATAGGAAACCGTTGCTCATATCTTTAACAGATACAAATTTAACTCCTGTAGAGGTATATTTAGGGGTCTTGTGAGTACCATCAGTAAGTTTATTCAATATGCTTCCAAGAGTAACCCACATCCAATTCTCGGGAATATCAAAAGGTACTTCTTGAAAATTGATTATTGAGTTGGTTCTCTTGTCTTTTTTAATGATTTTTTCTTTTATCAACACTTCTCTCTTTCGTTCGATTTCCTGAAAGAGTTCCTCGCCGGTGCCTTCCTCGGCTCGCTGCTCCACCAGCTTGCCTTGTATGGCATACTGCAAAATACTCGCTTTTAACTGTTCCGGTGTCATTCTTTCACACCTCCCGGCAGCAATGCTTCCAACTCTGCAAGAACTTTGTCGATTTCAGCGTTGAGTGTGGTTCTTCTTTCCTGATACTCTCTGATCGTATCAAGCGGGTCGAGAACTTCTTCTTCCTCATGGGGATAGCCGCAAAGGTCGATATTGCAGCCCTGTTCATTCAACAGATAATCTGCGGTAAACTTCTGCGCCTTGAAGTTTTCGCCATCCCGGATTTCTTTTCTGTCATTCCACCAAGTGATACAATCCTCGAAGTGCTTCAGCTCCATGGGCTTGGTCTTGGAAAAATGCTTTCTGTCAGACGGAATGTCCACTCTGTAGAACCATGTTTCTGTTGTCGGCTTTGTGTTATCGAAGAACAACAGATTGGTGGTAATGGAAGTATAGGGGCTGAACACAGAGCTGGGCAGTCTTATGACTGTATGTAGATTGAACTCGCCAATGAGCTTTTTCTTGATGTTTACCTTCGCATTGTCCAGACCGAACAAGAAACCATCAGGCACGACAACAGCAGCTCTGCCGTTTTTCTTCAAACGGTACAGGATCACCGACATGAACAGATCGGCAGTCTCAGAGCTTGCCAGATCGTCTGGGAAGAAGCCCTGAATGGACTTATCCTCATGTCCGCCATAGGGAGGGTTCATCAAGATGACGTCGAACTTATCCGCGTCCGTATAGTCCAGCAGATTATGCTTCAACGAGTTCATGTGATAGATATTTGGAACTTCAATGTCATGCAGCAGCATATTGGTTACGCAGAGCAGATACGGGAACGGCTTTTTCTCGATTCCGTAAATGCTGTCATCAAGCTGCTTTTGAGCAGAAGTATCGGTTACCTGCTTGGATAACTGTCCAAGCCAGGAAGTAATAAAGCCACCCGTACCGCAAGCGAAGTCAGCCATCTTTTCTCCCAGTTTCGGCTTGATCATCAGCGCCATGAACTCGGTGACTGCTCTCGGCGTGTAAAACTCACCGGAGGAACCGGCAGACTGCAATTCACGAAGGATTTCTTCATAAACAAAACCGAAAGCATGACTTTCCTTTACGTCATCAAATTCGATTTCGTCAATCACATCAATGACCTGACGAAGATAAACGCCGTCCTTCATATAGTTGTTGGCGTCCTCAAAGGTCGATTTCACGATTGCTTTCTTGATTGGAGTGGCAGGTGTAACCTTAATGCCCTCATAGAGAATGGTATTGCCCTCTTTTACATCATTGCCCTTCAGCACAGGGAACAAAGTGTTGTTGACAAAGTTCAGCAGCTTGTCTCCGGTCATAGCGTGACCGTTGCTGTCTGCTTTCGCCCAATTTCTCCATCTGAGGTCTTCGGGAATAATGGATTCGTAGTTGTCCTCGTTTAGTTCCCAGTCATCTTCTTTGGCATCGTATACTTTCAAGAAAAGCATCCATACCATCTGCTCAATTCGCTGAGCATCGCCGTTGATACCTGCGTCCATACGCATAATATCACGGATTCTTTTTATAAAACCTGACTGCATAGCCATAATTAACTTACCTCTAATTCATAAATGTTCGCTTCAAGCTCCTTAATAGCAGCCTCGTACTGCGCTTTGCCGCCGAACAGCTTAACGATTTTTGCAGGCTTTCCAAAGTCGGCAAAGTCCGCAAGAGAAAGCACCTTAATATCCTCAACCTCTGTAATGCCCTGATTCATATACTTGTCCAAGAGGATGGAGAGAACTGCTTGCGCTTCAGAAGAATACTTGCTGAAAAAGTCCTTCTTTTTCACATTGTTTGCTCGCTCTTTTCTCGTCAGCGGCTTCCTGCCGTATGCCACATAGCAGATAAAATCAAAGTCATCAACATCAGACATTCCTTGTTCCGCTTTCAGGGCTTTCAAATCAATGCCCATTGCCATAAAGGACTGCTCAATCGTTTTCTTCTTGTCCGATGCCTTCCACTTGTGTATAAAGTCAGAAAGGGACGCATATTCGCCTTTGATATTGGTTCTCGTGTAGTCGATAATATCTTCCTGACGAAGCAGCTTGCCGTTGGCATCATACACAGAAACAGTCTTATTGATAATTTTCACTCTGCACCCGTCTTTATCAACGATAGGCGTTTCAACGGGGTCAACGGGCGGTTCCTCTCCACTGCCGCCGGGTTCACCGCCTTTGGGTTTGTTTCCTCCGCTGCCGTGTTGGAACCCCTCAACCTGTTCTACGGGACCATCCCAATCAGGGTCGGTAAAGAGCCTTGTCACGTTTCTAAAGTCCATAACGACAAAATGCGTCTTGCCGTCCTTTTCTCTGATACGGGTTCCACGACCGATGATCTGCTTAAAGGTGGTCATGCTCTCAACCGTCTTGTCCAGAACGATCAGCTTTGTCATCTTGCAGTCTGCTCCGGTGGAAAGCAGTTCGGATGTCGTAGCGATAACCGGATAAGGGCTGGACACAGAGATGAAATAGTCAAGTTTGGATTTGCCATAAGCATCGGAGCCGGTGATTCTAACACAGTAGTCCGGATTTTCCTTGACCATATCAGCGTTATGGTTGATTAGGGCGATTCTCATGCGCTCGGCATGATCTTCGGAAGCGCAGAACACAATAGTTTTCTGCATCCTGTCGGTGCTTTTCAGATACTCGGTAATCTCCCTTGCAACCTCGTCAATACGGTCTTGGAGAATGATATTGTAATCATAATCCCTATTGTTATAGATTCGGTCTTCGAGCACATTGCCGTATATATCGGTTTGCCCTTTGTGCGGCCTCCAGCCGTCACCGATGTTGGTCGTGATATTGATAACCTTGAAAGGAGCAAGGAAGCCGTCTTCGATGCCTTGCTTTAAGCTATAAGTATAGACAGGCTCTCCAAAGTAATCAATGTTCGATACCTTTTCGCTCTCCTTTGGCGTGGCGGTCATGCCAATCTGTGTAGCAGAAGAAAAGTACTCCAGCACTTTTCGCCAGTTACTATCCTCCTTGGCACTTCCACGATGACACTCGTCCACAATAATGAGGTCAAAGTATTCTGCGGGAATCTGTTTGAAGTGTTCTTCATCATTCTGCCCGACCATCTGATGATAGAGGGCAAAGTTTACTTCATGGGATGCGATCTTGCTCAAACACTCCTTGTCGGAAAAGTCCACTTTATAAATGGTCTTTTCAAGCGGTGCAAAATCCTGCAAAATACTCTGGTCAACAAGAATGTTCCTGTCAGCCAAATACAGAATTCTCTTTTTAAGGTCAGAGCGGAGCAGCCGATACACTATCTGGAATGCAGTATACGTTTTGCCCGTTCCCGTTGCCATCACAAGCAACAATCTCTGCTGCCCTCTGGCGATTGCTTCCACGGTTCTGTTTACAGCGTTTCTTTGATAATAGCGTGGAGGATATGTGCTTTGAGACGAGTAGTACGGCTGGGAGACTATTTTCTTTTCCAAGTCGGATACGCCCTTGCCGCCGTTCAGTTCAGCGTAATATCTTGCTACAAGCTCATCCTGTGTTGGAAATTGCTCTAAAGCAATCTGCCGTTCCTGCCCGGTAAAGAAGTCATGCTCATAGAAAGCATCTCCGTTTGAGGAATATGCGAACGGGAGATCCATCATCTGTGCATATGTCATCGCCTGCTGCAAGCCGTGAGATACAGAATGATTATTATCCTTTGCTTCAACTACGGCAATTGGCTTCCCATCGTTGAGATAAAGCATATAGTCGGCAAATTTCGGCTTACTGCGAGCCACAATATTGCCGCTGATGTTGATTCTGCCATCAGTAATCTTGGTCTCCATTGTTATGTGACCTTTCCAACCATTCAGAATGACCGGAGTGATATAATTCAATTTGATGTCTTCTTCCGACATCTGTTTCTTGCCCAATATGGTCATATCAAAACCTCCTAATCAAATTCTTTAGTGTTGGTTAGTCACGAACCGTTTCGAGAATATCTTCAATCCGACAATCCATTGCCTCGCAAATACGAAGCAGAACATCTGTGGTAATGTTGTCTCCCTTGCCAAGCTTTGCAAGGGACGCAGAACTGATGCCGGCTTTTTCTTTCAAATCACTCTTTTTCATATTTTTATCAATAAGCATCTTCCAGAGCTTGTTATAGCTGATGCGCATATTGAGAAGTCCCCCTTATCAAAATACATAGTCACATTATAGCACACATTTGTGAAGATTGCTACCAGATTCGCAAATTGAAAATCTGTAAACGCAAATGAATTTTTGCATTTACAAATCAGATGTTTATATGCCATGTGCAATGCGTGTTCTACGCCTGCAACATATTTTGGATATTGAAGATATACCGGCGTGGCGGTGCTTCTATGTGTTGTTGCGGTCAAAACATTCCGATTATTGGTAAGCCCTGTTCTCATGCAAGCTCCTTTCTGCGTCCCTGTTACGCAATAGGGGTGTTTTTCGGCTGTTTTCTCCGGCTCATGACTTGGGGAAAACGGAGATTTTCAAACAGGAGCACGCCGGACAACGCCCGGGTTCGTCCGACGCGCTCCTGTCGGCTATTTTCGTATTTTTACGGCTCTACACCGTAGTTGCTCACAGCTCCATGTCGCGCTTCTTGCGGCGCGGCATATCACGGCTTCTGGACTGCTCCGGCTTCTCCGGCTCGGTGTGGAGCATGAATTGTATGAACTCCTTGACCTTGCGGGGCGCTCGTTTGAGTGCCGCCATGAAGTCCTTTGTCTGCTCTTGCAGCTTTTCATATTTGCGTTTCCATACGCTGACATCGCGCTTGAGCGTTTCCACTTTATTTTTCAAATCTCCGATCAGCCCGCGAGAAGCGATGCCCTCCTTGGCAAGCTCCTTGAGGAACTGCGCGTCCTGCGGCGTCATGGAGATATTGCCGGAGATGGTCTTTTTCCCAATGCTGTCGATTTCGTGGAAGGAAGCTGCCGCTCCCTTCTGCTCCCTGATCTTCTCGTTGTATTTTTCAAGCGTCTGCTTCCTCCTGTCAATCTTATCCTCAATCGATTCCAGCCGCGCCTGCTCCTGCTGCACTTTGAACTGCGTCACCGTCAGGTGTTCCTCGGAGCTGCCGCGTTCGCCTCGCTCCACATCGTCATACCCTGCCTTTCGCATGGCGGCGAAGAAATCATCTTGCAGAACGGAATAGGATTTTCGGAGCACAGTTTTCCCGTTTGCGTTCAGCAGCGGTTTCCCATGCTCGTCCAGCGCGGGCTTGGAATCCCACTTTTTACTCATACTGACCTGCTGTATCGTTTCCTTGACCGTACCCACCAGCGATTTATCCTTGCAGCGTTTCGACCACAGGATTTGCTTTTCCACGACGGGAATGTAGACCACATGAAGGTGATAGTGGTACATGTCCTGCCCCAGCGCGTCGGACATGGCGCGGTTGCGCTCATCGGCGTGCATGACCGCAGAGAGAATGTACTGCTCGCCGCCTACAATTTCTATTGCGGATTTGTATGCGTCGGTGTAGAATTGTTTTGCGAAAACATAACCGCCGTGATTGTGAAAATAGGCGGTGTTTACGTCAAAGACCAGCTCGCCGTAGAGAAAGGCATCCTCTTTCAACCCACGTGTGGAGATGATCCCGTCCTTTTTCAACTGCTCAAACATCTCCGCATATCCGGCGGTCGGTTTCTTGAAATGAACATTGAGGTGCGTTCTCTCCGGGACAATATCCTGATTGACATAGGATCCCTTTTCCCGTTCGTTGTGTTGCTGCGCGTTGCCGATTCTGGCAGCGGTCAGCCTCATATTTCTTGCGTTGGTACGATGGATACCGTCGCCTCTTGCCATAGGCAGTTTACCTCCTGATTTCAGATTGTGCAGGACAGGTAGCTTTCGGGGAGGCACTTCTGCGGAAGTGTAATAACCCACTATGATACTTTCATCCTGCGGCTGCAAAGTATCGTGGGCTCTCCGAGGGGGTATGCGGCTTCTGCGGAAGCCTCTGCCGTGGCTTGCAAGTAGTACCCACTTTGCAAAATCCACGGCGTGACCGCCAGCCTTTCAGCAATCGAATTTGCTTCAACGCTGCCGCCCACAGGCAGAGAGAATTTTGAAAATCCTCTCCGCCATCCATCTCAAAATCTGCGG
>ENA-UOJS01000313-UOJS01000313.1-human-gut-metagenome-genome-assembly--contig:-C74-NODE-313-length-53065-cov-7.356819_pt1 | contig 53065 bp, 42 predicted proteins | sample MGYA00242355_ERZ723902 | MGnify/ENA metagenome assembly ERZ723902
CAGCATCTGGAGGTTCCGCGCGTGACCTCCGGCGGCAGCAGGCGCAGGGAGTGCCTAGAGCCGATAAAAAAATCGGCTCTGCGCCGACCGGAGCGGTGTGCCGCTCCTGTACAACCATGCCTGTCTCTACCGGAGCCTCCCCCCGGAGGGAAAGGCGTACCGCCTTTCCCGGATCTGAAGTATTCGGCACCGGCACCTTGCCGGTCGGGTTCCAAGGGCGAAGCGCCTTGGTCGCCGAAGGCGAAATCCCCGCTCTATCGGACGACGACAAAGCCGTATTTCACGGTCAGGGCGGGACGCTGCCCGTGTTCCCACGGACGCTTGCACTCGCCGATCACATAGGCGAAACCCGGTGCAACGGCGCGAACCATCACCTCTTTGACGCCGGGGGCGCCGACCAACTGATTGTCCTCCTCCGGCATGATAAGGCGTTCGCCCACCAGTTCTACGGCGGAACCGGTCTGCTTCCTGTCCTTGTCGACCCGGAAAAACCAGGTATAACCGGTCGTCGGATTCGCTTTCAGCGAGATTTTCACATATTCGCCGACCCGGACCTGCACGGTCTGGTTGCTTTCACTGGCGCCGAGCGTCCTCGACGCCTCCGGCAACTGCTTCCACTCCTGTTCGCCGGTAGCGCATCCGGCCAGAGTCGCCATCACCGCGGCGATGCCGCAAATCAACCATTTATTCATATTGTTCTCCCTGTCTGCGTTTGCAGTAATATGAACCGCTTCCGCCGTTTTTTCAAGTCCGATTCCCCAAAGCCTCTCAGATTCCGGAGAGCATTCCCTCTTCGAGTTTCTGTTCCGGCTTCGGCAACAGCAGCCGGTCGCCGCGGGTCAGCTTCGAGGAGTAAATCATCGCCGTGTCGTCACTCCGGTTCAGCAGCAGTACCGGACGGCGGCGCACCTGCCCGGCGTCACTGATCCACACGAAATATCCGCCGGTTTCCAAATCGCGCCTGACCGCTGAACCGGGCACGATGAAACGATGCCCGCCATAGCCGGCCGACAGCACGATCTTCACCTTTTCACCGATCTGGAAGCGATGCCGCTTCTTCCGGTAAACCACGGTGTCTCCCGGTTTTACGGAATCCGGCACATCACCGGCCAGCACATCATGCTGGCGCAGGGCGCCTCCGCCTTTGATTCCCTCCAGCAGCACATTCCCATACTGGACGAGCATATCCAGCGGAGAGACCCGCACCTTCTCCAGCGTGGTGATATTCGGAATCGACCGGTTCGGGTCCGTTCCGCCCGCCCCCGCCAGCCGCCACACATACGCGCCGCCGTCGTCGTACCGGATTACGCTGCTTTCGATCCAGAAAGGGGCCAATTTCGCCTTTTCCGGCAGGATATGAACCACGCTCAACTGGTCGATCACCGGCAACGGCCTGCCATCCGGCCCGATCACATCATCCGTCTCAAGCGGGTTGGCGGCGAAACACTCGATCTTGCCGGAAACCGGGCTGGTCCCCTGAAACCACGCCGGAACCGGCTCCGTCTGCCCCCGGGGATAAACCAGCACCCGGGTCATCTGGTTGAACAGCGGCAACGCCTCATCCGGCAGATGAATTTCGATCTTGATCGGATTGACCATGCTGATCTTCAGCACCGGGTCCCCGACATCGGCCGCGCCGCCTTCCGAACGGTAGATCTCCTCGACCACCGCATTGAACGGCGCCCGGATGAAACAGGCGTCCAGCACCTGCCGCGCCCGTTCCAGGTCCAGCCCCGCTTTCTCCTTGTCGATCAGGGCGGTGTTGTACAGCATCAGGGTCTCTTCATATTGCCGGGCGCTGACGGCGCTTTTTTCGGCCAGGTTCCGGTCGCGCCGGAAATTTTCCTCACGCTCTTTCAGCACCACTTCGGCCCGCTTGCACATCACTTCGGCGATCTTCACATCGCTGGTCGGGATGTCCGTATCCTGGCGCGCCAGCAGGTCGCCCTGCCGCACCACCTCCCCTTCCCGGTTCAACACCTCGCTGAATACATACTTTCCCACCGGGGCGACGTAGGTCAGCCGCCCCTTCCCCTCGAATGAAATCACCACGCTGCGCGCATGGCAGACGACGCCCTCCATTTCGAGTTTCAGGGTGTCCACCGGCTCCAGCGCCATCGATCCGGCGACCGGCTCCACCGTCTTCGGCTTGACGGCCGATTCCGCCGCCATCCCTCCGGCACACAGCAGCACGGCCGCACCGGCTGCAAAAACTCCGGGATATCTGCTCATACCTCTCCTCCTGCTCCTGAATTGCTCCTGGAAACAATATAGCATCTTGCCGCAGCAGGTCAAATCGGAAAAGCGCAAAATCATTGCATCCGGTTGCGTGCGTAAGTATAAAGGCACATCGCGGCCACCATCACCACCGCCATCAGGAACCGCCGGATCCACGCCTTGCGCCCCACGCGCGGCTCCAGCCGATCGAAGCCATAATGCAACAGTACCGCGCCGAGCGCCACGGAAATAATGCCCCGGCTCGCCTGAATGATGTTGCCGAACACCACGCCGATCAACCCGAAACAGACGTAGATGAAGATCATCGCCCCGTACCACGCGACCGAAAACGGCACCGCGTCGACCAGCAGCCGCCGGTGATCGTTTTTCAGCGCCAGCACCGGGAGCGTACAGAATCCGAGCAGCGCGTAGGAGAGCGCCACGATGCCGAGCGATTCGAGCATCACCGACTTGCCCGGCATCATTTTGATCATCCCGGTTTCCACGATATCGCAGGCCGAATAGCTGACCAGAGTCAGGGCCAGCCAGGCCAATCCTTTCAGCGACAGCCGTCCCCCGGTCAGGTTCATCCCCATCGCGGCGACCGCGCTCAGCACCACCGCGATCCATTGCAGAAAGTTCAAATTGCGCTGCTCGACCGCAATGAAAATCACCGCCAGCACCACGATTTTGAGTCCGAAAAGCGACGACAGCCGCGAGGCTTCGATTTCCCGCAGCGCCTGAAAGAAGCTGAACTGCCCGATGACGAATGCGAAAAACCACCCCGCCATCAATCCCCAGAACGCCCCGCTCCACGGAAAACGCACCACCGGCAGAATCAGCGGCAGCGTCAGAACACCCAGCGCCCCCATCGCCAGCTGCGAATAAAACAGCAGGTTCAGCCTGCTTTTGTGCTTGAGCATAAACGCGCGCGACAGCGCATAGGACCCCGACTGAAACAACGCGGAAAGCACCCCCGCGACAATACCGAAAATCATAATGAAACCATTGTTGAACAGACTGACGCGATCTTATTATATATGTCCTCTAATACTATTTCGCTTATGCGAAATAGTATAATATATCTCAGTTTTTCTCCGCCGCCCAGGGCCGGAACAAAAAACGGCCCGGAATTTCCGGGCCGCATACGAAGGCGGGTCTTACAGCAGCCGGGCCGCGATGGCCGCCAATTCGCTGCGTTCGCTGCGCGCCAGCGTCACATGGCCGAAAAGGTTCTGCCCCTTCAAACGTTCGACCGTGTAGCTGAGGCCGTTGCTGGAAGCGTCCAGATAGGGATTGTCGATCTGATGCGGATCGCCGGTCAGCACCATCTTGGTATCCTCGCCGCAGCGGCTGATGATGGTTTTGACCTCGTGCGGCGTCAGGTTCTGCGCCTCGTCGACGATCACGTACTGGCGCGGAATGCTCCGCCCCCGGATGTAGGTCAGCGCCTCCAGCTCCAGTTTCTTGGAGTTGATCAGCCCCTCCGCGGAGTGTCGGGACGAGCTTTTCGCTTTCCGTTCCGCCTCGCCCCCCAGCAGGAAATCGAGGTTGTCGAAGATCGGCTGCATCCAGCTGGCCAGCTTGGAGCCTTTGTCGCCCGGCAGATAGCCGATGTCGTTGCCCAGCGGGATGATCGGGCGCGACACCAGAATCCGGTCGTACAGCGTTTCGTTGATCACCTGCTGCATCGCCGCGGCCAGCGCCAGCAGCGTCTTGCCGGTGCCGGCGCCGCCGACCAGCGTGACCAGCCGGACTTCCGGGTCGAGCAGCAGATCCAGCGCCATGCGCTGCTCCTTGTTGCGGGGAGAGACGTTCCAGACGGTATCGGTCCGGTTGTGGTCCAGCAGCGTCAGCATCGCATTCGCCCGGCAGCGCGCCAGCGCGCTCTGCTTTTTCCCGCCGTTGTCGGCGTGAAGCACCGCAAATTCATTCGGCAACAGCTCGAAAGGGGCCGCCGGAAGCTCGTGGTCGCGGTAGAGCTGATCCAGCTTCGCATGGGTGGTTTCCGCCTCGCGGAACCCGGTGTAGAGCGACGAGGAGTTCACCTTGCCGCGTTCAAAATCCATCACCCGCAGCCCCAGCGCATCCGCCTTGAGCCGGAGATTGATGTCCTTGCTGATGAAGACGACGATCTTCCCCTGCTGATGCAGGCCGTATGCGACCCGCAGAATCCGGTTGTCCGGGGAATCCAGCTGCAGTTCGCTGCCGAAAACCGAATTGACCTCGCGGGTCGACTGTTCGTCCTCCACTTCCGCCGCCGTCAGCACGAACAGCCGGCCGGCCAGCGCCGGATTGATGCTCTTGAGCGGCACTCCTTTTTTCAGCCGGCCGGTTTTGGGCAGCTCCAACTGCCGCAGCCGGTCGAGGTGGCGGATCACCTGCCGGGCGTTGCGTCCGAGTTCGTCGGAGTTCTTCTTGAACTTGTCCAGCTCCTCCACCACGGCCATCGGAATGACCACGTCATTGTCCTGAAACGACTCGATGCTCTGTGCGCTGTGCAGCAGCACATTGGTATCGAGCACAAATGTCTTAATCGCCATCTGCCGCCTCCGTCAAAGTAAAAAGGGGGAAATACGGAAATGCCCGCACTCCCCCGGATCAAAGTTCAATCGCTTTCCACGGACTTCACCGCAATTACGGCATTCCGTAGGAGTTGACGGTCGCGCCCGCCGGCAGGCCTGCCGGCCGCACGCCGGTGCCGGACGCCTGAATGGAACGCTCCGAGAAGAACGGCAGCAGCATCGACTGGCTGGAGCTCTGCACCTGCACGTTCAACAGCCGGGTCGCCCCTTTCGCCTTCACTTCGCGGGTCAGCAGGCTCACCACATTCTCCGTGGTCAGCGTATTCTGGAAGATGGACGCCTTGCCGTCACCGGCAGCGCTGCCGACCAGCGTGGGCAACCCGAGGAAATAATACCCGGTCATCACCACATGGGTCTGGCAGACCGGACGCTCCGAGGAGGTGTTGCACACATTGACCGCATTGAATTTCTGGGTGGACTCCACCGTGGTACAGCCGCTCATCAGCACAACGCCCGCAACAGCGGCCGCGAACAACGAAACCAAACTTTTCTTCATATTTTCCTGTCCCTGTTTACTTGTTGTATTTCAGGGCCTTCGCCCCGATGTCACGACGGCAGAAGCCGCCTTCAAACCGAATTTTGTCGACTGCCTCATACGCCTTTTCAATCGCTTCGGCGATGCTTTTGCCGCGGGCGGAAACCCCCAGCACCCGGCCGCCCGCATTCACGATCGCGCCATCCTTGAACGCGGTCCCGGCATGGAACACCACCGCGCCGGTCGCGGCCGCGTCCTCAAGCCCCGAAATCGGGAAGCCCTTCTGATATTTCCCGGGATAACCGCCGGAAGCGAGCACCACCGAAACCGCCGGGTCTTCCGACCAGACCAGTTTCGCGTCGGCCAGTCTGCCTTCGGCGGTCTTCTTCAGCACGTCGAACCAGTCGCCGTCGAAACGCCGCATCACCGGCTGAATTTCCGGATCGCCGAACCGGACATTGAATTCCAGCACCTTCGGCTGCCCGTCGCAGACCATCACACCGACGAAAATCACGCCGTGGAAATCGAGCTTTTCCGCGCGGATGCCCGCGAGGAAGGGTTTCAGGATCTCCGCGTCGATCTTCTTCCAGACCTCATCCGACACCACCGGAGCGGGCGAATACGCCCCCATTCCGCCGGTGTTCGGCCCCATGTCGTTGTCGAACACGCGCTTGTGATCCTGCGAGGAAACCAGCGGCACGATCGTATTGCCGTCGGTCAGGGCAAGAATCGAAGCCTCTTCCCCGACCAGGCACTCCTCGATCAGCACTTTCGCGCCGGCCGCGCCGAACATGCCGTCGAAACAGCCGTGCAGAAACTCCAGCGCATCGGCCTCTTTGTCGGCGACCAGCACACCCTTGCCCGCCGCGAGGCCGTCAGCCTTGATCACGATCCCCTTCGCGCCGGCCGCGAACTCCCCGCGAATGTAATCGGCGGCGGGCGCCTCTGCGGTAAACGTGGCGGCTTTCGCAGTCGGAATGCCGTATTTGACCATGAACGCCTTGGCGAAATCCTTGCTGCCTTCGAGCTGCGCGGCGCGTTTGTCCGGGCCGAACACCAGCAGTCCATGCCTGCGGAACACATCGACGATCCCGTCGCAGAGCGGCGCTTCCGGCCCGACCACCGTCAGGCCGATGCCGTTGGAGGCGGCGAATTCCGCGAGTTTCTCCAGTTCATCCACCTGAATTGCGACGCACTCCGCATCGGCGGCGATACCGGCGTTGCCGGGCGCGCAATAAACCTTTTCCACTTCGGGGCTTCGTTTCAACTGCCAGACCAGCGCGTGTTCGCGCCCGCCTGAACCGACGACCAGAACCTTCATCCGTAATCTCCATCGAATTGTGCGGCAAATCCGTCAAAAACCGCTTGATTTATTCCTGTATGCACATTACTATAACAATAGCTCAAATTTCGGAAAGTTAAAGTAAATTCCATGGAAAATCGCGACGATTTTTTGAAACTCGACGATTCCGCCCTTTCCGCCTGCTGTGAACTGGGATTCTTCAAGGGTTCGGGGAACGGCGGGCAGAAGCGGAACAAGACCTCCAGCGCGGTCCGGGTATACCTGAAAGCCTTTGATCTGTCGGCTTCCGACTGTACCGAACGCAGCCAGCACCGCAACCGCGCCAATGCATTGGCGAAGCTGCGCCACTCGCTCGCGCTGACGGTCCGGGAAACTCCGGCGGAACCGCCGGAGCGCATGGAATGCGCGCTGAACCACCCCTCTTACCCGCTCTTTCTCGCGCATCTGCTCGACGTGGCGGCGGAACAGGGCTGGGAGCTGAAACCGGCCGCCGCTCGGCTCGGCGTTACGCCGACCGCGCTGGTCAAGCTCTTCGCCCGCGATCCGGCGCTGTGGACTCACGTGAACGCGGCGCGGGCCGCCGCCGGGCTGCCCGCGCTGCGGCGGCCGTGACAAATCTACCGAATACTGTTCAGCGGGTCAGTAAATAGACCATCACCCCGCCGGGCCGCGAAGCGGTATCCGCCGTAAAACGCAGCTTGCCGTTTTCATAAGCCGACGGTATGATGCCATTCGGAGAACCGTCGAGCTTCAGTGCCTCGACTTTCAGGTCGGGAAGTTCAAGTTCGATTTCTGCGGTACACTTTTCCAACAGAAGCGGCAGCTTCCCCCAGCTCAATACCATATTGCGCCGGGCATTGGTGAACTTCTGCCTGCTTCCCGCCAGATTCGAGATTTGGAAGAGCAACATTTTACGACTCGCTGTCAAATCCTCCCCGTCAAGCGAAAGAAGAGCAACAGTCTGATAACGGCTCCCATTGACGATCTTCAGGAGCTTCCCGGCGGTATTGCCAGAGGAAGTCAGGACTTCCGCTTTCGGCGTGACGATCATAAGGCTTTTTCCCTTGGAATCCAGAGTAATTTCTCCATTGGCACTGGTGATCCGCCCGGTCTTTTCGAGTTCGGAGAGCGCCTTGCGGCTGGAATCAGGGAGCTGATTCTGCCAGTTTTTGCCGAAGGTGTCAACTTTCTGCACACCGGTGAATACGGACTCCGGTCCAAGCGTTCCGATTCTGCAGAAAAGGCCCAGCTCGGAGAACTCTTTCGGATATTCTCCTGCGTTATAGGGAGTTTCCCGGATCGCCCGGATCTGTTCCGGGGTATAGGTGAATGCAAATGCCTCCTCAGTCGTTGATACATATTGCCGGAGAAACAGCAATCCGATGATTCGCTCCGCCATTTGCGCTTGCGGATCATTCACGATATCGAACTGATTGGCCGGTCCGGGAGTTTCCATTGCCTGACGATTATGGGACCAGGCGAAACGGTAAAGTCCATCCCAATCCTGAAGCGCCGCATATCCGCCCATGAGCGGGGCGCATTCCGCGCGATAGGGATTCGGATTGCAGAAATTAAACTCCGTGACGGTATACGGCTTTCCGAAGATGCGGACAGGCATCAGCTTGCGCGGCGCATACGCCTTCCGTCCGATCGACGAAGTGCAGGCGAACATATACGGCCAGACCCACTCCCCGGCCGGGAAACTGGGATGATCCCAATACTGATGGTTATCCGCAAAATCCAACTTTTTCCGAACGTCGTTCAACGTGTATTTGGAGGTCATATTAATATCGGTAATCAGCGCGTTCAGTTTCAGCTCATCACGCAGGAAACGTTTTTGCTCTTCGATACAACGACACTGAATGTCGTTCAAAAACTCAATGAAAAGGCCGCCGCGCATTACGCGATTTTCCGGGATATCCAGCTTCTTCTCTTTCAGAAACTCGATATATTTCTCCTGATAAAGCGGCGGAAATATCGGATGATTGTCCCAGATAAGCTGAAGCGGATTTTCATTGACCAGATTGAGTGCATACAGCGCCGGATCTTCCGCAAAAGTAAGCCCGGTATAAGGATTGCGGTACGTCAGCAGCCGCCGGGCAAACTCCTTCCAATTCGCCATCGCACTCGGACTCAGATTGACGAGATTCTTCATCTCGAACGCGAACGCGCCGAACTTTCCGCCTTCACGTTCGGCGATATTGTCACCGGGCTTCAGCGCCCGGCTGGCGTACAGATCAATGCAAAGGTAAATGCCATGCTTTTTCAGTTCCGCGAAAAGATAACAGAATTGATCCAGCGCCGCAGGATTGAATGTCAGCGAATCGTCGGCAGAGCGGTCAAGCAGATCGTTTTCAAAATGATGGAAACGGACGCTGTTGTAACCAAGGCGAACAGCCTTGGCGACGAAATCATCCGCGGTTTTCCTGCTGAGGAAGTTGGCTGTGCCGACGAGGTTCGGCCCGAAGAAGCGAACCCGCTTCCCCGGCGCGTCGCGGAATGAGAAATGTCCGGCCTCATTCACCGTCACAGGGCCGTATTTGCCGGCCGGCGCATCAAGCAGGAAGGAAAAATCCAACGGCGATCCTTTGGCTGTATAGCCGGTGAACTCCAGCGGCAGCCAGTCGTTCCCGGCACTGATAAAGGTCGGCGTTTCAATCCGGTTGAGTTCCAGTTTCCGATCTCCGAGTACGCCTCCGACGATCATCCAGACGGAATCGTTTTCCACCGTGCTTTTAAACGTCAGCTTCTTCGGGGTATTTCCCAGCCGGAACTGCGACAGATAAAGTCCGACAACTGCGTTTTCGTTTTCTCCCGTCCATGCGACTGTGCCGTTGGAGAGATTGAACGGGTGCCACCAGTTGCCGACATCACGCCCCGCAACCACCGGAAACTCGGCGGAACTTCCATCGCGGAATTCCGCATAAATCACCCCCACCGGAGAATTCTTCTCCGGCAGCCAAGCGGAAGCATGGAGAAGATAAAGATAGCAGAGGTCTTCAGCAGCGGGACCGATATTGATAACCTTCTCCGCCGGAAATTTCCCGTTCTGCCCGGAGGAGAGGATGAGGCTGGATTTTCCATTGTTCCTTGCCGGATTTTCAATCTTGAACTTGATGCCGAGCATGGAAAGCGTTCCCGGCTTGAGCATCCGCAAGTCGTTGTTCGGCCCCTGATCGGTCCAGCCGCCCTGACCATCGTCAGCTTTTTCATCCAGAAATCCCATATTGAATACATTTTTGAAGTCGATAGCGGCGGCACGCGGCGATGTGACCTGAATATTCAGCCGGAGCGACGCATCGCTGATCATACCGGCATAAGGCGTCGTTCCAATCCGGATGACACATTCGTTGCTCCATTTCCGGTTGTCCTGAATGAGGAGATGGAAATTGCCTTTCAGCGTTACAAGTTTTCCGTCGCTTTCCAGTTGGAGCGATTGGGCCGTTCCGTTGAATACATGAATTTTTCCATCGAATTCGGCCGGCAGTGCCACCGGCTTGCCGTTCACCTGAATCTTTCTGGGAAGATCGATCGGGAAATTGGCGACCAGAGCCAGCGTGGCGGTGTCGACAGCCGGAACGGCTTTGAACACGGAAAAATAGGAAACCGTTCCGTCCCGTAAAACTTCTATCGCTGTATTCAAACGGAATCCGTTCCAGTCGCCGGAACTTTTGACCGAAGCAGCAGTGCGCTGCGGAAATCCCGGAGTCAACTTGAAACTTTCATTGCCAAGCATGTTCCCATGCCACCTTGGATCGTAGCAAATCCAGCGGAATGCCTGCTTCCCCAGCGTGAGATTGCCGGCATCATCCACTTCAATCCCTTCGGGAAAACCTTCTCCACGGGAGGGCGGCAGGATTTTCACATCTGCGGTCAATCGCCAATCCCGGATATTTTCGGCCGCACGGGGAGAAGTCAGCCGGATGGTGTAATGGTTGCCGCCGAAATGGCGGTCGTCCTGCACCAGCACCCGGAAATCGCCGGTGATGCAGAGTTGCCGGTCCGGCAGCGAAAGCAGTACACTGCCTGCTTGGTCCGCCAGCAGAACGACACTGCTTTTTTCTTCCGGCAAAAGTACTTTACGGCCGCCGACGGACAGCGAAAATCCCGGTTTCCCCGCGGGAATATCAATGGAGAGCGACAGCGATTTTGTAGGCGCCGGACGTGTGGCGTTCAGCCGGTAATCAACACGGAACTGATTCTCGGCAATTGCGCCGACATTGCCGGCGACATTGAATACAACATCGGAACCGCCGGCCGCAAGTTTGCCGCGCAGTTCACAGCTCCCGCTTTCCCTTTTTGGAAATCCGGCGGAAGCCGTAAGCTGACGCTGATCACTGCCCTCCCATGCGGGGCCGAAGTGTTGAAGATAAATCCGCATCGGTCCAAGAGTCATCTCACCTTGGGCATCGAACCGGAGCGAATCCGGCAGCACATCAGCGGCACAGGCAGTGAAAATCCCTGCCGCCAGTGCGACAAAAACACAACCAATTAACTTCATACCGTTCCTTAAAAAAACATAGGGATTGCAAACAAATTCAACTAGGGAGGCCAATAAAGCTCTCCCCATTTCATGATCAGGAATTGATGTTGCGTTTTTACTTTTTCTGCGCATTCCAAAACACTTCATCATCGGAAGCGACCGGAATCGCTGCCCCCTGCATGAACGTCACATGCCCATCGGCAAATGCGACGTTGCCGCCATTGCCGTGACGCCATCTTTCATTGCCGGCATAACTGCGGTTGTCGTCGAATCCGACCATTTCGCCACGCAGCATGATCATCGGTGTTCCCCAAGTGGCGTTGTCCGGGCGCTGCATATCCGCAATTGCCATCACCGACGAGGGTTGGCGAACCCGATTGACGTTGCCGAGCACGCCGTAACCGATATTGCTCGATCCGCTGTAGATTCCATAAGCGTTGATACCGTAATGGCTGGTCGAGCAGGGGCCCTTACCGCCGGAAGGAAGCGAGATCTGGCCGGGACAGGCGAACGGCGCATAAGGAACAATCGGCGTGGAAGAATTTCCATCCGGCAGATATCCCCAGTCCCGTGCTTCCGTTCCCGTGGAATAGGCATAAAGCATATCCGGCCAGCGGCCGGCCCATGCATTATCGATATTACCCGCAAGCCTGAGATATCCCCGGCTGTCATCGGTATACATCGCAATTACCGTCATGATCTGTTTGACATTGTTGGTACAACTGATGGATTGCGCCCGCTGCCGCGCTTTATTGAGTGCGGGCAACAGCATCGCGGCAAGGATCGCGATAATCGCTATCACGACCAACAGCTCAATCAAAGTAAATTTTCTTGTTTTCATTTTGTAATCTTTCCTTTATTCCTCATAAATTAAAGTCATTTTCCTCACTGCAATCAAGCAGACTATCAATAACAATTAAACCATCTTTCTACCTCGTCTTTTTCCCGTTGAATTAATTCTCTCCCATGAATGCTTATTGATTTCAATCGACAAACCGGCGTTTTATTTATTTTATTATGACGGATTCACTTCCCAAAGTCAAGCGATCTTCCAGAAAAATCAGATTAAATCGAATTAAGCCACTTTAATTCACTTTTGCCGGAATACATAAATCAGTAATAACAACCATTACAGAGCCGAGCTTGATCCGGGCAACGCGGCTTAAAGCGGTTTAATCTGATTTACGGCGCTTTTCATCACGGCGTCCTTGACTTTCCGGAGAATATGACGTATACTGTAAAAACACATCCTGTTTCGGAGTTGACGGCATGGTTATGAATTTGGAAATCAATACTGCGGTTCCGCACGGCGAACTCGCCAAATCCCTGGCGGACAAGCTGCGCTTTTACATCGCCGACACGCCGGTTCCGGTAGGCGGGCGGCTGCCGTCCAACCGGGAGATCGCCCGCTGTGCCAACGTGAGCCAGGTGACGGCCCGGATGGCGGTGATGTCGCTGCTCCGCGAGGGGATCGTCGAGACGCGCGGCGGCTGCGGCACCTACGTGGTGAAGCATCCCGCCGAACTGCCGCTGGGCCGCACCGGGAAACCGCGGCGGATCGGCATCGTCCTCTCCCCGTGGGATTCCGAAGCCGAACTGGTCTGGAATATCCGCGACCTGCTTTCCGAAGTGATCGGCAGCATCAGCGCCGGGGAGTGCAAGCTGGTGATCCTGACCTACGCGCAATGGCAGGAGTACGCCGCGACCGATCCCGCCCGGGTCATTCTGGAAAACGGCCTTGACACATTGGTCTGGTTCTATGCCGGATCGTGCGAAATCGCCTTCATCGCCCGCATGGAACAGCAGGGCGTGCGGCAACTGCTGTTTCACCGCCGTCCTCCCGGTTTGCACTCACCGGCGATCCTGTACGATGACGCGGGCAGCATCGGCGATATTCTGTCGCAGCTTTCGGAGGAGGAACGGCACCGGACGCTGATCATCTCCGGCGATCCGGCCATGCCGCCGTACAGCTACCGGCTCGACGCCTGGAAGCAGCAGTGCGGCAAACCGGACGCCGACCGGCTGCTGACTCTGCCGGAGGCCCCTTTCCCGCAGTGGACCGGAATGGTTCTGCGCCACGAACTCGAACGGCTGAAGCCCAAAGCGGTGGTGGACTTCGCCGGATATATCAATCCGCTGTCGAAACTGGGAGAGGAGTTCTTCCGAAAGCTCGGCCGCCCGAAGATTTTCAGCTTCACCCCGCCGGCCGCGTGGCAGGGCGAACACCAACTGCACTACACCTGCTACGAACCGGAACCGCGCGCCATGAGCAAGGCGCTCCGCAGTTTCTTCCAATTCGGCGAAATGGCGGCAACCGTTTACCTGCCGCTGCACCGCCGTCAATACTGAGGAGGCCGGACCATGAAAGCAATTCAGGAAGGGTTGAGGCTGCTGCTCGAACTGGCGCGCCGCCGGGGCGTTCCCGCAACGCCTTCCTCGCTGGCGGAAGCGGTCGGCATCAACCCGTCCACCGCCCGGAAGCTGCTTGAGGATCTGGTTCTGACCGGATTCGCCGAACAGAGTTCCAAGCGAGGCGGCTACACCCTCGGCCCGTCGGCGGGTTATCTTCTCTGCGGCGGGCGATACCGGAATGAGGAACAGAAAAAGTGGGTCGCTCCGCTGCGGGAGTACGCCCTCGGCCATCAACTGCCGGTGCAGATTTCGATGCAGCTGAATTCCGGACGCACCGTCCTGCTGGCGTTCGACGGGAACGGCACGGAAACAACCGGCGGCTTCCCACCGTTTCTGGACGATCTGTACACCTCCGCCGCCGGTCGGCTGCTGCTGGCGCTGGCTCCTGAAACCCGCCGCATCCATCTGATCTGGGAGCACGGCATTCCCGCCGCCGCCCAGTGGCCGGAAGTCGCCGGGGACAAGCAGAAATTCACCGCCGAAATCACCGATATCCGCCGGAACCGCTCCGTGCGGTTCGCCGGGGAAACCGCCTTCGCCTTTTCCGATGAATTCGTCCTCTCCGCTCCGGCGGCCGGGGAACATGAACTCCGCCCGCTGGCGGCGACGCTTGCCGGCGAAAAACTCCCGTAATCCGCCCTTTCCGCAGGCTCCGCGCTTTACAGCCGCCGAAAACCGGCTATATTACAACAAAGGGAATCGGAGTCCCGGAAGAGGAGGAATCAATGGAACATCGCATTTATCGGGAAAATATCCGGGTACGGCACCGCGAAGCGGACCGCAACGGCCGGTTGAAACTGTTGAGCTGGTTCGACTTTCTGCAGGAGGCCGCGGCCAACCATGCCGCCCGGCTCGGCGTCGGGCTGAACGCCCTGACCGAACGCGGCCAGCTCTGGGTGCTCTCACGCCTGAAGCTGGAAATCCGCCGTTCGCCGCAGATCGGAGAAGAACTGACCGTCGAAACCTATCCGAGCGGTGTGAACCGGTTGTTCTTCACCCGGGAATTTCAGATTTTCGACAAAAGCGGCGAAGTGATCGCCCGCGCCTCCAGCGCGTGGCTGCTGCTGTCGGCGGCCAAATTGCGACCGCTGCGCCCGGATCAGCTCCCCTGCCCTCTCCCCGACAACTCGGATCTGCCGGTCCATTTCCGGCTGGACGAAAAACTGCCGGGGGACGATGCGCTTGCCGAGGAGTTTGCGGTGCCGGTCCGCTTCTCGATGGAGGATGTCAACGGCCATCTGAACAACGCCGAATACGCAGGGCTGGTGCAGGATTACGTGATGTGGAAAACCGGTGAGGAACCCTGCTTCCGGACCGTCGAGCTGGCCTTTCTCTCCGCCGTCCGCGCCCCGGCCTCGCTGCATATCGCCGGGGCGGTCGACGGGAACCGGCTGTTCGTGCAGGGACGGAATGACGAAGGCGCGCTGAGTTTCACTGCCCGCGCCCTCTTTCAAAGCTGATCCGGCCGCGCTCCGCCGGGACAAACGCATTCCCCCGCGACGGAGCGCCATTTCCGCCAGCCCCATGCGGCCAGAACCGCCAGCGCCCCGAACGGAAGGCGGTAGCCCCAATCTTCATAATGATAGAGATTCTGCTCCGTCATCACGCCGCACGCCGAAGAAAACTCCGCCAATGCGAACAGCGTCCACAGAAACCTGCGCCGGAAGCAGCCGCTTCCCCAGACCACGATCAGAGCCGCCGGTTTCAGCAATCCGCTCAACAGATTCCAGAATTGCAGCCAGATGAACCCCGCGCTCTTGTTGGACCAGTCCCAGCGGTCGGCCTCCTTCATCCCGTCCTGAATCGAGAGCGAAACCGGCGGCAGCCGCCATGTCGCCACGCCCTCAACTTCCAGCCGGTCCTCCCGCCACCGGAGCCCCTGCACGGCACCGCAACCCGAGGCGAGCATTTCGCCATGCCGGTTGCGCAGCACAACCAGTCTGGAGGATTCGCCGCCGGACGGTGTCCCGGCCTGCAAAGGAAGCGCATAGATTTCAACCCGGTAGGCCCCGCAGGGAGAATTTTCAACTTCAAGAAGCCGCGCATTTGCGTGACATCGGTGCAGCACCACCGGAACCGCCGCAACAGCCGATACCGCAATCAGTGCGCTCCACGCAATCCAGTTGCGCCGGAATCCCCGCAGGATCGCCCCGCAGAACCGCTCCGCCAATCTCATGATCCGGGCCAACATCTGCCGCCTCCTTTCCATTCACCCTATTATACTGTCTTCACGCAGAAAATACCACTGCCTGCTCCGCAAAAAACACAAAAAAAGAGCAGCCGCAACGACTGCTCTTTTTCGATATTGCCGCAGTTCGGCGAAGCGTCAGCGCTTCGAGAACTGGAACCGGCGGCGCGCTCCCGGCTGACCGGGCTTTTTGCGTTCCTTGACGCGGGCGTCGCGGGTCATCATGCCGGCCGCCTTCAGGGCGGGACGGAGCGTTTCATCCATCTTCACCAGCGCGCGGGCGACACCGTGACGGAGCGCACCGGCCTGACCGGCCATGCCGCCGCCGACGATGCTGGCGACGATATCGACTTTGCCTTCGGAATCGCTGGCCTTCAGGACCTGCGCGACATAGCCGCAAAGCGCTTCACTGTTGAAGTATTCGTTCATTTCCTTGTCGTTCACGACGACTTTGCCGGTGCCGGCTTTGATCCGGACACGCGCCACCGCGCACTTACGCCGACCAGTGGCCCAAATTTCATCAGTCTTCTTAACCATAGCGATCCATTACTCCACAGTAACTTTAGTCGGCTGCTGCGCGGTGTGCGGATGCTCCGCGCCGGCGTAAACCTTGAGCTTGCTGAACTGAGCGCGGCCGAGACGGCCGTGCGGCATCATGCCCCAGACCGCATCCTTGATGAAACGCTCGGGGTTGCTGGAACGCAGTTCCTTGGCGGTGCGTTCCTTGCGGCCGCTGCGGTACCCGGTGTAGTCCACGTAGACCTTCTCCTCGCCCTTGCGGCCGGTGAAGACGGACTTCTCAGCATTGATGACGATGACGAACGCGCCGGTATCGACGTGCGGAGTATAAGTCGGCTTATCCTTGCCGCGCAGCGCATTCGCGATGCGGACGGCGAGACGGCCGACCGGAGCTTCCGACGCATCGAACAGCAGGTATTCCCGCTGGATTTCGCCGGTTTTTGCCAAATAAGTTTTCATAACTTGTAAATGCCCGTAATAAATGATTGTTTTCCTACGCTGCCGCCCGGATACGAAGTGTTTCGCACATCACCCCATACGGACGAACCGTGAAAATTCCCGTTCCTCCATCCGGCAGTGATGATCGGGTACCGCGTTCAGGATTCCACAAGATTTCATTAAAATATCACACTTTTCAGAAAATGCCAGCGGCTTCCCCGTGAAATTTCCGAAAAAATCGGCGGCGGGAACGCGTCACGGCGCCGGAGTACGGAATATAGCCGCTCTCCGGCTGTTTTTCCACGGCTGCGCCCGTTTTTTTTCCGCGCCGGGTTTGATATCGGCGGTTCCGGCGCTAAATTATAATAATAATGTATGATCACGCGGGGAACCTTATGGTAAAATTGGCGGAACGGGCAATTCTGATTCAGGAGTTCGACGGCAGCCGGACCGTATTCGATCCGGTCGGACTGCAGACCAGACTGATCAACTGTTTTCTGGCGGCGGGCCTGCGCGAATCCAGCTATATGGCGGAGGATATCGCGCTGGCGGTCGAATACACGTTGCTCAACAGCCCGCGCCCGGATTCCGTGTTCGGCCGCGGCGAGCTGGGCGCCGCCGTGGTGCGGATGCTTGAGGAAACCGGCTTCCCCGACGTCGCGGCGCTCTTCCGGCGCAACGGCGGCGAAACCACGGTCACCATCGACGCCGGGCCCGGCCCGGTCACCGATCTGCTGCACAAATTCCTCGCCTGCCCGCCGGAACGCTTCCAGCGGGTGGTCGATCAGGTCTGCAATGCAACCCGGCAGCTGAACATCAGAAGCGCCAGCCCGCATCTGCTGCTGGAGCTGGCCCGGTACTACGAGCGGCTCGCCGAATCCGAACAGCCGCCCGCGGAGATCATGGAAGCCGCCGCCGCCCACACGGTCAGCCAGTCGGAGATCACCGCGCTGCTGCCGCCGGAGGTGCGCGAACTGGTCGATGCCGGAGTGATCCGGGTCAACGGGATTTCCACGCTGTTTCCCTGCATCCGCTTCTTCTTCATCATGAACCGGTTCGCAGAGAAATTCGCTTTGACCGCCCCGGTCACCGAGCTGGAGATCGGGCCCCTGCTCTACCGGATGAGCGCCATGCTGGAAAAGGCCCGCGCCGCGATCGAAGCCAGCCTGAAAACGCCGGAACCGCTGCCGCTCTATCTGGCGCTGCCGGACATGCTCGACTTCATCGTCGTCTACCTCGGCGGTGAGCGGAGCCGTTCCGAGAAGCTCGGCCGGGAGCTGGCGCGCGCGCTGGCGGCGGAGTTCACCCGCGACGTCTACAAGCTCTCGATCAGCTGACGATGAGTTGCCTGGAACAACTGACCCGACTCGGGCTGAACGGCAGGCAGGCCAGCGTCTACATCGCGCTGCTGCAGCTCGGCACCGCCTCCGCGATCGAAATCGCCAAGGCGACCCGCTACAAGCACCCGACCGTCTACGACGTGCTCGACGTGCTCAAGGAACGGCGGCTGGTCGAGGAGAGCTTCTCCGGCGGACGCAAGCTCTTCACCGCCGAAGACCCCGAAAACCTGCTCGAGGAGGAGAACCGCCGCCGTCAGGCGCTCGACGCGGTGCTCCCCGATCTCAAGGCGCTGTACGACCAGCAGGCACACCGTCCCAGAGTGCGCTTCTATCAGGGCGAGGAGGCCTACCGCGCGATCAACCGGCAGCTGCTGAATGTGAAGTCCGGGGAGTATTTTTACTTCGGTTCGGTGCAGGAGATGTTCCAGTTCTGCACGCCGCGCGACCATGAGGAGTACGTCAAAGAGCGGGTGCGGCGCGGCATCCGCTCCTACGCGATCCGGGTCCGCTCCCGCGAGGTGGACTGGGACTACATGCGCCCCGGAGAACAGAATCTGCGGCAGGTCCGCTACCTGCCCCGCAATATCTTTGAGGACGTGGCTTCGCTTTATCTGTTCGACGACACCGTCGCGGTGATGTCCGCGCTCAAGGAGAACTATTCGATGAGCATCGAGAGCCGCGAACTCTTCACGCTGCTCAAAACCATCTGGAACTGCATGTGGGAGACCGCCGAAGAGTAGAACCTCCTCCGGCCTTTTCTTCTCCTTTCTCAAGTAATTTTCGCTGAAAATATCGATCCGGGCTTGACATTTCGCTTTCAATCTGGTATAATTATAGTACCAGATAAAACAAAGGAACAATTCGTCATGAATCCGGTTTTCGACAAAACGGGAAGCCTGCACAAGACGCTGGCGTATGAAATCCTCTCCGGCTTCTATCCGGCCGGATCGAAGCTGCCGAGCGAACGCGACCTCAGCGAAAAATACCGCATCAGCCGCAACACCGTAAGGCTGACGCTTGAGGAGCTTGAAGCGGCGGGAGCGATCCGGCGTCGGCCCCGCTCCGGCGCGGTCGTCACCGCCGACGCCCCGGCGATCCTGAGAGCCGCCCCGGCGGCACAGGCCGAACTTTCGGCGGCGCTGATCCTGCCTCCCGACCAGATTTCAAACCCGGTCGTGCAGGCGATTTTCACGGTGTTCTGCAAATACTGCTCGGAAAAGGTGCGCATTTCCGTCGTTTTCATCGACCAGCTCGCCTCGGAGGATTTCCGCAGCCTGCGCGCCGACATGGCGATCCTGTTCGCCGTACCGGAAGCCGCGGTCCGCCGCAGACTGGCGCAGCGGATCGGACGCCTGGTCCTGCTCAACGCAACGGCCGGCGACTGCGACTACATCGCGCCGGACAACCGGCTGGCCGGACGCCTGATCGCCGAGCACCTGCTCGAATGCGGCCACCGCTCCATCGGCGGGATCACCTTTGACGACCGCGACCCCGGCAGCGATTTCCGGCAGCGGCTCGACGGCTGCGCGGAAGTGTTCGACGCGGCCGGAGCGGCGCTGCACCTGACCCGGATTTCCGCGTTGAAATTCAGCGACGCCAGATTCCGGCGCAAATTGGTCGAACCGATGGTGAAAGCGGGACATTCCGCGCTGATCGGCGGCTGCGACGCGATCGCCGCCGAACTCTGCGCCGCCGTGTTCGCCGCCGGGAAACGGGTTCCGGCCGACGTCAGCATCGCGGGGTTCGACGACCAGTTCTACACGCAGTTCATGCTTCCGGCGCTGACCACGGTGAAATACCCGGCGGAAGCCATCGGCATCCACCTCGCCGCCGTCACCGACGAGTTGCTCGCGGGCCGCGACGGGCATATCCGCAAACTGGTTCCCCCGATTCTGGTCAAACGCGCATCCATCCTGAATTTATCACACAGAACTGAAGGAGAAGAAGAATGAAACCTCATTTCATCCCGAACCGCAACCGATTCCGGAAAGAACCATATTTCACTCTGATCGAGTTGCTCGTCGTAATAGCTATCATCGCCATTCTCGCCTCCATGCTGCTGCCCGCGCTGAACCGCGCCCGGGACCGCGCCCGGACCATCAACTGCATCGGCAACATCCGGCAGATCGTTTCGGCGCTGAACTTTTATGCCGACGACAACGGCGACTACTTCCCGCTGTTCCGCGACGGCGACGGCACGGGCAGGTACTGGATCAACCGCCTCACCGACGGCAAGTACGCACCGGAACCGCAATGGGTTGACCGCAGCTACGCCAAGACCTCCCGCGCCCGGCCGACGATCTTCCGCTGCCCCGCCGAAGTGCAGACCAATTCGGGGGATTACGGCGTGCCGATCAGTTGGAGCGCCGGTCAGCGCGATTCGTATGAAAAGATTTTTTTCGACCTGCATGTGAAACGCGGCGGCGTGCGGCGCCCCTCCGCCACGCTGCTGCTGGCCGACGCCCGGGAATACCTCTCCCCCGGCGAGGAACGTCCGGCCATCTGGATTTACGTCAGCGCCGAAAGCTATTACAGCCCCTCCCCCCGCCACAACGGAACCGCCGGCATCGGTTTTTTCGACGGGCACGCCGCCACCGTGCGCTATGCCGACCTGCGGGCGAACACCAACAATATTTTCGGGAAACTCAATCCATGATGAAACTTTTTTCGTTTTCGCTTCTGCTGTTCGCCGTTTCCGCGCTTCCGGCCGCTCCGAGCTGGATCTGGCTGCCGGACCGGAGCCGCTCCGCCGCTTTCCGCAAGACCGTCACACTTGATGAAGAGGTCCGTTCCGCCGTGTTTCACATCGCCTGCGACGGGCGCGCCCTGCTCTACATCAACGGCAAACTGCCGTTCCGGGGAACCGATACGCCGTGGCTTAATCTGGCCGTGCTGAAAGTGCAGCGCTACGACCTCGGCAAGGCTTTCACCAAAGGGGAAAACGTATTCGCCGTCACCGCATGGCCGGGCGAACACGGTGCGGGCTTCATCTGCAAAGGGGAAATCGTATTGAAATCGGGCAGGACCGTCACGGTCGACTCCGGGCCGTCGTTTCTGGCCTTAGACCGCGAATCGCTGCGCGTGCCGGGCGAAGAACTCTGGCAATCGCGGAATCCCTCCGGCTGGAACCTGCCCGGAGGCGATTTTTCCCACTGGAAACCGGCGAAAGTTCTCGGCCCGGCGGAACACCCCTCCTACCGCGACCGGGTGGACACCGCGCCGCTGCGGCGCGACGACTGCTTTTCCGCCGCCCCGGAGAAACAGGGGCGGCTGATGCTGGACGATTTCTCCGACATCTCCAGCTGGCTCGGCGGCCCCCGCCGGGGCCACGCTCCCGCCGCGACCCGGCCGGTCCATTTCAGCTTCGGTTCGGTGCCGGCTCCCGAACGCGACGACGGCTTCTGCGGCGAACTGCGGTTCGCGTTCCGCGAAAAGAACGGCGTGGCGGCCTTCATCAAAAACGCGGTTTACCAGACCTGGAGCCGTCCCGCCGCAATCACCTTCGCCGCCGATCCGGCGGGCCGCGACGGCGCGCTTTCGTTTGAATTCGAGGACAAGGCGGGAAAGCGGTTCCGCACGGCTGAGCTCGCCGTCAGCGGCTCCGGCTGGAAAAACTACACGCTGCCGTTCGACCGCACCACCGTCCCGGAGTTCGACCGGCTGGCTTTCCCGGTCGCGATGCGCAGCCTGCAATTCCGGCTCCGGGAACCGGGAAACGGCGTGATCCGGCTCGACGATATCGCCTATCTCGCGGATGTCTCCAATCCGCGCAAGCAGCTTGAAATCCGCTCCGAATACCGGCAGCTCGCCCATGCGCCGGGCGAACGGGTCCGGCTCGGCTTCCGGGTCCGGAACGCGCTCGCACGGCCGGTGGAGTGCCGTTTCGAGCTGCGCGTCTTTTCACCGGAAGGCGAGCTGCTGCGCCGGCAGCGGGCTTCCGCCGAAATCGGCGCGGCGAGTGTGCAAATGATCCGGTTCGATCTCGACGGCTTCTCCCGGATCGCCCCCTACCGGATCGAGCTTGCCGCCGACAACGGCAGTGTGCGGAACACCTTTCAGGGATGGCTCGGCGTGTTCCGCCCCAACGGACGGCGGCTCAATCACGGCCCGATGTATTTCGGCATCGAGGACCAGGAATTCCACACCGCTCCGTATGAGGCCGGGCTTCACGTCGAATGGATGAAGCTGCTCGGCGTCGACCTGCTGCGCGGCATCTTCATGGGCGGCGCCGCCCAGTACGAACGCGGCGCGCAAACGGGGCTGGAAGCGTTTGCGAAACTCTGGCAGCCCCACTTCGACGCGGGACTGGAGCTGCTGCTCGACTATGCCGCCGACGTGCCGCCGTGGACCATCTCCGACGCGAAAAAGAAGAACGACCCGAACTGGCACCGCAACCGGATGTCCGACCTGCCGGAGATGCTGGCCGAGCATATCGCCGACGTCGCGAAGTTCATCGCCGTCCATCCGCAGATCAGATACTTCGAATGGCTCAACGAACCGGATCTCGGCGGCTTCGGCGGCACCGCCGACGAATACATCGCCAGCCTGAAGCTGGTCTATCCGATCCTGAAACAATACGCGCCTCAGCTCAAGGTGACTACCGGCGGCATGGTCGTGACCCACCCCTACGGCAAGCCGGGCTTCACCCGGCGCGTCTACCGCGAATGCGCCGGCTTCTACGACGTCGCCGCCTTCCACTGCCACGACGACATCGAAACCTACAAGCGGTATCAGGCCGAAATCGAAAAACTCGCCCCCGGCAAGCCGGTCGCCAACACCGAAGCGGGCAGCCGCTCCTACCAGAGCGCCCCTGAGCTTTTCTTCATACAGGCGGCAGTGCTGGTCAAGAAGATCGCCTACGCGAAAAGCCGCGGCTCGGAGTTCTACATCTGGTTTATGCTGCAGGATTACTGGGATAAATACGTGAACGCCGACGACTCCTTCGGCCTCGTCACCGTGGACAACCAGCCCAAGCCCTCCTTTCTCGCCTACAACGAACTGATCCGCCGGCTCGCCGGCCTCGCACCGGCTCCGGCGGCGGAGCTTGATCCGAGGCTTGAAACGCTCCGTTTCACCGGCAAGGAGCGGGAGGTCTTCGTCTGCTGGCCCCGACAGGATTCCGGGAACTTCCTGTTCGCGCTGCGTTCCGGAGCCGACGTGGTACGGACCGATATTTTCGGTTCCTCCGAAACCATCCGCCCCCGGAACGGCATCGCGATGCTCACCAGCTCCGCCCTGCCCTTCTACCTCTCGGCTCCGCCCGGAGCCGTATCACCGGGAATCCAGCCGCTGACGCCGCGCGGCCGCCGGTCGGGAATCCCCGGCGGAAGCTGCCGCTGCCGCTTCACCCTCACCAATCCGCTGCCGGAAGCCGCCCGTTTGGAATTGGCCGTCAACGGCCGAAAGCTCGCACGCCGCCTGGAGCCGGGCGCTTCCGCCGATCTGGAACTGCCCCTGACCATTCCGGCGGATGCGCTTCCGGGTACGGTTGCGAAAATTCCGGCACGGCTCCGGCTCGGAGAAACCGAACAACCCGCCGAACTGGAAATCGCCGTCGCACTGCCGGTGCCGCCCGCCGGAACGCCGCCTCATCCGCTGCGGCTCGACTCCGCCGCGCAGTTGACCGAACTTGCATTCGATCCGGTCACACCTCGCTGGAGCGGCCCCGACGACCTGTCGGCAACCATCCGGACCAGCCACGATGCCGGGAAACTCCTCTTTGATATCGAAGTGCGCGATCAGGAGCATTGCATCCCCTTCGACGACGACCGGATCTGGAAGAACGACTCCATTCAAGTCGCCCTCGCTCCCGAAAACGGCAAGCCGGTGACCGAATTGACCGTTTCCGGCTCCGCCAACGGCCCCGCCGTCGTCTGGCGGCACCGCGCCCCTGATACCGCACAGAAAGGAAGCTGGCCGATTCAGGCGGAGGTGGTCCGCGACAGCGGCGTCACCCGCTACCGGTTCGCGGTTCCGCTCGCGGGAACCGGTATTCCGGCCCGCCCCGGCACCCGGTTCCGGCTGTCGCTTCTGGTCAACGACAACGACGGCGGCAAACGTCTGCGGCTGATGGAATTCAGCCGCGGCATCGAAAACGATAAATCATCGGAGCTGTTCGGGCGGGCCGAACTCCAATAATCCTATCCAGAAGGGATCACTGGGCGGCGCTGAATTTGTGCTCCATTTCGGCGTAAACGCCGCCCTTCGCCATCAGCTCCTGATGGGTGCCGATCTCAGCGATCCTGCCGTCCTTCATCACCACGATCCGGTCGGCGTCGCGAATGGTGGAGAGGCGGTGCGCGACGATGAAGGTGGTACGCCCCTTCACCAGCCGGTCGAGCGCCCCCTTGATCTGCGATTCGGAATCCACGTCCAGCGCACTGGTCGCTTCGTCGAGAATCAATACACGCGGATCGCGCAGCAGCGCGCGGGCGATCGCGATGCGCTGCTTCTGACCGCCGGAGAGACGCGCGCCGTTTTCGCGCACCTGCGTGTTCAGCCCCTCCGGCAGCGAATCGATCAGCGTCATCAGGTCGGCATTGCGCACCGCGTCCATCAGCTCGAACTCCGTCGGGTTGGCTCCGTAACAGATATTGTCGCGGATCGTGCCGTCGAAGAGCAGCGTCTCCTGCGTGACCACCGAGATAAAGGTGCGGTAGCTGCGCAGATCCAGCTCGTTCATATCGCGTCCGTCCAGCAGCAGCCTGCCCGCCGTCGGCCGGACGAAGCCGATCACCAGATGGGCGATCGTGGATTTCCCCGCCCCCGACGGCCCCACCAGCGCGATGGTTTCGCCGGCGGGCACATGCAGGCAGATATCCTCCAGCGCATGCGCCTCGCAGCCCGGATACTGGAAGCTGACGTGGTCGAATACAAAATCACCGGTCACCGTGGTCACCTCCGGCTTGTCTTCGTTCAGCTCGATATCGGGGCACTCCAGCACTTCGCCGATCGACTTGACCGACTCCATGCCCTTGGTGATCGCGGGCAGGCAGTTCATCGCCGCGAGCACCGTGCCGGTGATGGTGCCGAAATAGTTCGCCAGCAGCCCGATGTCGCCGACGCCGATCTTCAGGATGCCCTTTTTGTACAGGAACGCGATCAGCACCAGCGTGAAGAGGTTGAACAGCATCAGGATCACCCAGTTCACCGAACCGAAGATCGAGTTCACGTAATCGACCTGAAGCCCCGCCTTGCGGATCTCCTCCAGCCGCCGGTCCACCCGGCTGATCTCCACGTCTTCGACGTGGTGGGCGCGGGTGATCGGAATCAGCCGGAGCATTTCAGTGACCCGCCCGGACATATCCTCGATGCTTTTGCGGAACTCCCGGTTGGTCTGCGCCATGCGCTTGCGGATCGCGACGTAAAGCACCACCGCCAGCGGCACCGCCGCCACGTAGAACACAATGAACAGCGGCGCCTTGATCGCGGTCACCGTCACCGCCACCGCCAGCGTGCAGATGATGTGCGGCACGGTGTCGAGCAGCATGCGGGTCATGTTTTCGATGCTCTCCACATCTCGCGTGACCTTGTTCTGCAGCGACCCCATCTTCGACGAGGTGTGGTACGGAATCGAGAGATGCTGAAGCCGGGTGCAGAGCGCCGACCGCAGATTGCGTTCGACGGTGCGGCACGGCACGCTCATCAGCCACACGTAATACATGTGGGTCGGGATGTTCTGCACAATCACCACAAAACCGATACCGAGGATCCAGTAAAGCCGTTGGTAGAACACCTCCGGCGGCAATCCGCTTTCCGTGATCATATTGACGACTTCCGCGGTCAGGATCGGCAGCACATAAGCCGGTGCGGCCTTGACCACATACATCAGCCAGACCATCAGGAAGCGCAGCTTGTACCCGGCATAAAAACCGAGATAATTCTGAAATGCCCGACGATTGCGATATTCGCGATGGAGCAGCTCTCTCATATAAAAAACCTGAAACTATTAAACCTGAACTCAATTCAATCCACGAAAAAACAAACCAAAACAGGAAAGACGGATACGATCAGCATCGTATCCGCCTGAGCCATCCGGGGTGGATGAAGAACAACCGGTCCGGCACGACCGGAAAACATAAACAATATCGGTAGCGCGCGCGGCACTCCGCCGCGCCGAACGAATACCCGTTTCTGTTGTAACTCCGCCGGTTCATATTCTCACACACCATACATCCGGATGAGGTTTTCAGGACCATGCACCAAAAAGCGGCGGGCCCGACGGACCGCCGCACCGGGTTCCATCGATCAGATGACCGTCAGCTCCGTCTCGCCGTCGAACAGATGGGCGTTCGGCAGCAGCACCGCAAAGCTGACCTGCTCGCCGACCTTGACCTGCCGGTGGGGATCGACGCGGGCGATGAAGGTGTTCTCGCCGGTGTTCAGGTACACGAACGTCTCCGAACCCATCGGCTCGATCACCTCCACCCGGGCGGTCACGCGCGGCATGCCGGGAGCCTCCTCGGCCTGCTTGGTGCCGATATCCTCCGGCCGGACGCCGAACGTCATTTTCTTATCCGCATAGGGAGCGATCTTCTCTTTCCACTCAGCCGGCACCTCGAACTGGAAGCCCGGCTCGACGAACATCAGCTTGCCGTCCTTGTGCACGATCATGCCGTCGAAGAAGTTCATCGGCGGCGTGCCGATGAAGCCCGCCACGAATTTGTTGCACGGGTGATCGTACAGGTCGATCGGAGCCGCGACCTGCTGCACCACGCCGTCCTTCATCACGCAGATCCGGTCCCCCATGGTCATCGCTTCGGTCTGGTCGTGGGTCACGTAGATCATCGTGCTCTCAAGATGCTGGTGGAGCTTGGAGATTTCGGTGCGCATCTGCACGCGCATCTTGGCGTCGAGGTTCGACAGCGGTTCGTCGAAAAGAAACGCCTTCGGCTTGCGTACGATCGCGCGGCCGACGGCGACGCGCTGGCGCTGGCCGCCGGAGAGCTGTTTCGGACGGCGCTCAAGGTACTCCTCAAGCCCGAGAATCTTGGCCGCCTCCTTCACGCGGTAATCGATATCCTCCTTGGAGAAATTGCGCAGCTTCAGCCCGAACGCCATATTGTCGTACACCGACATGTGCGGATACAGCGCGTAGTTCTGAAACACCATCGCGATATCGCGGTCTTTCGGCGCCACATTGTTCACGACGCGGTCGCCGATCTTCACTTCGCCCTTTGAAATCTCCTCCAGCCCGGCGATCATGCGCAGCGTGGTGGATTTGCCGCACCCGGAGGGGCCGACCAGCACCATGAACTCGCGGTCCCTGATTTCGAGGTTCACATCTTTGACGGCGGCCACTTTGCCGTCATAGATCTTCCAGACGTGTTCCAGAATTACTTCTGCCATTGTGATACATTCCTTGACTTAAGCGTTCCCGATGCCGAAGCGGCCACTGACGACCTGCGGATTGCTCCGGTTCACCGAACCGGTCCGTCTCCGGGCACACCGAAAACATGCTCTTAAAGCTAGAGAATATAAACCGGGCCGGGCCGTTTTCAAGTTCGATCAATAAAAAAGCGGCGGAAAAACCTCCGCCGCCTCTTTCCGTGGCGCACCGCGCACTCAGCGGTAGCACTTCCAGGTGACCGATTTCACGCTGTCCCAGAGGCTGGAATTGATGTCGATCTTCTTGCGGGAACTGGTCGCGACCGGAATCGGCACATGCGTGAAGCGGTCGTTCCAGTGGCCGATCACCACGTCGGTGCGGCCCGCCATCGCCGCGTGCACCGCGTGCTGCGCAAGCATTTCGCAGAACACCGCGTCGGTGCCGTGCGCCGGCAGGCTGCGGATCAGGTACGACGGATCGAAATATTTGACGCTGAGGTCGAGATTGATCTCCTTGCCCCATGCGACAATCTTCTCATGCAGAAATTCGCCGATATTATGGTGCAGCACATTGCCGGACTTGTCGCGGCGGCTGGACTCCTCCTCGAACAGGTGCTGGCCCGCGCCTTCGGAGACGATGATCACCGCGTGCTTGCGTTCGCGCAACCGGCGTTCCAGACTCGGCAGCAGCGCGTGTTCGCCCTCGTACAGGCTGAACGCATCCTCGGGCACCAGACAGTAGTTCACATGGGTGTTGGCCAGCGTCGCATAGGCGGCGATGAAGCCGGAATCGCGCCCCATCACATGGATCAGACCGACGCCGTGCGGCGTGCCCTTCGCCTCGTTGTGGGCGGAGGAAATCACCGAATTGGTCGCGTAGACCGCGGTTTCGAAGCCGAAGGTTTTGTCGATGAAGTTGATGTCGTTGTCGATGGTCTTGGGGATGCAGACCACGCTGATGTTGAGGCCGCGCCGTTCGACTTCCATCGCGATGTCGTGCGCACAGCGCAGCGTGCCGTCGCCGCCGATGCAGAACAGGATTTTGATGTTCATGCGCTTGAGCGTTTCAACCATCGTGACCTCGTCCTGGCGGCCGCGGGAGCTGCCGAGCACGGTGCCGCCGATCTCATGGATGCCGTCCACCGAATCCGGGGTCAGCAGCATCGGCTCGTAGCCGAACGACGGGATCAGCCCCTGATAGCCGTACCGGATGCCGAACACGATCGGCACGTTGTACCGGACCATCAGCGTGCGGGTCAGCCCCTTGATCACGTCGTTGAGTCCGGGGCAGAGCCCGCCGGCGGTCAGGATCGCCGCATGGGTCCACGCCGGATCGTGATAGATCTTTTCGCGCGGCCCGGCCTGTTCGAAAGCGCTGAGCCTGCCGTTTTCGTTGTACTCTCTGATCACTTCGTCGGCGTCTTTTCCGTAGATCACGGAAGAGTTCTCGGGAATAAACTTCACCCCGGACAGCGGCGAATCAATCGTCGCTTCCCCGAGGCGTTTTACAGTCAGATCCGGTACGGCCATATTTCATTCTCCAAAAAATTCGGGCGTTGTGCGGGTTGTTTCCGTCCAGGCGGGCGGAGTAGATAAAATACTCCGCTTTTCCCCGAAAATCAAACTCCGATCCGGCAAAAGGGCTTGAATTTCACGGGTTCGGGATTTATATTTCTTTTCAAGAACACCCGGAACATTGTCAGATTGACCAAATACTACAGGATTGTCCGAATCATGAAAAAGTTTTTCCTCGCCGCACTGTTTTCCGCCGCCGTGCTGCTGAGCGTTTCCGCCGAAACCGTTCCGTTCCGCAGCGGCGAGCTGCTGGCGGCGGAGCTCTCGACCGTCCGTCCCAAAATCAACAATTTCGACAAGTTCGCCTACCCGGAAACCTTTGAAAAGCCGATCTACGCGGTGCTGGTCGTCCGGCTCGCCCCGGGGCGGACGCTCAGCAATTACGACTATTCGATCGACGCTTTCGGCGTGACCTCGCCCTGCATCGCGATCAAAGCCGGCAACGGCGATTTCGACTCCGGCCGCCGCGAAATCCGCGAGGTGAAAAAGGGTGAAAAATACTCTCTGCTCTTTTTGCTGAACGGCAGTCTCGTCGGCCTGACCCCGCAGGAAAAGCTGATCCTGAAATGCAATTTCCCGCCGGCGGAACGCGCCGAACAGACGATTTTCCTGAACAACCTCGGCTCCAGGCCGTTCACCGCCCCCGGCCGCATCCCGGACGCGGGCATCATGAAGGTCAATTGAGCCGTGACGCCCTCCAAGCGCCCGCTGTTCCTGCCGACCAGCCGCAAAGAGATGGAACAGGCGGGTTACGATGAACTGGATATCCTGCTGATCACCGGCGACTGCTACGTGGACCACCCCTCTTTCGGCGTCGCGATCATCGGGCGGCTGCTCGAATCGCTCGGCTACCGGGTCGGCCTGATCGCCCAGCCGGACTGGAAGGACCCGGAAGCCCTGAAGGTGATGGGCCGTCCCCGGATCGGCTGCGGCGTGACCAGCGGCAATATGGATTCGATGGTCAACATCTACACCGTCGGCCGCCGCCTCCGCAAAGACGACTGTTTCAGCGAAAACGGCGAAATCGGCAAACGCCCGCCCCACGCCCTGACCGTCTACGCACAGCTGGTGCGGCAGGCGTTTCCGGGCATCAACGTGCAGCTCGGCGGACTGGAAGCGAGCTTCCGCCGGGTCGCCCATTACGACTACTGGCAGGATAAGATCCGCCCGTCGGTGCTGATCGACTCCAAGGCCGACGTGCTCGTCTACGGCATGGGCGAACGTCCCACTCCCGAAGTCTACCGCCGCTGGGCGGAGGGGCTGCCGCTCGACGGCATCCGCGGAACCGCGCGGCTGCTCGGCAAAAAAGCCGCTGAAGCGTTCGACCCGAAGGATCAATATCTGGAATTGCCGAGCTACGAGGAGACGCTGGCCGACAAGGATGCGCTGATGACTTCGACCAGGATGATCGAAGCGGAGATGAACTATCTCGGCGGGCGCGGCCTGTTCCAGCGTTACGGCGACCGGATCGTCGTGATCGAACCGCCGCCGGAGGTGCTGACCCCCGAAGAACTCGACAAGGTCCACGAACTGCCCTACGCACGGATGCCCCATCCGAAATACAAGGGCCGGATTCCGGCGTTTGAGACGATCAAGGATTCGATCCAGGCGGTGCGGGGCTGCCCCGGCGGCTGCGCCTTCTGCGGGCTGGTCGTCCATCAGGGGCGGCACGTGATGAGCCGCAGCGAGGATTCGATCATGCGCGAACTCGACGCGATCGCCGACCAGCCGTTCTTCAAGGGGACGGTCAGCGACGTCGGCGGCGCGGCGGGCAACATCTACCAGAGCAGGTATGATCTGGAGCGGTGCAGACGGTGCAAACGCTCCAGCTGCCTCTACCCGGCGCCGTGCCCGAACTACACCTGCACCGGGCTGGAGATCGTGCGGCTGCTGCGCCGGATGAGCGCCCACCCGAAGGTCAAACACGTCTACATCAACTCCGGCATCCGCCTCGACCTCGCGCTGCGCCAGCCCGAACTGCTGCGCGAGCTGATTTCCAAGCACGTGTCGGGACACCTGAAGGTCGCTCCCGAACACCTGAATCCAGAAGTGCTCAAATTGATGCGCAAAAGCTCGGCGGAGGAGTTCTACAAATTCATGGAGCTTTTCGAGAAGATCAGCAAGGAGTGCGGCAAGGAGCAGTACCTGATCCCGCTTTTCATCTCGAACTTCCCCGGCTGCTCCGGCAAGGAGATGAAAACCGTCGACGACTTCCTCGAAAAACACCATTGGAGCCTCCAGCAGGTGCAGGATTACATCCCGCTGCCGATGACCATGGGCGCGGCGATGTACTACACCGGCAAAGCTCCCGACGGCCGCGAAATCGTGGTGAACCGCGGCCTCGCCGAACGGCGCGAGCAGATCGGCGTCCTGAAGAAACGGCGTTCGGGCAACGCGATCAACTCCGATCCGGCCCGCCGCTGCTGGGAAAAAGCACCCCGCCGTCCCGGCCGCAACCGCCCGGCGGGAGGTTTTAAAAAGCCGGGCCGGTAAAGGCGCGTTACACCGGAGAAAGTCCGGCGAACAGATTTTTCCATGAAAGCAGACGGTGCAATCACATGGCTCGGCGGGCACAGGCGGCTGGTTTTCCGGCTTGTGCTGCTGTGGTTGTTCATGTGCAGCGCCGCGGCGACCGCCCTGATCGTGCTGATGCGCGGCAATTGCGATGTGTTTGAAGTGCACCGGCACGAAATCACCGCGCCGCGCTGGGGAAGCGGCGCACCGCGGCTCCGGGTCGCGGTGCTGGCGGATTTCCATGTCCGCCCGACGCCGGAGGACCTGAAACGGCTCGAACGGATCGTCGCAGCCGCCAACGCCGAAGCCCCCGACCTGATTTTGCTGCCCGGCGATTTCGTCGCCGGCCATCTTCCGTCCCACTCCGCAACCCCGGAGGAGATCGCCGTGCGGCTCGGAGAACTCAAAGCGGAACTCGGCGTCTACGCAGTGCTCGGCAACCACGACCACTGGCAGCAGCCGCAGCGAATAGAGGCCGCGCTGGCCGCCAACGGGATCGTGCTTCTGGAGAACCGTTCCATCCGGCTCGAAGCCGACGGCAAGCCGTTCCATCTGGTCGGCGTCACCGACTGGCTGAAACAGCGGGAACCGGACTGGGGCGCGCTGCTGCCGCCGGACTCCCTGCCCTCTCTGGTGATGACCCATACGCCCGACGTTTTCGATTCGATGCCGGAAAAACCGGCGCTGGCGGTGGCGGGACACACCCACGGCGGCCAGATCGACCTGCCGCTGCTGGGAGCGCCTGCCGTTCCCTCCCGCTTCGGGGAACGCTATCTGCGCGGCCTGATCCGGGATCGCGGCAATCTCGTTTTCGTGACCACCGGCCTCGGCTACAGCATCCTGAAGCTGCGGCTGAACTGCCCGCCGGAAATCGCAATCCTCGACCTGATTCCGCCGCCGGGAAATCCGAACCGAATTTGAATATTCGCTGCTTGCAACTTTCCGCGCAGGGTCTATATTAGTCCAATACGCATATCATATAGTCAATATGGAATAAAATACGGAGCATCGACATGGACCAGATTCCGCAGTGGCGGCCGGAGCCGGAGTGCTATCGCGCCGCGCTTCCGCTCAATTTCCCGCCGGAAGCCAACTTCATCTACCGCAGCACCAACAATATGACGCCGGTGCTGCCGGGCTCGTCGGTTCATTCGGCGGACAGCTTCGACGCCGACCTGCCGAGCCACGACGTGGTGGTGGTCGGCGATGCGGGCACCTCCGATTATCTGCTGGTGGGAGCTTTGACCGCCCACCGCTCCCAGACCTACTTCACGGTCCGCCGCCGCAGCGGGCGGCTCCACTCGATCGCGGTCGCGCAGCCTTCCGTGAAGCCCGGCGAAAAACCCGAAGAGCTGCTGGTCAAATCCGGCAGCGACTGGCGGGAACTGCTGAAGTTCTACGCGGAGGAGTCCGCGCGCCGGATGGGCGTGAAGCCCGTCTCCGCCGAAACCAACCTCGCAGGTTACTGTTCATGGTACTACTACTACGCGGACGTGACCGAACGGGATTTCCTCGACAACCTCGAAGCCCTCGCGGCCCGGAGCGATTCGCCCTATTCCAGCGGAATCGCCCAGATCGACGACGGCTACCAGACCTTTCAGGGCGACTGGCTGGACCAGGACGCCTCGTGGCCGACGCCGCTGGCCGAAATCGCCCGCAACGCCGCATCCAAGGGGCTGACGCCGGGAATCTGGCTGATGCCGATGCTCGCGTCGACCGCCAGCCGCACTTTCCGGGAGCACCCGGAGTACTTTGTGTGCAATGAAAAGGGAGAACCGCTGGTGTTCGCGGGCTGGTCCCCCGCCCCGGACAACCACTGGGCCTGCCTTGACGCGACGCAGCAGGCGGTCCGCGACCACCTGACCCATGTATTCAAAACCTTCCGCAGCTGGGGTTTCCGCTACTTCAAGCTGGACGGGCTCGGCTACGGCCTGCCGGAAGGACGGCGGCAGGACGCCGGAGCCACCGCGGTCAGCGCGTTCCGGCTCGCGTTGAAAACCATCCGCGAAGCGGTGCCCGATGCGTTCATTCTCGGCTGCTGCCCGCCGTTCATGGCCTGTCTCGGCTACGTCGACGCCTGCCGGGTCAGCTGCGACACTTCGCGCTACTGGCTCAGCCAGGACCCGCGCCCGCTGAACTGCGACAACTCCCCCGGACTCCCCGGCATCCGGAATGCGTGGCACGGCACGATCATGAACTGGTGGATGTTCGACCGCTGGTTCCGCGCCGATCCCGACACGGTGATGGCGCGGCAGGACAACGCCTTTTACACCCTCGGCGAAGCGCGCATTTCGACCCTCGCCGCGATTCTCACCGGCGTGTCGATCACCAGCGACCACCTCGGCACCATCGCTCCCGAACGTTACCGGCTGCTGGAGCTGGCCGCGAGCCTCCGGCTCCGCGACGCGGCTCCGGCCCGCTGGGAGCCGTTCCGCTGGCCGCAGGTTTTCACCGGAACCGTAGACGGCAGGAAGGCGGCCGCTTTCGTCAACGACACCGATCAGGAGATGACCTTCGAGCTTTCAGAGGGAATGCTCAACGCCTCCGCCGAGGAGGTGCTGATCGGCCTCGGACGAATATCCGGCCCTCTCACGCTGCCGCCGCACGACGCGGCACTGCTGATCGAATAACCAACCGGCGCCTCAGTGAGGCGCCTTTTTTATTACAAGGAGATTCAAACATGATTCAGAAAATGTTTGCGGCGCTGTTCGCCGCGACCGCCCTGCTGTCAGCGGCGGCAGCCAGGACGCCGGAGGCTCCGGCGTGGATTCAAAAGGCCGAAAGCCGCACGGAACAGCTCGCGCCGGGAGTCCGACTGACCACTTTCGACCGCGTCCGGGTATTCGGAAAACCGCAGTTTATTTCGGTTCTCCGGGCAGACCTCTCCACGCCGGGCCTCCGGCTCGGCCTCGCGAAGTGCGACGGCGGCAACTATGAGACCGTCAGCCGTTTCGGCCAAAGGCTCGACGCGCTGGCCGCGGTCAACGCCGGATTCTTCGCGATGAAAGGCAATCCGATGGGCGTGCGCTACTTGAAGATCGACGGCAAGGTGCTCAACGCCGATCTCGGCGGCGACCCGGAACGGGCCTATTTCGTCCTCGGCCCAACCGGCAGGCCCGCGATCGTCGGACCCGCGGATTTCGCGCCGGAACGATGCCGTTCGGCGGTCTACGGCAACCGGCTGCTGCTGAAGGACGGCAAGGTCCCGCCGCTCGGCGAGGACAAGGCGCGCCATCCGCGCACCGCGGCGGGGCTGGCCGGAAACACCCTGCTTTGGGTGGTCATCGACGGCCGGGCCAGAGAGAGCGCGGGCGTCACCTTCGCCGAACTCGCCACACTGCTGAAGGACCTCGGCTGCACCGATGCGGTCAACCTCGACGGCGGCGGCTCCAGCACGATGTGGACCAGGCACCACGGAGTGGTCAACCACCCGAGCGACAATAAAAAATTCGATCACGCGGGCGAGCGTCCCGTGCATAACGCGCTGTACCTCATCTCCGGCCGCTGACCGGAACTATTTTCCGGGGCCTTCGGCAAGCCGGTAACGGTACATGTCGGCGCTGACTTTGCGCGCGGCGTCGACCATCTCCCGGTAAGGCGTATCGGTCACGTCGACGAAGCCGCACTGGATGTTCTCATCGTCCGCGGGCCGTCCGGTCGCCATCTGGTCGGTGTACTTGAAGTAATGCACACCGGCGATCTGCGGATTCCACAGGGCGCTGCGGACATAGCGGTCAAAGCCGCGGGCGCGCTCCGCCTGGTTCGCGGCAGGCTGCAACCCCGGATGCGCCGGGCCGTTGGCGGCGGTGCCGTAGTGCCACTCGCCGACGATCACCGGCATATCGACTCCGGCCGGAAGGCGCCAGGCGCTGATCTCCGGGCGGTAGAGGTTGAACGAGCACCCGTCGAGATATTTCGCGGAGGTGGCGATCACCTTTTCGTTGCGGTCGTTGAAGCGGCAGCCGAAGTAGAGTTTGCCGGGGGCTTCGCGGCTGATGACCTCTTTGCAGGTACGGAAATAGCGGTTGACGATGACGTCGTTGAACTCCTCCAGATCCGCCCGCGCCTTTTCGGGTTCGGCGGGCATCGCGGTACTGTTCAGAAACGCGTCGAAGCCGGCATATCCGGTGCCCCAGATTTTGTTGAGCGCGGCAATATCATTGCCATATTTATTTCTGTAATATTCGGTCATTGCGATTTTCGCCGGCTGGGAGGCCGGGGAGCGCAGCGCGCCTTCCGCGAGAAAAGTGTCGGTTTTCCCCCAGGAAAGTTCGTTATCCACGAAGTAGCCGATGCAGTTTTCATCGGTAACGGTATTCCTGTGATGACCGCGCAGAGCCTCGGCGATGCCGGCGGCGAAATCCGGATTGAAAACATCCGGGAACTTCTGCCATCCGATCTGTTTGCAGCCCTCGATCACCTGATAGAACTTCTTGAACGTAATGCAGGTGATGTAAGGCAGGTGGGGGCGGTTCAGAATTTCCGGATCGAGCCAGTTGCCGTTGGTGTTGAAGCCCCAGCTGCGAAGACGTTCCTGTGAACGGTCGAGATATTTCCGCGCGTAATTGTCGCCGTATTTCAGGCTGACGTTGTGGAGCATGAAATAGAACTGCAGAATATTGGTGTCCCGGTTGCCGCCCTTGCCTTTATAGAAGCCGAAGCGGGGAAAGGCTTTGCGGGTATAGAACTGTTTTTTCGCCCCTTCGTTCGGGGGAAGTTCCTCGAAGTAATTCTCGCGGAAGGAGATGCCGGTCGGGTCTTCGACCAGCTGGATCGAGTTGACGCCGAGCGACCAGAAGAGTTTGCCCTCCGGGTCGGTCAGGAACCATTTCCCCTTGTACTTGACCGTGCCCCAGCCGCCTTTCTTCTCCCCGAAGGTCGGCCCGTCCGCCCAGCCGCCGAAACGGTTCCGGCCGGGAACGGCGGGATTGGCGGCCAGTTCGCGGTCTTCCGCCAGCTTGCGCTCTCCGAGCTGGGCGACATCGGTCACTTTGCCGGGCCAGTCGGCATGTTTGTACTGGCCGAACCGGTCGATGAAGGGATAGAAGGCCTCCTTGCTCCTCAACGCTTCGGGAAGCGGTTTCACCGGTTCTTCCACGCGGAAATTGGAGAGTTCAAAGCGCATCGGCCTGTCGGCGTCGGGATTGCTCGTCCAGATGCGGAGCTGGGCGACCCGGTCCGGCACGATCTTGTGATCGCCCTTGACGAAACCGTCGGGCAGACGCTGCATCCCCTCGGGCGCCCATGCCGAACTCTCTTTGACGGCGCGGCCGTAGCGGACGCGCAGCGGCGCTTTTTCACCGGGAAGCAGCGCGATCGAGGAATAAGCGATATGGGCGAAGGCGTTCGAGTTCTTCCCCTCCTTCAGGTTGACGATCTCCATTCGCAGCTGCATCGGATATTTGTTGTTATTCCTGACATCCACAGCCAGAATCGCGCCTTGGGAAAGGTCGAAATACTTTTCGCCTTTCTTCGGAGTGACGATCGTCCCCTGCCAGCGGCCGCCTTTCGGCGGCAGTTCGAGCGCGAGCCGGTCGCCGGTCACTTTCACCTTGTCGGTCTTGTTGAACGGGGCGAAAACGGCGCCGCCCCGGGCGATGCAGAAAAGCTGCCTGTCAGCCGCGGCCAGCCCCGCCGCCAGCAGCAAAGCGGCGGCACATGAAGAAAATTTCATCATTCTTTCCTTTTTCTTTCATTATTCGTTTTGCAGTGTTTCACAGAGAATGCATAAATTTACTGACATCAAAGTATTTGGACAGCTTCAACTCCGAAGCGTTCAACGCTTTTCCGCTCATCTGTCCCGCATGGCCATCGGCGAACACACATCCGCCGCGCCCGGAATGGACCTCAGAGAAATTACCCATATTCCAACTCCAGACGTTGTGCGTCCGAAACCTGTGGAATACTTCATTGCTGGAATTCACACCGCTGTTGACCTTGGCGAATAAGGCATCCGCGAAAAACGGAGTCGCCCCCGGCCGTTTCATGCGCCTGAGATAAGCGAACTGGCCCAAAGTGCCGTTGTTCTGATAGTACTGCCCGAAGTTCCCGAACGAATCCAGCACTGCCTGAGGTACGCCGACGCCGTCCGCCGGCCAGTCGATGCCTCCGTAAACCGTCCGGCCGATAATCGTGCTGCCGGGAGCGGTCGGGCAGGAAACATTCTTCCATGAGATGTAATTCCCGTATCCCTCTTTCTTACCTTGTGTCAACTTCTTGTTCCATTCACCTCCGGCCAGAAAATTCGCCCAGATTCCGCCCCACTTCACCCCCTGCCCCCAATTCGGCAGCTGAATGCTTGTCGGCACCATTCCGGAATGGTCATTGCCGTACATCTGGGCACCCAAAGCAATCTGCTTGAGATTATTGATGCAGGAAGCCTCCTTCGCCTTCTCCCGCGCCTTGTTCAACGCCGGCAGCAGCATCGCCGCCAGAATCGCGATGATCGCAATCACCACAAGCAGCTCAATCAATGTGAATTTCCATTGCCCCCACATTCCTGATTTTCCATGTGTACTCATTTTCCAATCCTTTCACTTTAAGAGGAGTATTGCAAATTCAATTATCTTCTATGCCGAATGTCAGTTCCACGACACCCGCTTTCGCCGGATTCCCGGAGAGCGTCACACGGGTCAGGCACTCTCCCCACGCCGCTTTCAGTTTGCTGTCGGTCAATCGATGCACCTCACATTTCACCTCTGCATTGCTCCGCAGTACCGGGTTGTCAAATTCACTGAAAACCGTCATCATGGGGACCAGTTCCTTTTCTGCCTTGTATTCGTCGCGCACAGTCAAATTCCGTCCATCGAAACTCAGGGTGCGACGATATGAAATCAAGCCCAACTCCTTCGGATAACATCCGGCCAGTTCCATCGTGATCGTCAGTTTTCCATGATCCCCCTCCCAATGAAAATCGCGGGCGGCAAACTCCTTTCCGTTTCCCTGGCCGATTCCGTTGAAACGCAGCGGATTGTGCCCCATGGAATTCAATGCCGGTATCTCAAACCTTTCATGGGAAAAAGTCTTTTTCGTATATTCCACAGCGCCGAGGTCCAGAGCAAGAAACCGGCCGCCGATCCGGAAAACGAATTGTCCCACATCCAGATGTCCATGATTTTCGCCGTTGCTTCCCGCCTTGACCGCCAGAAACCGGTCGCCACGGCGCAGGAAAAGCTGCTCCAGGCCGGAATACGCAAGCAAATAATCCTGCCGTTCCGTCTTCTCCCCCCCGCCTTGAAAAAGCTCGTACAAACCGGCGAGGCCGCCGAAATAACAACTCAGATTCCGCGTTACGGCGGCGGCCTGAACGTCGGCGAACTCCCTCAGCCGCCGGCTCCCGATCCGATCCGCCATCCGCCGCAGAATTCCGACCGGCACCCCGACATAGCGGCCGCTGTCGCCAAAAGCGACAACCTCACCGTCTCCGCAGAACGGCGCAACAATGTACTCGCACATCCGCCTGAACTTCCCGTCACCGAAGCGGTTGATTTTCCCATCCGACATCCGGAACAACGCCTCCAGATAGAGGAAGTAAGTCACCGGCGATACCGTCCAGTATGTAGGACCTTCTTCACAGCCGCCGTCTTCCGAATAAGCCTGATAATAACGGTCGGTCACCGCCGTCAGTTTCTGCGCATACGCCGTCAGCCGTGCCGGATCATCCGCCAGCAGAACATTCGCCGCCCCCAGCAGATTCGAACAGATCCACGGATTCCAGTTGCTTGTCAAGTCGCGCCACCAGTAACGTTCCAACGAGGTTTCCACCGGCACAATCGCCCGGTCCGCCACCTGTTTTTTCAGCCGTTTCACCAGATTGGGGGAGACTGCGGCAAGCTCTTTTTCCATCAGCGCCAGCGTCTGCGCAACCAAGTGCGAAGTTTCCGCCGAAAACAGGTCGATTTCCTCCCGCTCGAAATACGGCAGCACATCCTTCTGCGCCGTATGCGCCGGAATTGCCCAGGTGTATTCCGCTGAGATTGCACACAAATATTCAATGATCATATCCGTGTAGCGCCCCTTGTATTCCATCCCCTCCGCCAGCACCAGCGCCAGCAACCGGGAACGCCGCCGGAAATATTCCTTTTCATAATTCGACCGGTTTCCCGTCCGGTTGAACTCCATGAACTTAATCGCGGAGCAGGGAGGAACCGGAGAGGTCATCGCCTCTTCCGCTTCACGGAAAATTTCTCCGATAAACGCCTGATTTTCCGGAACCGCCCGTACCTTTTCCCAGGCGGCGCGTTCAGAGATCGCGGGAAAAGCCTGATATGAATGCAGTAAAAGCTCCATTTCCTCCCCTTGTTTAATTTCCCCAGCCGAACCCATCCGACATATTGCAAATAATATCCACAGCACGACAAGCCGTTTAAACATCTTTTCCGCCCTCCTTCCGATAATTTAATGAATCTCCGCCGGAAAACAGCAAAGCATCAAGCACCCGGCGACGGCGAAGCCGCCGAATTCCGGATCACCAGCTCGGCAGGCAGATGTTCCTGAGGCAACACGGCCAGTTTTCCCCGCAGGTAGTCTCCCAGAATATGGATGGAGCGCCGTCCCATATAAGTCAGCGGCATCCGGATCGTCGTCAGGCCCGGCGACAGATATTTCGCGAAAGACTGGTCGTCGCACCCGACGACCGACACATCGTCCGGAATCCTTAAGCCGCTGTCGAAACAGGCCTTGTAGCATCCGAACGCGATCTCGTCGTTGGCGCAGACAAACGCCGTGACATCGGGAGCGCGCGAAAGCAGCTGCATGGTCTGTTGATAACCGGCCTCCTTGTCGCGCCCGATCCCGTCGATATGTCCGACCGGATAAGGCGGAACCAGAAGAGAGTCGGCAGCTTCACCGATCGACTCCATGAATTCACCATAAGCGCGCATACGGTCCTGATAGCTCCGGTTGGGAGGTTCCGCGCCGAGATAGGCGATCCGGCGGTGCCCCTGCGAATGCACATATTTCAGCATTTGCAGCGCGGCATGGTAGGAGTTGCTGCAAAGATAGCCGATCCGTTCCCCCTCCAGCGGCGTATTGATCAGCATACAGGGGATTCCCGATGCCGCCAGAGCAGAAATCTCGTCGAGCCATTCCGTGCCGCTGATCACGGCGACGGCGTTACAGCGCCAGAGACGGCAGGCGCGCAAGAGAGGCAGACGGCCGGTATAACGCTGAATCGACAGTTCAATTCCCTCGGCATTCGCCGCCAGTCCCATGCCGGTCAGGATCGTGGCGATATAGTCGGTGATATCCCCGACGCCGACGATCACGCTGATCCGCAGAAGCCGCTCAACCGACTTATCCGGCGTGAAATTATTTTTTTCGACAACGGCCATGACCTGTCGGCGCAGGGCTTCGCTGACATCGGGATGGTTGTTCAGCACCCGGGAGACCGACGCCAGCGAAACACCGGCTTCCTCGGCCACCAGCCTGATATTGATTTTTTTGCTTTTTCTGGGCATGATCTCTGATTTCGCCTTTTTGTTCTTCGTTCAATATTATACTCGAAACATCCGCCGATGTCAAGAGAGAATCGAAAAAAAACAATTAAAAATCGGAATTTAATCATTTATTTCCGAAAATGTATTTTTTGTAATATGTTCCCCGGAGATATGCAAAACTGTGTTTTGAACAGATTTACCGATCGTTCTTCACAGGCCTGCCATTGGCCGGGGCGGTGCCGGAACGCGGGCGGAAGCGGTAGTCGATCAGTACATCATCCGAAACCGGTTCGCCCGCCAGCAGCTTGCGGAACAGCTCGCAACTGTGCCGCACCAGAGCGCCGAAGTCCTGTTCCAGACTGGCCGGCGGCGGAACCAGATGGCCCGCCACGCCGGGCTGCGACCACGCGATCACCGAAATATCCTCCGGCACCCGTTTGCCCAGCAGCCGCAGCGTGTGCAGCGTGACCAGCTCCATTCCTTCATTCAGGATGATCAATGCGGTGATTCCCCGGTCCAGCAGCGACTTCACCGCGTCGGCGAAATCATCGTCGCCGGGAGCGGCGTAAAGCTCTTCCGGCAGCCCGTGCTGCGCCATCACGGCCCGGAAGGTCCGGTCGCGGGCGTAGCTGTTCCAGTTGTTCGGGTCGCCGAAAGAGTTGATTCCGCCCAGGCGCCCGATCCGGCGGTGCCCCAGCTTGAGCAAATGGTCCAACGCCAGACGCATCCCCTGCTCGTCGTTGGAGCCGACCGTGTAGATGCCGTCCAGATGGCGCGGGCTGGTGTTGATGCAGACCAGCGGCATCGCGTGCCGCCTGCCCCAGTAGGCCTCCAGCCCGCTCTGCGCCATCAGCGAAATCGCGCCGCAGAACTCCTGTTGTTCGAGCACTTCGAGGTGTTCGGCGGAAATCACCACCGGCATGAAACCGGACGGAGCCAGCTCCCGGTACAGCCGTTCCAGCAGGCCGCCGAAGTATCCGCCGAAACTGAAGTGCGGCACGATCAGCGCGACGGTGCGGCACGCGTCGCTGCGGTATCCGGTCCGGCGCGCGCACATCAATATCCGGCGGCGGGTGTCGGCACTGATCCGGGGCGAACCCGCCAGCGCCCGCGACACCGTCGCGACCGATACGCCGCACTGCCGGGCGATCTCCTGCAAAGTAGGTTTCATCTGAACTCCTTTTTCCACAATATACCGGTTCAGGCGCCGTTCCGCAAACCGGATTTTACATTTTTTGCACAAACCAACATTTTATTGCGCACGATAACCGGGAAAAAACCTTGATTTCACCGGTTCCTTCTATATATTGTATGGCAAGCGAAAACAACAGGAGAGTATTCCAATATGGCTTGCAGTCTTGATCTGAGCGGCGTCTGGTCGCTGAAAAGTTCCGAATGGAAAGAGGAAACCATCCCGGCGAACCTGCCGGGCGACAACTATTCCGCGCTGCTCGCGGCGGGGAAGATCCCGGACCCGCACTACGGGCGCAACGAACTGGCCGTGCAGGAGTTCCGCAGGCACGACTGGGAGTATTCGCGCGACTTCGACGTGCCGGCGGAGCTGCTCGGCTATGAGCACGTCTATTTGACAGCCGAGATGGTCGACACCTTCGCGACCGTGCTCATCAACGGCAAAAAGGTGCTTTCCTGCGAAAACATGTTCACCCGTTACCGCGCCGACGTCAAAGCCGCGCTGCGGGCCGGCTCCAACCGGATTGAAATCCGCTTCAAGTCCGCCGAGAACGAGGCGAAAAAAGCCGCCGCCGAACAGCCCTTCCCGGTGCCGATGAACGGCTGCAGCAAAGTTCCGAACCTGAACCTGATCCGCAAGGTGCACTGTCACGGCGGCTGGGACTGGGGCCTCACTCTGATGGTCACCGGCGTCTATATGCCGCTGACGCTGACCGGCGTGAACACCGCCCGGATCGACTATCTGTACGCCGACCAGAAGCATGAAAAGAACCGCGTCACAGTGACCGCCGTGGCGGAGCTGTTTGCAGAAAAGGCGGGCAAACTGCCGGTCGCCTTCCGCTTCAACGGGGAAACCCGCACGGTCAATGCAACGGTCCGGCCCGGCGCGAACCGGGTCAAGACGCAGTTCGTGGTGGAAAATCCGCGCCTGTGGTGGCCCAACGGGCTCGGGGAGCCGGCGCTTTATCCGCTCGCGGTCGAAACTCCCGACGAGACGCTCGAGCAGGAGATCGGGCTGCGCACGATCGAGGTGGTGAATGAAAAAGATGAATACGGCATTTCGATGCTGTTCCGGGTCAACGGCTTCGACGTGTTCGCCAAAGGGGCGGACTGGATTCCGGCCGACGCGTTCCCGGAGCGCCAGACGCCCGAGGTCCTCAACGACCTGCTCGAATCCGCCCGGCTCGCCAACATGAACATGCTCCGCGTCTGGGGCGGCGGCCAGTATGAGTTTGAGGAGTTCTACCGGCTCTGCGACCGCAAGGGGCTGATGGTGTGGCAGGATATGATGTTCAGCTGCAGCCTCTACCCCTCCACCGAGACCTTCATAAACAACGTGAAAACCGAGCTGTCCCACCAGATTCCCCGGCTGCGCCACCACGCCTGCCTCGCATTGTGGTGCGGCGACAACGAGGTGATCGGCGCGACCGGCTGGTACGGCTCTGAAAAACGGGTCTCCTATCTGATCAACTACGATCGGCTCAACCGCGAGCTGGCCCGGATGGTGGCGGAACTCGACCCCACCCGGATGTTCTGGCCGAGTTCGCCGTGCGGCGGCCCCGGCAATTTCAACGACGGCTGGCACGACGACTCCTGCGGCGACATGCACTACTGGGAGGTGTGGCACGGGGCGAAGGATTTCAGCGCCTATTACGCGGTGAAACCGCGTTTCTGCTCGGAGTTCGGCTACCAGTCGTTCCCGTCGCTCGAAACCGTGGAGAAATTCTGTCCGCCGGATCAGCGCAACGTCTTTTCGCCGGTGATGGACCACCACCAGAAATGCGACAAGGGCAATGCCCCGATCATCGGCATGTTCGGCAAATACTTCCGGATGCCGGAGAGCTTCGCGGACTTCCTCTACCTGTCGCAGGCGCAGCAGGCGCTCGCGATCAAAACCGGCGTCGAATTCTGGCGCACCCTGAAGCCGCGCTGCATGGGCACGCTCTTCTGGCAGCTCAACGACAACTGGCCGGTCGCCTCCTGGGCAAGCATCGAATACGGCGGCAAATGGAAGCAATTGCAATACCACGCCAGACGCTTCTACCAGCCGGTGATCGCGGTGGTCTACAAGGATCAGGAAGGGGTCACCCGGCTCCACGCGGTCAGCGACCTGCGCTGCAGGTCGAAGATTTCGGTCAAGGCGGAAATCCTCGACTTCGACGGCAAACTGCTGAAAAGTTTCGAGCTGGAAAGTTCCCTGAAGCCGGGCGAAAGCAAATGCCTGAAAACCTTCAAGCCCGCCGAGCTGGCCGGACTCGATCCGAACGGCTGCTTCATGGAGCTGACCAGCCAGGCCGAAACCGCGGAGGGCGAACTTCTGACCCACGAGAACAGCTGTTTCTTCAGCGTCTACAAGCACTGCGACCTGCGGCGCGCCGAGGTGAAGACCGCCGTCCGGCCCGCCGGAGAGAACCGGTTTGAAGTGACGCTCACCACCGACAGGCCCGCTTTCTTCGTCACACTGGACACGCCCGGAATCCGGGGCATCTTCAGCGACAACAGCTTCACGCTGGTGCCGGGCCGGACCAAAGTGCTGACTTTCAGCGCGAAGGAGAAAACGACGGCAGCGGCGCTGGAAAAGGCGCTGACGCTGAACTACCTGCGCAAAACCTACAACTGAGGTGTTTTCATGCTGAACCGAACCGCACCGGAGGCGCAGGGCATCCCCTCCGCCGCGATTGAACGCTTCGTCGACGCGATGGCGCAACTGGATTCTCCGCACAGCTTCATGCTGCTTCGCCACGGCAATGTCGCCGCGGAGGGATGGTGGAAGCCCTACCGTCCCGAAGCGCCGCATTTGCTTTTTTCGTTGAGCAAGAGCTTCACCTCCTGCGCCGTCGGCCTCGCCCGCGAAGAGGGGCTGCTCGGCCTCGACGACCCGGTCGCGAAGTTTTTTCCCGCGGAACTGACCCGCGGCGCTGATCCGCGCTGCCGGGAGATGACAATACGCCATCTGCTGACGATGGCGACCGGGCACGACCGCTGCGCGCTGGAGTATATGACCTCCGCCGACGACTGGGCCGCGGCCTTCTTCCAAAGCCCGCTGGCCTATCGCCCCGGCGAACGTTTCGTGTACAATTCCGGGGCAACCTACATGCTTTCGGCGCTGCTGCGCCGGATCACCGGCCGATCGCTGACCGCCTATCTGCGTCCCCGGCTGCTGGAACCGCTCGGCTTCGGCGAACGCCACTGGGAAACCTGTCCGAAAGGGATCGAAGTCGGCGGCTGGGGCTTCTACGCGACGACCGAAGAACTCGCCCGCTTCGCCCAGCTGCTGCTGCAGGGCGGCAACTGGCGGGGCAGGCAGCTGGTGCCGGCCGACTACCTGAAAATGGCGACCTCATTCCAGATCGACAATTCGGTGAACGACCAGCCCGACTGGCGGGTCGGCTACGGGTTCCAGTTCTGGCGCTGCCGCCACAACGCGTTCCGCGGCGACGGCGCATTCGGGCAGTACGCGCTGGTGATGCCGGAGCAGGATGCGGTCCTCGCCATCACCAGCGGCCTCCGCAATATGCAGCAGGTGCTGGACCTGGTCTGGAAGCACCTGCTCCCGGCGATGTCCCCGGCTCCGCTGCCCGCCGATCCGGCTGCCGCCGGACGCCTTGCGGAACGGATCGCCCGGCTGACGCTCCCGGTCCTCGGAACCACGGGGCGCGCCCTGCCCCGGCAGAGCTACCGGCTCAACGCCAACGAAGGAGGCTTCACCCGGCTGGAGTTTGAATCCGGCCCCGACAGCTGCCGCCTGACGCTGGCCGGCCCGAACGGCCCTGAAACCATTCTCGCCGGTTTCGGCCATCGCGAGGAGAGCGTGGTGAAGTTCGACTCGCAGTTTCCGCACAGCGTCGCCGCCAGCGCCGAATTTACCGACGACCGGACGCTGACGATTCTGGCGAGCAGCTACAACACGCCGTACCAGATCCGGCTGGTCTGCCGCTTTGACGAGGAACACGTCGCGCTGGAACACCGCGCCAACCTGACCTTCCTCGTCGACCAGTGGCCGATCCTGACCGGCTGCCGGTCCTGACAGGAAAAAAGCTCCGGCAGGGTTTGAATATCCCGCCGGAGCGTAATGTTTTCTGGCCAAGTCAGCGTTGTTTCCACTTCTTCGCACCGAAGAGCGCCGCGCCGCCCAGCGCCATCGTGGCCAGAACGCCCGGCAACGGCTGTCCGGTCGGAGTTTCACCTCCTTTGTAATCACCGACTTTGATATCGAACTTGAATTCGACATCGTCGTACCGCCCGCCCTCGATCTCGAACTCGTACCGGTTTTTATCGTAATCGATCTCACCGGTATAATATTCGTCGCGGCTGTTGGCCATGAAGAACTTGACCTCCTCACCGGCTTTGAAGTCCCCCAAGTCGAATTTCTTGCCGGATGCCTCCGCGACATCAAACGCCTGATAGCGGACCAGTCTGTTCCCATCCGCAACGTAGTAGCCGAAATAGCTGAAATTTTTGAAATACCTGTTCTGTAAAAACTGTACGCTCAAAGAAAGATCCTTGCCAATCCGAAACCCGTCGTCTTTGACCTTGATGCCGTCATACTGATGAGCGGCCCAAAGCGAACTTCCGCACAGCATTGCCGCGCAAACCGATAAAAAGAAAAATTTTCTCATGTTTTGCCTCCAAATTTTTCTGTATATTATTATACTCTCTTTCTATGCAAATATCAAGCAATAAACTTTATTTTTCAACTTTTTCTCCGCCGGATTGAACCGTTTTCCGGGGACTTGCAGAAAAAGGATTGCCGCGCTATATTATTATAGAAGGTTTATAAATAGGATTATTTCAGGAGCCGATCATGACGGTGACGACCGCCGGGTGGATGCTGCCGATCCTCGGTTCGGCGCTTGGACTCGGGTTTTACGATATCTGCAAGAAACACGCGGTGCGCGAAAACGCGGTGATGCCGGTGCTGTTTTTCGCGACATTCACCGGAACGCTGTTCTTTACGCTGGCGACTTTGCTTTCCGGGCATTTCATGGAGTTCATCCGCTGCCCGCTGCACGACTGGCTGCTGATTCTCGCGAAGTCGGTTCTGGTCGGAACCAGCTGGACCTGCGTTTACTACGCGATGCGCGACCTGCCGATTTCAATCGCGGCGCCGATCCGGGCCTCCGCGCCGTTGTGGACCTTTTTCGGCAGCCTGCTGCTGTTCAGCGAATTTCCGACGCTGTTGCAGGGGCTGGGGATGCTGACCATTTTCATCGGCTACTACGCCTTTTCGGTATTGGGGAAACTGGAGGGGATCAGCTTCCGCCGTCATCGCGGCATGCACCTGATCCTGATCGGCACGCTGCTCGGAGCGGTTTCGGCGCTCTACGACAAATATCTGATGGGAGTGCTGCACATCCCGCGCAACACGGTGCAATTGTGGTTTTCGATCGATCTGGTGTTCCTGCTGGGCGGGGCGTGGCTGGTCCGCCGGGCCGCTTTCAAACCGGACCGGAAATTCGTGTGGCGCTGGACCATCCCCGCCACCGGCATACTGCTGATCGCCGCCGACTGGCTCTATTTCTACACGGTGAGCCTGCCGGACATGCCGATTTCGATCCTGTCGCTGGTGCGCCGCTGCAGCTGCATCGTGACTTTCGCGGTCGGCAGCTGGTACTTCCGCGACGCCAACCTGAAGCGGAAGGCTTTTGCGCTGGGCATGATCCTGCTCGGCGTCGTGCTGCTGGCGCTGAACTAAAAAGCCTTGGCCATCAGGAAAGCCGCCGTACCGTAGCCGGCCAGTTTCTCCATGTCGACGCCCGGCTTCTCGCGGTATCCCATCCGCCGCCAGAAGGTTTCCGCGCCCTGAATCGCCACCAGATGGGAGCCGGCCAGTTTCCGCGCCCGCGCCGCCTCCTCGAACCGGCGCAGCAGCAGCTCCCCGACTCCCCTGCCCCGCATCTCAGGCGACACCGCCATATCGTGCAAATAGAGGGAGTCGCACTCCTCCGGCAACTCCTCCAGCTCCAGATGCAAGGCGACCGCGGAATCGCTCCGCCACGGGTGTCCGAGCAGATAACCCGCGACCCGCTTTTCTTCCTCGCAGACGAAACAGCATCCGGCCCCCGCCGCGAGCTTGCTCGCCATCACCGCCGGGCTTTCCGGCGTGATCGCGTGGTAACAGCGCTTCTGGATCAGCATCACGGCGGACAGATCGTCCGGCCGCATCTCACGAATCAACATCATCGACCTCCGATTGCCGCATACTATAGCACGCCGGAGCCGGAAAAGCAAAACGGCGGCCCCCGTCCGCCGGGAACCGCCGTCCTTGAACTCCGACGCCGGAGCTTACAGGATGTCGAGCAATTCGACGTCGAAGATCAGCGCGGCATTCGGCGGAATCGCCTGTCCGGCGCCGTGTTCGCCGTAACCGAGCCTGGCGGGGATGAAGAGCCGGTACTTGCTGCCGGGGGACATCAGCTGAAGCGCCTCGGTCCAGCCGGCGATCACCTGATTCACGCCGAATTCGGCCGGTTCACCGCGGCGGACGGAGCTGTCGAACTCGGTGCCGTCGAGCAGCGTCCCGGTGTAATGGACGCGCACCTTGCTGTGGGCGAGCGGCTTGTCGCCCTTGCCTTCGGCGATCACCTCGTACTGGAGGCCGCTGGCGGTGGTTTTCACGCCTTCGCGGGCGCCGTTTTCGGCCATGAACTTCTTTTCGGCCTCGATGTTGGCGGCGGCGAGGCCGTCGACCTGCTTCTGGACGGCGGCCTGCATCTTCGCCTGCAACACCTGCATCGCCTTCACATACTCCTCCTGAGAGAGCTTCGGGGACTTGGCGAGGAAGTCGCGGACGCCGTCCAGCGCCGCCTGGGTATTGACTTCGATGGGAGTGCGGGTCAGGTATTCTCCCATATTCATGCCCATGGCATAGCTGAGAAAATCGATTTCACTGGCAAATTTGTCGCTCATGACGGCTCCTTGAACTGATACTTTTCATTAGGGAAACAGAATGATTCGTACATTACCCCGCCAAGCGTAAAAAATCAAGTCTCCCCCTGAAAATAACGGCAAGAGTTCCGGGAAAACGTTAAAAAAGGCAAAAATCACCAAAAAACAATGAAGTTTTCCCAAAAAGTTGTCTGTGCGGTGTTGAAAAATGGGAATGCGCCTCCTATAGTACACATTAGAGAGACAGCCAGCAATGGAAACAAGCTGAAAATGATGAAACAGTCGGCCCGGATATGAACAAACGAACAAAACGAAATTTTACCTTAATTGAGCTGTTGGTCGTGATGCTCTTAATGGGCGTCCTGATGACCCTGATGCTCCCCGCCTTCAAACGGATGATCAGCGGCAACCAAGTCGATCAGATGGCCTCTAATTTAAAATTAGCATTAGAGCAAGCCCAGTCACATGCTATTACTGCGCGACGTTACGTAGCAGTTATCTTGCCTAGTGGTTGGACAGGGCAGGAAGCCCAGTATAACTTGGGCGGCTCTCGAATGGCGTATGTTAAAAAGGATTCGACAGGAACGAGTTGGCAATTTATTCGCTGGGTGCCGGATTATGAGTGGCGAATACCTGTTCCGGGGGCTCACTTGCTGGCCGTAGCAGATGAAGCTACCAAAAACGACTATGGAAATTTCGTAGAAGGCCAAGGTTTAGACTTAGGTAATTCTCCATATCCTATCACGCATAGGCTTATCACGGCTGGTGGAACCAACCCTTTGCTTCATACCATTACGAATTACCAAGATTCAGCAAGCGATACTCGTACTTATTGCGCTGTTATCTTTTCTCCTTATGGCGGAATCAGACATGATGAGAATCTTTACTTGGCTATAGCAGAAGCCATTCCCAATGGAAACAACTTTGTATTTCCCAGTCGTGATACGACTGGTCCCACTAACTTTTTAGTTTTGGAAATAAATCGTTTTACAGGTCGTGTCAACTATTATAAACCTTAGTGGTATAATTTCAGATGAAAAAGATACAAAAAAAGTTTTTCAACATGGTTGAAATAGCCTTGGCAATGGCAATCATTGCAATTGGCTTATCCAGTATACTTGTACTATTTCCAGTTGGAGTAAATGCCAATAAGTCGGCAATTGCAGATAATAATCTTGCAGATATCGCAGAATATGTAATGAGTCATCTACGTGCAGGTTGCTCTTCTGAATGGTACTTGCACCAGCAAAATGCTTCAGCAGACAAATTTTTCACACAACATATGAAAACCAGCTTGGTCGATATCAACAATGATACTGATGCCAAGGTTGCAAATAATAGTTTAAATCTTTCTGATTGGACATCATTGAATTCCAGCTCCTCTACAGGTGCAACCCGCTTACTAAGATTAAACAAACCCAATGTTAACGGGATTTTTCTCTTTCAGCAATTAACACGATTGCCCGACGGAACAGATATTGCAGATTTTTCCACTATCATAAAAGTTTGGCTGGATCAAGACTTTGATCTCTTTTATCCTGATCCTTATGCAACAACAATGTATCAGGAATTAACTGCTGCTGATGCAAGTCGCCTTAATCTGGGAGATTACGCCAAGGCTTTCTGTATTGAATTAAGTTGGCCTGCCGAAGTTCCATATGAAAACCGTGAGAAAAGAATATTTCGCTTCGAATTATTTAATGAATCTTATGAAGCCAAATAATACAAAGGCCTGCTATGAAATACCAGAACAAGAAACAAATATTTCATATTTTCACACTAGTTGAACTGCTGGTTGCAATGTCTGTATTCAGCATATTATTGGTGCTGATGCTACAATTTTTTTCCGGTGCACAAAAAATGTGGACAGGAATGGAAGAAAAAAATAATCTTTATGCAGATGCACGTGTTGCCATGGACTTAATGTCTACATTACTTCAATCCACCTATTATTCTGCAGGCGGAACTCCTTTTATCATTGAAAATCCCAATACCGATAATTCTAAAATATACTTTGCAGCCCAATCAAAAATGGATAATCTTCCAGGGACAAAAGATATTCGTTTTATTTCTTTCCAACGCACAGGAACGCATAACGAGAAACTCGTAATGGCAATCTTTGCAGATAATGGTACTGATGATTCAGGTCCAACAGCATATAGTTATTTCTTCCCTCCTTATGGCGAAGGAGCTGTTACTTCTTATGAAGTTGCCAAGAATCTGCTTGTTACCAAACTTGACAATAAGGTATCAACCACTCAAGACGATAATTCTGCAATTGTCTTAAATAATGTTACAGGTCTGCGCTTCATTCCCTTTGCAAGAATGACGACAGGAGGGGGAAGTGAAATTATTGCTCCCTCTGGCAATAAATATGATAGGAAACCCCCATATTTAATTGAAATACAGTTATCATTGATGGATAAAAAGAATTTTGATACATGGAGTAATTTACCCACTGCTCAACAGGATGCTTTCAGACAACAGCATGAACGTACCTTTACCCGTGCTGTTTTTTTAGGAGGTCGTTGGGCTGAAACTTTATAAGATAATAAATACAGCGTGGAGATTTTATATGAAAAAGGGAAAAAAAATACAAAATAAGCGGCATGGCGTTGCTTTATTATTTGCACTCGGAATTTTATCTTTATTGCTAATCTTGGGACTGGCATTTGTCAGTAATGCCCTTTTAGCGCGCAAGGTCGCTTTCAATAATAGTACCAGAAGCCAAGCCAAGATGTTGGCTCAATCAGCAATTAATAGAGTTGCAATCTCTTTGATGTTGTACCAATACCAAGCTGAACACCAAACAGATCTCAGTAAACAGTTTTGGCCAACTGAATTTACTGCAATTTATAGCTATGACAAAGTTAAGACCTTAAATTCAGATTCAGGTGAAACTACAAATGATCAATTGACAGGTGATAATTCCAAGTTAAATTATCTGAATAATGATTTAGATTATAAAGGCTCGAATAGCAAGGCCGTATGGACATATTTTTATGATTCCGGCGATAAGAGCGATACTGATCGTAAAATTATTGGTCGTGTTGCCTATCAGGTTTTGCCATCAACCTCATCCAGCCGTATCAATCTAAAATCAGTCTTGGGAGGCTTTGTTGCTAATAGTGGTCGAGTTCCTTGGAACGATCGTATCGGCAAAGAAATCGATGAATTATATATTGATAAAACCACAATCTTGCAAGGTTGGAGTACAATTAATGATGGGACATATATTCCTCAAACCTATGATGAACTATATGGTCCCTATGACGGGAACTTCGACTTTAATGATACCACCGAAACTGGTAAGAAACATAGGGCGTGGATCGAGCGTTGGTTTACAGAAGGAACTGATCCCAGCGTAAAAGAGGCTTATATTTATTATAAGAGAAATGGGGATGATACTACCTATTTTCATCGTTTTCCTCTGATCTCTTGGAAGCCTTTTGAGGCTGAAAACTATACCCCAGATGATTGGTATGATCGTTTCAAGAGCAGCATATCTGATACAACAATTACCCCAAATGCTCCTAGTGCAATTGATGCTTTGACCCATGACAGCCGTCCTTTCAATGAGACGGATACTCGTACTCCCTTTAATTCAGGTTTACCGTTTCTAAGAAGAATTGCAGATGATGAAGGAACATTTGCAACAACTGGCATCAACGGACTTTCCGGTTTGGAGAATCGCCGTCGCCAAATTGCAGCTAACTTTAACGACTATTGTGATGCTGATTATATCCCAACATCCAATATCTCCGCCAAAGACTGGTTGACCAAAGAGCCTGATTATACCGGAAATGAAAAAACTCCATACATCTACGAAATCGGTTTTTCATCTCAAATCAGCCATGATAGTGGGACTGCGGGTATTGCAGTTAACAAAACAGATCGCAGTTTCAAATTTGATTTGGAAATAACACCCGCAGTGAAATTAATTAATATTTATGATGGAATTTCAGATGATTTAAGTAATTTTGATTTCTATCATACACTCCGGGGAATTGAATTAAAAGGTAAGATTACCAAGGTTGCTTACAATAATTTCACTTATCGGACAGAAGCAGGTAACCCGGCTACAAATAATACCGTATCTACCCCCATGGAAATTGATCTAGCTACATATGGTAAAGTCGAGTTTTCCAAGAAATGGGAAAAAAATGAAACAGC
>ENA-UOJS01000316-UOJS01000316.1-human-gut-metagenome-genome-assembly--contig:-C74-NODE-316-length-52889-cov-38.665386_pt1 | contig 52889 bp, 33 predicted proteins | sample MGYA00242355_ERZ723902 | MGnify/ENA metagenome assembly ERZ723902
AAACGTTTTAGCAGGCGTAAAAAAAAGAGGCTTTTCCTCCTAATTTTTTTTACTCAGCAACCTTTTTCCCGCTCAAACGGAACGTTTGCGCCACCCGGGATGCAACTCGGAGCGCAACTCGGAGAAAAGCCTCATACGGCGACATTCGCAAACCGGGCAAACGGCGCCCCGCCATACGCCCCTCTCCCGCAGAACGAAAAAAGCGCCCGGAGCCTATTCGGCTCCGGGCGCTTGACGCTCCGGGGAAGGGTATACCCTATTCGGTCCTGACGGAGAATTCGGCGATGGAGGGGGCGTCGCCCGAGGCAAGCGCGCACGCCTCGAAGCGGAGCACGCGGCCCCGCTGCGGAGCGAACTCAACCAGCTGCTCCACCGGATTGTTCACAATGTTCGAAAACTCCCCCTCGGCCACCTTGCGGCCGTCGAGCAACAGCCGGTAGTGCGTGACCACGCCGCTGCCCCAGCGCCCGGCGTCGGGCGTATAGGCAAACCCCGTAAGGCTCCGCTCGCACCCCATGTCAATCGTGCAGCTCCGCAGGCCCCGGGGCAGGTAGGCCGCCGTCGCGGCATCGCCGTCGAACATCTTGGCCTGCTCGCCGGGCTCCAGTTCACGGACGCGGAACGAGCCGCAGGGGATGTCGAAACGGCGGGCCGCAACCTCGCTCATGCGGCCGCTCTGCGGGTCACGGACCAGCGCCCGCACCTCGCCCTTGTCCGGCAGCAGGAAGGGGGCCTCGTAACGCGGCGACGAGCCATCGGGCTGCGTGCCGTCGGTCGTATAGCGGATTTCGGCGCCGCGGTCGCCCGCCCGGAGCGTCACCATGCCGCTGCCGTCGCGCACGATGCGCGGCTCCTCGAGCAGCACGGGGGCGTCGTAGGCCTCGACGTTGCAGATGCAGAGCGGACCGCGCGCCTCCTCGAAACGGACACGCAAGGCCCGGCACGTGACCCCCGCAAAGCGGATGATGCGCTTGTAGCCGATGGTCGTCAGCTCCTCGCCGGTCTCGACCGGATGCCACTCCCGGGCGTCGCCGGACCACTCGACGGCGAAGCGCGCCACGCGCTGCCCGAGCGGGATGTACTCCTGCAGCAGGAGGCGGTTCACATGCTGCGGCGCCTCGAAGCGGAAGGTCAGCACGCCCTCCGTCACGCCGTCGTCCGTAGCCCAGTAGCTCTCCCAGTTGCCGTCGGTCGTGCGGCCGGGTGCGAAGCGGCGCGCACCGCCGCGCACGTTGTCGGCCTCGACGTCGGCTCCGGCCAACAGCTCGTGCGCGAACTCGGCGTCGAGCGTCTGCCGCCACGCGACGATGCGGGCCGAGTCGGCCGCCGCGATGCGTCCCGAGCGGTCGACCGGGAAGTTGAGCAGCAGGTTGGCGTTGCGTCCCACGCTCTGGTAGTAGATGTCGACCAGCTGCGAGAGGCTCTTCAGCTGGGTATCCTCGCGCGGATGGTAGAACCAACCGGGACGAATCGAGACATCGACCTCGCCGGGCAGCCAGTGGTCGCCGTCGCGCTCTCCGTGCGTGAAGTCGTTGACGTTCTGGTCACCCGCCCCCTTGACGAAGCTCCAGTTGGTCTGGCCGGCCCAGCCCTCCTCGTTGCCAATCCAGCGGATGTCGGCGCACGTGCCGCCGAAGATGACGGCCTCGGGCTGCAGCGAGCGAATCGTCTCCCGGGCCTCCTCGTAGCGGTAGTAGCTCCGCGCGTCGATGCTGCGCCGCTCGTCGGCGCCTCCATACCAGCCGTCGCCGCCGTTGGCACCGTCGAACCAGTACTCGAACAGAGGGCCGTAGTTTGTCAGCAGCTCGCGCATCTGGTTGTGGAAGTACTCCACGTAGGCCTCGCGGCCATACTCGGCGTGGTGGCGGTCCCAGGGCGAGAGGTAGATGCCGAAGCGCAGCCCGTGACGGCGGCAGGCGTCGGAGAGCTCACGCACCAGGTCGCCCTTTCCATCGCGCCACGGCGAGCTCTTCACGCTGTAGTCGGTATAGGCCGAGGGCCAGAGGCAGAAGCCGTCGTGGTGCTTGGCCGTCAGCATGACCCCCTTCATGCCGGCCGCCTTGAGCGTGCGGACCCACTGGTCGCAGTCCAGAGCCGCGGGGTCGAAGGTCGAGGCGGGCGTATTGCCGTAGCCCCACTCCATGTCGTTGAAGGTGTTGAGTCCGTAGTGGACGAAGGCGTAGGTTTCGAGGCGCTGCCAGGCCAGTTGCCGGGCATCGGGCACGGGACCTACGAGTGCGGGCGCCTCCACGCGGGAGCAGGCGCCGGCAAGCAGCAGAAGAAGCGGAAAGAGATGTTTCATCGAAGCGGTTTTTGGGTTCGGAGGTCAATCATCCCTCCATTGCCGCCTCCCCGGCCCGGAAGGTCGGGCGCAAAGCGGGCGATGCGGCAACATCGGGACTTCAAAAATAGCGAAAAAATCGCAACGCGGCGTCATCTACGCCCGGGAATCGGCCGACGCCGGACGAAAAGCGTCCGGAAAGGTTTGGCCCTCCGGCCATATTTTCGTATATTTGCACCATCTGCCTACGCGCAGCAACCAAACCCAAAACCCTAATGAACAGACTGACTACCCTTCTGTCGTGCTGCCTCTTTCTGGCGGCATGCGCCGGCAACACCCGGAGCTACGACCTGATTCCCTATCCCAATTCGCTCGAACCCCGCTCGGGCGAGTTCCACGCCGCAGGGGCACCCTTCACCTGTGACCCGCAGCTGGACGAGGCGGCCCGCAAGGCCGTCGGGCACTTCGCCGAACAGCTTGAGGCGACCAGCGGCCAGCCGTCGGAGGTGAGCGCGGGAGACTCTGCAGCGGAGGGATTCCTCTTCCTCTACGATTCGCTCCAGCCGGCCGAGGGCTACGGTCTGGATGTCACGCGCCGGCTGGTGACGGTGCGCGCCTCGTCGCAGCGCGGCGTGCTCTATGCCATCCAGACGATGAAGCAGCTGCTGCCCGTGGCCATCTACGGCGAAGGACCGGCCGCCGAGACCGTCGCATGGACGATGCCCTGCCTCCGCATCGAGGATGCACCCCGCTTCGCCTACCGCGGACAGCACCTCGACGTCTCGCGCCACTTCTTCCCGGTCGACGAGGTGAAGCGCGTCATCGACATCATGGCGCTGCACAAGCTCAACACGCTGCACTGGCACCTGACCGACGACCAGGGCTGGCGCCTCGAAATCAAGCGCTACCCCCGTCTGACGGAGGTGGGCTCCGTCCGCCGCCATACGATGGTCGGCAAGCAGTGGGGCTCCTCCGACAACACCCCCTACGGCGGATACTACACGCAGGATGAGGTGCGCGACGTGGTGGCCTACGCCGCCGAGAACGGCATCACGGTGATTCCCGAAATCGACCTTCCGGGCCACATGCTCGCCGCACTGGCCGCCTACCCCGAGCTGGGCTGCACGGGCGGCCCCTACGAGGTGTGGAGCGAATGGGGCGTGGCCAAGGAGGTGCTCTGCGCCGGCAACGACAAGACCTTCGAGTTCCTCGAGGGGGTTCTGACCGAGGTCATGGAGCTCTTCCCCTCGGAGTACATCCACATCGGCGGCGACGAGTGCCCCAAGGAGCGCTGGAAGCAGTGCCCCAAGTGCCAGGCCCGCATCCGCGCGCTCGGACTCAAGGATGACGCCGAGTTCAAGGCCGAGCACTACCTCCAGAGCTACGTGACGAAGCGCGTCGAAAAGTTCCTCGCCGACCACGGCCGCCGCATCATCGGCTGGGACGAGATTCTCGAGGGCGAACTCTCGCCCAGCGCAACGGTCATGTCGTGGCGCGGAACCGAAGGGGGTATCAAGGCCGCCAAGATGGGCCACGACGTTATCATGACCCCCACTTCGCACCTCTACTTCGACTACTATCAGGCGCGCGACGTCGAGAACGAGCCGCTGGCCATCGGCGGCTACATCCCCGTGGAGCGCGTCTACGAGTTCGACCCCTCGTTCGAGGGAGAGCTCACGCCCGAGGAGGCAGCGCACATCCTGGGCGTGCAGGCCAACCTCTGGACCGAATACATTCCCACCTCGTCGCAGCTCGAATACATGCTGCTGCCGCGTGAGGCGGCCCTTGCCGAGGTGCAGTGGTGCCGGGCGGACAACCGCTCGTGGGAGCGCTTCCTGGGAAGCCTCTCCCACCTGACCGACATCTACCGCGCGCGGGGATACAACTTCGCCAAAAATGTCTTCGGCGTGAGCGCCCAGACGCGGAACAACCCCGAAAAGGGATGCGTCGAGGTGACCCTCTTCACGCAGGGCGACGCCCCGATTTACTACACGCTCGACGGCTCGGAGCCCACGGACAAGAGCACGCGCTACACCGCCCCGATTGAAATCCGCACCGGCTGCACGCTTCGGGCCATCGCCCAGCGCGACAACATCGAGGTGCGTCCCTACACGCGCACCTTCACCGCCAACAAGGCGCTCGCCCACCCCATCGTTCTCAACACGCAGCCGCGCGACAACTACCTCTACGGCGCCCCCCAAACGCTCGTCGACGGCTTCGAGAGCGACTTCACCTACTCGAACGGCGACTGGACCGGCTGGTTCGGCGACCCGATGGTCGTGACCATCGACATGCAGGGGGCCTCGTACTCTTCGGTGCGTCTGGGCACGCTCGTCCAGAAGGGCATGGACATCTTCGCGCCGCTGGCGCTCAAGGCCAGCGTCTCGGAGGATGGCGAACACTTCACCGAGGCGGGCTCGCTCGACATCCCGATGGAGACGGCCGCCGACCCCGACGGGCTGAAGAGCTACACGGTGACCTTCCCCGAAACGTCGGCCCGCTACCTGCGCGTCGAGGCCCAGACCGTCGGCGAGATTCCCGCATGGCACGGCGCCCACGGCAAGAAGGGCTACCTCTTCGTCGATGAAATCGTAGTCGAATAACCCAACCCGACACCCCCATGAAACGACTTGCACTGCTGCTGGCCGCGCTCCTGACGGCCGCACTCCTGCCCGCATCGGGCCACCCTGTCATTCCGGCTCCGGCCTCCTTCACGGAGCAGCCGGGCGAATACCGGCTGACCTCCGGCGCCACCTTCTCCCTGACGGGGGCCGCGCGCGAAGGCGAACTCGCCCAGTATATCGCCTCGCTCCCCTTCGCACTCAAGGAAGCGCCCCGAGGCGGCGCGCTCACGCTGCGCATCGACCCGCGCCGGGTAGCAGCCGAAGAGGGCTACACGCTCGAGGTGACTCCCCGGCGGATTAACGTCGAGGCGCGCAGCGAAGCGGGCGCCTTCTACGCCCTGCAGACGCTGCTGCAGCTGGCCGGGAAGCAGACCGATGGTTCGTGGCGCATCCCCTGCTGCCGGGTGGAGGACGCCCCCCGCTTCCCCTACCGCGGCATCATGCTCGACGTGAGCCGCAACTTCCAGTCGAAGGAGTTCGTACTCAAGCAACTGGATGCCATGGCGCGCTTCAAGTTCAACCGGCTGCACTTCCACCTGACCGACGGTGCCGGGTGGCGCCTTGAAATCAAGCGCTATCCCCGTCTGACGGAGTTCGCCGCATGGCGCCCCTACCGGACGTGGCTCGACTGGTGGTCGGCCGACCGCCACTACTGCGAGGCCTCGGACCCGCAGGCCCACGGCGGCTTCTACACCCAGGAGGATATCCGCGAGATTGTCGAACATGCCCGCCGGCTCCACATCACGGTGATTCCCGAGATTGAGATGCCGGGCCACAGCGAGGAGGTGCTGGCCGCCTATCCCGAGCTCTCGTGCGCCGGCAAGCCCTACGTCAACTCGGAGTTCTGCCCAGGCAACGAGCAGACCTTCGAATTCCTCGAAGGGGTTCTGACCGAGGTCATGGAGCTCTTCCCCTCGGAGTATATCCACATCGGCGGCGACGAGGCGGGCAAGGGCGCCTGGAAGAACTGCCCGAAGTGCCAGGCCCGCATGAAGGCCGAGGGTATCGCCGACGTGGACGGGCTGCAGAGCTATCTGGTGCACCGCATCGAGCGCTTCCTGAACGACCACGACCGCCGGCTGCTGGGCTGGGACGAGATTCTCGACGGAGGGCTGGCCCCCAACGCCACGGTGATGTCGTGGCGCGGCGCTGAAGGGGGGCTGAAGGCCATCCGCGCGGGCCACGACGCCATCATGACGCCGGGCGAGTACTGCTATCTGGACTATGCGCAGGATGCCCCCTTCACCCAGCCGCTCTCCATCGGCGGCTATACGCCCCTGCGCAAGGTCTACTCCTTCGAGATGAGCTTCCCCGAGCTGACGCCCGAAGAGCAGGCCCGTCTGCTGGGCGTGCAGGCCAACCTCTGGACCGAATACATCCCCACGCCCGAACACGTCGAATACATGCTCTACCCCCGCGTGCTGGCCATTGCCGAGGCGGGATGGAGCCTTCCCGAGCGACGCGACTACGACGACTTCCGGCGCCGGGCACTGGGCGCCGTCGAGTGGCTCCGCGAGGAAGGTTACAACCCCTTCGACCTGGAGCATGAATACGGCGAGCGGCCCGAGAGCCTCGAACCCAAGGAGCATCTGGCGCGCGGCAAGCGGGTGGAGTACCGCACGCCGTGGCACGAGAAGTATGCCGCCGCGGGCGAGACGACGCTCACCGACGGCATGATTGGCGGATGGACCTACGGAGACCGCCGCTGGCAGGGTTTCCTCAACTCGGACGTCGACGTGACGGTCGACCTCGAGGAGCCGACCGAGGTGCACTACGTGGGGCTCACCTTCATGCAGTCGAAGGGCCCCTACGTCTGGGTGCCCTCCGAGGTGGAAATCTACGCCTCGCAGGACGGCGAGCACTTCGAGCGGCTGACCACGGTGCGCAACGACATCTCGACGGAGTGCCCCGACCTGCTCTTCAAGACCTTCGCCTACACGGGCCGCACCTCGGCGCGCTACCTGCGCTGCGTGGCCCGCTCGAACGGCACGCCGGGCGGCTGGCTCTTCCTCGACGAAATCGTGGTGCTCTGACCCGACGCCGTGAGCGCCCTTCTCGGATGCTTCCGGCGCTCCGGAACGAAAGAGAGCTTCGCCTCCGCACCTCCATACCGTCCGGAACCGACAACTGCGACAAACGGCATACGCCCCACGGGAGGGCTTCCCGGAACTTTACGACAGAACCCGCATCGCTGCATCGCGATGCGGGTTCTGTCTGACTTTGCGCTGCCATGCAACCGACGCCCCCTTCCAGAGAGCCGCCAAACGAGACAAAAGGTCCGATGTAGGCTCCGGCGCACGCGGCTGCTATACATATTCGTCCAGCGAAAAAAGAGTTTTCCAGACGCTCCCGGAGAGGCTGTATCTACCAGTAAAAACGACCGAGAGAACATCGCCACGAGCTCCCGACAGGCAGGCAATTCCTAAAAAAGACGATAATAAAAATTTTAAGAAAGTGTTTTGCATCTGTTTCGAAAACAGGCACCTGCTTCCAAATTTCAATCTCAACATCAACACTCCCCGCCGGTTACAATCGTGAAGGCAATATGAAAACATATTGCGTAACAAAACCCGGGACAAGTAAAATGAAACATCATTTTGAACGAATCGTACACGGTTTTGCAAGATATTACAATATCATTTTGTTATAAATAAAAAAATGTGTAATTTTGTTATAAGGCATAATAGTAGAAAGAGGTCTCGACGGACCACACAATAAACAAAAAAGGTCAACATTCTAAAGATTTATTAACTCAAAAACACCGAAGCCTATAAGAAAAAACAAAAACCCTCACCGTTCCGTTAGAAGAAACCGATTCCGGTCGCTTCTAAGTTTTATCTAACCTTTTATGCTTATGTTTAATTTTAGACACTCTTAATTATGTGGAAATCAATTAAGTTAATGCTCGCTACGTGCTGCGCCGTTCTCGTTGCCGGCACATTCGGCGCATTCGCCCAGAACGGAGGCGAAACCTCCGTCAAGGGTATCGTCAAGGATGCTGCCGGTCCGATTGTCGGAGCAACGGTCATCACGCAGGACGGCACCTCCGGTACGACGACTGTCATGGACGGAAGCTTCACCCTCAATAAAGTAAAGGAGGGCGACGTGATTGTCATCTCGTTCATCGGCTACCAGACCCAGGAGATTCCCTACGTCGGTCAGACGATGCTCGACGTGACGCTCAAGGAGGAGGCAACGGCCCTCAACGCCGTCGTCGTAACGGCCCTCGGTATCAAGCGCGAGGAGAAGGCCCTGTCGTACAACGTGCAGCAGGTAAAATCCGATGAAGTCACGACGATCAAGGATGCCAACTTCATGAACTCGCTGGTGGGCAAGGTGGCCGGTGTGACCATCAACGCCGGTGCCGGTGGTGCAGGTACTTCGTCGCGTGTCATCATGCGCGGTATGAAGTCTCTGGAGAAGAGCAACGCCGCCCTCTACGTGATTGACGGTATCCCGATGTACAACAACAGCTTCGGCGGCGACGCCGGCGGTACGATGACCGCCCAGGTCGGCTCGGAGAGCATCGCCGATATCAACCCCGAGGACATCGAGTCCATCAACATGCTGACGGGCCCCTCGGCAGCCGCCCTCTACGGTTCGGATGCCGCCAACGGCGTGGTGCTCATCAACACCAAGCGCGGTGCCGAAGGCAAGACCACCGTGACGATTTCAAACACCACGATGTTCTCGAAGGCCTACATGATGCCCGAGATGCAGAACCGCTACGGCACCAGCAATACGACCTTCAGCTGGGGTGACAAAATCAACGGCACGTTCGATGCCAAGGACTTCTTCAACACCGGAACGAACGTAATCAACTCGGTTTCGCTCTCGACCGGCACGCAGAAGAACCAGACCTACATCTCGGTATCGACGACCAACGCCGCCGACATCATCCCCGAGGCCGAGTACAACCGCTACAACTTCACGGCCCGCAACACCACCAAGTTCGCCAAGGACAAGCTGACCTTCGACTTCGGTGCAAGCTTCGTCATCCAGAACAACCAGAACCAGGTATCGCAGGGTAAGTACTACAACCCGCTGCCGGCCCTCTACCTCTTCCCGCGCGGCGACGACTTCGACGAAATCCGCCTCTACGAGCGCTGGGACCCCGTTCGCGGCTACATGGCTCAGTACTGGCCCTACGGCGAGGGCGCTCACTCGCTCCAGAACCCCTACTGGATTCAGAACCGCATCATGCGTGAGACCACCAAGCGCCGCTACATGCTCAACGCCTCGCTCAAGTGGGACATCACCGACTGGCTCGACGTAACGGGGCGCGTACGCATCGACAACTCGGACTACCGCATCACCACGAAGTACTACGCTTCGACGCTGGAGACCTTCGCCGGCGAGAACGGCGGTCTGTCGGACGAGACGCAACTCGACCGCACCTTCTACGGCGACGTGATGGCCAACATCAACAAGACGTGGGGCGACTGGTCGCTCAGCGCCCAGGTCGGTGCCTCGATTAACGACCAGCGCTACGAGCGTTCGGGCGACGCGGGCGACCTGAAGAAGACCAACCTCTTCACGAAGCTCAACCTCAACACCGAGAACAAGTACAAGATTATGCAGAAGGGCTGGCACGACCAGACGCAGGCGATTTTCGCCAACGTCGAGGTGGGCTGGCGCTCGATGCTCTACCTGACCGTCACGGGACGTAACGACTGGGCTTCGCAGCTGGCATACTCGGCCAACTCGTCGTTCTTCTATCCTTCGGTAGGTCTCTCGGCTGTCGTTTCGAACATGTTCAACGCTCCGAAGTGGCTCTCGTTCCTGAAGGTACGCGCATCCTACTCGCAGGTGGCATCGGCCTTCGCCCGCTATCTGTCGAACCCGAGCTACACCTTCAACGAGCAGTCGCACGGCTGGAGCGCCCCGACCACCTACCCGAACACGGACCTGCAGCCTGAAATGACCAAGTCGTGGGAGGTCGGTGTGAACGCACGCTTCATCAACAAGTTCAACCTCGACATCACCTACTACCGTTCGAACACCTACGACCAGACGATTTACATGCCGCTGGCCTCGTCGACCGGTTACCAGAACTACGCCGCCCAGACGGGTAACATCCAGAACCAGGGTATCGAGCTCTCGGTCGGCTACAACAACAAGTGGGGTGACTTCCGTTGGGCTACCAACTTCACCTACTCGTTCAACGAGAACAAGATTATCGAGCTGGCTCACGGTATGATCAACCCGCTCACCGGCGAGCAGGAGGACATGCGGGAGATTCGCAAGGACTGGCTGGGCCAGACCGACGTGGCTCCGCGCGTCATTCTGCGTGAGGGCGGTTCGATGACCGACATCTACATCAACCACGAGATTGCACGCGACCTGAACGGCAACGTGCTGATTGACCCCTCGACGGGCAAGCTCTCGATGACCGAAATCGAGCCCCAGAAGGTCGGCCAGCTCGCACCGAAGGGCAACCTCGGATGGAGCAACAACTTCTCCTACAAGGGCATTGACCTGGGTATCGTCTTCACGGCACGCCTCGGCGGCAAGGTTTACTCGGCAACGCAGGGTATCCTCGACTACTATGGCGTATCGGAGGCTTCGGCCGCAGCCCGCGACCGCGGCGGCATTCCGGTGAACTTCGGTTCGGTGGATGCCCAGACCTACTACCAGACCATCGCAACGGCCGAGGGCGGTCACGGAGCATACTACCTCTACGACGCCACCAACGTCCGTCTGCAGGAGCTCTCGCTGAGCTACACGCTGCCCGCGAAGTGGTTCCGCAACAAGGCTCGTCTGAGCGTGGGCTTCGTAGCCAAGAACCTCTGGATGATTTACTGCAAGGCTCCGTTCGACCCCGAAATGTCGGCCGTTACGGGCAGCAACTACTACCAGGGCGTCGACTACTTCATGCTCCCGAGCATGCGTAACCTCGGATTCAATGTCAAACTGCAATTCTAAACCCGCACGGACCTATGAAAAAAATAGTTAAATATACATTCCTGACGCTCCTGTCGGGTTGGCTTGCGATTGGTTGCACGAGCAACTTCGAGGAGTACAACACCGACCCGTATGCCCCGCAGGAGGCCGACCCGAACATGCTGCTCCCGACGATGGTCGAGGCGCTGATGTATGTTCAGCAGAACGACTCGCAGATGGTCGACCAGATGGTGGGTGCCCTGGGCGGCTACCTCACCTGCTCGAACCGCTGGGGCGGCATGAACTTCGATACGTTCAACCCCTCGGCCGACTGGAACCAGCAGGCCTATAACCTGATTTTCCAGGACATCTACCCCAACCTCTTCAAGATTTCTGAGTTCTCGCAGGAGTCCGGACACTGGTGGGCAATCGCCAACATCGTCCGTGCCGCCGCGATGATTCGCGTGACGGATACCTACGGCCCGATTCCCTACAGCCAGGTCAAGGACGGTCTGATGTATGTACCCTACGACTCGCACGAGGAGGTCTACACGAACATCTTCAACGACCTGCAGAATGCGGCCAAGACGCTCTCGGACTACGCAACGCAGTATCCCTCGTCGAAGCCCTTCACCAACGACGCCATCTACGGCGGTGACTACGCCGCATGGGCACGTCTGGCCAACTCGCTCTCGCTGCGCATCGCCATGCGTACGGGCAACGAGGAGGGTGTGAAGACCGCCATCGCCAACCAGGTGGGTCTGATTACGACCAACGCCCAGAACGCCATGGTGAACCCCGGCGTACAGGGCAACCCCTATCAGCTGGCATCGGCATCGTGGGGTGACCTGCGCGTCAGCTCGTCGATTACCGACTACATGAACGGCTACAAGGACCCGCGCCGTGCCGCCTACTTCACCAAGTGCTCCTTCCCCGGCTATACCGACCAGTACATCGGCATGCGTTCGGGCGAGGCACAGTTCGACAAGGCCGCTGTCTCCAGCTACTCGCTTCCCAACCTGACGGCAGCCTCCTACCTGCCCTACTTCGTGGCAGCCGAGACGCAGTTCCTGCTGGCCGAGGCAGCGCTGAAGGGGTGGACTTCGGGTGAAGCAAAGGACTACTACGAGGCCGGCATCCGCCTTTCGATGGAGCAGAACGGAGTCTCGGGCGACGATGTAACGAACTACATTGCCGACGCTGAGAGCACCCCGGCCGACCACACGGGCGACCCGCGCGGCGCAACGTACAACTACGACCGTGCAACCACCGTGAAGATTGCCTGGGACGCCGAGACGACCAACGAGAAGCACCTCGAGCAGATTATCACGCAGAAGTGGATTGCCAACTACCCGATGGGCATCGAGGCCTGGGCCGAGTACCGTCGTACGGGCTATCCCGAGCTGGCTCCGTCGCTCGACAACCTGAGCACGGACGGTGTGGATACCCGCCGCGGCGCACGTCGTCTGGTTTACCCCATCTCGGAGCGTGACTACAATACGACGAACTATCAGAACGCCGTAGCCAACCTCCTCGGAGGTCAGGACACGCAGGCCAAGGACCTCTTCTGGGCCAAGAAAGACTAATCACCCTCAAAACAAACTGAAACCATGAAAATCAAGAATATTGGAAAAGCGGCTGCTCTGGCACTCACGGCTCTTGCCATGGTGCACTGCAGCGACTGGACCGAAACGGAGAGTGAAACCATCTTCGAGCACGGTCTGACCGAGTCCAACAAGCCCGAGGCCTATTATGAGGCCCTGCGTGAGTGGAAGAAGACCGACCATGCCATCTCGTTCGGATGGTTCAGCGGCTGGGGCGAACCTGCCACCAACACGACCAACATGCTGACGGGTATTCCCGACTCGATGGACATCGTATCGCTGTGGGGCCAGTGGACCAACCTCACCCCCGGCAAGCTTCAGGACCTGCGCTACGTCCAGGAGAAGAAGGGTACGAAGGTTGTATTCTGCAGTTTCACCTCGTACGTGGGACAGAACCTCACCCCTGCGGAGTACGATGTGGACGAGGCAACGCGCGAGCAGTTCTGGGGCTGGGTTGACGGTGACCAGGCTGCCATCGACGCCGCCATTGCCAAGTATGCCAAGGCGATTGCCGACACGGTCTTCAAGTATGACTACGATGGCTTTGACATCGACTTCGAGCCCAACTACGGCTACGGAGGCAAGCTGGCCAGCCACAACGACCGCATGCATACGCTGCTCGTCGAGCTGAACAAGTACATCGGCCCGAAATCGCCCAATCCCGACAAGCTCCTGCTGCTCGACGGCGAGCCGCAGACGCTCAACGCCGAGAGCGGTCCCTACATCGACTACTTCGTCGTTCAGGCCTACACCGTCTCGGGCGGTTCGCCTTCGGCTTCGGCCACGGGCAACGAGACCAACATGGACAGACGTCTGCAGACCTGCCTTTCGAAGTTCTCCTCGACGATGACCGAAGAGGAGATTACCAACCAGTACGTCATCTGCGAGAACTGCGAGAGTGTGACCGACTGTCTGAACGGCGGTTTCTACTGGACGACGCGTGACGGTGTCCGTCAGGACAAGGCCGTCTGCCCGTCGCTGGTAGGTATGGCCAGCTGGGAGCCGACCAACGGCTACCGCAAGGGTGGCTTCGGCGCATACCAGTTCGGTTACGAGGCTACGAACAGCCCCGCATACAAGTGGATGCGCACGGCCATTCAGGCTCAGAACCCGACAATGAAGTAATTAACGTCAATCAATGAAAACCATGAAAAAAGGATTAAATATCGCGGCCGCATTACTTCTCGCAGCATTTGCCACGGGATGTAACGATGCCGAGTACGGAACGCTCGGAACACACGCGTTCATCAACGAGAGCACCTCGGCTTCGAGCACGAAGGTCACCATCGACCCCAGCAACGGCGCCGAAGCTCAGCTGACCGTCTGCCTGAGCGAGAAGGCCGACCGCAACTACGACTTCCGTCTGGTAGTGGACGATGCGGTTCTGGCAACCTACAACGCAGAGCAGGCATCGAGCTACGTGACGATGCCTTCGGAAATCTTCACGATGCCCGACAAGATTACCATCGAGGCAGGTTCGTTCAGCGCCAACCCCGTGACGATTCACATCAACCCGATTCCGGCCGAGTACATTGGTGAGACCTACGCTATTCCTCTGCGTCTGGAGAGCGTGGACGGCAACATGCCGACGACCACCAAGACGTCGACCTTCGTCATCACGACCGAGAGCATCATCAGCTCCACACTGCCGATGTTTACGGGACGCTCGGGTCTGTCGGCTGCCGGCTTCCCCGTTTCGCTGCCCCAGTTCACCGTAGAGTGCCGCTTCCAGGTAAGCAACACGGCCAACCGCAACCGCGACATCTTCTGCAGCGGCAGCAACATCCTGCTCCGCTTCGAGGACCCGCAGAACGATGACCCCGCCACAGGCTTCAAGGCTCACTCGCTGATTCAGTTCCAGGGTAACGGCTGGTTCCTCAACCCGTCGCTTTCGATTACGCCCAACAAGTGGCAGCACTACGCCATCACCTACGACGGCTCGAAGGTTACCATCTACGTCAACGGCGCATTCGCCGGCAGCAAGGAGGGCACCATTGACCCGAACTTCGAGTTCGCCGGCTGGTTCGGCGGCGGCGGCAGCGCTGCCCACGGAACGAGCGACCCAACGTGGTGGGCAGGTTGCAAGATTCTCTGCTCGGAGCTCCGTATCTGGTCGGTATGCCGCACCGAGGCTCAGATTCAGAACAACATGACCACCACCAGCGCCAAATCGGAGGGCCTGGTTGGCTATTGGCGCATGAACGACGGTGAGGGCAAGACCTTCGAGGACTGCACCGGCAACGGCCACACGCTGACCGCCGAGCAGGACCCCGTTTGGGTGGAGAATATCCTCTCGACCGACACCGAGACTGCCTGGCCGGAATAGCCAGCAACACAAATACTGCGCAACCGTAGAGTTGCGCAGTATTTGCTGTAAAAAACACACAACACCTAAAATGAAAAAGATATTCTATTTTGCCTTTGCCTGCGCCCTTGCGCTCGGCGGAGCATCCTGCTCGGATGACAGCTCGTCCGAAGTAAACGAATGGAGTGCCATCTATGTCGGCATCGAGCGCCCGAAGCTGGGCGTCTCCACGCTGACGCTCAATATCAACCACCCGACCGCAGAGGTCGAGGCCAAGGCTTCGGTTCCCGTTACGGTAAAGCTCTCGCGCCCCGCAACGCAGGACATCACCGCAACGCTCGCCATGGAGTCGGACTGCGAAGAGGCCTGGACCTTCGAAACCCTGGAGGTTGTGATTCCCGCCGGCCAGATTACCGCAACGACGACGCTCAACGGCGACTGGTCCTATGCAACCGACGTCGTAAGTTCGCAAACGTGGACTACCAAGATTACCGTCGCGGCAGCAACGCCTTCGAACATTACCCGTCTCTCGACGAATCTGAACGAGCTGACGATTGTCGTAAACAAGGAGCCCGTCGACCTGAAGAACGTCTCGCTGGAGACCCCCTCGGGCAACGAGCTGACCAACCGCTCGAGCTGGACGGTAACGTGCAACGGCGCTGAAACGGATACCCTGACCGATGGAGACGAAAGCTCGTACATGTACGTTTACAACAACCTGGAGGTTGTTGTTGACCTCGGCAAGGAGGTAACTGTCACCGGCTTCAAGACGACGAACCAGTGGGGCGATTCCTATGCTCCCGACAAGGTCTCGATTTATACGAGCAGCGACGGTAGCAGCTGGTCGCTCCAGGGCAGCGACATCGAGCTTCCGGCAGCCGGCAACTTCGATTTCGCATTCGGAGAATCCGTTACATGCCGCTACCTGAGAATCTATGCGACGGGGCAGAACTGCCTCTTCAGCGAAATCTACATCTACGGCGAGTAGGAGTTGATTCCACGCAAAAAGAGAGGAGGTTCACTTGAGTGAACCTCTTTTTTTATGCCCGCACGCGAGCTGCAGGGCCCCGACCGGGCGACACCGATGCAAAAACGGCAGCGGAAGAGTAATTACGGGATGAGGGGGGCTTTCTCGAGCGGATTGGGCTCGACGTCGAGTCCCTGGAGCATGAAGCGCAGGATGGGGCCGCACTTGCTGCTGCAGGCCGGGTAGTATTCGCCCTGGAGGCGCTCCTCGCTTCGCGGCGAGGCGCCCCACCAGAATTCGGCCATCGCCACGGGGTGCAACCCCGACGTGAAGGCGTACTGAAGCAGCTTCGGGGCGGCGCACTCGCCGGCGCCGGCAGGAGGCACCCGGTGGGGCGTGGCGGCGAATATTTCGTTGAGGTCGCGCACCTCGCCGCGGGCGTTGCGCATGCGGAATTGGGCAAAAAGCCGCTGCTGCAGCTCGGCCGAGCGGCTGTGGCGCTCGGCCTTGAGGCGTCGCAGCTCCTCGAGCTGCGGGGCGACAGCCGCCGAGGCCTCGGCAAGCCGCTCGGCCCACTGCCGCTTCAACTGGTGCAGCAGGGCGTGCTCGTGCTGGCTGGCGTGTGTCAGGGCCGCAAGTTCGGCGGCATCGGTTGTCTGCGCCCGAAGCCGCTCCCGCTCTTCGTGAGCGCGCACCTCGGCCGCATGAGCCTCGGAGAGTTCGCGTTGAGACTCCTGCTCGAGGCGGTGCAGCTCGCGCCGGGCCTCGAGCAGCCGGGCATCCTGCTCGAGCACCGCAACCGCATCGTTGAGCTCGGAGATGGCGCGGTCTTCGCGCAAAAAGAAGCCGTCTGGCTGCAGCATGTCATAGACCGGAGGGACGAAGTAGGCATGGTGGTTACTTGCGGCCAGATTACCCGAAAAGGCGGCCAGAAAGCCAACCGCTCCCCCTCTGTCCCGGACAATGAGCACGCCGAACATCTTACCGGCCGCAAGTTCGTCGCGCCACTCAGCGCGCGAAGCGATGTAGGCCTGCACGCTCGCCGAGGCGGCCACGCAGAGCGGGTGGGGACGATAGCAGAAGGGGCAGGTAAAACGCTCGGGAAGCGTTGCCGGGTCAACCTCGACCGGCAGGCGGTGCAGCGGCCACGGAAGGTCGTCCGACGGGGGTATCAACTCTCTGGAAACAGTCACGACGCTACGCCTCCTCCTCGTAGTAGAGTTTGTAGTACTTGCCCCGCTCGTCCTCGCCCTGCTCCAAAAGGTTCGTGTTGCCGTGGACATAGATGTGGAAGTTGCGGTCGAGCTTGATGACGCTCCGGTAGTTGCGCGCCTGGCGCTTGACGGCGGGGTCCGAGATGGCAAACTCGTCCTCGATGCGGATGTCGCGCTCGCGCTCGTACTCCTCCTTGTAGCGGGCGAAGCTCTCGGCCACCTCGGGCTGGCGGATGACCTGCTCCGAGAAGTCGTCGAGCGAGAAGTGCTCCTGCTCGCGGAAGTAGTTCATCGTCTCGTTGAGCAGCTCGGCCTGGTCGGCCTTCGAGACGGAGAACTCCGACGGCAAATGGCGCGTCACGTAGCTGCGACACATCGCCAGCGCATTGTTCGTATTGTGGTAGTTGTCCTGACGCGGACGCACGTGGAGGAAGTCGTCGGTCCAGTAGCGCGCCTCGACGCGGTTCGTATTGTCGACCACCCGCACGACGAAGCCCTGTTCGCGCTCCGAGGCAAGAATGAGGCACCCCTTGTCGAGCCGGTCGACGTTGATGCCGCGAAAGGCCGAGATGTGAAGCCCCTCCTGCTGCTCGCTCACGTCGAGGTACGTATCGCGCGTCTCGGACTTGAAGAGCCCCACCGCGTCGAGCGACTCCCCGCCGAGGCGGCACCCCGAGAAGCGGACAACGTAGAACTCGCCGCCCTTGATTTGGGGATGGCCGCCCGCCTCGTAGAGGTGGCGCGCCAGCGCTACGGAGTGGTCGTAGAAGTGCTCCGCGTCGTCGAAAATCCGGCAGGCGAAGCGGTAGACCTCGTTGCACTCCAGGTCGCTCTCGTGGAAGAGGTTGTAGGTCTCCTCGCCCTTGAAGCCCCCGAGGAAGTAGGCTACCAGAATGCGCGTGAGCTCCTCGTCGCCGGTCTGGGTCGAAGGCCCGGGCGAGAGCAGCAGCGGTTCGTCCTTCATCTTGTTGCCCACGAGGTGCAGCGCCAGCGCCTCGATGCGCGTATCGTCGGTATAGAGCATGCGTAATCGGATTTAGACGCTGCAAAAATCGCCATTTTTCGGGGAAACGCCAAATCGAACGCCGAATTCGTGGCGACTCGGCTCCAAAACGAAGTGAGACGCCGAGCCGAGAAAATCCCCGATTTTTGCTACATTTGCGAAAAACCACACTGCAACATGGAGAACAGAATCTGCCAAATATTCGGCATCCGCTACCCGATTGTCTCGGGCGGCATGGTCTGGTGCAGCGGCTGGCGGCTCGCCGCCGCCGTGAGCCGCGCCGGAGGGCTCGGCCTCATCGGCTCGGGCTCGATGACCCCCGAACTGCTGCGCGAACACATCCGCAAATGCCGCGAGGCGACCGACCGCCCCTTCGGCGTCAACGTACCGCTCATGTACCGCTACGCCGCCGAGCTCATACAGGTCATCATCGACGAACGGGTCCCCGTGGTCTTCACCTCGGCGGGAAATCCGGCCACCTGGACCTCGCGGCTGCACGATGCCGGGTGCAAGGTCGCCCACGTGGTCTCGAGCTCGCGATTTGCCCGCAAAAGCGAGGCTGCGGGGGTCGATGCCGTCGTAGCCGAGGGCTTCGAGGCGGGCGGCCACAACGGACGCGAGGAGAGCTCGACGATGGTCCTCATCCCGCAGGTGCGCGAGGCGGTGACGCTCCCCCTCATCGCGGCCGGCGGCATCGCTACGGGCAGCGGCATGCTGGCTGCCTTCGCACTGGGCGCCGAGGGCGTTCAGATGGGGACGCGCTTTGCACTCAGCGCCGAGAGTTCGGCCAGCGAGGAGTTCAAACGGCTCTGCATCACGCTGCAGGAGGGCGATACGATGCTCGCACTCAAGCGGCTGAGCCCCACACGGCTTATCCGCAACGCCTTCTACCACCACATGGAGGAAGCCGAGGCGCGCGGAGCCTCGGCCGACGAGCTGCGCGAGCTGATAGGCTTCGGTCGGACACGACGGGGCATCTTCGAGGGGGACCTCGAGGAGGGAGAGCTCGAAATCGGACAAATCGCCTCGCTCATCCGCGACCTGCCGTCGGCAGGCGAGATTGTCGCTTCGCTGGTCGAGGAGTTCAACGCCCGCCGCACCGCACTTCCGACCCTCTGAGCCTCTGAATCTCCGAGCCGGACACGTAGCGGCCTTTGACCGGAGGCACGCTACCGTTCAGTCCGGCTCCGAACAAAAAAACGGGAGACCCTCTTTCGAGAAGGTCTCCCGTTTGGCTTACTGCCAACGGCTCCACGGACCCGCTGCCCCGCTGCCATCGACCGCGAACACCACGGCACGGGCAGAGGTACACAGCCGCGCGGTTTCTACTGCTCGTTGAAGCGGGCTGCTACCTGCTCGGCGAGCGTCCGGGCGGCGTCGTAGCTGCGGGCGTCGAAGCCCTGCTTCATCTCCACGGGGGTGCAGATGGGCTCCCACTTCATCCGCTCGGCGAACTCCTTCATGCGGCGCACGGCGGCACCGGCCCAGCAGAACGAACCGAAGAATCCGAAGTTACGCGTCGGCACGCAGCGCGCCTCAATCTTGCGCAACAGGTGTTCCACCTCGGGGAAGAGCTCGGCGTTGTAGGTCGGCGAACCGACGAGCAGCGTATCGTACTTGAAGACGTCGCGCACGACCATCGACATGTCGGCCGTCGTCAGATTGTGCATCACAATCGGCCGCACGCCACGCTCGGCCAGCTCGCGGGCAATCCGCTCGGCCAGCTGCTCCGTATTGCCGTACATCGAGCCGTAGGCAATCACCACGCCATGCTCGCCTTCGTAGCGGCTCAGACGGTCGTACATCGAAACCACACGCGGAATCTCGCGCTGCCATACGGGACCGTGCGTCGCGCAGATGGTCTCGATGGGCAGTCCGCCCAGCTTCTGCAGCGCCTTCTGCACCGGAGCGCCATACTTGCCCACGATGCAGGCGTAGTAGCGGCGCATCTCGTCCCAGAAGTGGTCCAGTTCGAGCTGCGAGTCGGTGATGCCGCCGTTGAGCGCACCGAACGTACCGAAGGCGTCGCCCGAGAAGAGCACCTTCGCTTCAGGGCACCAGGTCACCATCGTCTCGGGCCAGTGAACCATCGGGGCGAGGTGGAACTGAAGGGTGTGCGCACCGAGCTGGATGGTGGAGCCCTCCTTGACCTCGAGCGTTCCGTCGGTGATGCCATAGAAACCCGCAAGCATCTGCAGCGTCTTGGCGTTGCCGACAATCAGCATCTTGGGATAGAGCAGACGCAGCGTCCGAATCGACGACGAATGGTCGGGCTCCATGTGGTTTACGATGAGGTAGTCGACCGTTCGGTCACCGAGCACCTCGTGGATGTTCTCGACAAAGCGGCTGCCGAACGCCTCCTCGACCGTATCGATAAGGGCCACCTGCTCGTCGACAACGAGGTAGGAGTTGTACGAGACGCCGTAAGGGAGCGACCAGAGCCCCTCGAAGCGGGTCGTGGTGCGGTCGTTGACGCCCACGTAATGGATTCCGGGAATGATTTCCGTGATTTTCATAACGTCGAAACTTTATTTTGCTGCAAAAATAGCATTTTTTTGCAAACTGAGCTAAAAAACACGAACATAGACGATTTTCCGAGGCGGATTAACCAATTCGGGGCGCCACAGGCTTGGAAGAGCCGAACACAGAACGCCGACAAGACAACGTCCTCACGTCTCCGTCAAAAAAAGACCACTTCCTGGGGAAGTGGTCTTTCATTATCAACTTGCGGAGTGATATTCCTGCCGCTAAAGAGTCTTTTCCAGCGTCTTGATTAACTCAACACCGTCGATGTTCTGTACAAGAACAGCAAACGTGTAAGAGGTGCCGGTTTCCAACTTGATGTAGCCGTTCTCGTAACCATTCTCGGAAACAATCTCCTCAATCTCGGAATCAGTCAGGTCTTCACCATACTCGTTGATGATATCCTTGATGTCAATTCCGGAACCCTCAATGACGCTCGTCTTGTTCAGATAAATCTTGCCTGCCGAGATATTGGCACCCTTGATTCGATAGAAGAAGCTCGTCGCCTCGTCGTAGCCCTCGTATGCAGGGATGGTCTCGAGCGTCAGTTCGGGAGCCGGAGCATCGGGAACCTCCTCGCCGCCTGCGCTATACTTGAAGGCAAGAGAGGTCGGAGTACCCGCAACTGCGGCGCCAGCAGCCGTGCCGTAAGGAATGACTACAAGAGTATAGCGACCGGACTTGGCGATGGAAACAAGCAGATTCTCCTCGGCACCCGAGCTCTCCATCTCCGAGCTCTCAATCGTACCGTTGATGATACCTTCAACATATCCCTCAACCTGAGCTGCCGAAGCTACGCCCTCGAAATAGGCATACTTATACGAAGCCACATCATCGTTGGGGGTCAGCTTGAAGATTGCTGAAGAGGTATTGTCCGACGACGTATAGGTACCTACGAACTCAACAGCTACAGTCGGATTGATATCCACGGCACCGGGAAGAACGAGCTTGAACTTGCCCGAAGCATTCGTAGGATAATTGTTGCTGAGGGTCGGGATGTTGAGCGAAAGGCCATTCTTGGGGAAGGTAATCACACCATTAGCCAACGTACCCGGAGCGTTGCTGAAGATTTTCAGCTCGCCATAACCCTCCATGGAGAAGCCCAGAGGCTGCTCGGCGATGGTTACGGCTTCGGGATTCGAGCAATCAAGGGTGATGTAGTAGTCCGAAGCTGCACCCGTAGCATCTGCGAAGTTGTAAATCGCAAACAGACCGGTACCGGCACGGTAGAGGTTCTTCAGACGATAGAGACCCTTATTGCTGTCGGACTGCTGAACCTCAACCTCGAACGATACATTGTCAACACCAAAGGCTGCCGTAATGACGTCTTCGGTATAGGTACCCATACCCAGCGAGGTCCACGGAGCAGGTGCAACAAACGAGAACTCATACGAACTCATGCCGTAGGGCGACGTGTTCTCCGTATCACCGATGGTAAGCGTGCAGGGATACATCTGGTCCTGCGTCAGCTTCGCATAATCATAAGTGATGACCAGATTGGTAGAGTTCTCACCGGCAGCAAAATCCACCGTCGAGGGAATCGAAAAGAGTGAGCTCTCCTCAGTTGCGAAAATCGAGAAGGAGGCTGCCTCATCGGCGACAACACGGTATACGGGAATCGTAACCGACGAAGAGTTCTCCTCCAGGTTGACCGTCTCGCTCATGTCGGTAGCGAAATAGACCTGCTGACCCGCAGGACGCGGTGCCGGCGTGTAGTCCATCTCCTCCGTGCACGACGATGCAAACATCGTCGTGCCGGCCACGGCCAGAAAATATAATAATTTCTTGATAGCTTTCATGAGTTATCTGTTTTACAAATTACACGTTACTAACGCCACAGGGTACCACGATAGAGAACCGGGTCGGGATTCTGCTGGTCCTTGAGAATCGTATTGGCGCTGACTTCAGCCAGCGGGAGCGGCAGCGTCGTCCAGGGTGCATTGCCGTCGGGGCTGTTATAGCGGCACTCCGGGAAGTGGTTCGTACCGGCATAGCCCTTGAGTTGCGGCTTGTCCAGACGCTTGTAGTCGAACATGATGATACCCTCGCCCCAGAACTCAATCTGACGCTGCAGGAAAATCTCATCCTGAAGGCCCTTGCCATCGGCAGCAGCCGAGCGGAAGATCGGGTTGCGGTAGGTCTGCACGAACGTCTCGAGCAGCTGCTTGCCGCGCGAAAGGTTCTGCATACCGGCAGCCTCGGCCTGAATCAGGTACATCTCCTCGACGCGCATGAGCGGGAAGTCGGCAACCGAACCTACGCTGAAGGTAACGCCGTTACCCTCGCCGGGACGGAACTTGAAGCCGGTGTAGTCCTGAATCGAGTTCTCCCACGTCTTCTTGTCGAGCGTCGTCTGATAGTAGGAGTAGGGATACTTCTCACGGTCGGGGTTCACCCACGAACGCTTGCGCCAGTCCGTATCGGGAATCTTGGCGAAGAGCGCCGCATCAATCTGCTTGGCCGAAGACCAGCCACCGGCTGCGCTGTAGCCATAGGTAGCCTCGGGCGACATGAACGATACGAAGTTGCAGATACCGGACGTTACGACGCGGTTGTCGGCCGTTACGATGATACCCCACATCCATGCAGGCGTCGAGATGTCGTTGAAGCCGGTGGTGGGGCTCATCCACTGAGCCTCGGTCAGCGGCGTGGCACCGCTCAGCTCGATGGCCTTGGTAGCAGCCTCCTCTGCATCCTTCCACTGCTCGCGCTGCAGATATACGCGGGCCAGCATACCGTAGGCAACGGCCTGGTCAACCTTGTTCTTAGCCGTACGCGTGTAACCCTCAAGATACTTGACAGCGTTCTGAAGGTCGGGAAGAATCAACTCATCATAGAGCTTGTCAGTCTCGACGCGGGGGTTGCGACGCCCCATCAGCTCGGAGGTATTCTCATCGACGATGGGGACCGAAAGACCGTCCCATGCGCCGTGCTCCGTACCCTTGTACTCGAAAATACGAGCCAGATGGAAGTAGGCCATGGCGCGATAAACAAGCGCCTGACCAAGGTACTCCTGCTGGGTCGAGGACATGTTCTCGGGGTCAATCTGGCCGATGAGCGTATTGGCCATGTTGATGAGCGAATAGCAGAAGTTCCAGATGAAACGGGGAGCCGCTCCTTCCTGGCTCAGCACAGGAGTAACACCTCGCCAGTTGAGGAAACCGTTGTCATAACCGTAATCCGTTACAGCCACGTCGGGCGTCAGAGCATCGGTACCCATGCAGATACCGGACCAACCGAAATCGTAGTGCTGCTCCGAGGCGAGTCCCATCGTATTGAATGTCGTGAGCCAGGCATTCATACCGTTTACCAGTGCGGCAGGAGACTCGGCCATCTGCTCGTTGGAAACGTAGCGGGTCGGCAGCTCCTCCTTGATGCAGCCCGTCGTAAGGGATGCAACGGCTCCGAACGCAACAAGATATTTCAATATTTTCATATTCGTCCTTCAGTTTTATGGTTTAGAATTTCAGCGTAATACCACCCGAAATCACACGAATCGGAGAGTAACGCGTGTTGCTGACATCGTCACCCGAGAAGGATTGACGCGGGTCAAAGCCCTCACGCTTGGACCAGTAGAAGACATTCTCGCACGAGAGGTAGATACGCAGCGACTCGATGGAGAGCTTCTTGAGCCATCTCTTCGGGAAGGTATAACCGAAGTTGATATTCTGCAGGTTCAGATAGCTTGCATCCTCCAGGAAGCGGTCGCAGTAACCGGCCGTATAGAGGTCCTGGTAACGGAAACGCGGAATGTTCGTATTCTTATGCTCGGGAGTCCACGACTTGAGCACATCGCGGTGGATATTCATACCACCCGACGTACCGGGCGAGCCCATCGTGCTGTAGTAGCCGTAGTCGAAAGCGTAACCGCCAATCGAGTAGGTGAAGTTAACCGAAAGGTCGAAGCCGTAGAAAGCAACCGTCGTACCGAAACCGCCGTAGAGGTCGGGCAGCGAGGTCTTGCCAACCTCCATGTAGTCGGCCTCACTGGTGTTGTTCACCTTCTTCATGCCCTTCGAATGGTCGTTCTTGTCCTCCCAAGCCCAGTACATGGCCTCACCCGTATCGGGATTAACGCCTGCATAGCGCTTGATGTACCAGTTGTAGAGGGGTTTGCCCTCGGCCATCCAGAAGTTGCCGCTCTGATAACCGGCATCATGCTCGATGAGGTCGGCCGGCAGACGGTCGATGACGTTCTTGTAGTGGGTCATGTTGAGGTTCAAATCCCACTGCACGTTCTTCGTGCGGATTACCGTACCGTTCAGGGTCAACTCGACACCTGCGTTGTGCATGTCGCCGATGTTGTCGTAGTAGTACGAATAACCCATCGACAGCGGCACGGGCAGACGGAAGAGCATGTCCGAAGTCTTGCGGTAGAAGTACTCGACCGTACCGCTCAAGCGGCCCTGCCAGAGGCTGAAGTCAACACCGGCGTTGATGTTGGTGTTGGTCTCCCACGTAATGTTGGGATTACCCTTCGTATAGAGCGTACCGGCAACCTCACCACCTGCAGACTGAATCTGCCACAGGTCGGTGTAGCGGTACTCACCGATACCGTCGTTACCCTGCTGACCTACCGAAGCCTTGATTTTCAGCATGTCGACCCAGGGAGCATTGAACCAGTTCTCCTTGTTGATAAGCCATGCGGCGCTCAACGAGTAGAAGTTACCCCAACGGTGGTCGGGATGGAAGCGCGACGATGCATCGCGACGATACGAACCGCTGACGAAGTACTTGTTGTCGTAGTTGTACTCGGCACGACCGAAATATCCTTCGGTGTTGTAGCCGTTTTCATAAGAGGTATTCGTACCCTTAACGATTGCACCAGCCAGCTCGAGCAGCTTGTCCGAGAACATGTTCGACGACGAGGCGTAGAGCACCGAGCTCTTGCGCTTGTAGTTCTCGTGACCAATCATGATGTCGACGGTGTGCTTGTCGTTGAAGGTCTTGCTGTAGCTGAGAATCTGCTGCATGTTGAACGAGAAGAAGCGGTCGTGCTCCTTGCCCAGAATACCGTTCATGTCCTTGTAACCGCCGTAGTAGGGGTTGGTGAAGTTGGTATAGCGGGTCTCGTCGAGGTTGACACCGACGTTGAACTGGAACTTAAAGTCCTTGAGGAAAGTGGCCTCTGCAAATGCAGTACCGGTGAAGGCGTTGCCGATGGCCTGGCTCTCGATGTCGAGCTGCTGGGTGGCAATGGCGTTAGAACCGGTCATCACGGGACGCTGCAGGCCGGCGATACCGTCCTCAGCCTCGCCCGAACCGTAGTCGTAGCGCAGGTGGCCGTACTGGTCGCGCAGGATGTTGCCGTTCTCGTCACGAACGTAGAGCGGGTAGATAGGGCCCATCTGGGTTACCACACCGAAGAGGTTCGATACCGAGTTCGAGCCATAGGAGGCCTCCTCGAATACGCTCTGCGAGTCGTAGTTGGCGTAGCTGGCGTTGGCACCCACCTTGAGCCACTTCTTTACCTGGTAGTCGGCCTTCAGTCGAGCGGTGTAACGCTTCATGTAGGAGTTGGTCACGATACCCTTGTCGTTCATGTAGCCGAACGAACCGTAGAAGCTGCCGCGGTCGTTCGAAGCCGACACGTTGACGTTGTACTCCTGACGCACCGAGGTGTGGAAAGCGGCATCCTCCCAGTCATCGGGAGTCAGCAGGTAGCGGTTGCCGTCCGACGCCGTGTAGACGTTGCCCAGCGTGGCGTTGGGGTTGATTTTACCGTTGGAGCCGATGAAATACTGGCCCTTGGGCACATTGTAAACCTGATAACGGAGGCTGCGAATCAGCTCGTCGTTGGCGTAGCGCTGAGCGGCCGAAGCTCCGTAACCGAGTTCATTGACACCATAATCATACATGGCACCGTAAATCGTCTCGTAGTAGAGAGCCGGATTGTCCACGTACTCGTAGTCGCGAACGGCACGAGAGTTGACACCCACCTTGGCATCGACCGTAACGATTGCATCGCCGCCCTTGCCGCGCTTGGTGGTCACCATGACGACACCGTTGGCACCACGCGAACCGTAGAGGGCCGTCGAGGCAGCGTCCTTGAGGACGGTCAGGTTCTCGATGTCGTTCGAGTTGATGAGGGCCAGGTCACCGTCGTAGGGGATACCGTCGACAACCCACAGAGGGTCGGTGCTCGACGAGATGGAGCCGATACCGCGAATCATCACCTTGGGAGCCGAACCGGGCTGACCCGAAGTGGTCTGCAGCTGAACACCGGGCGAAGTACCCGAAAGCAGCTGAGCGACGTTCGACGTCTGCATCTTGGCGATATCCTCGGATTTAACCACCGAAGCCGAACCGGAGAACGCTTCCTTGCGGGCCGTACCGAACGCCACGACAATCACGTCGTCGATGTCCGTCGTATCCTCATGCAGCGTGACATCGATGCGGGTCTTTCCCGCAACAGGGACCTTCACGGCCTGGTAGCCGATGAAGGAGAAGGCCAGTGTGCCGTCTGCCGGAACCGAGATTGCGAACGAACCGTCGGCGCCGGTCGTTGTACCAATCGAGGTGCCGTCAAGAAGAACTGTCGCACCCGCGATGGGACTCCCATCGTGCCCGGTCACTGTACCGGAAACTTGCCGTTGCTGAGCGCTCGCCAAGGCGAAGATGCCCATCGCAGCAATGAACGATAGTACAATTTTTCTAACCATAAGCGTTGTTTTTAATTGGTTTTTTAGAATAAAAGTTCAATGTCAAAGATATGAAACTAATATATAATTTGCAAGTGATTTTTATTAAATAATTTAAGGGATTTACAATTATTTGCGTTTTTTGAAGGCATTAATTACAATTTTTTCTTAGATGTAAAAAATGAGGTTACAATCCGTAACCACCATTTTGACCCATAATAGAGCTATTTCGACCACCGAGCGACGGAGCCGCCCCGCAACTGGCGATAAATCGAACTTAAAACCAACCCTACAGAACAAAACCGGGCTCCCGAAACTTCATCCTGACGCCAGGCAGGGCGTTCGAGCCCGTCACGCAGGTACGAATGTGTAACCAACGTATAAATTTTTGCGGTCCGGATGTTTTCATGACCCCGAAACTGGCCATTTGCCTTGTTGGCGACGTCCCGGACAAGGGCAACCGTCGTGGCAAAGGGGAGTTGGGAAGAGTAGAATGCAAGCACCAGCCAATGCCGGCGCGAGTCAAGACCTGCCCCGGCCGGCAGTTGTACCAGCCACTGCCGTTGACCGGAAGCGGACTTGCCAGACAATACGGGAATGGCCCGGAAGGATTACCGCCACGGAGCCGCCTTATCCGGGAACCCGAAGTTGGCAAAAGCGATTCGGCCGCCCCACTCCTGGCGATGGGCAGCGGTTCAAAGGGGCTCGGAGCTGCCGGGCGGAAACAGAACCACTCACGCGACACAATGCTACCGCACAATGCCGGAATGGAGCCCGCCTCCGGCATTACATGCAACAGACTGCGCAGGCAAGGCCGTTTCCAAAACGCTCGCAAAGGACAAATAGAGGTACACCTATATTATATAAGTTTTAAGCGCAAACCTGCTACCCTTGAGCCGAACACCTCGTTGCGGCAGCGGGAAAATCCGAGCAGGCTCTTCCGCGAAGCATCAGCCAAACGACACTCTGTGCAGAGCAAAAAGCTGTTTTACAGATAGATAATCCGGCAATAAACTCATTCACCAAATAAAAAAGAGACAAAAACGACAAAAAAGAGGCTCGAGGACTTGCAGTTTCGAAAATTATGCCTATCTTTGCACCACAATACGAGAGAAACACACCGTGTAACCTCGTAACGGATGGTGCCATAGCTCAGTTGGTAGAGCAAAGGACTGAAAATCCTTGTGTCCCCGGTTCGATTCCTGGTGGTACCACACGAAAGACCCGATTTCAGATTGAAATCAGGTCTTTTTGTTTTTCCGTACTGCTCTCGGCGGCAAAAAGAGTCCGGAGCAACCGGAATCCCCCACCACAGGGCAACTCTCCGGAACAATATCCCGGGCAGCGAACAACGGATAATGGCAGCGACACAGGTGCGGGCAAACAGGCGTAGGCAAACACCGCAGACAAAAAGTCTTGGACGAACTGGCGCGGACAAATGTCGCTGGTAGGCAGGCGGATAAGCAGGCGAAAACAAATGCCGCGGGCAGACAGGCCGGGCAGAGAGTCGCGGGCGAATACCGGGACAAATCGCCGGAGGCAAATCGCCAAAGACGAATCGCCGGGGGGGGGCGAACGGGTGACTATGAATGCTTGTCGCGGAGCTGCTGCTTGAGCCGGCAGAGGTGCTGCGGCGTAATCTCCAGATAGGAGGCCAGCACGCGGTCGGTTACCGCCTCGACAATCTCCGGCCGATTCTTCAGCACGGCCTGATAACGCTCCATGGCCGAGCCGTTGATGAGCGAAAGCTTCCGCTCGCAGATGCAGATTTGGGCCGATGCCAGGCTGAACATCCAGCGGGCGAACTCGTCCGAGCCGTTGATGAACGAATAGAAGGTTGCACGGTTCATCCGCAGCAGTGTGGCGGGTATCTTGCAGGTTTCGGCCATCAGAAAGGCCGGTGCGTCGAGGTAAAACGAGAGCGGCGACATGAATATCGTACCGGGAGAGGCAAAGCCGAAGGTCGACTCCTTGGCGTCGTCCACATGGAAAAGCCGCACGATGCCGCTCTTGACGCAGAACTCGTCGGTGCAGATTTTTCCGAAATCGATGATGCGGCGGCGCGGTTTGACCTGAATCTCCTCCATCGCCCCGAGAAAGCGCTCCACAAGGGCGTCGGAGGGCATGAACTTACACTCTTCCTTGACCAGTTGTTTCAAATCCTTGTTCATGCACGCAATATTAACCATAATCTGCCGAAAATGCAAAATCTGGAGGCATGAACTTAGGTTAACGATTTTTTGCGTATAAATCATTTACTTTGTATACGAAACCCATCTTAACATATATTACCTATGAAACAGCTTGCCCCAATGAAATTGCTGCGCTGCCTGCTGGCGGCAATGCTGACGCTCTCACTGACCTTCTGCTCCTACGACGACTCAGACCTTTGGAAGTCTGTAAACGGACTTTCGGAGCGGCTTGACCAACTGGAAAAGTCGATGCAGGAGGAGATTGACGCATTGAAAACCATCATCGAAAAACTCAACCAGAAGGAGGTCACCGTAGACTCGGCCGTGCAGACCGGAAACGGATGGACCATCACCTTCTCCGACGGCACGACCGTCACCATCGACATGAGCGGTTCGGGCGACTGGTCCCCGGCCATCATCGTCGTCGAGGAGGAGGGCGACTACTGGTGGGCCTACAAGAACCCCGAAGGCACCGTTGTCTTCCTGACCGACCAGGAGGGCAACCGCATTCCGGCCGCTGCCGTGGCGCCCCGCGTACGCATCAACCCCGAGACCGAAACGTGGGAAATCTCGGCCGACGGCGGAGTGACGTGGGAGGATACCGGCGTCGCAGCCTCGGGCGAAGACGGGAAGAGCCTCTTCAAGGATGTCCGCTTCGAGAACGGCATGCTGGTCATCGAGCTGATGGACGGCACCGTTGTCAACCTCCCGGTCACCCAGCAGCTGAGCTTCTCATTCGACACGGAGGGTCCGCTGGAGTTCTCCTTCGGCGAGACCGTCGCCGTCGACTACACCATGACGGGCGCCGTGAATACCCAAATCAGCAAGCCCGACGGCTGGAAGGTAGCCTTCAAGGAGGATAAAATCGAGATTACGGCCCCGGTCGAGGAGAACACCTTCGCCGAGACGGAGGGCAAGGTTTCGGTCATCGCCCTCTCGGCCGCCGGTCTGAGCGCCTACGGTGAAATCGGCGTCCGGATTGCCGCTCCCGTGGCGGATGCCGTCGACCTGAACGCCAACGGCGCCTATGCCAACTGCTACATCGTCACGCAGCCCAACACCACCTATCAGTTCGATGCCACCGTCATGGGCAACGGCATCGCCACTGCGGGTCTTGATGCCCCCGTCAAGTTGGAACCCAAGGATGTGATGGTGCTGTGGGAGACCGGCTCGGAGGCCGGCGGTGTCATCGCCAGCGTCGAGCTGACGAAGGAGGGCAAGGTGCTCTTCACCACCTCGGGAACCATCAACGGCAACGCCGTCATCGCAGTAACGGACGGCGAGCCCGTCACGGAGCCCTATCCGCGCAAGCGGGGCACCATCCTCTGGAGCTGGCACATCTGGGCCAACAGCGAGGTGAAGGATGTGGCCTGTACCAACGCCGAGGGTGAGCAGTTCACCATCATGGACCGCAACCTGGGCGAATGGACCCAGCCCGAAGGGAGCCTCTCCTCGTACGACGGCCTCAAGTACCAGTGGGGCAGAAAGGACCCCTACGTAGGCTTCAACAGCGGAGGCGCGCTCATGGATGGCTCGGTCGTCTACACCGACACGGACTACCAGCCCATGGTGGGATACGCCACCTCGACCACGTCGGATGCCGCCACGCTGCTGGAGGCCATCCAGTACCCCGAGATGTTCTTCACGGGCACCTACAACAACATGTTCGACTGGTACGGTCTGGGCGGTTCGGACGATGCCGAGACGCTCACCCACCGCAACGACCACCTCTGGGGCAACCCCGACGAGACGGCCCCTGTCAAGACCATCTACGACCCCTGCCCCGAGGGATACATGGTGGCACCTCTGAAGGTCTTCACGGGCTTCACCGCAACGGGCGCTGCAGCATTTGACTCGTCGTCCATCCTCTCCGATGGTTCGTTCAACAACGGCTGGACCTTCACCAACGCCCACTCGTTCTTCCCCGCCGCGGGACAGATGGCCAACAATTCGGGTGTCCTCCGCCTCATTCCCGGCCCCCAGGGACGCGAAGGATACTACTGGACCTCGTCCGTTGACGCAGGAAGCTCGAAGATGGTCGACTTCAACGCCAACTACGTGATGTTCAATTCGAACAAGCGGGCTTCGGGCTGCAGCGTACGCTGCGTCCGGGTTCTCTGAGAGGCGACAATCGTAGAGGCCGGACATGCGGAAACCGGCCTACGCGAGGTGACGAAGGCCGGACGGGAGTCGCTCCCGTCCGGCCTTTGCCGTATGCGGGCAGGAACGAATCTTGAAGGATGGTCGGTTTTCGGGAGAATTATTCGTACCTTTGCAGCCCTACTGCCATACGACGCATGTACCGATTCGCAACATACAAGGAGCAATACCGTGCTAACCTGCGGCTGGCCTTCCCCGTCGTGCTGACCCAGGTGGGACAGATTCTCACCCAGGTGGCCGACAACCTGATGGTCGGCCGCTACGGCGGTGAGGACTCCACGCCGCTGGCCGCCGTATCGTTTGGCGGCTCGGTCTTCTTCATCCTCTTCATCGCGGCCGTGGGGGTCGCGCTGGGACTTACGCCCCTCGTCGGCGAGCTCTACGCCCGCAGGGAGCGCGAGCGTTCGGCCCGGCTGCTCCACAACGGCATCCTCTTCTACACGACGCTGGGCTTCGCCGTCGGAGCGCTGCAGTATGCCGCCACACCGCTGCTCTACCGCCTCGGGCAGCCCGTCGAGGTGGTCGACATGGCCATCCCCTACTACCACATGCTGGTCTACAGCATGCCCTTCCTGATGCTCTTCTTCGCCTTCAAGCAGTTCCTCGAAGGGGTCGGCAACACGCGCGTGGAGATGGCCGTGACGATTTTCACCAACCTCTGCAACATCGGCTTCAACGCCCTGTTCATCTACGGCAACCTCGGATTTCCCGAGATGGGGGCCGAAGGCGCCGGTCTGGGCACGCTGCTCTCGCGCGCCATCGCCCCGCTGCTGATGGTGGGCTACTTCCTCAAGCGCCCGCGCTACCGACTCTACCTGCGCGGCTTCTCGCTGCGCAGCCTCAACCGCCGCGACATCCGCTCGCTGCTGCGCATGGGACTGCCCATCGCCTCACAGATGTTCCTCGAATCGTCGGCCTTCGTCGGCACGGGCATCATGATGGGCTGGTTCGGCAAGGAGGCGCTCAGCGCCAACCAGATAGCCATGACGCTGGGCAACTGCGCCTTCATGATTGTCCTCTCGATTGGCGCGGCGACGACCATCCGCGTCTCGCACTGCTACGGGCGGGGCAACATCGGCGAGCTGACGCTGGCCGCACGTGCCTCGTACCACCTCGTGCTGGCGTGGAACACGCTGGCCGCACTCTGCTTCATCGCCCTCCACGCCTGGATTCCCACCCTCTTCACCTCGAACAGCGAGGTCATCGCCATCGCCTCGGAGCTGATGCTCTTTGCGGCGCTCTACCAGCTGGCCGACGGCGTGCAGAACGTCTCGGTGGGCATCCTGCGCGGCATCCAGGACGTGCACATCATCATGCCCATCGCGCTGGTCTCCTACTGGGTGCTCAACCTGCCGGTGGGCTATCTGCTGGGCTTCACGCTCGGCATGGGGCCCTCGGGCCTCTTCGTGGGCTTCTCGTTCGGCCTCTCGGCCGCCGCCCTCATGCTGATACTCCGCATCCGACGCAGCGTTCACCGCCTGCGCACGGCCGCGTAAGGAATCGGAAAATTTTTGTATCTTTACGGAAATTTTACACCATGGACCAAACCGTAAACCACCATAAAAACTGCTGCAAACCCGAAATGGGACGCGGCTGCAGCTTCTGCGACTGCGGCTCCGAGTGCGAGGCGCTCCCCTGCGAGGGGTGCTTCAAGCTCCACGAAACCTCGTGGCTCGAGGATTATCCCGTCAACCTGCCGAGCGACATCGTGGAGGTGCGCTTCAAGAATACGCGCCGCTCGTTCTACCAGAACGTCAACCACCTCGACCTCAAGCGGGGCGACATCGTCGCCGTCGAGGCCTCGCCGGGCCACGACATCGGCATCGTCTCGCTGACGGGCGACCTGGTGGCCCGCCAGATGCGCCGCACGGGATTCACCCCCTACAACGGCGAGTACAAGAAAATCTACCGCAAGGCTAAGCCCTACGACATCGAACGCTGGCAGGAGGCCATCGCCCTCGAACACGAGACGATGATTGCCTCGCGGCAAATCGCCGCCGACATGGGTCTGAACATGAAAATCGGCGACGTGGAGTACCAGGGCGACAAAATCAAGGCCATCTTCTACTACATAGCCGACGAGCGCGTCGACTTCCGCGAGCTCATCAAGGTCTTCGCCGAGCGGTTCCACATCCGCATCGAGATGAAGCAAATCGGAGCGCGCCAGGAGGCGGGCCGCATCGGCGGTCTGGGCGCCTGCGGCCGCGAGCTGTGCTGCGCCTCGTGGATGTCGAGCTTCTCGAGCGTCACCACGGGAGCCGCACGCACGCAGGACATCTCGCTCAACCCCCAGAAGCTCGCCGGACAGTGCTCGAAGCTCAAGTGCTGCCTGATGTACGAATACGACGCCTATGCCGATGCCCGCAAGGAGTTCCCGCGGCTGCGCGAGCCGCTGCTGACCGACGAAGGGGAGTTCCATCTGGTGAAGAGCGACATTCTGGCTGGAACGATGTCGTTCAGCAGCAGCAAGGATTCGATGGCCAACATCATCACGCTGCCCGTCTCGCGCGTGAAGGAGATTCTGGCGCTCAACCGTGCCGGCAAGCGCGCCGAGCAGCTGCAGGACGACAGCGACCTCGAACCCGAAACCGACGAACCGTCGTTCCGTTCGGAGGAGGACAGCATCACGCGCTTCGACAACACCAAACGCCGCAGCCGCCGCAACCGCAACCGCCGCGAAAACGGCCGTGAAAACGGCCGCAACGGTCAGCACGGCAGCCGCCGCGAGAACGGCAACGGAGCCGCCGCGCAACAGGCCGAAGGCTCGGCCGAGGAGGCCCGTCCGACGGCTGAGAACGGCGCAGCGCCGCAGCGCGGCGGTGCCGAGAAGGGACACGGCCGCAACGACCGTTCGCGCCGCCGCAACAACGGAGGCAATGGAAACAATGGCAACGGAGCCAACGGCAGTCAGGAGCACCGCGAGGAGCGCACCGCCGCCCCGGCCGAACAGCGTGCGGAGGGAGAGGCTCAGGGCAACCGTCCGCGTCAGAACCGCAACCGCAGCCGACACAACCGCCCGCGTCCGAACGGAGCCGCCGGAGGCGACGAGCGCCGCACGAAGAGCCGCCCCGAAGGGGGCCGCAAGGCGGAGGAAGCCTGATAACCCGCACGCCATCCAGACGAAAACCGGACATGGAGCGGGCAAACGCTAGGAACAATCATGAAGGCATCGAGCCGTAGAGAGAATCGACCATACAGCACGGCAGAGACCGCCGCTCGGCGCAGCAACATGCGCGCGGCGGAGCATGCGGGAGCTGCGGGGAGAATATGGAGCGTCGCCTCATGCGCGGGCAAAGCCCTCCGCACGGGGATGCGCCGGGGATGGATGCTGCTCGCCGCAACGACGGTCTGCGCCGCCGCGGGCGGCTGCATGGCCCACACGCAGAGCGTCGCAGTCGATGTCGACGCTCGTGACTGGAGCCGGCCGGCGCTCCTGTCGTTTACCAACAGCGACACCACCACGCTGCGCGACCTGCACCTCTTCGTCCGCTGCAACGAGCGCTTCGAGGCCGACTCGCTGCCGCTGCGCGTGATGCTCCTCTCGCCCGACTCGCTCCGCTTCGAAGAGCGCTTCGTGCTCCGCACCGAGCGCAGCGAGCTGCCCGCCGCACGGAGCCGCGTCTGCGAGGCTCCCTTCCGGAGCCGGGTCGTACTGCCCGACACGGGCCGCTACCGCCTCGTCATCGCCCCCGCAACGCCGCAGCGCGGCATCGAGGCGGTGGGCATCAACATCGTAAGAACAGAATAAACCGACCAATCCGTCATGGGAAAAGACAAACTGCGCCGTTTCAGCGAAAACCTCACCTTCAAGTGCTTTGTGCAACCCGAATTCGACGACATATTCCGTTGCGACCATCCGCTCAAGGGGCACTGGCAGCGCGATTTTTTCCACAACGACCATCCCATCGTCCTCGAACTGGGCTGCGGCAAGGGTGAATACACCGTGGCGCTGGCCGAACGCGAGCCCGGGCGCAACTTCATCGGCATCGACATCAAGGGGGCCCGCATGTGGCGCGGCGCCAAGACGGTCACCGAGCGGGGCATGACCAATGCCGCCTTCCTGCGCACGCGCATCGAGTTCATCGACCACCTCTTCGGCGAGGGGGAGGTCTCGGAAATCTGGATTACCTTCCCCGACCCGCAACTCAAGACACGCCGGGCCAAGAAGCGCCTCACCTCGCCGCTCTTCCTCGAACGCTATGCCCGGCTGCTGCGCCCCGACGGATGGCTCAACCTCAAGACCGATTCGAAGCACCTCTACGCCTACACGAACGAGGTCATCCGCCGCTTCGCGCTGCCGTGCGAAGTCTCCGAACCCGACATCTACGGCTCGGGCTTTGCCGACGAGACGCTCTCGGTCAAGACGGCCTACGAGACGCTTTTTCTCGAGAAGGGGCTCCCCATCACCTACACCCGCTTCTCGCTGGGCGGGCGCCGCGACTTCCCCTGGTTCGACTGGGAGGAGGACCAAAAGCTCGAAAAGGACAACGAGGAGGAGCGCCGCCGGTAAGACCGTTCGGGAGGACGCCTTTCTCATACGGAGGGCCTGTTGCACCGCCCCATTATCCCGTAATACCACACCCCGACGGGCAGTCCGCCCGCCGGGGCTCTTTTTGCCCGGGCTGAGCGCCTGACAAACCCCGCATCCAAACTGCCCTTCCACCGCGCGTCACTGTCTTCGGAGCTGCACCCCTTCATTCGAAGCTGCGCCAACCTCACCTTATCCACCGGCCGACGACACACCACCCCACTTGAACCGCTCCGCGCCCCTTCAAGCGACCGAACTGCCTCCGAACAGCCTCCCAACAGCCTCGACATTCCCTCCTTAACAACCCTCCGCCTCCATGCCCGTCCCCTTCACCCACTCTCTACGGATAAAAGCGCTCAGTCTACTAAAATTTTAGAAGAAATATTTGCATTTCTAAAAAATTAGTAGAATATTTGCATGGGGAGAGCACAGCAGAGAAAGATAAGCCCCCAGCGCATCGGACGAAGGGGCGGAAGAAGCAACCCGTCGCAGCGTCAGAAAGTGCAGAAGAGCGACACGGTGGCGCATCGGACAGAGGGGCGGGAAAAACAACCCGTACCGACGTCAGAAGCAGAATGGACGGATGGCAACCAGCACCACCCCGGCAAACGGAAGGCCTCAACGCAACCGCCCCACCCCGAAAAGCGGGCAGGAAGGAGCCTGAACCCGACGAACAGCAGCTCCGTCCGAGAGCTCACAAACCATAAAAAACGTAGAAAAACCATGGATACAAAGACGAACAACAGCACCCCCGCCCAGTCGCTCACGCGCGGCGAGGAGGAAATCATGCAGATACTCTGGCAGCTGGGCGAGGCGACGGTCAACGAGGTGATTGCCTGCACCCGGGAGCCGCACCCCAAGTACACGACCGTGGCCACGTTCCTCAAGATTCTGGAGAACAAGGGCTTTGTCGGCCACACGGCCGAGGGCAAGAGCCACCGCTACCACCCGCTCGTGGCCAAGGAGTCCTACGCCCGAAACGTCATGCAGTCGATGCTGGGCTCCTACTTCAACGGCTCGCTGGCTCAGATGGTCTCCTTCTTCTCGCAGCACGAACAGATTTCAATCAAGGAGATGGAGGAGATTCTCGAAATCATGCACTCCATCCGCAAATAGCGCCCGGAGCCGCCGACTCCCCGCACTCAGTCAACCAACCTCAAAAACGGACAAACCATGAAGGAGCTGACGACCTACCTCCTCGAATCGCTCGCCTGCGGCGGCGTACTCTACGCCTGCTACCGCCTGCTGCTCGACCGCCGCGTCGCCTTCGGCTGGTGCCGCGGCTGGCTGCTCGCCCTGCCGCTGCTCGCCGCCGTCATCCCGCTGCTGCGGATTCCCCTCTATCCGGGCGAGGTGATTTACCTCACGGCAGCGCCCGCTCCGCAGAGCGGGCTCCCCGTCCCTGCCGAGGCGATGCCTGCAACGGTGGTCGAGGCGGAACGCATCACGGCCGGGGAGCTCCTCACATGGCTCTACGCCGCAGGTGCGGCCGCGGTGCTCGGAGCCGCCGCCGCCCAGCTGTGGCGCATCCGGCAGCTCGGCCACGGCGCCGCAGTCACCCGCACGGGCCGCATGACACTCGTCCGCACGCGGCAGCAGTGCGCCGCGTTCTCCCTCTTCGGCAGGGTCTACGTCTGGGAGCAGCTCCCGCCCCGCGAGCTGGAGGCGGTGCTGCTGCACGAGGCGAGCCACATCCGCCGCCGACACTCGCTGGAGCGGCTCGCCATGGAGCTCCTCAAGGCGGCGCTGTGGTGGAACCCCTTCGTCTGGCTCGCCGCACGGCGGCTGGTCGAGGTCGAGGAGTACGAGGCAGACAGCGACGTGCTCGCATCGGGATATGCACTCAACAGCTACATAGATACCCTCTTCATGCAGCTTTTCGGTTATAGTCCGGAAATAGCCAACGGGCTGCGCAGTTCATTAACCAAAAAACGACTCAAAATGATGACTTCAAAGACCCCGAGCCGTCATGCACGGCTCCGACTTGCGGCCACACTGCCCTTCATCATCGGACTGCTCTGCGCCTTTGCCTTCACCTCACGAGCCGCAGTCATCCTGCCGGCCGAGACCGCCGAACCGGCCGCAACCCCCGCAACTGCACCGGCCGCAACCCCCGCTGCCACGGCCGAGACTCCCGCCGTCACCACCGAAATGAACCTGCAGCAGCCCACCGCTGCCGCACCGAAGGCCGACCCCTCGGAGAAGAGCTGCCGCGTACACATCATGGTCGCGCTGAGGGACTTTACCGAGGACGGAAAACACTTCACGATGAAACGGGCCTCCTCGGGTGTAATCGTTCGCGTCAAGGACTCCACGCTGGGAGCGGTCACCGACGAAAAGGGGGTGGCCGAACTGACCGTACCGCAGGGATGCCTGCTCGAGGTCTACAACATGGGCTACGAGACCCGGCTGGTCGAGGTTCCCCGCGAGGAGCGCTTCTCGCAATCTGTCATGCTCGACAACAGCGCCGGTGATACGGACAACGAGGCCCGACAGCCCCAACAGGAGGGAAAGCCCCTGGTCATCACATTCCGCGACAAGGACGGCGTGGCTGGAACGCCGCTCTACATGGTCGACGGCGTCGAAACCGAAATCGACGTAATACCGACCAACATCGGCAGCGTGACATTCATTTATGCCGAGGATGCCGTGAAGCGCTACGGCGAGGAGCGGGGACGCTTTGGCGCGTTGGAGATTACAACCCGCACCCTCCAGGAGATGGCCCGGGAGACGGAGGACCCCCCCTTCATCGTGGCCGAAACAATGCCCTTGTTCGAGGGCGGTGACCTGCTCAAATTCCGCCAGTGGCTCCAGACTCAGGTGCACTACCCGGCTGAAGCGCTCAAGAAGCAAATCGAGGGGCGCGTCGTCTGCTCGTTCGTCGTCGAGCGCGACGGCTCGGTCTCGAACATCATGGCGCTGCAGTCGCCCGACCGGCTGCTCACCGACGAGGTGCGGCGCGTGCTCGCAAACTCGCCCCGCTGGACCCCCGGCATGCAGAAGGGCAAAACGGTCCGCGTGAAGCTGGTCGTCCCGGTGGATTTCAAGCTTCCCCCAATCTCAATTGTGACTCCCATTGTCCTCGATGGAGAAGATGACGTGATACCACCAATCGAAGACATCCCATATCTGAAAGTCGATACGATGCCCCTCTTCCGGGATGGAAACCCACATGCCTTTTCCCAGTGGCTCCAGACACAGATACGCTACCCGGCCGAAGCGCTCAGGAAGCGAATCGAAGGGCGCATCATCTGCACGTGCGTAATCGAGCGCGACGGTTCGGTCTCAAACGTCCGGCCCCTCAAGATTGCCGACATATCGCTGTATGAAGAGGTGAAACGTGCGCTCAAGAACTCGCCCCGCTGGACGCCCGGCCGCCACAAAGGCAAAATCGTCCTCGTAAAGAAGGTACTGGTGGTCGATTTTTCCATCGAAGAGAAAAAGACCGACAACTCCACCGCAACAGTCCAAGGAAACATCACCGTTTTACCGACCGAATAGCCCGAGTCTGAAGGGACCCGGGAAGAAGCGGACAGAGAGAACATATCCGACCATCAAGCGGAAGAGGGCGCCCGACCTGGTTCAGCGGGCACCCTCTTTTTTGTCGTTCCGCTCCATCCGGGGCGGGAAGGGGTCAATATGCGGCCGGGAAGAGGTGCGGCAGAGGCGCCGACCGCTCCGGAGCGCAGCATCAGTTCTGCGGCAGGCCGAGCAGCCGAGCCAGACGCTGCGAGAGCTGCGTGTTGTCCATCACACCGCCCAGGCGCCCGGCCCCCGTGCCGTAGAAGTATACCGGCACGAGCGTTCCGGTATGGCTTTTCGAGCCGAAGTTGTACTGCAGACCGTTTTCGGCCTGCGTGAAGTCCTCGTCGTTGGCCGGAATCGACAGCCCGCCCGTCTCGTGGTCGGCTACGACCACCACGAGCGTTCCGGGGTGTGCATCGGCATAGTCCATCGCCTCACCAACGGCGGCGTTGAAGTCGCGCATCTCGGCCAGAAGGCGTTCGGCATCGTTGTCGTGGGCCGCCATGTCGATGAGCGACCCCTCGACAAGCAGCATCCAGCCGCGGTGCAATGAATCGTCGGCCGTGAGCAGCTCGAGCGCCTTGCGCGTCGCCCGCGGGAGGTAGTCGCCGCGCCGGGGCGCCGCCTCGAGGTGCTTCTCGGCAAAGGCCCCCAGGACTCGTCCGCTGTGGAGCGTGTCGGTCTGCTCAAACCGGTCGACCACCGTATACCCGCGTCGGCGGAAGGCGTCGAAATAGGTGCCTCCGTCGGAGCACTCCTCCGCAAGCCACTTGCGGCCGCCCCCGAAGAGCACGTCGACGCCGCTCGCCAACAAATCGCGGGTAATCGTATCGACATCACCCCGCCGGGCCACATGGGCGTAGAAGGCCGCCGGCGTGGCGTGCTGCAGGTAGCAGCTCACCACGATGCCGCTCCGCAGACCGGCCTTTTCGGCGCGCATCATGAGCGACTCGTAGCGTTCGCCCTCAAGCGACTGGCCGATGGTTCCGTTGCCGGTCTTGTGGCCCGTTGCAAGCGCCGTCGCCGCGGCGGCCGAGTCGGTCACGCGGTTGTTGGCCGAGCGCGTGCAGACCAGCCCCACGCTTTGTGCGCGGTCGAACGAGGTCGGCGCGTAGCCGTTCTCGACCATCAGCATCGAGACATGGGCCAGACCCATGCCGTCGCCCACCATGAAAATCAGGTTGCGGACCTCGCCCTCGGGGTTCGCGGCCCGGACACCGCCCCACGCAAGGAGGCTCAGCGTCCAGACAAGCAGGATTGTCGCAGTCTTCTTCATAACAGGTACAAAGATAGCCCTTTTTCCGCGAAGGTGCACCGCCCGAAGGCAGGTTTCACCGCAACGTCATCGCATCGTAACACTGCGGCCGCTCCCGTCAGGCTTCGTCACAGCCGGATTTGCCCCGCCGGACTTTCCCCACCGGATTTGCCCCGACCCATCGGCCCGGCCGCCGGCGCCTACTCGCGCTGGCAGCGGACGTTGTAGCCGTAGGCGGCGTCGGACTTGTCGGTCGACTGGGGCTGGAGCAGCTTGCCCGTGCTGAGCCGCTTCGAGATGTAGAAGTGCGAGATGGTCCGTCCCGAGCGGTAGTTCGACCAGTAGTGGCCCGTGCGCGTCGTGGCAAGCCCCACGAGATTGCCCTGGTCGCGGTTGCGGTAGCCCTGCGCAGGGTACCAGTCCTTCGTCCCCTCGTGCGTATAGGTCATGCCGTAGAGCGTGCCGTCCCACGTGCTCACCCCCTCGATGTAGCGGTCCGCCTCGTCGGCAAAGTCGTCCCACGTATCGCGGTCGGGAACGCGGTAGCCCGGAGGACAGGGGTCGTAGATGCTCTTCTGCGTGCCCCACAGGTCGTCACGCGGCGAGGCCAGCCAGTCGTAGGTGCCCGTCGTCCCCTTGTTCGAGAGGAAGGTCATGGGGTGCGCCGCGGCATACTTGAGTGTCGAGAATTCGGCACCGGAGGCCTGCTGCCAGGCGTGCGCCTCGGCAAAGGCGGGGTTGACCGTGGTACCCGCCCGGGCCTGCGCCATGCTCTCGGTCGTCACGCCCCCGCAGAAGGGCTCCTTGCGCCCCCACTGGTAGTAGAGGCCGTAGGCGGTCGTCTCGCCGGGCGTGGCGGAGGTGGCCCCCAGGTTACGGTCCTGCATCACGCGGCCGTTGGCGTAGGTGACCGTCGCGGGCTGTTCGGTGAACCAGAGGTGCCAGCTCCAGAGGATGGCCCCCTGCGCGTCGGTCAGCACCACCAGCGCATTGCCCGCCACGAAAGGCTCGACCGTGAGGTAGATTCTCCCGCGAGCCGCATCGAGCCGCACCTCGCCGAGCGTCGCCTCGACGCCCGTCGTGGCCCAGAGCCAGTCGGCACGCATGTCGTCGGTGAGCGCGATGGAGGCCCCGTCGCCCGAGCCGTTGCCGCACACCGTGGCGTCGAACATGTAGCGGCCCGCCGCCGAAATGATGTAGCAGTTGGCGCGCCCCGCAGCACTGAGCTCCTCGGCCGCGGGACCCGGGTCGGGCTCCGGTTCCGGGTCGGGCACGGCCGGTTCGACCACGCGCACCGCAATCGAGGCCTCGCGGCGCAGCCCCTCCGGAGCGGTCACCGTCACCGTAAGGCGCGTCTTCACCTCCTTCTCAGGGGCCTGCGCCTTCAGCACGCACGGCATGGATGCGGCCTCGGCCTTCCCCTGCTCGACGGAGAGCTTCCACTGGGAGGCATCCTCGCCCGCGGCCGCCGCCGCAAACTCCAGCCCCGCGAACTCCGTGCTGCGGACCGTGAAGGGGATGCTGCGCTGCTCACCCGGCGCAAATTCGACCTCGGAGGCGTCGGCAAAGGCCACCTCCAGCTGACGTACGGAAGGTTCGACGCCTCCCTCCTTTCGGTCGTGGCAGCCGCACAGAAGCAGCAGACACGACACCATGAAACCCGTTTTCTTCATACATATCAATTTTAGGTTGAACGAAATGGTCCGTCATCACGCTCCGCACGGGCATGGAGCAACACCTCCCGGCACTCCGACCAGGCGGAGCACCGCAGGGACGAACCTGCAAACGGGCTGACCATCGAGACTGAAGGGGGGGGGTAAGTCGGCAGCCGCAGAATCCTTCCATTCACCGTAGAAGCACAATTCGCACAGGCACGGCGGCAGGTCTTCTGACTCGCTCCACGACCGACGCCTTCCCGACTCCGCGGAGCCAGTGGCACAAAGAGGTCGGCCGATGCCCCGCAGCTTCGAAGCAGCAGGGCCGGAGCACACAGCAACGGGAATTGTTACCGATTCGCACGGTATTCCCTTTTCATTCCCGGCCGCCGCAACGGGGCCGGGAAACCGACGTGCGGGGACAAAGATAGACAAAGCGCCGGCGTATGCAAGCGCAGCCGGCCATTCGGCCCACTTTCGGCGCCCAAACGGACAACCGCCGGGGCGATTGCCGACGCGGAAGGCGGAAAAGTGGCGCTTTTTTACTACTTTTACTCCGCAAAAACAGGAGAGACATCATGGATGTAAGAATCGCCCCCGATTGGAAAGCCATCCTCGAACCCGAGTTCGAGAAGCCCTATTTCGCCGAGCTTACCCGCTTCGTGCGCGAGGAGTACGCCTCGCGACGCATCTATCCGCGCGGCAGCAACATCTTCCGCGCCTTCGACAAGTGCCCCTTCGAGCGGCTCAAGGTGGTCATCATCGGGCAGGACCCCTACCACGGTCCGGGGCAGGCCAACGGGCTCTGCTTCTCGGTGGGCGACGGCGTCCCCTTCCCCCCTTCGCTGCAGAACATCTTCAAGGAGGTGAGCGACGACACGGGGGCGCCCTACCCCTCGAGCGGCAACCTTGACCGCTGGGCCGAGCAGGGGGTGCTGCTGCTCAACTCGGTGCTCACCGTACGCGAGCACGAGGCCGCCTCGCATGCGGGCCACGGCTGGGAGACCTTCACCGACGCCGTCGTGAAGGCCATCAACGAGCGCCGGCAGGGCATCGTCTACATGCTCTGGGGCAGCTACGCGCAGCGCAAGGGGGCCATTGCCGACCCCACGCGCAACTGCATTCTGAAGGCCGTACACCCCTCGCCGCTTTCGGTCTACCGCGGTTTCTTCGGCTGCCACCACTTCTCGCGCGCCAACGAATACCTCGTCAGCCAGGGCAAGGAGCCGATTGTCTGGTAGTCGCCTCCCCGACGCGCGGCCGCTCCCGACCGAATGCAAAAATCGCCGGCTCCTACGAAAAACAGGCCCGCTTCCGACCGGGCATAAAAAAAGGCCGCTTCCCCGACGGGGAGCGGCCCTTCTCTTATGCGGCGGCAGGCAGACCCTGCCTCTCAAACGTTATCCCAGATAGGACTTCAGCAGCTTCGAGCGCGACGAGTGGCGCAGGCGGCGAATCGCCTTCTCCTTGATTTGGCGCACACGCTCGCGCGTGAGGTCGAACTTCTCGCCAATCTCCTCGAGCGTCATCTCCGAGCAGCCGATGCCGAAGAAGTACTTGATGATGTCGCGCTCGCGCTCGGTGAGCGTCTCCAGCGCACGGTCCACCTCCGTTGCAAGCGACTCGTTGATGAGCCCGCGGTCGGCGTTGGGCGAATCGGGGTTCACCAGCACGTCGAGCAGCGAGTTGTCCTCACCGTCGGCAAACGGGGCGTCGACCGAGACGTGGCGGCCCGCCACACGCAGCGTGTCGGTCACCTTCTCCTTCGGGAGCTCCAGCTCCGAGGCCAGCTCTTCGGGCGACGGCGTACGTTCGTGCTCCTGCTCGAAACGGGCGAAGGCCTTGTTGATTTTGTTGAGCGACCCCACCTGGTTGAGCGGCAGACGCACGATGCGCGACTGCTCGGCCAGAGCCTGGAGAATCGACTGGCGAATCCACCACACGGCATACGAGATGAACTTGAAGCCGCGCGTTTCATCGAACTTCTCGGCCGCCTTGATAAGTCCGAGGTTGCCCTCGTTAATCAGGTCCGGCAGGCTGAGGCCCTGATTCTGGTATTGTTTGGCGACCGACACGACGAAGCGCAGATTGGCCTTCGTCAACTTCTCGAGCGCCTCCTGGTCTCCCTTCTTGATTCGCTGGGCGAGTTCCACCTCTTCCTCGACCGTGATGAGCTCCTCCTTGCCAATCTCCTGAAGATACTTGTCCAGTGAGGCACTCTCACGGTTGGTGATGGATTTCGTGATTTTTAACTGACGCATGTTTCTCTATTTCTCCTCTCAATTAAGTTTCCATATCCCGCCCGCATCAGGGAGCTACTCCACCAGGACGTAGCTGGCTGCGCGGCCGTTGGGGTAGATGCCGTCGATGGAACGAACCTTCTCGGTCATGCGCTGCAGGTCGGCAAGCGACAGAACCTGATGGTCGTTGATGTGGGTGATGACGAATCCTTCGCGTACACGGGCACGGGCCAGAATTCCGTCCGCCTTGATGCTCACCACCTGAACACCGCCGCGGATATCCAGTTCACGGCACAGCTTCGAGCCTGCATCGGCAAACTTGCCACCCAGAATCTCGACCACATCGACATCTTCCCGGGTCAATAATTCCGTTTTACCAGCTTTATTACGCAGAGTGACCTCCATTTGTTTCACCTTGCCGTCTCTTTTTACCGATAATTTGACCTTATCGTTGGGACGATGCTTGGCAACCTGCTCCTGGAGCGTCGAGGCCTGCTCGAGTTTCACACCGTCGATGTCGAGGATGATGTCGCCCTTGCGGATGCCCGCTTCGGAGGCGGCACCGCCGTCGAGCACGCTCGCCACATAGACGCCGCCCAGCTCGTCGATGCCCAGCTCCTTGCCCTCACTGTCGAGGAAGGCCTGGTCGACCGGACGGAACGTGATGCCCAGCATGGCGCGCTGTACGACGCCGTACTCCTTGAGGTCCATGACCACCTTGCGGACAATCGATTCGGGCACGGCGAACGAATAGCCCACGTAGCTGCCCGTCTGCGACTGGATGAGCGTATTGATGCCCACCAGCTCACCGTGCGTGTTGACCAGCGCACCGCCCGAGTTGCCGGGGTTGACCGCCGCATCGGTCTGGATGAAGGATTCGATGCTGAACTCGCTCGGGATGACGCCCAGCTGACGCGCCTTGGCACTCACGATGCCGGCCGTGATGGTCGACTGCAGGTTGTAGGGCGAGCCGATGGCCAGCACCCATTCGCCCAGACGCAGCGCGTCGGAGCTGCCGAAGGGGAGCGTCGGAAGGTCCTTGCCCTCGACCTTAATGAGCGCCACGTCGGTCGTCGGGTCCGAGCCGATGATTTTGGCATCGAAGACGCGGCCGTCGTTGAGCTTCACGCGCAGTTTGGTGGCATCCTCGATGACGTGGTTGTTGGTCACGATGTAGCCGTCGGGCGAGATAATCACGCCCGAGCCGCCAGCACGGCGCTCCTGCTTCTGCGGTTCGCCGCCGCGGTTGAAGCCCCGCTGCGGGATGCCGAAGAATTCGAGGAAGGGGTCATAGCCGAAGCTGCCGCCGCGCACCTCGACCTCCTGTACCGCCTCGATGTTGACCACTGCCTTGACGGCATTCTCCGCCGCATAGGTCAGGTCGGGATAGCGGTCCGATTCGTACGACGTGAAGTGGGTGCCGAGCGCCGGCGTGCGCTCCACCTCATGGTTGATATAGGTCACGCCCGGCTCCATGTTGCGGCCGAGCACCCAGGCCGTGGTTCCGCCGGCAGCGGCGGCCACGGCAATGATTCCCAGATAAAAAAATACCTTTTTCATAACATGCAAAAACTTTGGTTTCATTCTATTCGAAGTCTTTTTGCATCATAGGCACATCCTTGTTTTTGCTGGACAAACGCAACCCGTCGGCCGCTTATTATGCCGAAGGGCAAGAAAAACGTCGGAACGGCCCCCGGCGGCACGACGTTCGTTCGGCCGGGGCGTCTTCCCAGGCCCCAGCTCCAACAACCGTCCCAAAGATGCACGCCGCCCGGCGGCGGGACCGGCTCCGCTCCGCCGGGCGTCCGAACGGAACACCTCAACCCCCGAAGCACGACCGACAAAGTTCCGGCACAGCGGGGCGCAAGGCGCCGTGCGACCTATAAAAAGCGCCCCGCAGCCATACGAATCGGACTGCGGGGCACACGGTGCGCCATCGGAAGAGGAGAAGAGTTTCGGTCTGCGGGGCGGCTGCAAAGACGGCTGCGGAGGGGAAAACAGCCGGGATGGCTGCTGGGCCGGGCGCGGAGAGGACGAGCGGCCGGAAAATAGACAGCCGTCCGGGAATCAACGGCCGGAGGCGGCAGCAGCGGGCGCTTGTCCAGTTGCCGAGGCAGCCGGGGCAGCCGGAGTGTCGACATCTTCCGCCGGACCGTCCGCGGCCGAGTCATTCGTTGCCGAGTCGTCCGCGGCGGCCGGAGCAGCCGGAGTGTCGACATCTTCCGCCGGACCATCCGCGGCCGAGTCATTCGTTGCCAGGTCGTCCGCCGCGGCCGGAGCCTCAAACCGGGGCACCCCGTCGATATAGCGGCCGACGAAGGCGGCCACGCGGCGCGTATACTCGTCGGGGTTGTCGTGGTAAGACATGGCATGGGCGGCGCCGGGGACCACCCACAACTTCTTCTCACCCGGCTTGGCCTCGAAGAGCGGGTAGACCATACCGGTGGGGACGAAGTCGTCGGCATCGCCGTGGATGAAGAGCATCGGCAGCCGGCAGCGCTTCACCTGCTCGAGCGCCGAGGCCTCGCGGAAGCTCCAGCCGTACTTCACCCGGCAGAGCGCATCGGCCACGTTGAGCAGCGGGAAGGTCGGCAGCGAGAAGCGCTCGCCAAGCTCCTTGGCAAACTGCTCCCAGACGCTCGTATAGCCGCAATCCTCGACAAAGCACTTGACGTAGGGGCGCTGCTCCTCACCCGAGAGCATCATCGTCGTAGCAGCCCCCATCGAGATGCCGTGGACGACCATCTGCGTATGACCGCCGAAGAGCGAATCGGCCACCTCCATCCAACGCAGCACGTCCAGCCGGTCGAGCCACCCCATGCGGATGGCCCGTCCCTCGCTGCGGCCGTGGTAGTAGAGGTCGGGCAGCAGGATGTTGAAGCCCAGGTCGTGGTTATAGAGGTAGCCGACCATGAGCATCCGCTCGGCGCAGTCGGTATATCCGTGGACAATCACGGCCGTGCGGTCGGTCGGCCGGGGTGCGGCGGCGTAGAGCGCATGGAGGCGTTCCCCCTCCCGGCCGCGGATGGTCGTGTCGCGCAGCGCTCCGGTCTGCTCGAGGCTGTCGAGCCAGGGAACGACGGCAGGATATTCCGTGCGGATGTACTCGCGGGCCGAGGCGTTCTTGGCGGCCATCACCGCGTCGGGCTTCAGGGCATAGGAGAGCAGGTAGAGGCCTCCGCCCACCGAGGCGGCGACAAGCAGCAGCAGAATGGCTGCAAGGTATTTCCAGAATCGTTTCATCGTTGCGTATTGTCCCTATTGGGTTTGCTCAGGGCCGTCCCCTCCGAACGGGGCATGGGTAGCCGTTCTGTCCGGCTCAAAATCCGCGCCGGAACGGCTCCGAAGGGGCGCTCCGGGATGCGGGCCCCGACGGCCACGGAGCAGGGAGGGCCCTCTTCGGCCTGCGGCCGAGGAGAGCCCTCCGCACATGCGTATGAATCATTCGGCCGGCTCCGAGAGCGGCAGACCGTCGCTCCCGGCGTAGACCATCACCAGCTCGACGGGCTCCTCACCGCGGTTTTCGCCGTAGTGGAGCCGCCCCACCATCTCGATGACCCCTTCGCCGGCGCGGAAGCTCCGCTCGCGGCCGTCGTCGGCCACCACCGTCAGCTCGCCGCGCAGCACCATGCCGGCATTGATGACCGGATGGCGGTGCAGCGCCAGACGGGCGTGCGGCGCCACCTCGTAGTGGACCACCGTCACGCGGGGCCGCCCCGTCGGATAGTCGGGCAGCGGCGCCCCGTCCCAACTGACGGAGGAGTCGGCCACACACGTGGCCCGGACCCCCTCCTTCGGCCGCTCCATCACTTGCCCATCTTGCGCCGGATGTGCTCCAGCATGTCGTCGGTCATGCGCGAGAGGTCCCACTCGGGCTTCCAACCCCACTCTTCGCGGGCGCAGGTGTCGTCGAGCGAATTGGGCCAGCTCTCGGCAATCTCCTTCTTCACAGGGTCGATGTCGTAATCCATGCGGAAGTCGGGCAGACGCTTGCGGATTTCGGCATAGATGATTTCGGGCGTGAAGCTCATCGAGGCGAGGTTGAAGCTGTTGCGGTGGACGAGCTTCGAGGGGTCGGCCTCCATCAGCTCGACGCAGGCGCGCAACGCATCGGGCATGTAAATCATGTCCATATAGACGTCGCCCGGAACGGGGCAGGTGAAGTGACTCGACTTGATGGCCTCGTAGTAAATCTCCACGGCGTAGTCGGTCGTGCCGCCGCCCGGCAGCGTCACGTTGGAGATGATGCCCGGGAAGCGCACCGAACGGGTGTCGACCCCGAACTTGTGGTGGTAGTAGTTGCTCAGCAGCTCGCCGGTCACCTTGCAGACGCCGTAGATGGTCGTCGGCTGCATGATGGTATCCTGCGGCGTCTTGTCCTTGGGCGAGGTGGGGCCGAAGGCGCCGATGGAGCTCGGAGTAAAGAGGGCGCAGTGGTGCTGGCGCGCCACCTCGAGCGAGTTGTTCAGCGCCCCCATGTTGACGTTCCACGCCATCTGGGGATTCCGCTCGCCAACGGCCGAGAGCAGCGCCACGAGGTTAAAAATCGTATCGACGTGATAACGGGCCACCACGGAGGCCATGGCCGTAGCGTCGAGGGCGTTGAGCACTTCGAAGGGGCCGGTTTCACCCAGAGTCTTGCACTCGCGCATGTCGGTTGCGACCACGTTGGAGCCGCCGTAAATGTTACGCAGGTAGACCGTCAGTTCGGAACCAATCTGGCCGCCGGCGCCTACTATCAGGATTCGTTTCATCTGTTTGAGATTATGGTTTGGAAGTAAAGTTAGCGAAAGAATATGAAAATCGACACTTTTTTCGCAACTTTTTCACGCAAACCGAAAAAATTCCCGCACGACGAGTGCGCCCCGCCTCGCAAGGGAGCGCTCCGCCCCGGCCGAGGACGGCCTGAGCACCGTCCGCCGCCCCGAACGCCCGGTGCCGGCCGGAGGCTGCGCCGAGGCCGTCCTCCAGCCACTCCGCGCCATCCGGGAAGGCCTGCCGGGCGGCCCGCTCTAAAAATTTATCGCGAAAAAAGGCGTTTTTATTTGGCCGTTTCAAAATTCTTATATACTTTTGCACCACTCTTAAAGAGGAATGCTGTTGTAGCTCAGTGGTAGAGCACTTCCTTGGTAAGGAAGAGGTCACGAGTTCAAGCCTCGTCAACAGCTCTAAAAATCAAGAGGTTGCATCAATCGCAACCTCTTTTTTTGTACCCCCTCGGGAGCGAAAAAGGGGCAAAAAGGGGCTTTCGAGCGCAAATGTTACACATAATGTTACACATAAAGTTCTGACGTCCCGTGTTGTTTGCCTAATACGCAAACGCATGAAAATCAAAACAATCTGCCGCAGCGAGATCATTTACAAAAACGGCAAGTCCCCTTTGGCGATCCGCTTCACCCACCAACGAGCCCACAAACTCGTCTCGCTTGGCATCTCCGTTGAACCGCACTATTGGGACAAAGAGACTGAAATGCTGACAGCAGCCTGTCCAGATCGCGCTATCCTGCAAAGTCAAATCGACAGCACGCTGGCCTCTTATCGCAAGAAGATTCAACGGCTGGAGGCTTTGGACGTGGCGGTTGATTTCAGTACGCTGTTCGGAACCGCATCCAAATATACACCACAGCTTGTAGACGCCTATTTCAGGGAAAGAATCTCGGACATGAAGCGGGCAGGGAAAATCAACACAGCCATCAAATATGCAGCAACCCGAACCTCCCTCGGCAAGTTTCATCCCGCACCTTTACGATTTGAAGAGATAACCCTCACGCTACTGAACGAGTTTGAATACTTCCTGCATAACGAAGGGAATCAACCAAACTCAATTGCCACGAAATTCAGCGTACTCAAGGCTGTTTACAACAAAGCTATTGTCGATAAGATTTTCCTTTGCAAAGAAAACCCGTTCCTGCTATATAAGGTCGGAAAACATTGGACAGCAACCCGCAAACGCGCCATCCACAAAGAGGACATCCAGCGATTGATTCAGGCAGAACTGCCCCCAACAAGGTCACGTTACGCCGAATTTGCTCGGGACATCTTTCTGTTTTCATACTTCTCGGCGGGAATCAACTTCAAGGACATCGCCACTTTACGCCATGCCGACATGGACGAGGGACGGATTTACTACCGCCGTCACAAAACGGGTAAGCCAATGACCTGCCGTTTGCATCCATTGGCACAGCAAATTATCGACAAGTACATCCGTAAGGGCTCCTCGCAAGAGGATTATATCTTCCCGATTCTCGACCGTTACGAACACCGCACCGAACAACAGATCCACAATCGGGTGCATAAGGTGCTGGTTCACATAAATCGAGAGTTGAGAGCATGGAGCAAACTGTTAGGGTTAACAACCACCCTTACAACCTACGTTGCCCGCCATACATACGCAACCGTCCTGAAACGGTCAGGGGTAAGCGTGGCTCTGATTTCCGAATCGTTGGGACACTCCAATCTCTCGACCACGCAAATCTACCTCGATTCATTTGAGAACTCGCAAATCGACGAAGCCATGCGGCATCTGCTGTAAAAGGAAAAAGGTCGGACAACCAATTCGGTTTCCGACCTTCTTTCCCATCTAATGCCAGGCAATCCTATTTGCCAAGGTATTTTATCAGGAGGTTGATTGTGGTTTGCTCACGCGTCTGATTCTCTACTTTCTCGGGGTTCATAATCTCCTTTGCCTGCTCCTCTGTTAGGCTCTGGATTTTCTCCACCATCTGAACCGTGAAGGATGTCGGATCGGCCGCATTGTGATACTTGTCGATGATGTAGGTTATCAAATACTTCTTGGCAAGGAATTTATCGTTAAACTTCTGCTCTGCGGCCTCGTACCATCGCTGACTACGGGAGAGCCATCCGTTATTATCAAAAGCTCGATCTAATGAGGCAGAACCGATAAGCTTAACGAACATGGAGGGCTTCATCGAATTTTTCCCGAGACACCACAGCGAAATCGTAGCCAGCGGGAATCCTTTCTTGCGCAAGAACAAGGCAAAGTCAAAGACCTCATTGGGTTCCTTCAGTGTCATTGCAGACCCTGCCATGTAATCCGTGCCCCTCCACGCAACGGTACGGATATTCATCTCGGCAATCTGCTTCATGACGGACACACGCGTGTTTAAGGATTCCATAATCACGATTTTGTTCATCTCGGGATCAAATTCCTTGAAGGCTTGCACTCTATGCTGACCGTCCAGCACAGCATAATAGTTCTGGGCCTGGTCATCGGGAATATCGCTCCCGTCCAGATTGACCAAATGTCCTCCCGAGCGCAAAACGTCCTCTCCCTTGGCAACGGTAATGGGAGACAACTGCCCATAGTCCCGATAAGAATTTGACTTGCGGTGTACCTCGTCGCTATTGGTCGGGCGGTTGCCTTTCACAAATGCCAGTTGACGATTCGTGTTGTCCTCTTGCATAACCATCTTTTTCATGGCCATAAATTACTCCGTCCTTTACGGAGGGGCGTTGGTTAGCTGCTTGCCTTGCCCAAGGGGTTGCAGGTCGTCTGGACCATCCATCCAACGGGTACAAAACTCGGTAAAATTTCACACCTATTTAGGGAGTAAAATACAACCCGACTTACTCACCCTCTTCTTTCGGCAGTCGCAAGCCGCCCGTATAAACCCGCGGTTCCAGTTGATTGAAGTCCGTATTTCCGTACTGTTTCAAGACTCCTTTCAAAGAGGAGCTGTCCACCGTAAAGGATTCATTGGCCGTCAGTCGGCAGAAATAGATGATGCGGGAGACAAGGAGCTGTTTGCTGTACGACACAACCTCTCCCCGCTTGGCACGCAATTCGGGCAATTTGAGGGTATCGAACAGTACCTTGAACAACCGATACATCAGCACCTGTTGCTGGGCAGTGGACAGTGATTCTGTATAATTCCTATAAAGGAGGTCGATGGTAAAGATTTTTTGTTGGGGCGGTTCTGGATATTGCGCCAACTCCTGCTTGACAAAACGACGCAGGCAGCCCAGAATCAGCGGACTGTTGGTTTCGTAGCGTTCACTCTTGCGCAACTCCCGATCCTCCGAGAGGTAGAGAACTGCTTTCGGGTGCTTTTGCAGAAAATCGTTGAGTTCCGTCAGAATCTCATAATCCGTCTTGCTGGCATCGGCAGCATTCAAGCAGAAAGAGATTGTGATGTCGTAGATGAAGAGCAACGCATACCAGAACTTTTCGGCATCCAACCCGTATCCCTCCAATGTAGCCATGATGTCGTCGTTATCCCTGAAGGCTTCATAGGTGAAGGGGACTTTCACCAAGCCCTTGTTCAGACG
>ENA-UOJS01000322-UOJS01000322.1-human-gut-metagenome-genome-assembly--contig:-C74-NODE-322-length-52418-cov-13.598361_pt1 | contig 52418 bp, 34 predicted proteins | sample MGYA00242355_ERZ723902 | MGnify/ENA metagenome assembly ERZ723902
CTTTTCGTTTGTCAAGAACTTTTTTAATTTATTTTTTGAAGCTCTTTCGAACTTCTTTGCTGTTCTCTCGATCAGCAACTCGTTTATTTTATCAAACTCATTTGCTTTTGTCAAGAACTTTTTTCAAGTTTTTTGAAGCAGTTTTTCCAACCCGCGGCAGCCACCCGGCTCCGAACTAGGTTTTTCTGTTTCAAAAGAACTCATTCACTGCAGCTCTCGCTGACAGCTTAGTTATAATAACACCGCCCAAAGCAAAAGTCAACACCTTTTTTCGAATTTTCTTATTTTTAGAAAAATATAGTTAATTCTGCATATTTTGTATTTTATCTGACTATTTACAATCTATCCAAAACCGTCCAAAAGAAAAGGCGCCTTCCGGCGCCCTTTCCCTTTCAACTCTTATTTCTCACGTTTACGATAAACAACTGCTCCGACCACTGCTGCTGCAGAAACGCCGAGCAGGATCACCCACAGCATCACCTGTGTGCGGTCTCCCGTGTCCGGACTCTTTGTTGCTTTCTTCAGATAGAATACGGTATCCGCCTGGCCCTTGCTTGAAACGATCGAAATCGTATGCTTGCCTTCTGCCAGACTCTTTGTATACTCAGCCTTCAACGTAACCTGCGTATTCTCTTTTCCAGCCGTCACATAATTCTTCGCATCAATCTCTTTCTGGTCGATGAGAACCTTTTTGAGATCCTTTGCTTCAAAATCTGCGGTGAAGGAAAGCTCCTTGCCCTGCATACCTGACTGATTGACTCCTTTGGTAATCTTCGGAAGATTCTGCGCAGTCATCGGTTTCTGTTTCAGGCCGGCAATCGCTTTTTCCAGCGCTGCCGCATAACCATCCACCGTCTTCTGCTCCGTGATATTCTTTCCGCGTACAATCGCTGCTTTTGCATCATTGACTGCTTTTACGCTCTCGTCCGTGTATTTCTTCAGATCGTTTGGAATCTTCTTCACTGCGGCATCTACTTTGCTGTAGTCCGCATCTTTATACATAAGGCCGGCAATCGCTGCCTCGATCTTTTTTGCATAACCGTCTACGCTCTCCTGCTCTGTGACCGGCCGCTCGGTTACGACGCTGTTCTTTGCATCTTCCAGTGCTTTTACAGACGCATCGGTATACAGACTGAGGTCCGCCGGAATCTTTTTGATGGCTTCCTCTACTTTGGAATAATCTGCTTTCCGAACCTGCAGTCCTGCCAGTGCATTTTCAATTGCTGCTGCCCAGCCGTCTACTTCTGCCTGATCCAGAATGGTTTTTCCGCTTTCTACGCTGTTGATCGCTGTCTGAAGCGGCTGAATGCTTTCTTCCGTATAAATACTCAGATCATTCGAAACTTTGGCAAGAGCCGCGTCTACGGCGCTGTAGTCCGCCGGTTTCAGGGTCAGTCCGTCAAGAGCTGCTTTCAGGTTTTCTGCAAACTGATCGACTTCCTCCTGTCTGCTGTCATCCAGATCCCATACAATGGCTTCTTTTGCCGCATTCAGTGCTTTTACACTCTTTTCGGTATAAATGGATAAGTCTTTCGGAATCTCTCCCAGGAGTTCTTCCACTCCCTGATAATCTGCCGGAACAGGTTTGCGTACCAGTGCTGCAATTGCATTCTCCAGTGCTTCCGCATAAGCAGCAACTGCCTGCTGCTCTTCTATCGTTTTGGTGCGGTCGATGGACGCGATGACTGCATTCAGTGCTTCCACGCTCTCTTCCGTATAGATAGAAAGATCTCCCGGAACTTTGGCAAGTACTGCATCAACTTCTGTGTAATCTGCGCCAAGAAGCGTCAGTGCGTTTACTGCTGTCTGAATGGCTGCCGCATAACCATTTACAGTTTCCTGTTCAGCTGATGGCAGGTTCTCTTTTACCGCATCTTTTGCTTTCTGAACAGCTGCCGCGCTTTCTTCTGTATACCGGCCCATGTCCTCCGGTATCAGCGCCAGCGCTTCTGTTACTTTGGTGTAATCTGCGGCTTTTACAATCACAGTGAATTCCTGTGTGAAGTCAACGCCGGTTTTCTTTCCGTCTTTGATTGTCGCCAGAAGTTTTACGGTTCCGGCATTCGTTACTTTCAGGTTTGTGCCGTCTAAAACAGCACCTGTCATTCCGGCATCCGTGATTTCCCATGTGATCTGTTTCTGATCTGCATTTTCTGGAACTGCTTTGCCCGTCAGTGCGGTGGTTCCCGGGATTTCTTTCGGTATGCCCTGGATTTCTGTTACAGCTGCGTACTCATAGGTTCTTATCTGGATTTCAATGGCATCTTTTGTTTCCGTTTCTGCGATCTTTGTTACAATCCAGCTTCCGTTCCAGCTGTCTGCCTTTTTAAGCAGATAATCTGCCGGAGCCTTTTTGGCCTTTTCCGTAAGATCCTTCAGATTCCAGGAAGCCGCCGCTGCGATCACAGCCTCTTTTTCTGTTTTTATTCTTTCTTTGTCATCTTTCTGATCTTTCTTTTCATCCGGATTTGTTTTTTCTGAAAGTATTCGGATTTCTCTGTTCTCTGCATCATTTTTAATCTCCGTATCTTTGCCGAGAACGTCGCCTGCTTTCAGCGAAAGCTCTCCGAACTTCCACGTTTTGGCTTCCTCTTTTGCGAATACCATGGTTGGGAACATCGTCACGATCAGAAGCATGGACAGTACAAACGAAAGCATTTTTTTCGTTTTCTTCATAACACAAATCCTCCTTTCCTTTTGATTGTTTTGCAGCCGCCAGGGGCCGCAGTTTCTCTTGTTACTTTCATTATACGTGTGTCAGAAAAAGAGTCAACGGGCCGTAAAAATTCGTAAGAATTCTTGTGCATTTCCGCTAAAATACTTTCAACGTTTTTTCACAATACTTCCATGAATTTTTACGGCCCGTCAGATTTTCTTAAGATATTCCTTTATTTGTGATGAAGCACATATTTCACATACGCAATTCTACGGCTGTCCGGTGCCCAGGAGTTGACGTTGATACTGCCCTGGCCGCCGAAAAGATCCAGCAGTTTTTTCTTATTCTGTCCGTCATAATCCATCACTCCAAGCGATACATACATGTTCGGCAGATGCTCATTCGGTTCCAGCTCACCTTTAGCAAAGGTCAGGTAAATGACGTGTTTTCCATCCGGCGAAACGTGGCCGAACCAGTTGTTGGCATCGGAATCGGTCATCTGGGTGAGACCGCTGCCGTCACGGTTCATCCGCCATACCTGCATCAGACCGCTTCTGGTGCTGTTGAACCAGATGTGCTTTCCGTCCGGTGAATACTCCGGACCGTCGTTGTAGCCTTTGCCGTCCGTCAGGCAGGTTTCCTTGCCGCCGTCTGATGGAATCGTACATATCTCAATGCGCATGATCTCCTCCTCCGGCTTTTTGCGGAAGGCACAGTACGCAAGCTCTTTTCCGTCCGGCGACCAGCCGTGCAGATAGCTGAGACCCGGTCCGGTGAGGTCTTTTGGTTCACCGCCTGTCATCGGGAGCACGTAGATGTGGGATTCATACGTTCCATCTGTGAGTTCCGGCGGCATGCAGCTTACCGCCAGCAGCTGGTTGTCCGGTGACGGAACGTGGTCATTGTTGCACTGCACGCAGAAACCGGTATCAACCTGCTCCACATGGTCTTTGTCGATCTCATAGCGGTAGATTTTTCCATCCGCATTATAAAGCAGGGTGTTTCCATCGTTCAGCCAGTTCGGTGCCTCGATGATTCCCGGAAACTCATGCAGCACGGTTTCTTCTCCGGTCTCCACATCCATCGTGCAGAGAATGCTGTCGGTGTTGTCTCTGTCCCCTGTCCATCCGGAGAGCATTTTTCCGGCGCGGCAGGTATCCTCCAGTGTTGCCGCATCCATATCCACAATCTGCAGTGCACCGTTTGCGCGGGCGAACTGGAAGCAGGCTTTCAGATCAACCATGCCTTTTCCAAGCGGCGCTTCCTGGCCGGTGATTTTCATATCTTTATAATGAACGGCTTTGACTCGGTCCGCATGCGCCCAGAGGAACTCTTCCGGGTCGACGCCGCCGCAGTACATCCAGCCGGCATCTACTTCTGCTCCGACTTTTTCACCGCAGGCTTCCAGTAGATATTCGTACGCTGTTTTTCCATTCACGCGGATACAGATATCTTCTTTTTCGTTGTGGATCAGAAGACCTGCTCCGGCTTTTTCCAGTTCTTCTGCCAGTTCGCGGTATCTTGCAGCGGTTTCGTCCAGAACATCTTTTGTCAGGCGTGCCGGGCTCTTTACGACAAACTAGGAAATGTGGTATTTCTGCGCCAGTTCTGTAAGAATGGCAAGTTCTCTTTCATAGTGGTATTCATCCAGGAAAATGTGGACCGCATGAACCTCAATGTGGTATTTTGCAAGCAGCGGCATTGCCTGCTCCAGATCCTCCGGGATCCAGAAACCGTAGTCCCTGGCATCAACACGGAATCCGAGACACGGCTCGATCTGGCGGTAGCCTGCCTCATAGATTTTCTTTAAAAATCCTTCGGGATCCTGTTTCCATTCTTTGGATACCCCATACATCTGTACACCAAAATACATATTTGTTTCCTCCTTCTCCAGATCCGCTGTTTCCCCATTTTCAGCGGATTTTCTTTTCCTCCATTTTACCACATTTCTTCTATTATAGATATGATTTTTCCTGTCAGTTATAAGAAACACGCTTTGCGTAAAAAAGGCGCCCCGTATGTGTTTTTTCCACATACGGAACGCCTTTTTCCGCCATTTTTTTCAGGGCTTGGTTATTCTTATACAAACTGGTTCGTTTTCTCATCGTACTCATAGTCGATGAGCGCCAGTTTTTCCCGCAGATCGGATTCCTCTGTCTGCATGGCCGCGCAGAATTCTGCGAGCGACGGGTAAAAATCTCTTAACTGCGTATTGACATAGCTCAGCAGCATTACGGGATCTTTCGGCATCATTCGTCTACTACCTCCACACCTGGTTTGATCATTGCCTTCAGGCCGCCGTTTTCCACATCCAGAAGGATCGTATCGCCCTCGCTGACCTGACCGCCAAGGATCAGTTTTGCGGTGCTGGTTTCTACCTCTTTCTGTACGAAACGTTTCAATGGACGGGCGCCGTAAACAGGGTCGTAGCCGCCCTCGATGACAAACTGTTTTGCAGCCGGGCTCAGTTCGACGGTAAGCTCCTGGTCTGCCAGACGTTTGTTCAGTCCTTTCAGCAACAGATCTACGATATGACCAATGTTGTCTTTTGTCAATGGTTTGAACATAATTGTTTCATCCAGACGGTTCAGGAACTCCGGACGGAAGTGTGCACGCAGATCCTGCATGACCAGGTTTCTCGCCTCTTCGGAGATGCTGCCGTCGTCCTGAATGCCGTCCAGCAGATACTGGGATCCGATATTGGAGGTCATGATCAGGATCGTATTTTTAAAGTCTACGGTACGGCCCTGGGAGTCGGTGATACGGCCGTCATCGAGTACCTGCAGCAGAACGTTGAAGACGTCCGGATGCGCTTTCTCGATCTCATCGAACAGAACAACAGAATATGGTTTTCTGCGCACTGCCTCGGTCAGCTGGCCGCCCTCCTCGTAGCCTACATATCCCGGAGGCGCTCCGATCAGACGGGAGACGGAGTATTTCTCCATGTATTCACTCATATCGATTCGAACCATGTTGTTCTCATCATCAAACAGCTTTTCTGCCAACGTTTTCGCAAGCTCTGTTTTACCGACACCGGTAGGTCCAAGGAACAGGAACGAACCGATCGGTTTTGTCGGATCCTTGATTCCGGCTTTGGAACGGATGATCGCATCCGAAACCTTGGTGACTGCCTCATTCTGGCCGATAACTCTCGTGTGAAGTTCATCTTCCAGGCCGAGGATCTTAGTTCTCTCGCCTTCGGTCAGTTTTGCAACCGGGATTCCGGTCCAGCGGGAGACAATTCTGGCAATCTCTTCATCCGTTACACTCTCGTGTACCAGGGAGAGATCTTCATTTTTAACTTTTTTCTCTTCTGCTTCCAGCATCTGCTGTAATTTCGGGAGTTCACCGTACTGCAGTTCAGCGGCGCGGTTCAGATCGTAATCATTCTTTGCTTTCTGGATCTGGCGGTTCATGTCCTCGATCTGCTCACGCAGTTTGGACAGTTTCTCAACGGAACTCTTTTCATTTTCCCATTGTGCCTTTGCAGAATTGAAGGTATCCTTTAACTCAGCCAGCTCTTTCTGCAGTGTTTCCAGACGCTCGCGGCTCAGATTGTCGGTCTCTTTTTTCAGTGCGGCTTCCTCGATCTGCATCTGCAGAATCTTACGGCGCTGCTCATCCAGCTCGGCCGGCATGGAATCCAGTTCTGTCTTGATCAGAGCGCATGCCTCGTCGACCAGGTCGATTGCTTTATCCGGCAGGAAACGGTCGCTGATGTAACGGTTCGAAAGGGTTGCGGCTGCAACGAGGGCACCGTCGGTAATTTTTACGCCGTGGTAAACTTCGTAGCGCTCTTTTAAGCCACGCAGGATGGAAATCGTATCCTCTACGGTCGGCTCATCAACCTGAACCGGCTGGAAACGGCGCTCCAGGGCGGCATCTTTTTCGATGTACTGGCGGTACTCATCCAGCGTTGTGGCACCGATGCAGTGCAGTTCGCCTCGTGCCAACATAGGTTTCAGCATGTTTCCGGCATCCATCGCGCCGTCGGTCTTTCCGGCGCCGACGATCAGGTGCAGCTCATCGATGAACAGAATGATTTTTCCGTCGCTCTTTCTGACTTCCTCCAGAACGGCTTTCAGACGCTCCTCGAATTCGCCGCGGTATTTTGCTCCGGCTACCAGGGCTCCCATATCGAGGGAGAAAATGGTTTTATCTTTCAGGCTCTCCGGTACATCGCCGTTGGCGATTCGCTGGGCCAGGCCTTCTACGACTGCGGTTTTACCAACACCAGGCTCACCGATCAGAACCGGATTGTTTTTTGTCTTACGGGACAGGATACGGACAACGTTCCGAATTTCGGTATCACGGCCGATAACCGGGTCCATTTTCTGGTTTCTGGCTTTTTCTACGATATCCTGGCCATATTTTTCCAGGGTGTCATATGTTGCCTCCGGGTTGTCGGTGGTAACTCTCTGGTTTCCGCGCACGGTGCTTAATGCCTGCAGGAAACGTTCTCTTGTGATGCCGTACTCCTGAAACAGTTTTTTCATGGACGGGCTTGGGGTTTTCAGCATTGCCAGGAAGAGGTGTTCTACGGAAACATACTCGTCTCCCATGGCTTTCGCCTCATCCTCAGCATTTACCAGTGCTTTATTCAGATACTGACCGATATACGGCTGACCGCCGGATACTTTGACGCGGTCATTCAGCGCCGTCTCGACACGGTTTAGAAAATGATCTTTGTTGATTTCCATCTTTTCGATCATTTTCAGAATCAGGCTGTCGTCCTGATGCAGGAGGTTATACAACAGATGCTCCTGCTCTATTTCCTGGTTGCCGAAATCGTATGCGGTCTTTTCCAGGTCCTGTACAGCCTGCAGCGATTTTTGTGTGAATTTACTGATATTCATAATCGGCTTCCTCCTTATCTATTTGGGTGCTAACATTCGCTCCGAACAAAAAGAGCGTTGATGTGAATTTTCTTTTCTTTCTTTGTTCTATCCGTACTATAACACTAGTTATTAGCACTGTCAAGAGGTGAGTGCTAATTTTTTATTTTTTCCCGACGCTCCTTTTCTCCCTCCCCCCTAAAAGATTTTTATTCATCGCCGTACACAGCAATAAAATGAATCAGTGCCTCTGTTTCGGAACTGGCATACTTTTTGGCAGATGCTTCCAGCGGCTGTGATTGATATGCTTCAAACGAATCGCCCTCGTCGCGTCCAGATATGTAGCGATTATCATTTAGTTTCCACTTCCTCATTTCTTCAAAATAAGCAGTATTCGCCATTTCCGAATTCCAGTCCATTCGCTCCAGCAGATAATACTCCATTCCATGATAACATTCTTCGCAAATTCCCGTAAAAAATTCTTCTGCTGTCTGAGATGTTAAATGCTCTGGAGCATACCATATTTCGTTCTCTTCGTTATTATATAATGCAACGCAATTCGATGATCCTGTCTCTTTCACATACAGCGGAATTTCGGGAATTCCAAGTCGTTCTGTTTCAAGCCGTACCATCTTCTGTGCTGCAATTGTTCTTTCTTCCAGTGTTTTTTGCCTCCATTCGCTCTCCTTTAAGCTCAGCAGAAATTCTTTATTTTCCTGAAAAATGTTCTCCTGATTCTGGACGAGATTATAGTCCTTTTTTCGTTCGTAAAGTTCTGCCACTCCGGACGGAGACTCAAGCTTCCAATATATCATCATACAAGTCGGTACCATACTCACGCATACTGAAACAAACAGAAATGCGTTTAAGTCACTTCTTTTTAATCTCCAGAATTTTTTCGGAGAATATTTTCGTTTTTTTCTATGTAAATCTCTTAAAACCGTAACAAGAAATATCCCATCCAGCACTGCAAGAAACAACACAATTTTCAGTGAATATTGGGCAAATAAAAACAGCATCAGTATGCTCGGCGGAAATGCATAGAATAAAACTTCATTTGCAGTTCCATCTGCGCAGTAGCTTCGAATGGGTGAGGCCAGCCACAAAATCAGGCACAGCGCATAGGCAAAAAGCATTGTCCCCGACGAAATATGGACGGAACATTCTGTAATATATACCTCAACCTGTTTCACATACATCACATACAAGATACAGATCGGATATAAAATCGAGCTTTTGCTCAACCAGTATGCCGCTGATTTTCTTTCCCGTCTTCTTTTCTGTTCCTCCATATCAGATCCCCCCTGATTTTTCTTTTGTTTTATTTGGAATACTTGTATGTTTATTTTAGCGTAATTTTTCGTTTTTGCCTATCCTTCGTTTTTCAGTTGAATCTTTCTGTAAAAACCAAAATTGCGAAACCCTGTTTTGGCAGGACTCCGCAATCTCTTTTTCCTATTTACTTTATGATACATGACGGGCAGCATATTTCATTTTCTGGTTTCCGGCGCATTTCTTAAAATACTGCCGGATCGCATCTTCGTTCATATCGTTTCCGATAAACACAGCCTGGCCGGCGTTTTTCTGTTCTGTGCCGGTGATGCTGTAGCGGTGATCGGCGACATCAAATTGGAGAAACTGGTCTCCGGCTGCGAACTGTCCTTTTGCACGGATGATATTTCCAAACGCTCCGCGAATGATCTGTTCCAGAAAACACCACAGGGTTTCCGGTGCCTCCATTCGGATATTTTCGAAGGAGAAGGTCTCCGGCATCTTTTCGCCGCTCTGCGTATCCTGTACTTTTTTCTCATACCGGCTGCCCAGCAGCAAGCTCTGGTAATCTTCCCGTGTCATCGTGGATGCATAATCCGTGATGATTTTTGCCTGCGAGTTAATTTCCTGCAGAAATTTCTGGATGCGCTGTTTTTCTTCCGCCTGGCATGCTTCTGTTTTGGAAACAATGATCGTATCCGCGCTTCGGATCTGATCCTGATACAGCTCGGGATATTCCGCCATATAGCGGCGGTAACTGTAAACATCCACAATAGTGACCGGCGAGAGAAGCTGAATTCTCTCGTACTCGATCTGACGCAGATTTTCTATAATCCGGGCGAGACTTCCGACGCCTGTCGGTTCTACGATCAGGTATTCCGGGTCTACCACATTGGCAATGGTCAGCACGGATGCTGCAAAATCCTTTTTCCCGATGCAGCAGATGCACTGCTCTGTCATTTCCCATACATTTTTCTGCGTTCCCTGCCGGTTCTGGCCAAGACGTGCGCCGTCGATTCCTGCGGCTCCATATTCATTTTCCAGTATGGCAAACCGCTGATCGACGTTCCTGGCCAGCCGTTTGATAAATGTTGTTTTTCCCGCGCCCAAAAAGCCGGATACGATCAATATTTTCATACGTTTCCTTTTTCAGTCAAATTTTCAAATCATCAGTCAGCCAATTTAACGACTGGTTTGATTAAATCCTTCGGTTTATCTCTCATCAGGAACAATGCTTCTTCCAGATGATCCCATCCATCAAACACATGCGTGGACAGCGGGCTGACATCCAGCTTGCCTGCCGAAACAAGAGCTCCCAGTTTTTCCATGCGGAGTCTTCCGCCAGGCATCAGGCCTCCGTTAATCTGTTTGTGACCCATTCCAACGCCCCACTCTACACGCGGAATATCAATGTTGTCACCGGATCCAAGATAGTTTACATTTCCGATCTTTCCGCCCGGTTTCAGGCATTTTACTGCTTCTGCAAAGGTTTCTACACCACCGCCGGCGATGACTACTTTATCAACACCTTTTCCATCTGTCATATCAAGTACCTGCTGGAAAATCGGTCCGTTCTTGTAGCTGACAAAATCCGTTGCGCCGTATTTTTTTGCCGCTTCTACGCAGACCGGTCTCGTTCCGACAGCAATGATTCTCGATGCGCCGCGCATATTCGTTCCGGCTACCGACATCAGACCAACTGGTCCGATTCCGATGACAAGAACTGTATCACCAAACTGTACATCGGCAAGCTCTACGCCGTGGAATCCGGTCGGCACCATATCGGAAAGCATGCACGCGTCGACAACATTGATGTTTTTCGGAAGCAGCGCAAGGTTTCCATCGGCATCATTTACATGAAAGAATTCAGAAAAGACACCATCTTTGAAGTTGGAGAATTTCCAGCCTGCCAGCATTCCGCCGGAGTGCATGGAATAACCAGCCTGTGCTTCCAGAGAATTCCAGTCCGGAGTGATGGCCGGCACAAGAACCCGGTCTCCCGGTTTGAAATCTTTTACGAGCTCTCCGACTTCCACAACCTCTGCACAGCACTCATGGCCCAGAATCATGTTATGACGGTCACCGATGGCCCCTTCCCATAAAGTGTGGACATCTGATGTGCAGATGGCAACTGCCAGTGGACGGCAAATGGCATCCATCGGCCCGCATTTCGGGCGTTCTTTCTCGATCCATCCGGATTCACCGATTTTCAGCATTGCATAACCTTTCATATCTTTTGCTCTCCTTTCAGATTGTTAATGATTTATCGATTCCTATGGTTCGAATATATCACTAATAGGTTACTAATTCAACAGAAAAGTCACGGAATGCCGTAGAATATTCCGTGACTTTTTTATAGCTTTTGCACAATAGATTACTTATAGATACTTTTTATCAAATTCTGCACCGACCGCATTCCCATACCGAAACGGCTGCAGCCGGCTTTCTGCATTTCCTGTATAGTTTCCAGACTGCGGATTCCACCGGCGGCCTTGATCTGAATGCGACCGGCGGCTTCACGGCTCATGATTCGAACCTGCTCCACGGTGGAAGGACAGCCGGGATACCATCCGGTGCTCGTCTTTACATAATCCGCACGGCCTTTCACACACAGATCCACTGCCTGGCAGATTTCCTGCTCCGTCAGCTGCGGTGCCTCGATGATCACCTTAAAAATCGCCGAAGGCACCTGCTCCCGGATGGCCAGAAGTTCTTCTTTTACATAAGAAAATTCGTGGCTTCTGAATGCCGTAAGATTCATCACCATGTCGATTTCCCGGCAGCCAGCCTCCCACAGTTCTTTTGCCTGCCGCTTCTTCTGTCCGGTCGTATCTCCGCCGCCCGGAAAGCTTACCACGCCTCCCGCATGGATTTCTCTGGTGTCCTGCAGCCGTTCTGCCACATGGGCGCTGAACGCCGGCAAGGTAAACACAGCAGCCAGACGATATTTCTTTGCCAGCTCCACCATCGCATCAATTTCATCCATTGTATGAAATGCCTGTACACAGCTGATATCAATCTGCCGCATCAGTTTCTTCTGTTCTTCTGTCTCATCGCTCATTTACTCCGTCCTTTTCCCGAAATCTCCACCTCGTACTTGCTTCCGATGATCCGCACATGGTCAATGCTCACCGGCCGGTTCTGCCAGTAGGTGACTCTGTGCACCACAAGAAGCGCATCCTTCGGCTCCGTTTTCAGAACCTGGGCTTCCATAAAGGTCGCGGATTTCGCTGAAATTCTGTCTCGTGTCTCATCAATCTGCAAGCCGAATTTCTCCTCCAGAAACTGATACAGCGCTACAAACTGATTCTCATACGCTTCGATGCCAGGGACTTTCGCATATTCGATATAATTTTCCATCAGCGTAACAGGCTCTTCATCCGCAAGCTGCAGCCGCTGAATCCTCGCCACGCTGGTTCCCTCCGGAATTTCCAGTTCATCGGCGAGCTGTTTGTCCGCCGAAATGATGTCGATCATCATATCTGACGTCGTTACCCGATATCCTTTTTTCATCAGGGATTCCGTGACCGATGTGACCTTGTTATAATTCTGAATTGCCTTATGATTCAGCACCCTCGTTCCAGAACCCTGGCGAACCTCAACCAGTCCCTCCTGCACCAGTATCTTTACTGCATTCCGTACCGTAGTACGGCTGACCTGATAGATTTTCTCCAGTTCACACTCCTTCGGCAGAAATCCCCCGACAGGATATGTTCCCTTATTGATCTCGTTTTTCAGTCTGCTGTAAACCTTCACATAAGCCGGTGCATTTTTCATCTTCTTCCCCTCCCGTGAAATATCAATATCCGCTTTTTGATCCTTTTTGCAGTATACCATATTTTGACGGCACAATCGAGTCCCAAAGAAGAGTTCCTGTTTTCTGCTTTGTCACCGACACATACTCTGCCAGACGCACAGAAAAAAGGCAGACGCATGTCATTTCTTTATGACTCACGTCTGCTCTGCATGAATCTTCTTTTTTCTGCTGTCTGCGAAATACTTCCATTCTCCAGAAGCAAATCTCTCTTTCTGCGGTGTAAATTTTTGTTACAAATTTTTTATTGTTCTTTTCTATTTTTTCGTATCAAACCGCATCACCGCCATGTGCACCACGTACGGCACCAAGATGACCGGGATTGCCAGGTATGCCAGGATGCTGTACGCCTTCTGGATCAGCGTCAGCAGACCAAACTGTGCGATGAGGAAGTCTGCGATGCAGCAAGCGAGGGCGGCGTGGATTCGTTTGACCATGGCGGCAACCATGTTGACGGCTGTGGATACGGCACCGAGGATGATCAGTACGGAAATCAGCGGTGTCATGAATTTACTGCCGACGCCCTGCTGAACCATAAATAATGTCGGGACGCTCTGCTGGCTCATTTCCGGGTTCTGGTATACGGTCATGATTCCGAGGACGACCATGATCATCAGAAGGGCATTTAATACGGCACCGACTGCCATGCTCTTTCCGGCATCCTGCGGTTTTTCGAAGGATTTGGCATGCTGGACGAAGACTGCGACATTGGCAAGCTGGAAGGTTCCGTAGAGGAATGCGGCGTACAGGGCTTTGCCGAATGGGAGGTCTGCGGTTTTCATGGCGTTTACAGTATCGCCGATCTTTCCGGCTCCGGCGATGATGTTCGGGACGTAGACGATCAGCAGACCGGCGATAATGCAGATGGACAGCACTGACGCTACTTTCCGCACCAGATCCGTTCCGAATACCGAAACGACGAAAATAATTTTCCAGTTTCATAACGATTCTCCCTTCTTCCTAACAAGCAAAAGGGCATACTGACCTTCTGTTGGTCAATACGCCCTTGTATCTCCGATGTGCTTTAGTATATCACAGTTTTAACGCGAATGCACTCAATTTTAAGCAAAACGCAAAAGATCCCGGGATTTTTCTCTCCCGGGATCTGAAAATTCTTACTATGTAATTCTTTTTTAAACCACACGTCTTACCGCAAGAATCGTGGTATACGCTGCGTTGCTGCTGATCTTGATACCGTCGCGCTCATTGCTTGCGTGTACGATTGCACCGCCGCCGATGTAGATGGCTACGTGGCCGCTGTAGCAGATAATATCGCCCGGCTGAGCCTCTGCATAAGATACACCGCGTCCTACACCACGCAGTGCACTGGAGGAATGCGGAAGGTCGTATCCGAAGTGTGCGTAAACGCTCATGATAAAACCAGAGCAGTCAGCTCCGTTGGTAAGGCTTGTGCCGCCCCATACATACGGGTTGCCGATGAACTGGGTTGCATAGGATACGATGGCGCTTCCTGTTGCACTTCCGGTGCTGCTGGAGCTGCTGGAATCATCCGAGCTGCTGGTATCGCTGGACGAAGAATCATCGTAAGAGCTTCCTCCGTTAGACGGTGTTGTTGTCGTGGTGGAGCTTCCTGTGCTGGACGGTGTGTTGTCTGCCGTTGTTGTATTATTTGCAGCACTGCTTGCGGCTGCTTCTGCTTCCGCCTGTCTTGCAGCTTCTGCCTGGCGCGCTGCCTCGGCTGCTTCTGCTGCCTGACGTGCCTCTTCTGCTTTTCTTGCTTCCTCAGCGGCTTTCGCTGCTTCTTCGGCTGCAATCTCTTCCTGAATCTGCTGGATCTTTGCGTTCTGCTCTGCCAGGACTGCGTTGTACTGTGCAGCCATGTCATTCAGGTCTGCAATCTGGTTCTCGTAGTCATCGGAAACGGCTTTCTTCTGCTCGAGCATTTCCTCAAGGGACTGCTGCTGTGCTTCCTGCTCTGCCTCGCTGGCTTCCAGGTCTGCTTTCTCGTCTGCGAGCTGATTGCTGTAATCCGTTACCTGCTGTACCAGATCCATGTACTCCTGCAGGCACTCTCTGTCGTATTTGTATAATTTCTGGGTGTACTCAGCCTGGTTCAGGATGCTGCTTAAATCTTTTCCTTCCAGAATCAGTGCTGCCCAGCCGTTGTCTCCGCCGCTTTCATAGAGGAATTTGATACGTTTTTTCATCTGCTCGTACTGCTCGTCCTCTTCTGCCTGTGCGTCACTTAATTTTTTCTGAGTATCTTCAATCTCAGTCTGTTTCTCTGCAATTTCATTTTTCAGATTTTCAACGGATGCCATGGTTACGACAAGCTGTGCGTCCAGGTCATCAATCTCGCCGGTAATCTGATTCTTTTTAGTTTCCAGATCGTCGATTTCTGCTTTTGCGTTATCAAGCTGTGCGCTGGTCTCGGCCTGTGCTGCCTGCTGCTGCTGTAACTTCTCCTGTTTGGAGGCGCTTACTGTCATTACCTGAGCTGCACTTACGATCACTGCTAAACTTAAGGCAAGAAATTTTTTTCTCATTCTTTCACTCCCAAATTGATTCGTTGTATGTAGGATTTCTGTTTCCAGTTTTACCTGTTTCTTAGAAATTCAATTATTCTGTAACAATTTTGAAATATTTTTCCCAATTCTTTTACATAATATCACAATTCACAAATGGATGCAAGGAAAAATATCCCGCCTTTTTGTAAACAATTCGTGAACAGTAACGATACATGTTATTTTACCTTCTGTACACTCACACAACTCAATTTGTATTGATCCGGCGAGGAAAGCGCATCGCCGTCGGGGATTGAAAAGTCCTCTGCGGAGAATTTCGCACAGAGTGCCCGGTACTGATCCTCTGTAAAAGACGGCACCGCATCCTGATTCCATTCCAGACTGATTTCCTGATCGGTCACGCCGCGCGTTACAATTTTCCCGCCTTCAAAATCCTTTTGTTTCATTTCTTTTAACGCATTGTAAACTGCAGTTCCATAATCCAGACGTACTTTCAACACGGCATTGGCGTACTCCTCCACGCCGCCGTTTGCGATCAGTGCTCCGCCTGCCGCAGATGCTGCTGCGCCAAGTACATTCTGATACGATGCACCGTCCGAGAAGAGAATCTGTCCGCTCTCACCGTACCAGCTTTTGATTTTTTCCAAATACGACGGTGATACGCTGCTGCTTTTCCGATACGTATAATCCAGCGTGATGCTGTTTTCTCCAAGTCCCAGATCCGCAGCGGCCGCCTCTGCACCGAGTGCATAACCTGTCCCGTACTTTGTTCCGTTCTCTTCGTTTTTCTGTCCGATATAGCCCAGGTGCGTGTAGCCGGCCTGTACTGCCGCATAGCCTGCCAGGTAGCCGGCCTCTGATGCATCAATTTCCAGGCTTTCTGTATTTCCGCGGAGACGGCTGCGGCCGCTCTCACTGACCGGTTCTGCCTCCAGCAGCAGAAAACGGACATCCTTCCAGTCGCGCTGTGCATCGTAAACGGCGCGGCTCATGCTCGTTCCGGCACAGACGATAACGGATGCTCCCTTCTGCGCCGCCTCTTTGATGGTGTTTTCATAGTCCTCTGTTGTCCGTCCTGCCGGAACACTTGCTTCATATTTCAGACCGCTCTCGTCTCCATACTGCGCAAGACCGTTCCATGCTGACTGATACACGGCATCGGAAGCTACCTCACTGCCGTCGGTTACCAGCACCAGATCCACTGGTTCCGTCTTTTCTTTTCCGCAGCCGCCCAGCAGCAGCAACGACACTACGCCAAGACAGAGCGCCCATTTCCAGCTCTTTCGCATGTTTACTCCCCTTGTATTTTTATTTTCCAGATTTTTTCTTTTGTATTTCTGATCTGCGTCTTTCACGCACCTTCTAGTATAGACAATTCCAGCGCAAAAAGAAAGAGAGAATACACGAACTACAAAGTTTTTTTGTATTCTCTCTTATTTTTTATAGAAGATATTTTACTGGAACAGATCGTTCAGGATTTCTGCCGGTTTCTTCCTGCGGTAGCCTTCACTGTCACTTAAGATACTGCTGCTCCAGGTGAAATGATTCACACCGGTCAGATAGGACCGGTCAAGAACTTTTACACCATACCGCTCATACGCAACCGGATAATACATTTTCATGTATTCATTTGCCAGCTCAATAGCTTCACTGTTAATGCTTCCTGTTGAAGAAACGGTTCCGCCAAGCTGAATATACGGCGGTGTCGCATGAATGACAACCACGCTGCCGTCCGAGCACTGGCCAATGACAATCCAGACATGACCGCTCTTGCTGACCACATCACCCGGCGTAAATTTCTGGGATGTATCGCCTGTCACGCAGGTTCCCCAGCCTTTTCTTGCAAAGTAGGCCGGCATTCCAGTGGAGGTTGTCGTTGCATACTCTTTCGTCACCTGATGTGCGGTCCATCCGACATAGCCGGAACAGTCAAGACCTTTTCCGTACTCATACAGATGATCGGAATAGTTGTAGGTGGAATTCTGTGTATTGAAGAATTGTTTCCACTGCGCATTGACGCCGTAACTCTCTGCCTCTGCGTCTGTGTGGCCGCCTCCCCAGATATACAGGGTGTTTCCAAGCGGAAGCAGTGCATTTTTCAGAAAGTTCCGTACGGTGCGGACACCGATCTGCGCGGACGGTTCAAATCCGTCCGGACTCTGTACCAGCTTGCCGTCCTCATCGAACACATACGTTTTTCCGTCGATCACCTGTTTTCCGGTTATCATGCCGCCCCAGTTTCGGAAATAGTATGTATTTCCGCCAATCGACTGCCAGCCGATTGCCATTTTCGAGTCAGATCCAAGGTAATAGAGGTTATTATCATAGGTAATAAACGCATTCTTGTACATGCCGCCCCAGCTTCTCGGATAATAATAGTTATAATCCCAGTATACCCAGCCGCTTGTCGCCATAACGCCGTTTTTGTCTACATAATAATAGTTTCCGTCGTACTGAAACAGCTCGTCATCTCTTCTGGTTCCATTGGCGTTGATCCAGTAATGCGTTCCGTCCAGAAGCAGCCAGCCCGTATGGCTTGTGCCGTCCTTATCGAAATAATACGTTTTTCCGCCGTTCTGCACCCAGCCGGTGGCAAATGTTCCATCTGAATTGGCATAGTATGTTTTACCGCCGATGGTAAATGTCTGATCATGGTACAGACCGCCCCAGCTCTGGAATGCGTATTTTGTTCCGCCGATGGTATGAATTCCGGTGTACATGCCGCCCCAGCTTCGGAAATAGTAGCGGTTTTTGTCGTAGGTGATCCATTCAGACGATGCCATCGTACCGTCTTCTTTCATCCAGTACCAGTTGTTGTCATATTTCACCCAGCCGGTCTGAAGCGACGTATCCTTGTTGATCCAGTAATACGTTCCGTTGGTCAGATACCAGCCCTCTTTTGTAATCTGCTCGCCGTCTTCCAGAAAATAGTATTTCTTTCCATTGATATCGCAGACACCTGTATAGAAGGTTCCGTCATCCTTTGCCCAGTATTTCTTTCCCTGCCAGGTAAAAGATTCGTTATGGTAAACGCCGCCCCAGCTGTGGAAATAATATCTTGTTCCGTCAACCTCTTTCATTCCGGTGTACATCACACCGTCACCGTCGAAATAATATCGGTTGTTGTCATACGTGATCCATTCAGATGCAGCACGTGTGCCGTCCGCTTTCAGCCAGTACCATTTGCCTTCCAGCTTCAGCCATCCGGTCTGAACAGAACCATCCTGATTGATCCAGTAAGTCTGATCTCCCAGCTGAACCCAGCCGGTCTGGCTGGCATGATAGATCGATCCGTCATTCTGCGCTATGTAGGTTTTTCCTTTTACGGTAAAGAAGGTGTTTCGATATACACCACCCCAGCTCCTGAAATAATACTCGTTTCCTCCGATGCTCTGGAAACCGTTTTTATAAATGCCGCCCCAGCTCCGGAAGTAATACAGATTGTTGTTGATTTCTTTCCAGCCGGATGCCATCATGACACCATTATCATCAAACCAGTACCAGTTATCATCGTACAGCAGCCAGCCGGTCTGCAGGACGCCGTCTTCTCTTACCCAATAATATGATGTGCCTTTTTTCAGCCAGCCTTTTTGTGTGATCTGCGCTCCCGTAGTATCATCAAATGCGCAGAGATCACCATGTCCATTCATTGTTCTGACTATTCCACGGGCAACGATACCATTTTCCTGTACATAGTACATTTTTCCGCTGATGCTGAGATACACATTTTTCTGAATGCCGCCCCAGCTCTGGAAATAATAGAGGTTTCCATCTACTTCCTGAAAACCATTTTTATAGATTGCTCCGTCTCCCTTGGCATAATAAAAATTATTATCGTATGTGAACCAGCTGTTTTCTGCCATGCGGCCGTTCCGGTCCGGATCCAGCCAGTACCAGTTTCCATTCCGATAAAGCCATCCTGTTTTCAGCTGTCCGTTCTCATAAAAATACCAGCCGCCGTCGCCTGCCTTAACCCAGCCATTCTGACTGGCCCGCACAGCAGCAACGCTGTCCTGTGAAGCCTGTGTCTGCGTTTCACTCTGTATCCCGCTCTGCTGATCCTCTGTCTCCACAGACTGGTCCATCACCGTGCTGCTCCCCACAGCACTCGCGGAAACAGTCGTCGGATGTACGCTGAGCATCAGCACCATAAAAAGTGTACCGCCCAGAAGACTTCTCAATTTTTTCTTCGATGTCATTGGTAAGTAACTCCCTTACTATATTATATCTGCTTTTCTCTCCATGTTATCATTAGAAATTATATTATCTTTTGTAATATTTTGCAATAAAAACGTAAAAAAAGAGACATTCACGAAGGAATGTCTCTTTTTTCTGTGTTTTATTTCATGCTCTATTCTGTCTTTTCAAGACAATATCCTGTGTTATTAGAACAGTCCTGTAATCTTTCCAGTAGCGTCTACATCGATACGCTCTGCTGCCGGAACTTTCGGCAGACCTGGCATGGTCATGATGTCACCGGTCAGGGCTACGATGAAGCCTGCACCTGCGGAGATTTTCAGGTTACGTACGGTAACTTCGAATCCGGTCGGTGCGCCGAGTTTGGTCTGATCATCGGTCAGGCTGTACTGGGTTTTTGCCATACAGATCGGGCAGTTGCCAAATCCGAGAGCCTCTAACTGTTTTGCCTGTTTCTGTGCATTTGCGGTCAGGACAACTCTGCTTCCGCCGTAGATCTTCTGAACGATGGCGTTCAGTTTCTCTTCGATGGAGCCTTCCAGATCGTATGCATAGGTGAAATCGTTCGGCTGCTCGCAAAGACGGACAACTTCTTCTGCCAGGGCTACGCCGCCCTCGCCGCCTTTTGCCCATACCTCGGACAGAACAACGTTGACGCCGAGCTCTTTACATTTCTCCTCAACCAGCTTCAGTTCTGCTTCGGTATCGGTCGGGAATGCATTGATTGCAACAACGCAAGGCAGTTTGTATACGTTTGTGATATTGCTTACATGTTTCAGAAGGTTCGGCATACCTTTCTCCAGAGCTTCCAGGTTCTCGCCGTTCAGTTCTGCTTTCGGAACGCCGCCGTTGTATTTCAGGGCACGAACAGTTGCTACGACTACAACTGCATTCGGTTTCAGGCCCGCCATACGGCATTTGATGTCGAGGAATTTCTCAGCACCAAGGTCAGCACCGAAGCCTGCCTCTGTGATAGTGTAATCTGCTAATTTCAGGCACATTTTGGTTGCTGTTACAGAGTTGCAGCCGTGTGCGATGTTCGCGAATGGTCCGCCGTGAACGATAGCCGGAGTTCCTTCCAGAGTCTGTACCAGGTTTGGTTTCAGGGCATCCTTCAAGAGTGCTGCCATAGCGCCCTGCGCATGCAGATCTCCTGCTGTTACCGGTTTCTGCTCTGCTACTTTTCCGTAGGTATATCCGATGATGATCTTGGAAAGTCTTTCTTTCAGATCTGAGATGTCGCTTGCCAGACACAGAACTGCCATGATCTCAGATGCTACGGTGATATCGTAGCCGTCTTCTCTCGGCATTCCGTTTGTTTTTCCGCCAAGGCCGTCTACAACGCTTCGAAGCTGACGGTCATTCATATCTACGCATCGTTTCCAGGTGATCTTTCTCGGATCGATATTCAGAGCGTTGCCCTGGAAAATGTGGTTGTCAATCATAGCTGCCAGCAGGTTGTTTGCTGCACCGATTGCATGGAAGTCACCGGTGAAGTGAAGGTTGATATCTTCCATTGGAACAACCTGTGCGTATCCGCCGCCTGCTGCTCCGCCTTTTACACCGAAGACCGGTCCAAGAGATGGCTCGCGAAGTGCAACCATTGCTTTTTTACCGATTCTGGAAAGTCCGTCTACCAGACCTACAGAAGTTGTTGTTTTTCCTTCTCCTGCCGGTGTCGGGTTGATGGCTGTAACGAGGATCAGTTTTCCATCCTCCGCATTGGTGTCTTTTAACAGGTTGTAATCAATTTTTGCTTTGTACTTTCCGTACTGCTCCAGATATTTGTCATCAATACCTGCTTTTTCTGCGATCGCTGTGATCGGCTGCATGGTACATTCCTGTGCAATTTCAATGTCTGATTTGTAACCCATTGTTTTAAAATCCCCTTTCTTTTTCCGCTTTGTCCGCCGATTGATAGCCATATTTTACCATGTTTTGTAAGATGATTCAATTGATAATTATTTATTTCACAATCTTTATACGTTTTGTACCAAAAAATGCAGAAAATTCCGCCAAAAGGCGGAGCGGCACAATTCTGCATTAAAAAAAGAAGGATTCCCGGCTTTTTGCTGCCGAAAATCCTTCTCTTTTTTATTTTTTAAGAATACTGCGATTCATCCACCTCAAACGGTTCGTCGCACGGTCCTTCGAGGAGGCGGTAGCTGCCCTGTGTGGAGAAGTAATACCATTTTCCGTCGATCAGTTTCCATCCTTTTACGGCGTAGCCGTTTGCGTCAATGTAGTATCTCTGCTCTGTGTCGTTTGCATAGCGGTGCGGGTTCAGGGAAACCCATTCGCTTTTGGCCCAGCGGTCTTCGTCTTCGATGTAGAACTTCCAGCCCTCATCGGTTTTGGTCCAAATGGAGGTTACCTGCTCTTCCATTTTTTCGAAGAATTTGGATTTCTGGGAGAGATCATCATTGAGCTGGTCGAAGGTCAGCTTCTCTGCAAGCGTCTGTTCACCTGAAAACAGGTTCGTTCCAAGACCGAGGCGGTCACCCTCAATGGTAGCTCCGAGACTTGCGATGGTGGTCGGGAACATGTCCATGGTGGTGAAACTTCTGTTTTTCTCCTGCTGCGGCTGGATCGGAGAGTTGATGATCACGTTGTATACGGTTCTGGTGTAGTCCGGATCAACGTTCTCACAGAAATCGGAATCCATCGTCAGATGGTCGCCAGAAATTACGATCGTTGTGTTCTCGTAGAAATCCTGCTGCTGAATCCAGGAAACGAACTCGGTGACCTGCTTGCTGGAGCAGTGCAGAACCATTCCGTACTGGTTGTCACCGTCGTTTTCTTCATCGCAGAGCTCACACGGATAGCCATCCTCAAAATGGGTGTCTGCGGTCAGCATGGTGAAGTTGAACGGCTCTCCCTCTGCTGCGATTTCGGTCAGACGGTCTTTGGCAAAGGAAAAGAGTTTTTCATCCTCATAGCCCCACCATTCGTAATATCCTTCCGGGATCAGGCCTTTTTCCATAGCCCAGTTGTAATCGTCTACTTCGTAGTCGCCGTGCTCTTTAAAGTACTCTTCCCGGCCGCCGAACTGTCCGATTGAACCGATGAAGAAATACTGCTTGTAGCCTTCATCCGCCAGGACATCACCCAGGGTATTGATTTCCGGGAAGAAGCTGGCCTGATATGCCATCTCATTTCGCTGGATTCCGATGCTGAGAGGCAGACCGGAGGTCTGTGCGAAAATTCCGGCAATGGTCCAGGTTGCGTTTACGGTAGGCTGGCCGCCGCCGAGCAGCTCCGAATTGGAAAAACTGATGTTGTCTGCGGCAAGCTGGGTCAGCTCTGGGATATAGTTTTTATCGAATGCTCCGCCGGAGGCTTTGTCTGCGTAGGTGCTCTCCATGGATTCCAGATAGAGATAGATCAGATTTCGTTTCTGTTCCGGGAACGTGATATTCACGCGGTCCGGATCTACGTAGTTGTCTTCTACCACGGTATTGTACGTGCTCTGATTTTTCAGATAATCTTTTACGTCCAGTGCTGCCCACACGTCATTGATGGAATAGACGATGCTGGCGGCTCCTGCCGCGATACAGATCATCCCGAACGCCACATGGGCTTTGCGTTTTTCCCGAAGAAAAATGCTGACCAGAATCAGAAGGATGAGTGCTGCCGCTGCGATCAGCGCACTTGAGCAGACATAACTCATCAGAAGATCATGGCTGGTTCCGGCAATCGGGGCCTTTAACTGGTAAACAAGCTCTTCCATGCTCAGATTCGGCCATGTTTTCCGCATCCAGCGCTCGGACGTAAACAGCAGCACGCCAAGCGTTCCGATCACCACTGCAAACACAGCCAGCAGAATGCGCCCTGCTTTTTTCGTTTTTTTCTGTTTCTTGTGTTTCATCTTCCTGCCTCCAAAAAGCATTACAGCTTACAAAATTTTAACTTTTCTTTACAATCGCCTTACGTATTATAACAAAGACCGTTTTAAAAAGATAGAAAATTTTTATAAAATTTTTGCACAAAAAGTACAGCCAAAAACATATTTTTTGTATGACACATAAAAACCCGCCCGGCACCGCAAATCTCTTCGCGGCCCAAGCGGGTTTTTCATCTCTATTCCGGGAAAGCCTTATCAGCTTGCCTTGTTCTTTCTCTGTTTGATGACCTTCAGTCGTGTGAACTCCTCGCGCTCCTTCTCCTCCAGTGCGTCCGCGATATCCTTGGACAGCTGGGTGTAATGCGGAATCGTGATGTTCTTCAGCGCGTTGGCGCGCTTCTGTGTTTTCTTGATTGCCGCAGCAAGGCGGTATGCCGAGTTCTCAATCATGGAAAGGTTTAAGGTCAGGTCTTTTACTTTTTCAAAGGCCTGTCTTGCCTGATCCAGGGACTCCTTCGTGCTGTAGTAAGCATACGTTGGGGCCTGTCCGGACGGATCAGCCTCTACCAGCGGAATTTCCACGCCCATGATACTCCTTGTCTTGATCCGAATGGATTCCTCCACCGGAACGGTATAGGACACGGTCTGTACGTTGGTGATACCGATTTCCATGTTCGCAATCTGCAGTGCCGCATAAGCCTCGCGGAATGTCACATCGATCTGACGCTGAATGTCTTTTGCCTCATCGATCAGGCCCATGAGCTCGCGGATCAGAATATTCCGCTTCTTGTCCATCAGCTCGTAACCCATGTGGGCAAGTTTCAGAGAGTTCTTTGCAAGAATCAGGTTTCCCTTGGTAGGAAAGGTATTCGGGTCCATTCCGATCTCACTCCTCTCGCTTACTCATTCATGGCATCGGCTTCTGCCTTTGCTTTTGCTACTGCATCAATGGTGGTCGGATGATAATACTGATCCAGAACCTTGGTGTTGACACGGTCGAGCTCTTCTCTCGGAAGCAGTCCAAGAAGCTCCCATGCCTTGTTCAGTGTATCTTCCATGGAACGGTTTTCATCCATTCCCTGGCCGATGAATTCATGCTCGAATTCATTACCGAATACCAGGTACTGTTTATCGATCGGAGAAAGCTCATCCTCACCGATAACGGATGCCAGGGAACGCGCATCTCCTACCTTTGCATAGCAGGAGAACAGCTGGTTCGCTACGTCCTGATGATCGGCTCTTGTGTAGCCCTCACCGATACCGTCCTTCATCAGACGGGAAAGACTCGGCAGTACGCTGATTGGCGGGTAAATAGACTGGCCGTGAAGCTGGCGGTCCAGTACGATCTGACCCTCGGTGATGTAACCGGTCAGGTCAGGGATCGGGTGCGTGATATCATCGTTTGGCATGGTCAGGATCGGAATCTGTGTTACGGATCCCTCTACGCCCTGTACGATTCCGGCGCGCTCATACAGCGTAGCCAGCTCACTGTACAGGTATCCAGGATAACCTTTACGGGAAGGAATCTCTCCACGGGAGGAGGAAACCTCACGCATAGCCTCGCAGAAGGATGTGATATCGGTCAGGATAACCAGGATATGCATGCCTTTCTCGAATGCAAGGTACTCGGCAGCTGTCAGTGCTACCTTCGGGGTGATCAGACGCTCTACAACCGGGTCGTTTGCCAGGTTCAGGAACATAACAACGTGGTCAGATACACCGCTTTCCTCAAAGGTCCGGCGGAAGAACTCTGCTACGTCGTATTTAACACCCATAGCGGCAAATACGATTGCAAACTTCTCATCGGAATCTCCAAGGGATGCCTGCTGTACGATCTGTGCTGCCAGCTGGTCGTGCGGAAGTCCGTTTCCGGAGAAGATCGGCAGCTTCTGGCCACGAATCAGGGTGGTCAGACCGTCGATTGCAGAAATACCGGTATGGATATAGTTTCTTGGGTATTTACGGGTAACCGGGTTCAGCGGCAGGCCGTTGACGTTTCTTCTTACCTCTGCGTCAATCGGTCCCATGCGGTCGATCGGTTTTCCGATACCGTCGAAGGTACGTCCCAGGATTTCCTCGGAAAGTCCGATCTCCATCGGATGTCCGGTCAGACGGGTATGGGTATTGGTAAGAGACATGCTCGAAGTTCCCTCAAATACCTGAATAACGGCTTTGTCTTCGTATACAGCAACGATACGTCCCAGTTTTTTCTCATTGCCGTCTACGGTAAATTCTACGATTTCCTCGTAGGAAGCATTTTTTACACCTTCCAGAACAACCAGAGGGCCATTGACCTCACTAAGGCCTAAATATTCAATTGCCATGATGAATTCCCTCCTTAACCATTCTTCTCGAGTACCTTATCGTAGAAGGTGTCGATATCTTTTTTGTATGTGTCAAACAGATCCAGACGGTCATTCGGTACATCGTATTTAATAGAAACGACGCGGTCGAAGATCTTGTCCTCTTTCAGTACGGACATTGGCATGCCCATCGTCACGAGCGCTTTGGATTTCTTGTACAGATAAAGAATAACTTCCATCATCTTGTACTGTTTTTCCAAGGATACGCAGGTGTCATCCGGATGGAATGCGTTCTGCTGCAGGAAGCCCAGTCGAATAACTCTGGCGATTTCCAGAGTCAGCTTCTGGTCATCCGGAAGAACATCGCTACCGATCAGTTTTACAATTTCCATCAGGGAGCTCTCGGAGTTCAGGATTCCCATTAACTGGTTCCGCATATCTACAAAGTTTTTGTTTACATGATCTTTGTACCACGGCGACAGATCCTGCAGGTATTCACTGTAGCTGGTCAGCCAGTGGATCGCCGGGAAATGACGGGCGTAGGCCAGAGATTTGTCCAGTCCCCAGAAGCAGCGGACGAAACGTTTGGTATTCATGGTAACAGGCTCGGAGAAGTCACCACCCTGCGGAGATACAGCTCCGATGATGGATACGCTTCCCTCTGCGCCGCAAAGGGTCTGCATCATGCCGGCACGCTCATAGAAAGCGGACAGACGGGATGCCAGATATGCCGGGAAACCTTCCTCGGCAGGCATTTCCTCCAGACGGCCGGACAGCTCACGGAGTGCCTCTGCCCAACGGGATGTGGAGTCTGCCATGATTGCTACATCATAGCCCATATCGCGGTAATACTCAGCCAGTGTCAGTCCGGAATACAGAGATGCCTCACGGGCTGCAACAGGCATGTTGGATGTGTTGGCGATCAGGGTGGTACGGTCCATCAGCGGGTTGCCGCTCTTCGGGTCGATCAGTTCCTGGAACTCCTCCAGAACCTGTGTCATCTCGTTTCCACGCTCTCCACATCCGATATAGATGATGATATCAGCATCAGACCATTTTGCGATCTGGTGCTGGGTCATGGTTTTTCCGGTACCGAATCCGCCAGGGATGGCTGCTGTGCCGCCTTTTGCGATCGGGAACATCGTATCCAGGATACGCTGTCCTGTGATCAGCGGAACGGATGCCGGATATCTTTTCAGGGTTGGACGCGGTACACGAATCGGCCATTTCTGTGCCAGTGTGATCTCTTTTTCGGTGCCGTCTTCCAGTTTCAGTTTTACAATCGGATCAAGGATGGTGTACTTTCCGTCTTTGGCAGCCCAGATAACCGTGCCGTTGACATCCGGCGGAACCATCGATTTGTGTACGATGGAACGGGTCTCCTGTGTCTCTGCAATGATTGCGCCGCCCATCAGCTCTTCGCCTTCTGAAACAGTTACATGGACATCCCACTTTTTCTCTGTATCCAGAGAATCTACGGTAAGACCACGGCTGATATATTTACCGGACTGCTTTGCAATCTCGGACAGCGGACGCTCAATACCGTCAAAAATGTTGTTCAGGATTCCAGGTCCCAGTGTAACAGAGAGGGCATCTCCGGATGCGGTAACTGTTTCGCCTGGTTTCAGTCCTGTGGTTTCCTCGAAAACCTGTACTGTGGTGGTATCCTTTGTCAGGGCAATAACCTCGCCGACCAGACGTTCTTTACCAACGTAAACCATCTCGGACATTTTAAATCCGGTGTTTCCTTTCAGATATACGACCGGACCGTTGATTCCATAGATAACTCCGGTTTTATTCATGCTCTACACCTCCGTGAAAGATGAAATTCTCCCGCTCTTCGTTCAGAAGGGTCTCGAAGGAATTATCGATCAGAATATTTTTCTCCGGAATGACCGCGCGCACGCCGCCAAGGAACGGCATGGCCGAAATGGTAAGGGTTACGGAGAGTTTCTGCTCCAGGGAAGCCTTATGAGCTTCGTCTGACGGATCCAGATATAAGGTCAGTTTGTCGTTTCCGGCAAATGTAACGGCTTCGCGGATTTTGCGCTCCAGATACTCCTCATAGGATGGATCCTTTTTATAAGCGGTAAGTTTTTCACGAACTTCTTTAAACAGTTTTTCTTTTAATTCCAGATTTTTACGGGACAGCTTTCGTCTGATATGAAGCTGATCCGCAGACAGTGTCTTATTGACATCACGTTTTGCTTTCTCGATCTCGGCAGCAACTTCTTCTTCTGCCTGACGTCTTGCGGTTGCTTTATGCTCCTCGAAGATCTTATCCAGAGCTTTCTGGTGATCGCCGATCACACGTTCTGCTTCACGGTTTGCACTGTCCAGGGAATGATTATAAAAATTCTGAAGTTTTTCCTCAGTAGTCAATGTGTGTCACCTCCAGGGCATTCTTACAGTTTTAATCCAATAGATTCATTTACAAAGGAAGTGATAAAGTCCGGCGCTCTTCCGGTACCGTGACGGTCCGGAATTTCAATGAGCAGCGGAAGCTTATGGTTGAGGCGGACATCCTCCAGAATGTCCGGGAATTCCTTCCCGAACTTTTCTGTAAGGAGAATAATTCCGATCTCTTTGTCTGCCAGTGTTTTCTGCAGTGTATCATAAAGCTCCTCGCGCTCATGAACGACAACGCCTTCCACTCCAGCCAGGCGCATGCCCGTCTGAGTGTCTACGTTATCACTGATCAAGAACATTTTCATTTATGATTCCTCCAACTTAAGGTGAAGATCAATACCTTCCGGTTTTGGAATCAAAGTTTACCAAGAATCATGAAGGAGATGATCAGACCATACAGAGCGATACCTTCGGCCATAGCTACGAAGATCATGGATTTACCAAAGATGCTGCCGTCTTCGCTGATTGCTCCAAGAGCTGCGCTTGCGGAAGATGCAACGGCGATACCGGAACCAATACCGGAAAGACCTGTAACAAGAGCTGCACCGATGTAACCAAGACCGGTTGCAAGACCAGCGCCTGCTTCTGTTGCAGCAGATGCAGTTGTTGCGCCTGCGAAGGAAACAACGGTTGCGATCAGCAGAAGGCCGAAGAAGCCGCTTACATTGGCTGCCAGAGATTTTTTGTAACGATTTTTGTTGTGCTCACCTTTGAAGTAATAAGTCATAGGAACAACAATGGTTAATACCATTGCGATTGCAGTAAGTACCTGTACAAATGCTGAGTTCATAATAGTTTTCCTCCTGAAGTTAATTCATTAAATTTACTCTTTGCTGCGATCCGGAGCCATTTTCACTTTTTCCCGATACAGCTTCCCGCCATATTCACTTCCATTTCGCATGGCTCTGAATCCTCTTTTATTTCTCGCCTTTTTTCAAAAACGGAACAAACGGTTTTCCGTCTCCTTCATAGAACCGGCTGAACATCTCGTAATACTCCAGACGCAGTACCTGGATCGCTACCAGCAGTGCCTCAAGGCAGGCAACGAAGATGTTTCCGAGAACAATAACCGGCCAGCTGATGCTGCCGCCGCCTGTTGCTCCGCCGAGCATCAGGACAACCTCCATCATAGCCGCATGGCTGACTGCATATGCGCCGACACGGACAAAGGAAATTGTGTTGGAGAAGTAGCTCAAAAGCACATCGAAGAGTTCGAAGAATGCCTGTACAAAGAACATTCCCTTTCCGGTCTCCGGAAATGCATTGCCCTTCTTCTCTACCATACGCTCCAGTGGCTCTTTTAAGAAGATCGCAAGAAGCGGAATACCGAACATGACTACCATCACGCCGACAGCCGGAGCTTTATGGCCGCTGAACAGGAGAACGAGTGTAACGGCAAGGGCTCCGTAGAAAATGAAGCCTGCCAGGGAGTTCTGGCTGAACAGAAGCTCGCCGAGCTTATGGTTTCTTGCTGCATTGATCATATGCAGAACCATTCCTGTCAGAATCATGAACATACCAAATGCAACCGCTGCGACAAATACGGTGTTCATCGAACCGATGAACGGAAGCGTTGTCATCGCTTCCTTCGGATGCAGCCAGAGGGCCGGTATGACATTCTCAAATCCGAAGAAGCTGCCGAACAAGAATCCGAAGATCACAGAGAATACCGCGCAGGTACTCATGATCGCTGCCAGATCCATCTTCTTGTAGTGGTACAGCAGTGCGCCGCCAATCAGCAGACACAGTCCCTGTCCTACATCGGCAAACATGATTCCGAAAATAAAGGCATAGGTAAGTCCTACGATAATCGTAGGGTCAATTTCATTGTAATTTGGCAGTCCGTACATCTTCACGTACATCTCAAACGGACGGAAGATTTTCGGATTTTTCAGCTTTGTCGGTGGCTGACGCAGAACGTTGTTTGCATCATCCTCGATGAAGCAGAAGAGATTTGTGTCATTTTCGATGTCCTTCTGGAAGGAAGCGGCATCTTTTTCCGACATCCAGCCGCACAGAATATAGAAGGTTTCCTTCTTGGATTTCGTGCAGGCTGCCAGGCGACGGACATCAAAGTTACCGGAGAGCTGCTCTAACTGCTCTTTTGCTGCAACCAGATCCTCTGCGGAATCCGAAAGGCATTTTGCCAATTTCCGTGAGCACTCGCTGAGTGCATCGTCTGTCTTTTTGATTTCTGCCTGAAGTGCTGTGTAAGCATCCTCCGGCGTTCCGCTGTACTCGTCCGGAACGTAGATTCTTTCGAAGTGCAGGGATGAGAATACGGCGTCCACTTTCGTGACCTGATCTCTCGGGCAGAAGTAAATGCCCCATACATACTGCTCATCGGAATGGCAGCGGTAGAATACCGTATCGCTGTTCTCATAGCAGTAGCTCTCAAATTTGTTGTAATACTCTTTTGTGATCTTTCCGAATCTGAATTTAATAAAGTGGAAATCCAGAATGGAGGAAAGATTGCAGTGCAGATCCTGGAACGGCTCGATTTTCTGTGCTTTTTCCATCAAGTCTTTCTTTTTTGCTTCCAGTTCTGTACGCTCCTGGTTCAACTGGCCAAGGGTGTGATCCAAACCATGGACACAGTTGATGGCATCTTCCAGGGAAAGTCTTTTCGTGGTGGTACGCTTGTCTTCCGGCAGAAGTCCTGTAAAATCTTCCGCCTGTTTTAAGGTCTCTTTGTATGGGTTGATCTGGATATACGGTGTGATATTCTGCATCGTAGACAGCTCTGTCAGAGCGTTTTCCAGATGTATCTCATATTTTGAGAGATAAGTGTTAACCACACGGTCAATGTCGGCTTTCGGCCCGGTGATGCTCAAAAATTTCATCTTGACAATCAATGAGTACACCTCCCCGTGTATTAAGTTTTTGCGATATGCTGCATTGCCTCGTCAGCGCTGATACGGTAACGTACGCACTCGAGTGCAATAATAAGCCGGTTTACCTCGTGCTCTTTGTGATAGAGGTATGAGTATATGGTGGCAACGGAATAAGGATCCTGTCTGGATTCACTGGAAAGTATGTGCTTCATAATGGCTGCATACATGGATTCCAGCGTATCGACTTTGAAAGAATCATACCGTTTCGCATAATAGGTTTGTTCCAGCAGCTGGGAAAATGCACTCATATTCTCGGCTTCTACCAGTGCCTTTACCACATCCTTTTTCAGCCGGTGATGAACCGGAATCAGCAGGGCGTAGATTTGTGCGCTGGTCATGTGATAATAGCGTTTGGAACGGTAGATCCACTGAAGGTTCAGCATGTCAAACTTGCTTCCCCATGCAGCGGTCAGCTCTTCCAGATCCCGCTTTGTCACTACTTTTGATCTGTCTTTCCACATCTGTGCAAAGTAATACAGATCCAGGGTCATCTCATAGTCGAACAGGGTCGGACGCTCGATATCCGCGAGCTGCGACAACGGGGCATAATATTCTGTCCCTTTCAGGTTCGCAATCAGTTCTTCGATCGTCCTGGAGGACGCCAGAAGGTTGATGTCCAGCTGGGAATGCTTGTTAAAGAACTCGTCGAATATGGACAGGTTCAATACCACATCACGGTGATCAAACACCGTGTTCAGGCATTCTTTGATAACGGACACTTCGTATCGTTTGAAGTAGAGTGCAAGAAACTTTCTCTGCTCTACATTTGCAAAACGGTACAGCTTGGAAAAATCCCGGTACACCGTCAGGCGCAGCATTTTCTCGATCTGACCCCGGTGAAGGTCAGCTTCGTTGTAGCCCTCAAACAGATCCTCATAGCCTTTATGCTGCTTGAGGTAAGAAACTGCCTGCGGTACACTCTCCAGTTCCACGATTTCCCGAAAATTCTGGTCGTTTAAAAGATGGCTCTGCATGGCTCTTATCTTTGTGGTAAGGCCGCTGTAGGATAATAGACCGCTCATCGTTTCACTTCCTTATAATGTTTTCGTAAATCTGCGTGGACAGTGTTCCGTGATTCTGTTCGTAATAAGCGTCCAGTGAAGATAGAAGTTCGGCGGCAGAGTCCCGCTGCTTTTTCTGATCCGCATCTGTAGTAGAATGAAGTTTCGTTGTAATCTCTTCAATCCGCTTTGCCGTTTCTGCTTCCAGATCTGCATCGAATTTTGCAATCCGCTCTTCCTGCTGCTCATCCTGGAGCTTCTTCTGATTCTCGGCAGCCTGCATAATCTTAGTAGCAGCCGTTTCGATCTCTGCAAGTTTGTTAATTACAGATTCCATAGCATCGCTTTCCCTCCTTATGATATTTGCATAACAATCAAACCTGGTCCACTGACCAATTTTGATATACAGGGCAAAAAGTACAGGAGAAACTCCTGCATCTTTGCTGTTAGTATTCTACACCTTTTTTTCCAAAGTTGACATATTGAAATCGTAAAAAAAAGTGGGATTTCGATCGACTTTTTGATTAAAAATAGCCAATGGGTCATATTTTTTCTTCCAATATTAATGGCCAAAAGATGGTTCATCATATCATTTCGATATATCTACAATCCGATTGTCATATTGCCGATAAGAAATGCCATGTGCAGGTTGATATTGCATACAGTATTTTGAAAACTTAGAAAATTTCAATCCGGGATTTTTGTGTTTTGCTTTTTCGAGAGCTATGGTATACTGGTTATGATTAGCTTTATTTTATTTTTTATTTAAATTTTTTATTAAGAAAGGAATTTTACGCATATGCGCCTTAGAAATATCAGAGGTTCAAAAGATGTCATTGCTTCCTGCCCGTTTGTTGTACAGGAGCCGGAAAGCTGCCGCGGACAGTGGTCCGGGGTTTTTGGAAATGAAAATCCGATTCATATTGAGGTTGGTATGGGAAAGGGCCGGTTCCTGATGGATATGGCAGCTCTGCACCCGGAGATCAACTACGTCGGTATCGAAATGTACGACAGTGTACTGCTCCGTGCCGTGCAGAAACGGGAGAAATTAGAGGAAGACTTGAAAAACCTGTTCTTCATCCGTATGGATGCACGCCAGCTTCCGGAGGTATTCGCAGAAAGTGAAGTGGATCGTATTTATCTCAATTTCTCCGACCCGTGGCCAAAGGACCGCCATGCGAAGCGGAGACTGACCTCGCATGAGTTTCTGGCACGGTACGAGAAGATTTTAAAGAAAGATGGAACACTCGAGTTTAAGACAGATAATAAAGATCTGTTCGATTTCTCTCTCGAAGAGATGAAAAATGCAGAGGGATGGGAACTCACTGCATTCACATACGATCTGCACCACGATGTGGTTCTCTCAGAAGGAAATGTAATGACGGAATATGAGGAGAAGTTTTCCTCAATCGGAAACCCGATCTGTAAGATGGAGGCACGGTTTCTGTAAAAAACATTTCTGCATGTAAGGGGGATTTGAAAATGAAAAGAAAAGTTCTGGCGGCACCAGTGCGACAGTGGCCATGGTAACGAAAGATGCGGACGGCACCTGGAACGAGGATCTTTGTACAAGCGGCTATGTCGGCTCCGGCGGCGTGGGCGAAACCACAGAGTGGAACCGCAAAACACCGCGCGGACAGTTCAGCTTTACATATGCCTTCGGCATTCTCCCGAATCCCGGAACGGAACTTTCCTATACCCAGGTGGATGATACGTATTACTGGGTCGATGATGTAAATTCCAGATACTACAATCAGTTCGTCACGACGAAGACAACGCCGAAAGCCTGGAATTCCGCGGAGCACATCATCGAGATCAATCCAGCCTATCATTACGTTCTGTCTCTCGACTACAACCCAAGCTGCACCCCGGGTGTCGGTTCCGCCATTTTCCTGCACTGCAGTGCAAACCGTCCGACCGGCGGATGCATTTCTGTCCCGGAAGACCAGATGATCACGATTCTGAAAAATGTTCAGCCGGGCTGCCAGATTATTATTGATTCGGCGAGCGAGCTGAAGAATTACTAAATTTTTTGCTCTGAAAGACAAAACCGGCAGCGGAAAGATCCATGTCAGAAAGGATCCCTCTGCTGCCGGTTTTTCTCATTTGGAGATGCTATGATGATAGGAAAAGTTGATACGTAGATTTTCGGTATTCCGCCCGTAAAACAAGAAAAACACCGTCCCCGCAGCTCTCAGGTCTGCAAAAACAGTGCTTTTGATGCGCCTTCAGGGACTCGAACCCTGGACAAATAGATTAAGAGTCTACTGCTCTACCAACTGAGCTAAAGGCGCTTACTTTTGTTTTTCTGTGTTTCATTGAATGATCCACTCGCTGAACACAAATAAGATTATAAAGGATTCTGCCGAAAAAAGCAACCTTTTTTTCACTGTTTCTTTACTTTTGTTAAAAACAGCGAAAACAGGTCTTATAATTCTATTAAATTTCACAATTTTTTCGTATATTTCCGTTTGTTTCGACGACGGCTCCAATGGCAGCCGAACCTACTTCCGTTTCTTGTCTTTCTTTTTCAAAAGCTTCTCCAGCTCCTGCATGGATTTCTGGATTTTATAAAGACAGCCGCTGCCGGCATATTTATTCTGATAGCAGAAATCCTGGAGTTTCTGCTGAAGGAAACCTGATTTTCTGATCAAACTTCTTCTCCGCTTTCCGGCGTACCGGACACGGGCACCGGAAAAGTTCTTTTTCTTCTATATTATACAGAGAATGTCAACATTGACCAGAAAATAGCTTGTTTTAGCCATTGTTTTCCCATTTTCTTTCCGCTATAATACAGCAGAAACTACTATTTATACTTTGGGGGAATTTTTATGAAAACACGAATAAATTTTAAGGATGAATTTTACCAGAAACTAAAACTCCTCGTCCTTCCGATTGCGATCCAGAATTTTATGCTGGCTCTCGTCAGCGCAACGGATGCGATCATGCTGGGCTGGATTGATCAGACTTCGTTGTCTGCTGTTTCGCTGGCCGGGCAGGTGCAGTTTGTTTTGAGCCTTTTTATCTCAGGCATCGCGGCGGGCGCCGGTATTATGGCAGCGCAGTACTGGGGGAAACAGGATGCCGCTTCGATCGAAAAAGTGATTCCGATCGCACTTCGCACCAACCTGCTGTTCTCCGGCCTGTTTACCATCCTTGCCGGTTTCTGTCCCGAAATGCTGATGCGCATCTTTACAAATGATGCGGCCCTGGTTGCAAGCGGAAGCCAGTATTTACGCGCTGTTGCACTCTCCTACGTACTCTGCGGTATTTCGCAGGTCTATCTGATCCTGCTGAAAAACACCGGTCATGCAGCAGTCAGCTCCCGCATCAGTTCCACTGCGGTTGTACTGAACATCATTTTAAATGCCATCCTCATCTACGGTCTTTGCGGTGCTCCGGCACTTGGGATCCGCGGAGCAGCTTATGCAACGGTAGCTGCCCGCGTTGTGGAACTGATCTGGGCTTATCTCGAGACAAAGAAACCGGAGCGTGTACGGATTCTCTGGAACCGCCTCTTCTCTTCCGCAGGAAAAATACTTTCAGAAGACTTCTGGCGCTACACGCTTCCCGTGCTTGCGGCCTCCCTCGTCTGGGGAATTGCCTACGTTCTGTACTCCGTTATCATGGGACATATGGGAAGCGATGCCGTTGCGGCAAACTCCATCACCTCGATTGCCAAGAGCCTTCTCTCCTGCCTGATCCGCGGTGTGAGCGGTGGTGCCGGGGTTCTGATCGGAAATCTGCTCGGCGCGAACGAGCTGGAAAAAGCCCGCGAGTATGGAAGACGTTTAAGCCATCTTTCCATTGCCATCGGCATTGTGACCGGCGGTCTGCTGATGCTCATTTCTCCGGCCATCGTTCATTTTGCCCCACTTTCCGATACCGCAGCCGAGTACCTGCAGTACATGCTTCTCTTCTGCGGTCTGAACCTGATGGCACAATCGGTCAACACCACCGTTCTCGACGGTATCTTTTGTGCCGGAGGCGATGCGAAATTTGATATGCAGGGAAACATCGGCGCTATGTGGTGCTTTTCTGTACCGCTTGGCTTTCTTGCCGCATTCTGGCTGAAGCTTCCGGTTATGGTGGTTTACTGCATTGTAAATCTCGATGAAATTGTAAAGCTTCCTGCCGTTTATCATCATTATAAAAAGTACATCTGGGTTCGAAATATTACCCGCGATGTCGAAGATTAATTCTCACATCATCTGCAGTCCCTGCCGCCGGCAGCTTCCACCGGATGCAATACCCAAAAAGCCTCTGAGGAAAGTCACATTCACACCGGACTTTTCTCAGAGGCTTTTGATTATTCCATTGATTGTTCCATTGATTATTTCTTGGATGATTACATGGATTTTCTCTCTGCAATTTCCGCCATCTTTGCTTCGTTCAGACGTGTGTCGCCATGGACACGGCTGTAGGAAAGATAGCCGTTCATACGGTCAATCTTCGTCAGGTTCTTGGAACCGCAGACCGGGCAGACATCCATGTCGAGTTCCTGGTGGCCGCAGTCATCGCAGTAAGCCAGGGACAGGTTGACGCCCTCGTAGTAGCCGAGCTCCATTGCACGCTCGATCAGCGTCTTGATCGCGCCTTTGTTGTAGCCGACCGGATAGCGCACGTACTGGATTTTTCCGCCGTTGCAGAGCTCCCAGAAACGTCCCTCGAGATCCTGTTTCTGGATCGGGGTGATGTCCTCGGTTACGTGGCAGTGGAAACTGTTGCTCACATACGGGCGGTCCGAAACGTTGCGGACGATGCCGTACTGTTTGCGGAACTGCTCTATCTGCAGGCCGCACAGGGATTCTGCCGGTGTGCCGTAGATCGCATAGAGGATGCCGTCCTCTTTCTTAAACTCGGCAACCTTGTCGTTGATATATTTCAGCGTATCGAGTGCGAACTGTCCGTCCTCAACAAGAGATTTTCCGTTGTACAGCTCCTGCAGCTCGTTCAGCGCCGTGATGCCGAACGATGCGGTCATCGGCTTTAACAGCGGGCGGATCTTGTCGGACGGTTTTAAGTGGCCGCCGTAGAAACCTCCCTCGCAGTAAGCCAGCGGGTTCGTGGATGCACGCATCTCGCCGAGGTAATCGTAGGTCCGTTTGTGCAGATCGCGGATCATCTCGAGGTAGAAGTCAAGCACTTCGTGGAAATCGCGGTTCTCGGAACGGGATTTTGCCAGGATCATCGGAAGATGAAGGGAAACGGCTCCGATGTTGAAACGTCCGACAAAGACCGGTTTGTCGTTCTCATCTGCCGGCTCCATGCCTCCGCGCTCGTACCACGGGCTAAGGAAAGCACGGCATCCCATCGGGCTGATGACTCTCTTGTATTTCTTGTACATCTCGGCGATGTAGCCCTCGCCGCTCATCGACAGCCAGTCCGGATACATCGTCTTGGAAGAACAGTCAAGTCCTGCCTCGAAGACATCTTCTGCGATGCCGCCCTCTCCGTGAATTGCCTTATCATATAAGAAGACGATTTTCGGGAAGAGCACCGGCTTTTTGTGGCCTTTCTTGCCCTGTCCGTTTTTGTGGACCTCGAGAAGGGAGATGGAAATCATCTTCTCGAACATGCTCGTTCCAAGACCGAGTGTCACGGTAACAAACGGATAATCACCGCGGGAAGAGCCGACAGTGTTCAGTTTATACTCAATTCCCTGCCATCCCTGATCGCACTCTCTTCTTACTTTGTCGATCGCATACTCGATAGCTTTCTCCTGTGCCCCCTCCCAGGATGCGTCGGTATATTTCAGGAACTCTTTTACGTAGTAATCGTAGCTCTTCTGTGCGTACGGAGCAAGGATCTTGTCCACCTCCGGCACGGTAAAGCCGCCGTACTGCTGTGCAGCGGTGCTGAGGACGATATCGCCCATGACATCAAATGCGGTGTCGAGTGTCTTCGGCTCGTTGTACCAGACATTTCCCATCTCGAAGCCGCCTTTTAAAACGTTTCCGACATCGAACAGACAGCAGTTCATGGTATCGAGACGTGCGGACTGGTCGTGGATGTAGATGTAGCCGTCCTTACAGGCCTGCAGCTCGTTGCGGTTCATGAAGAACTTGCGGTACAGCTCTTTGTTCAGCTCGTTGAAAATCAGGCTTCGCTTCGTTGCAACGAGGGCGCTGTCGGTGTTGGCATTGCTCTTGTCGCCGATGTAGCGGATGGACTGGCTCTTCGTGTAGACCTCGTCCATCATATGGATAAAATCAGTTTTGTAATTGCGGTAATCGCGGTAGCTTTTTGCCACAGCCGGGTTTACTTTTTCGAGTGCTCCCTCCACGATATTGTGCATATCGCTGATCGGAATTTCGGTCTTTCCAAGAGAATATACGTGCTCGGTTGCGAACTTACAGATAAAGTCAATCTCCTGCTGTGAGAAGGTATACAGGATTCTCTGTGCGGATTTATTTACGGCACGGACGATCTTCTGCGCGTCGAATTCTTCTTTGGTGCCGTCCTTTTTGATAATATAAACCATTGTGGTGTCCTCCAAATCAAACACTATATCTTGTGTGTCCCCCACCCTTTTCTTGTAGCGGGTACCACATATTGTAGCATGTTTCTTTTGAAAAGAAAAGGCATTTCCTGTAAGTTTTTATTTTCAGAATATTGCATACTGCTCTTTCGTGCAGACAGAAATCTGCATTTTTCAAATTCGTTCTGCAAGCGTTCCTTCAAAAACGGTCTCGGCCGGGCCGGTCAGAAGGACCTTATTTTTCGTCCGGTCCCATGTAACGAAAAGCCTGCCGCCGCGCAGTTCTACGGCAGTTTCTCCCTCCGAAACACAGCCGGAAAGCATCGCCGCGACGGCTGCCGCACACGCTCCCGTTCCGCAGGACAGCGTTTCACCGCTCCCACGTTCCCAGACTCTCATTTTTATTGTGTGTTGATCTAAAGTCTGGATAAACTCTGTATTGATACGGTCCGGGAAGCAGGAAAGGTGTTCAAAAGCGGAACCGGTCTTTGCAATGGATATTTTTTCCACATCTTCCACCGGAATCACCGCATGCGGATTTCCCATCGAAAGGCAGGTCATCGTATAATTTTCCCCGCACACGGTAATTTTATGCTCCAGCACATATTCCCCCAGAGAAACAACAGGGATCTGTGCGGCGCGGAATTCCGGCGTTCCCATCTCCACTGTCACCTGACAGATCTCATTCAGATTCTCCCCCGTCTGCAGATGAATCACACGGTTTCCGCTGCCGGTTTCGATAGTCAGCGTCGTTTTTCTCGTCAGCCCATGCTCGTACACGTATTTTCCCACACAGCGGATGCCGTTGCCGCACATCGCGCCCTTCGAGCCGTCGGCGTTGTACATTTCCATCGAAAAATCTGCTGTTTTGGATGCCCCGATCAGAATCAGCCCGTCCGCGCCGATGCCGAAATGGCGGTCACTTACCGCTTTTGCCAGCCGTCCCGGACTCTCCACCCGCTCCTCCATGGCATTTACATAGATATAATCATTTCCGCAGCCCTGCATTTTTGTAAAACGCATACACAGCCTCCTCCCAGACTTCTGCCCTTTCCAGTTCCTTACTAAATATGTATTCCGTACCGCGCTTTTGAAAAACCATTTTTCTCAAATCCGCTTCAGACATTGGAAAACGAAGCGGAATGTGATAGAATAGGGGGAACTGATATCGTTACTTACATGAAGTAACTTTCAAATATTTTTAACCATTTATTATGAGGAGGTTTTGATGAAAAAATACCGTTGGGTTTTAACAGCAGTATTTGCCGCTTTTCTCGTAGGAACGAGCGGCTGCGGAAAGAAAACAGAAACGATTCCGATCACAACCATCAGTCAGAGTACCGACGATGACGACCCCGAAGACAATCTGGCGGCCTCCGGCGATTCCGATGAGATTCCGGAATACGATGTGGATCTCTCGAAGAACCTGAACAGTTTTCAGCTTGCCATCTGGGGCGATACATACGAAATTCCGGAATCCTACGCGGATTTTACAGCGCTTGGCTGGGTCTACAGCGGCGACGACGCAAAGGAAATCCAGCCGGAATCCTTCTCAGAGGGCGAAATCTTTGAAAAGGACGGAAACCAGATTACCGTCGATATTGCCAATCCGGACACCACGGCAAAGCCAGTGGCGGAATGCCTGATCGGAGGCATTCACATCGATACCTCGACCGCTGAGGGCCAGAATATCTATGTCGGCCTGCCGAACGGCGTCACCCTGCAGCAGTCGCTGATGGAGGATGTGGAAAGCATCTACGGTGTGCCAAAGGACCGTTATGAGGCCGATACCTCTGTGCAGTTCACGTATGAGTACGGGCTGTACCAGACGATCACGCTCGGCTTCGATAACGAAACGGGAATTCTGTATTCCCTCGATATGCAGAACTTTACGACCACGGCTGATGCAGAAGCGCTCGATGGTGTCAGCGATGCCACAACACCGGAAGTGGAGGCCTACCAGGCACCGGAAGCCGACAGCAGTGAAATCAACGACTGGACCGTCCGCTTTGACGATGTACTCTATCATCTTCCCGTTCCGGTCAGCGAACTTCTGGACCACGACTGGACCGTCAATACGAAAGAGTCCGATACGGCCGTTTTAAACGGAAAATACGGCTACGTCACGCTGGAAAAGGGCGGTCAGAAACTTTACTGCACCGTACATAATTACGGCGCGGAGGCGACGACAGTGCGCAACTGTTTCGTTACTTCGCTGTACGGCGATCTCGATACGACAAAGATTCCGATTTCAATCACAAACGGCATCACGCTCGGCACTTCCGAGAGCGATTTTCTGGCGAAGGCAGGGGATGCCAAATCAGAAAAAACGGAAAAAGAGGATAGTAACCTGACACTCTACACATTCTATAGTGATGACGAAAAGCTGGACTACACTGAAATCGGCATCGACAACGATCTGAAGCTGGTACGCAGCATCAAGGTGGTTCACAACCAGCCGGAAGCGCCGGAAGAAGAAGCTGAAAAAACTTCCGCGGAAGATTCATCTTCCGTTTCCGACAGTCAGGAACCGTCCGAAACACCGGCTCCGTAACGATACTTTCAGAAAAATGGCTGCATGGCAGCTTACTACAGACGAAAACGAGGATTTTTATGGAAAACTTATACGACGTTATCATCATCGGCTCCGGCCCGGCGGGTCTTTCTGCCGCGATTTATGCGAAACGTGCAAAGCTCTCCTCTCTTACGATTGAGGCAAACTTTGCAAGCGGCGGCCAGGTGCTGAATACCTATGAAGTAGACAACTATCCCGGCCTTCCGGGCATCAGCGGCATGGATCTCGGAAGCACGCTGCGCGCACACGCTGAAAAAATGGGCGCGGAATTTTCCCGCGAGCGTGTGAAGGAGCTTGTTCTTGACGAAGAGATCAAGATTGTCCGCACGAGAAAAAATGAGTATCATGCCAAAACGGTCATTCTTGCCACCGGTGCGGAGCACCGCGCGTTAAATGTACCTGGTGAAAAGGAACTCTCCGGCATGGGCGTCTCTTACTGTGCAACGTGTGACGGCGCATTTTTCAAAGACAAAACCGTTGCCGTTATCGGCGGCGGCGATGTCGCCGTGGAGGATGCGATTTTCCTTGCCAGAACGTGCAAAAAGGTTTACGTGATCCACCGCCGCGATGAACTGCGGGCAGCCGGTGTTCTCCAGGATGCACTGCTGGCACTGCCGAATGTGGAAATGGTGTGGGATACGGTTGTGGATTCCATCGAGGGAAACGAGATGGTGTCCGGCGTGAAGGTAACGAACAAAAAGACAGGGGAAGCCGGTGTGATCACGGTAGACGGCGTGTTTATTGCCGTCGGCATCGTTCCAGTCTCCGCACTGATCGCAGGCACCGTAGAAACCGATGAGGCTGGCTACATCAAAGCCGGCGAAGACGGTGTGACGAGCGTGCCGGGCGTGTTCGCCGCAGGCGATGTCCGCACGAAGCAGCTCCGTCAGATCATCACGGCAGCCGCCGACGGCGCGAACTGTGTGACTTCGGTAGAGAAATATCTGATCAGCCACTGATGGCTTCTTTCGAATAGAATACAGCAAAAGCAGGCATTCTTCGTATTGTACGGAGAACTGCCTGCTTTTTTTGTTTTTCCATATTTTCTGAAATCTGAAAAACCTTTCATGTCAGTCATGCAAAACTTTAAAACCTCTTTTTGTCGAAATTGCACAAAGAAACCGGTTTTTTTCCACACGGGCCAATTTTATAAACATCCCGTCCACAAGTTATCCACATAGTTAACCACCGAAAACATGCCTAAAAACAAGTTATACACCGAGTTATCCACATTATCCACGAAAAACGGTGTGGAAAGCATGTGTTTAAATCTTGCGAAATCAGAACGCGTGTTTTGGTCATAACAGAGAAAACCGTTATTTCGCCAAAAGATTTTACAAAGCACTTGACTTTTTAAGTGTCAATCTCTGTTGGTTTTTGACTTGAATTGTGTGAATTTTTCGCGCAATTTAATATTACATTTTTCGTGTTCTTTTGCTGTTTTTACAATGGCTGCAAAAAGAAAATCTCCTGTTCGGAAAACAATTGTTTCGTTCCCAGACAGGAGATTTTGATTGGATTTTTCTTTGTTTTACTCTGCCAGCTTTCCAAGCCGCTTTGCTTCTGCCCTCAGCTCTTCGATCCGGCGGTTGCACATGCCCACCGGGACGCCGGTGTCGATGACACGTTCACAGCTCTTCATCAGCTCGCAGGCGCGGGCAAATGCCTCGTCGCTGATCTCCTGGAACGGTGCTTCGGTTACCGTCTCCATTGCCAGAATGCGGGCGAGCTGGTAATCGATATCGTTCGTATACAGAACGCCTGCCGCAAACGGGACATTTTCCTTCTGCAGTTTCCGGAACACCGGGATTCCCGTTCCGCCGCCTGCGAGGACAAAGACGCGCGGTGTTCCCTCCGGCCGTGGCAGCTCGATGCTTCCGAAGCACGGGTCAAACGAACCATTGTCAATCTCGTACAGTTCGCGGATGATATCCTCGCGGAAAATTGTCTCCGGTGCGCCGAAATGGGAAATAGCATCGCCCTTGACGCAGATGATCTTATCTGAAATTTTCTGTGCCAGATCGATCTCATGCAGCGACATGATGACGGTGATGCCCTTCTCCTTTGCCATGCGGCGCAGAATCGCGAGCAGTTCCAGCTTGTGGCGGATATCGAGGAAAGAAGTCGGCTCGTCGAGGATGATGACCTCCGGCTCCTGACAGATCGCACGCGCAAGAAGCACTCTCTGGCGCTGGCCGTCGCTGATGGCGTTGAAATCGCGGCCGCCGAGCTCTTCGGCATGAACGGCGCGCATCGCCTTCTCGACCTTCTCCTCATCCTCGCGGGTCAGCATGCCGAGCCGTCCGGTGTACGGATAGCGGCCCGTTGCCACGATATCGTGGCAGGTCATCAGCTCCGGCTTCATGCGCTCCGTCAGCACAACGGCCATCTTCGTGGACAACTCGCGGAACGAAAGCTCATGCAGGTTTTTCCCGTCAAACTCCACATTTCCGCCGACCAGCTTTAACTGGCGGGTGATGCTTTTCAGAATCGTTGATTTACCGGAACCGTTCGGTCCGATCAGCGTAACGATCTCGCCTTTTTCGATGCCGATGCAGATATCTTTGATCAGCGGCTTCTTATCATAGCCGACCGTCAGGTGGTCCAGATGAAAATAATATTCACTCATATTCTCTTACCCCCTTTTCCGGCGCAGCATCATGAAAATGACGACCGGCGCACCAAAGATCGATGTGACCGTACTGATGGACAGCTCCAGCGGTGCAAACGCCATACGCGCAATCAGGTCGCACATCATACAGAAGACGGCTCCGCCGAGGAACGTTCCCGGGATTACGACGAGCGGACGCGATGTGCCGAGGCTCTGTTTGACGAGGAACGGGACGGCAATGCCGACAAACGAAATCGGACCGGCAAATGCGGTGACACATGCGGAGAGAATACTCGAAAGCAGAATCAGCGCGATGCGGAATACTTTGATGTTGACACCCATGCTCTGCGCATACGCCTCACCGAGCTGGTATGCACCGATCGGTTTTGCCATCAGGAACGTGATGACAAAGGTGATGCCGATCACAGCCGCAGAGATCGCTACGTTGCTCCAGCTCATGCCGGAGAAGCTTCCCTGTGACCAGCCGTGGAGGTTGACGATATCGGAATCCTCCGCGAAGGTGACAACAAAATCCGTGACCGCCGAGCAGATGTAACCGATCATAATACCGCCGACGAGAAGTCCTGCCATATTTTTGATCCGTCGGGACATCAGCAGAATGAAGCCGACGGAGAGAAGGGATCCTAAGAATGCTGCAACAATCATCGTGTAAGATGTGATATTGCGCGCCCACTCCAGATAAAAGATCATGGTCAGCGCCACGACCATTTTGGCTCCCGAGGAAATTCCAAGAACAAACGGACCGGCAATCGGGTTTTCAAAGAAAGTCTGTAAAAGGAAGCCCGACAGGGACAGAGCACCGCCCAGGATTGCCGCCATCAGAATACGCGGAAGGCGGATTTTCCAGATAATATTATACTCTTTCCCCTCTCCGGTCCGCCGCAGCAGAATCCGGAAAATTTCCGGAATCGAAATATTTACGTTTCCGGAATTGATATTCAGCACGGTGATGGCAGCGAACGCCAGAATCAGCACCAGAAACACAGCGGCATACCGCGAACGGCGCCGGAAGTTTTCCATATGGAAACTGTTCTCTTTTCCTGTCATATTTTTTTTCTCTGACATACGTTCCTCCATCAGGATAATTTTCTTAAGAATACCATCTGATCCGGATCGCCGCCCGTTACCAGAAGGTTAATGTCGTTGGTAAACTGTGCAATTTTATCGGTTGCCTGATACATCGATTTCTCGGTTGTCCAGACGTTGCCCTCTTTGACTGCTTTGTAATCGGCAAACATGGAATCCTTTGCCAGCAGGTCGTCCAGGGTTTTGACGGTGGAATCGATGCTTGCGTTGTAGATCAGGTAGTCCGCATCTTCGGCCGTATCGTAGAACTGCTCCATCGTGATCGGCACGGATGTTTTTCCGCTGTCGTCCTGGAGATCACGGAAGGCGTTGCGCGCACCGCCAAGCTCGATCATGTTGGAAATATAGTCCTCCGGGTTCCGCACAACGGCAGCTCCGCTCGTATTAATATAGAAGAAAGCGACCGTTTTTTCGGTATTCTGGAAATCCTTCAGATTTTCCACAACACTTGCCTGACTTGCAAAGAAGTCGGCTGCCTCCTCCTCTTTGTCCAGCATGGCACCGTAGAGTTTGATCCATTCGGTTCTGCCAAGAGGCTGGGATTCGTAGCTGGAACGGTCGATGAAGACCGGAATATCGAGCATCTCGATCATCTCCTGTACCTTCGGGGAATGGAGGATCATCGTGGATTCAATGGCCAGATCACAGTTCTCACTGACCAGAAGTTCGTAATCCGGCTCACTGTATTTTCCGGCGAAGATCATCGTTCCGGCATTCATCGCGTCAACGGCATCCTGTACGTACCAGTTGTCTGCGGTTTCACCGGAGAGACGAATCGTATCGAGGGAGTCGATGGCATCGAACAGCGCCATCGGAGAGGTTGCTGCCATGTAGATGCGTTCCAGCGGCTGATGGATTACAATTACATCGGAATCGAGGTCATCCGGCGCCTCTTTTCCGTCCGGGACGAGCAGATACTGCGCGCCGTCTTTGACATCGAGCAGTTTATAGCCGTCTGTGCAGTAGTATACGTTAAAGCACTCGGCGTAATTCAGGACCATCTTGCTCTCGATGGTGATTCCGGTGATGTCCGGTGCGTCGCTGACATCGTCTGTCGTTGCGAAACCATCCGCGGATGCGGTATCACTCCCGGAGGTGCTGCTCTCAGCAGTGGCTTCGGAGGTGCTTTCACTTTCAGCCGTACTTTCCGAGACGGATGTGCTCTCCGTCTGGCTTTCGGAAACGTCTGCTGCGGATGCTGTGGATGTGCTGCTCTCAGAAACTGCCGAAGTGCCCGACGCGGACGATGTGCTGCTTCCCGTTGATGCGGTGCTGCCGCAGGCCGTCAGTGACATCGCTGCTGCAAGAAAAAGTGCGGCCCATTTTTTCAGCTTTCTTTCGTTTTTTCCTGTCATTTGATATTCCTTTCTTAAAGAAAAAGCCGCTGCCATATGGCAGCAGCCCTTTCTCATTTTTTGCTGCAAATTATTGTACTTATTTATTCTCTTCTGCCTTTACCATCTGCTGGAACAGCTCGTTTGCCTGATCCTCGCATCCGAAGATCACGCCGTAGACTTTCAGCCACTCTGCTTTCGCAAGATCGATCTTCTCGTCTGCGGAACGGTCAACCAGCATCGGAATGGTCAGGGTTGCCAGACGCTCTGCAGTGTCGGACAGACGCTCATTTTCCTCTTTCAGAAGTTCTTCTGGAGTCTTGTCTTCGTCTGCTTTCTCATCCGTTGTCTTATCGTCTTTATCGTCCTTCTGATCCTCAGCTTTGGTATCTGCGGTCTCGTCGACTGCATCAGCATCTTCCTCATCTTTTGCATTTCCCGGAAGGAACTCAGACGGAAGAATTGCAAAGTCGATTTCGTCTTTTACCAGAGCTTTGTAGTCCAGATCATCGAATGCTCCGTCGAAGGAGATTTTTTTATCTTCCATTGCTTTTGCAATGTTTTCGATCCGGCAGTCTTTCTGCTCCATGCCGACTGCTTTGATGCTCTCTGCTGCGTCTAACTGCTCGTCGAGAAGTTTCAGGGCATCCTCAGATGCTACGTATGCTTTCTCAACCGGAAGCTGGATCACGATCATATCTTTGTCCAGTCCTGCCGGAATCTCAACATCTTTCGGAACGATCAGATATTTGACAACATTGCCTTCGTACAGCTCTTTTGTCTTTTCGGTCAGATCTTTCGCTTTCTCAGTGCCGGTCTTTTTGGAATCGGATGCTGCTGCCGCTTCTTCCTCGTCGGTTGCTGCTGCGGTATCGATATCTTCTGCTTTCTTGTCGTCCTCGGTCTGTTTCTCCGGATCACGCTCGGTATCTTTTGTCATATCGATCTCCAGCAGGGTGATGCCTTCGTCGTAATGATACATCTTGAAGTACTCTGCGTAAGCAAGTTTTGTCTCTGCTTTGTATTCCAGTCCCATGATCTCTGGAGCGGTGGTATCCAGCTTGGAGTTATCGGTGCTGATCGTGGAGGTTGTTCCGTCTGCTTTTACAAATCCTGTGCTGGAAGAAGTGCTGCCGCCCTTCTTTGCTGCTGCCAGGGAGATGAAGATGTTGTAGGAAATCTCATGGGCAACGGACATTCTGGTGGTCATACCGATGATGGTATTGTTCTTGTTCAGCTCAACCGGAATGGTGAAGATGCTGCTTCCGCCGCTGACATTTGCCATGTATTTATTTCCGTTTGCTTTTACATATCCGTAGTACGGACTGCTGAATGCGATCGTTGCATAAGCCTGTCCGTTCGTTACAGTAATCTTGCTGCAGGAGATGGTTACCTTTCCGGATCCGCCGGAGAAGGAGAATCCGTCTGGTGTGTAAACGCCGTCTGCCAGTGTGGTTGCACTGTCTACTTTGGATGTGCCGCCGCTTAAGTCAGACTCATATTTGGATTCCTGCTCCGGTTTGGTATCGGCCGGTTTCTGGGTCGGTGCCGGAGCCGGGGTGCTGGTCGGTTTTACAACCGGTGTCTCAGATGGAGATACGGTTGGGGTATTGGTCGGAACGAGGGTTGGTTTCGGAGTATCGCCCTTGTTGTCATCCGACGGAAGGTCTCCGGTCTTTTTCAGGCTGGAAGATGCAATCGTGATGGCTCTGTCGTACCATTTGCCGCTCTTTACTGCATGAGCTGCTACAGCAAGTTCCTGATCCAGTGCTTCTACCGGGATTTCAAACTGCATTCCGGTTTTGGTTTCACCGTCTAAGGTGTAGTCCACTTTTCCGGTGGAAGCGATCCATGCGCCGCTCTCTGCTGCCGCATCTTTTCCGGTTCCCATATACAGATAATCATAGCCGCTTCCGCTTAAGGTGATAACTGCTGTCATTTTTCCGTTTTTCGCGGTCAGTTTTACGCCGACTACCTTGAACATTGCTGCATTAGTTGTTGCCTCTGCACTGTAAATACCATCTGCTACTTTATTGGTCTCATCTGCCGGAAGATCTGCGGTCTTTTTCAGACTGGAAGATGCAATAGTAATGGTTCTTGCATACCATTTATCCCGTTTTGCAGAATGGGAAGAAACAACAAGTGCCTGATCGAGTGCTGCTACCGGAATATCATACTGCATTCCTGTTTTCGTCTCGCCGTCTGCTGTTGTGTAATCAACGGTGCCGACGCCTGCAATCCATGCACTCTTGTCTGCGGCAGCTGCCTCTTCCGGTGTTCCCATGTACAGATAATCGTAGGCAACACCACTTAACGTGATGCGTGCTTTCATGTCGCCGTCTTTTACGGTCAGCTCTACGCCGACTACTTTGAACATAGCTGCGCCGGTCTCCGCGGTTCCGCTGTAGATACCGTTTTCTACTTTCGCCGGTTCCGGAGTTGGAGTTGCGGTTGGAACCGGAGTCTCACTCGGAGTCGGGGTTGCAGTCGGGACCGGAGTCTCGGTCGGCTCCGGTATCGGAGTTACTTCCGGTGTTTTACTTCCCGGAACTGCAAGATAAAGCTGCTGTTTGGTGTACCAGGTTCCGTCTTTCTTTCCAAGAACGATCGGAACGGTTGTGCCGGCTTTGTCCGCATCTACTTCAAATGTAAAGGAATAACCGCCGTTTGCTTCCTGCATTCCCTGGATAGCCGGTGTTTTTGCAAGGTCATCGTTCTTTCCAAGATACAGTTTATCAAATGATACGTTGTTTGTTTTCAGTGTAAGAACGAGTTTATCGCCCTTGTTGATCATTGTTGCCTCGGAGATGACGAACATTTTGAATACGCTGCCGTCCTCTTTGGTAACCGGTGCTTCTACACTGGCTGGCTTATTCGAGGAATCCTCACCTGGATTTTCGCTTGGAGTCTCGGTTGGTTCCGGTGTTACCGTCGGGATTGCATCGGTGCTGTGGATCGTAACGGTTTTATCAGCCCATGTTTTTTTCTTGGCTGAGCGAACGGCAACATCCATCTGTTTGTCAAGCTCTTCCACCGGAATTTCAAAACGATATCCGGTCTTTTCTGCACCGGTCTTCGTATCCGTATAGGTTTCGCTTCCTGTCGGAGCAATCCAGCTCTTTTCATCTGCTGCGGCAGCTTCTGCTGCTGTTCCCGTATACAGGTAATCATAGCCGGTTCCACTCAGCAGAATGGATGCTTTCAGTTTTCCATCTTTTACGATGAGTCTGGAAGAAATCACACGGAACATGCTTCCGGTTGCTTCTGCAGAAGTCTCATACTCACCATCTGCCGGTTTTGCTGCTTCCGCTGCTTTTGTTTCTTTCTTCTCGGCTGTATTGGATGCCTCATTTTGGGTTGTTTCTTTTACTTCCGTTTTCGGCTGTTCTGCCGCCGGACTGGTATTCTCTTTTACAGCATCTTTGGTTTCTTCTTTTGCCGGTGTTTCTTTTTCAGCATCTTGGGAAGTCTCATCTGCTGCTTCCGGCTCTTTTTCTGTGGTATCGGCAGTCTCTTCACCGTCTTTTGCAGTGTCCTCTGCAGTATCTTCCGAAGCATCCTCATCTGCGGATGGTGTCTCGGTCTCGTCAGATCCTGCCGGTGTCTGATCCTCTGCAGGCGCGGCCGGTGTTTCCGTCGGCTCTTCTGCCGGAGTCTCTGCAGTGCTTTCACTGCTCTCGGTTTCTGCCGGTGTTGTTTCCGGTTCTGCCGTCTCTGCTGTTTCTTCGCTCTGCGGCGCTTCCTCTGCGGCTGCGCTGCTTTCTGTCTGTACTGCTTTTTCCTGCGTATCTGCTAATACGCTGACAGTCGGGCTCATGATCATGGACGCCGACAGCAGCAGTGCCAGAAATTTGCTTGAATTTCCTTTCATAACTTCTCCTTTTCTTCGGATCTCCTTCGCGCATCTGCTCCGGATTCCGTCTGACTTTTTCAGGCAGCTGGGCGGTGCCTGTCCCCGTCAATGATGTCTCCCTGCAAGTAATCTTGTTTTTGAGGACACATTTTTTCTGCGAAAAGACAAACAGACATCTGCTTTTTCTGCAAAAGAGTTTCTCCACCGGAGCTCTTTTTCGGACGCATGGCGACAAAAAAGCAGATGTCCGATTTTACTTCGTACATCTTTCCATGAATATATATGCTTTTATCGGAAGCGATTCACTAACCTTTCCAGCAGGTTTCCTGACTCGCAGATCTTCACGGCAGCCGCGCCTTCTCATGCGTTTCGCACAATGGCATTTCTGCAGCTAACACTCCCTGCTTACAGTGACCGGATCGCTCAGGATTTCCACCTGATTCCCTTTTACCTTCGCGGATTCTTTTTCAAATCCGTTCCGCACTGAAAAGTCCCTTATTTCATTCGTTACTGATTATAGCAAAGCCGTTTTGGAAAGTCAAATGAAAGGCCACGGAAAAAGCGCATAAAATCAGCATTTTTTACATACTTTATGATAACTGTCCGCACCGGAGCCTATTCTATGAAACCAGCTTCTCTGCACCGCCGCATCCTGTTCCCTCTGCTTCTGTGCGGCGGACTTCTTTTCGCTCTGCTGTTCTGGTATTTTTCCCCGTTCTTTTCCCCTGGTGAGAACCGCCGGTTTTCCGCGTATGTGGAGGAACGGTTCCACTCCGAGGTAACCTCTTCTGCCATCACGCTCCACTATACCCTCGCCGATCCGGCTTCCCGCGGAATTGCCCCCGGCACTGCCTCGTTCGGCACGGTTTCCATCCCTGACCGCACCTCGTATGATGCCCTGCTGCAGAGTGTGGAAACAACGCTCACATCCTTTCATCGAAACCGCCTCTCCGCGGAAAATCAGATCACGCTCGATCTTCTGCTCTACGAGCTGGACTGCGAGAAAATGCCGGGCAGCACCAGCCTTCTTGCGGAACCGCTCGGTCCGTCGCTCGGGATTCAGGCACAGCTTCCCATTCTGCTCGCGGAGTACCCGTTCCGCACACAGCAGGATATCGCCGACTACCTCCATCTTCTGCAGGATCTCCCGCGCTATTTCTCCGATCTCATCGCACTCGAGCAGGAAAAATCCCGGCAGGGCGTGTTTCAGAATGACCTTGCGGTCGATGGCATTATCCGCCAGTGCAGTGCTTTTCTCGCCGACGCGGATACACCGGAAAGCCATCTGCTCCACACCGTTTTTCAGAATAAACTGCAGGCGTCTTCACTGTTTTCTGAGGCGGAAAGGAATCTCTGTCTGCAGACGCATGAAAAACTCCTTACCTCCTGTGTTTTTCCTGCCTACCGCTCTCTTTCCGATGCGCTTTCTTCACTCCGCGGCAAAGGAACGCAGAACGCCGGCGGTCTTTCCCGGCAGGAAGGCGGACTTTCCTACTATGCGTATCTTCTCCGCAGCCGCGTCGGTGTTGACGCTTCACCGGAGGAGCTGACCCGCCTTTTAACACAGCAGCTTGCGGACCAGTGTGCCGAAATGCAGATCATTCTCGATCAGAATCCGTCGCTCTCCCTCTCCGAGCAGGCGCTCGTGCTGCCGTTCTCCACGCCGGAGGAAATGCTTGCCGATCTGCAGAATGCCGTTTCTGAAGATTTTCCCGTTCTTTCGGGTATCGCATACGAAGTAAAGACCGTGGATGACTCTCTCAAGGATTTTTTAAGCCCCGCCTTTTATCTCACACCGCCCGCCGATGTCAATTCACCCAACTCCATTTACCTGAATCCCGCGGATGAGATGACCGGCATCGAGCTGTATTCCACACTTGCCCACGAGGGCTTTCCCGGCCATCTGTACCAGACCGTCTCGTTCTCGCGCTCCGACCCGCTTCTGATCCGCCATCTCTACGCGCCGTCGGGTTATGTAGAAGGATGGGCAACCTACGTTGAATCATATGCCTGCCGCTACGCCGCACGTAATCTCGATGCAAACACGCAGGCGCTCTGCCGTCTCTGGTATCTGAACCGCTCGGTGCATCTTATCCTCTGCTCGCTGCTGGATCTCGGAATCCACAGCCAGGGATGGCTCCTCTCGGATGCGTCAGCCTTTCTGGCGCAGTTCGGCATCACGGATGCGTCGGCCGCTGCCTCTTTATATCAGTATATTCTCGAGACACCGGCGAACTATCTGAAATACTGTGTCGGATCGCTCTCGTTTTCACAGCTCCTCTCGGAAGTGCAGGAACAGGAAGGTGACTCATTCTCATTGATCGGTTTCCATGAAAAACTGCTCCGTCTCGGGCCTCTGCCGTTTCCGCTCGTAGAAAAATATCTGTAAACGGTTCGCCCTGCTGAAAAAAAGATCCCACAGACTTTCTTCTATAAATAATAGAAAGTTCTGTGAGATCTTTTTCATTTTCAAAATTCTTTAACCTAAATTGTAAAGAGATGGATCTGTCGGCCGCTGCGGATCAATAACAGAGGCAGAATCAAACAGATCGCTTGTTCTGTCCTCGCCGCCTCCGTAGAGGTTCTGGTACAGACGGTATCCATCCAGGTTTCTTCGTCCCATACGCAGGTAATTGTCTCTTACCTGAACGAAATACTGGGAGGAATCTACGTTGCAGTAGATGTTGAAGCCCTGACTCTTTAAGTAAGCAAACTTCTCATTGTCCATCGTGTAATCGTGCCAGTC